>Ga0208623_100012_pt1 | contig 317271 bp, 299 predicted proteins | sample HotLakConsUCCL28_FD_184737 | JGI IMG/M metagenome (GOLD analysis project Ga0208623, IMG submission 184737) | Hypersaline microbial mat communities from Hot Lake, Washington, USA - Hot Lake Consortium UCC-L28 (SPAdes) (version 2) ...
ATTAAAATTTCGATTTGGTACCTTTGCTCTGGGCTGAGATGATTGAATTTCTGCATGACAACACTAATTTAATTCTTCAGCCTAAGGAAGGAAGCCTAGGCTTCCTTCCTTAAACCTTTAGTGTTGCACTTATTACTTGAATCCGGGTTTGGTTTAACTGACCGTTGAAAACTAAAAAAATGATAGTATGAAAATTCGTACAATAGCTTTTGCTCTGTTTTTAAGTTTTGGAGCAAATGCTTAAACTAAGCTAATCAGCAAACTGGAAGGAAACTTTTCAGGGAACCAACTAATCGGAATTCAGCATGGAGAAAACCTGGGCAAGCTGTATGGCGAAAAATACGAGTTCATCGAAACGGACTCGATGCCTGGACCAAAAACACTTTCCATCAATTACATTTTGACATCAGGAAAAATTCGGGCTTCTAAAACCTTTTGGATGGATTCAGGAGAATATACACTTACTGGAAATGTCAATCAACCAGAAAGCTGGCAGCTGAGTCCAATTCATCCCTTTACACAAATCCAAACTGATATCGAGCTGGCTGATGAAGCAAATAAAAAATTGCTTATCACCAGCCATCTCGACAAACTTGTAGGTCTTCAAATGCTAAACTTACATAAGTCGATTTTTAAGGATGAAGAATTGATGGATTTGATTGATCAAGTTCCGGGTCCTTTAGTCGATACTTGGGAAGTAGATGAAATCAAGACCTATTTGAGCCTCAATGCCATGGCGAGAGCTAAAGTTGGGCAAATGGCACCGGATTTTGTTTTGGAAAGTAAAAATGGTACTGACTTTAGCTTGAAGGAACAAAAAGGAAAATATGTCCTTTTAGACTTTTCATTTACTGGATGCGGAGGTTGTATTAAAGCCCTTCCCGAATTGATCGAGGTATATCAGAAACATGGGAAAGACGTGGAGTTCGTTACGATATGGAATGACAAAAGCCGAAATATCTGGGAAGAAAAGTGGAAAGACCATAAAGCGCTAATGACTTGGACAAACCTTTGGGACCGGACCAGTTTAGCTACAAGGCTTTTTGAAATAGAAATATTCCCTTCTTTTGTCCTAATTAACCCTTCTGGCGAAGTTCAGAGTATTTGGAATGGCTACAGCAAAGGCAAGTTGAAAAGAAAATTAGAGAAAGAGCTGAAAGATTTTAGCGAGTAATTTTTTTGAGTGCATATTAATTTCCAAGACTGCTTTTATTGTCCATTAGCTTTTTAACTTAGTTTCAATCATCAATGGATTTTATATGCCCTATCTCTCCGACCAAACCTTTCAAAACTTGTCTTCTTCAGATTTTCAAATAGGTGAGTATGATACCTGTGATTTCAATGGTTGCGACTTTTCCGGTCTAGACTTTCAGGGATCTAGCTTTGAAAACTGCACTTTCAAGGATTGCGATCTAAGCAATACCAAGGTGTTTAAAGTTTCATTCCAGAAGGTCCGCTTTGAGCGCTGCAAGATTCTCGGGGTGCATTTCAACACCGCCAATCCATTTTTGCTGGAGTTTAGGTTTAACCACTGCCAACTCGACTACTGCAATTTTTTCAATCTCCAACTCAAAAAGTCTCAATTCCTACACTGCCGAATGCAAGAAGTAGACTTTTCCCAGGCAAATTTAAGCGGGGCAAATTTTCTGGGGTCGGACCTCAGCAGAACCGTCTTTGACCGAACCAATTTGGAAAAGGCCGACTTCCGGGAAGCTCTCCACTATCGCATCGATCCGGAAATCAACAAAGTCAAAGGAGCCAGATTTGACTTGGAAGGATTGCCGGGACTGTTGGGGAAATGGGGGATTAGGGTGGGGTGAAGAATGATCAATTCATCTATTATTATTTAATCTCCATCAACTGGAGTAATCTCCACATCAAATATTCAACCAATAATTCAGCTTCAGCACCAGACTTCGTTGCTTGGAAACAAAGGTATCGGGGAAGTAATTGTCTGTGTAAACCAAGAAGAAGTCCGAAACCGGAGCAAAGCGCCACTGCAATCGGGTATTGATATTGATATTTTGGATTTGGTTGTTGTACTGAATGAAAGTAGTCCAGAAAAGTGACTTGGTAAAGGTCAAATCAATCCGCGGTCCCACCAGAAAGAGATCTGCATTATTTTGTGGTTCCGGCAGACGGATGCGGTTATAACTGAAATTCATCCCAATATTGGCGGTGTAGCCTATGCGCCAAGCTATTTCGCTTCGAAGCGTAGCTATGTCTCCTGTGAAATACTCCCCTGTTTCGCCCAGTATTCCAAAGTTGAATGCCTGCCTGGGGTTCGATCGAAATTCAAAAGCAAAGCGCTCAGTGGTATAATCCGTTCCGGCAAGCAGAGGCTCCCCTCCTGTACGCGTGGGGTCAAAGTTTTCGAATAAATAGACATAGCTACTTGTATAACCTACCGCAAACTGAGCTAATGACTGAAAGCGAACTTCATACTGTAGGCCAATATCCCGGTCTGTAGTTCCTAGGGATTCATTCCATCGTAGCTCATACTCCAGTTGAGGTCCATGACTGTTGATGAAATTGGATTTGGGAAAAAACCGATAGCCCAAGTCCGGGTTAAATCGCTTGTAATCCACCCGAGGGACAAAACCAACTTCAGGATTGTAGCCGGCGCCAATATCCAAGTAACTAATACTCCAACGCCAGTGCAAATCGCTGTACAGAATGTAGGCGTTGAGTGTACGAGGTGCTTCTTTCTCGCCGCTTTCAAATGTTCGGTGGTATAGGGCCTTTCCAGTCCAGCGATTATCTTCCGATGCCAGATTGTATTCCACCCCAAGCATGCGATTGTATTCATTCGGGTTGAAAATACTTTGATATTCATCCAAGGCCAAAGATTCCCGGTCAACGAAAATAAAACCAACATTGGATCGAGAGAAAACTTTCTTCTGAACTGCCAAAACACTAAAATTCTTTCCTGCAATACCTCGGTCCTCATCCGTAGCCGTTTGCATATTCATAAGACCTACCCGCCAGTCATCGGTGACCTTTCCAGAAAGCCGAGCACCATATATGATTTTATTCTGTACATTTTGACCCGTAGCACTATCACGGTCTACACCGATTCGGCGGGAGAAGAAGGGTCTTGCCAGCGGATGGCCAAAACTGGCAAATAGATCTCCGTTTTCAAGAAAAAACTGCCTTCGCTCCGGAAAGAAGATCTCAAAACGATCCAAATTGGTGACTTGCTGATCTACCTCCACCTGAGAGAAATCCGGATTGAATGTCAAGTCCAAATTTAAGGCAGGACCTATTCCGACTTTGGCATCCCCACCAAATGCAGGAGTAAAGGATTCGGAGGTTCCTTCCAAGAAATTTTGGGACGTTCGGCCTGCGATATAGGGTATCACCGAAATATTCGCTGAATTTTTGCGCAGCGGCTCCTCAAAAATCAATGTCCTACTGAAAGCCGTGGAAATGATAGAGAAATTTCGAGGAATGGGTGCCCAGGTACTTCGTTCCCCATTATGACTGTCGATTCGATAGAAATTGACATTCCAATTTTGAGCACCATCCTTGTATCGCAGCGTAGAAAGAGGAATGATGGCCTCTACCTGCCAATGATTTTCATGAATAGTCGCACGGGCATACCATTTATTATCCCAAGCCAAATTTAGATCCTCAGACCGAGAACCTCCATTAGCCAAAAGTGCCTCTCGCTGTACACCATAGGGGTTGATGCCAAACTGAAAGGCATTGGTCTTATCGTTGAAGGTATCAAAAACGAAACTGATCCCGTCATTCTGCTCCCCTCGATAATCTCGACGGAGGGAAGTAGATACATACTCTCGCGGGCCGATATTTTCCATGACAGCAGCGAGATACAAGTTGTCTTCATCAAAGGCGATTTTTACCCGACTTTGCGCAACTGCTGCTGAAGTGTCGTAGGGGAAATATTGGGTAAAGTTATCATTCCAGCCCTCTGGACCCCAGATTTCCTCATCCAAGATTCCGTCTAGCACAATAGGTTCTTTTAGCTTAAAAGCAAAAGCATTTACTGATTGCGCAAGGCTTTCCAATTGGGTACACAGGAAAAGCAGCTTTGCGAGGAGCAAGGTGGTGATGGAAACTCTCATAGCCTAGTTGATTTTACAAAACTAAGCCTACTCCTCACTTAGAATTATACAATTTTATGAATGGTCTATTTTTCTGACCGGAGAGTACCAAAGGCTGTTAGAATCAGGTTCCTAGAACTAGCATTCCTCCTAAATTCACAGAGATATATTCCTTGCCAAATTCCAAGATTAAGTTTTCCACCAGTGATTGGTATTTGCAGGCTAGAATCAAAAAAACTGGCTTTGATGTGCGCAGGCATATCATCCGGCCCTTCATAAGTGTGGATAAAGCGTGGATAAGATTCCGGAATCAATTCATTTACAAAGGTTTGAAAGTCCTTTCGTACGGTAGGGTCAGCATTTTCATTGATTGTCAACGCCGCAGAGGTATGTTGAATGAAAATCTGTAAAAAGCCTACCTCGATTTGTCGGATTTCAGGAATAGCTTGGGCTATCTGATCGGTAATCAGGTGATATCCCTTTGAGTACTTTGGAAGACGAAGCGGTGTTTGGAAAAACTTGTTCATTTCACCAAAATTACAAAAGTTCTACCCTTAAATTAATGAGAAGACAATTCAGATCTACATTTTTTGATCGTTGAAACTCAGTACAGACTTAGACTTTAATCTGGGAAATTTAATGAGATCGGATCGTTTTGTTTGGAAGGGGAAACCTATTTGAAGAAAATTTACTTCGCTAAAAGGTAAAAGACTTGATTTGATCCTCATCCCTTTCTAACCTTTCCTGAAATATTCGACTCTTTTTTCTTCTTCGATACTTTTGAAGACCAAAAGTATCCATCCCGATTAATCGGGATTGGCCCCGGTCTTTTCTTTCCGCTGGAAGGATTTTCTGTTCACTTTCAATGGGTGCATAGCGGAATTTTGTCCTGCTTTGCCACCCTAAAAATGACTGGATTCCCGAGCAAAGCCTGCCTGGCGGAAGACAGGCTCTGGACTAAGTCATTTTCTTAACGGGTTTGCAAAGCACTCCAAAACCGAAAATCCCGCAGGGCCCCTATTGCCGATAGTTTCTAGTTCAAATCATGATTCCGTCCGTACGGGATCACCAAATAGTTTGTTCCTGATTTTAGTATTAATCATTCGCATGGTCTCTTCATTAAATTCGTAGTAGAACCATTACAAAAGACTATCTCAATCCAGAAAAAACCCACTTTTGGGGAGATATTGCCAAAGTAGGGTTTTCATCCTCCCTGCAAGCGGATGAAAAAACGACCAATAATACAAGTCGTGATGAAAGTCGTTTCATTTTCTTACTTATTGGAGGATGCGGGGCACTGAAAGAAAACGCTACCACCCGGCTAAATTAAGCCAACATGATTGCTGAGTGTCCCTATTCCCTCAATGGAAATATCCACGCGGTCTCCATTTTGCAGGGAAAAATCATCCGGCACTATCCCCGTTCCCGTCATCAGAAAGCATCCATTTGGAAAAGTATTAGCTCTAAATAACCAATCCGCCAATTCCTTTGGTTTACGTTTTAATTGTGTCAAATCAGTATTTCCTTCAAATGCCAATTTATCTTCCCTAAAAATCTCCAATTTAATCTCTGAGTTGACATCGATTTCGTTTTGGATTAGGATACAAGGACCGATAGAGGCACATCCTTGGTATACTTTTGCCTGTGGCAGATAGAGCGGATTTTCGCCCTCAATACTTCGGCTGCTCATATCATTACCGATGGTAAAACCCTGAATTTTCCCAGAGGAAGACAGTAGAAGTGTTAGCTCCGGTTCTGGAACATCCCAGGTAGAATCCTTTCGAATCATGACTTGGCCCCCAGGCGTTGAAACCCGCGATGCAGTGGCCTTGAAAAACAATTCGGGTCTGTCTGCCACATAAACTTTGTCATAAAAATCCGCTCCTCCTGAATCCTGCGACTCTTCCATTCTAGCCGTTCTGCTTCGATAGTAGGTTACCCCAGCAGCCCAGACTTCTTGATTGCCCATTGGAGCCTCAAGTTGATCCTTAATCAGTACGTCCGCATCTGATGGGTTAAGATTTTCCCAAGATTTCCGTGATTCTGACAAATAGTCTTTCAAATTGTCTTGCGCCAATAAGGCATCCCAATCGAGCTGTGGTCCAAGGAAAAACTGCTTATCAATTTCGAGAAGAGTTCCTTGTTGTAGTTTATATAGTTTCATGTGTTTATAATTTGTCTTAAAGCGGTCACATGGAATCTCGCAATTTTAATCATCCCTCTGTGTGTCGCTTGCGTCATGCTCGATTTCATCTGTTTATAATTTGTCTTTGAGAGGTCAAACGGAATCCCTGCCTGCGGTAGGCAGGTCGCACATTTTCCACGATTAATCGAGGTATCCCAGTATGTGCAGCATGCGTAGTGCTCGATTTCATGAATAATAGGTTTGATTAGATAGCTAAGAATAATAATCCAAGAAGGCCAGGAAGACTCTGAATCCAAAATATCTTTTTACTGACGGTAATTGCTCCAACGATTCCTGCTATCACTACACAAGCAAAAAAGAAAACTTGAAGCATGGCTTCAAACTCTGAATTACCCACAAAAAGAGACCAGATAAGGCCCGCCGAGAGAAAAGCATTGTAGACCCCTTGATTAGCTGCCAATGACTTGGTCTGCTCAAAATATTCTCGCTTGCCACCAAATGTCTTTCTTCCAAAGGAGGTCCAAGCAAAAGTTTCCATCCAAAAGAAAAACAAATGCTGCATGGCAACCAGAATGACAAGTACTTTTAAAACAATTTCCATGATGGAATTTAGGGAATTCTGAACCATCTTGGAATTCCTTTTAGAAAAATGCCCCAACTTTACGCGTTCAAATCAAAATGAGCTTATCCAAACTACACCCTGCCTTTAAGTCCCGAATGCTTGAAGAATTAGGTACTGTTGACTATCAACTGTTTGAAGAGTCATTGGAGCAAGAGTCGGTTAGAAGTATACGATTAAATAGAGAAAAATTATTATCCTCTCCATTTGCTTCCAAGTCCATTCCCTGGAGCAAAGAGGGTTTTTGGCTAGAAAAAAGACCTCAATTTACCTTAGACCCACTTTTTCATGCAGGAGGCTACTATGTGCAAGAGGCTTCCTCTATGTTTATCCAACATATTTTGGAAAGCTTATCCATACCTAAGGGTCTTTATTTGGATCTAGCGGCAGCTCCAGGAGGTAAATCCACACTTCTGAGCAGCTACTTGGGAAATGAAGGTGTCCTAGTTGCCAATGAAGTAATCCAAAGCCGAACTCAGATTCTCAAGGAAAACCTTATCAAATGGGGGTTGGGTAACACCATCGTTACGAACAATGATCCTGTACATTTTGAGAGTTTGGAAGGGCTATTCGATTTAGTTCTAATTGATGCCCCCTGCTCAGGAGAGGGAATGTTTCGAAAGGATCCAACTGCCAGGAAAGAATGGAGTCCAGACCATGTGAAGCTTTGCTCCTCACGACAGCAAAGAATCTTGGATCAGGCTGGGGCTTTGGTCAAAGGAGGAGGCTATTTGCTTTATAGCACCTGTACCTTCAATAAGGAAGAAAACGAAGAAATGATCCGTTTTTTGACTTCTGAGTTCGCCTATGAGCCAGTTCGGATTTCATTAGACTCGAGTTGGAATATTAAAGAGTCAATTTTTCCAACTGATGAAGGTGATTTTTATGGCTACAGATTTTATCCACATCTGGTTCAGGGAGAAGGCTTTTTTGTCTCTGTTTTGAAAAGGCCTGAGGATGCATATTCCAATGAACCGAAAAAGCCAAAAGATTTCAAACATCCTTTTTTGAAGGAAATTGCTGAACGGGAATCTAATCAGCTAGCGGAAGAACTTAGCTTTGAAAACAAGACATTTTATCAGCTAAATGACTCTTTCTTTTGCTTTCCAGAAATGTGGAAAACTCATTTCGATTACATTTCCCAAAATCTGAACATCCGATACTTTGGAACAGAAATAGGGAAGAAGCAAGGTAAAAACTGGATTCCATCTCATGATTGGGCCGTTTCGATTTTAACAAAACCGAGTTATCCACATTTGGAGCTTATAAAAGAGCAAGCTTTGAATTTCTTCAGAAAAAAAGATCTGGAGCTAGAATATAAATCAGAAGGGTGGATTTTGCTGACTTATCAACAGCTTCCCTTGGGCTGGATCAAAAACCTTGGAAACCGAATCAATAATTACTATCCAAAAGACTGGCGAATCCGGAATCTTTGAGGTAGTTCTCAAATATTTTTTCCAAAAAGTCTAAGGTCAAAAGGAAAATCATAATGGTCAACTATTTTGATCAATGAAAAATCCTGATGTGCAGGATTAATTAAATAATTATAATCTCCCGGAACCACTGCAGAAGGCACTTTAAGCACACAGCTTCTCCAGTTTTGAACAAATTGATCACCAATAAATTGTGTGCTATTAATATGAGGGAAATTGTTCCAGTGAGTAGGTAAATCTTCCAAAGAAATAGAGCCAACGCCTACTTCATCAGGGATGTCAATTTCTACCATCACATAGTCTTTGGGCAAAATCGATAGGGAAAGATGAACAGCCACTTCCGCCATCGCCAAGGCTCGACTATCCGCACAATAGATCAATTCAGTTCCTTTAGAATTCCAACGGTTTCCAGTAAGTGCTGCACCTTTGCCGGACAGCTCAATACCAAACTTCTTCCGCATAAGCCGAAAAACCCGCATCAGACAAAAATGCCTTGGTCTATTCTGTGAAGCTCATGTAATACTAACTCTTTTCCGTAAGAATTTTTGAGGAGCTCTAAGGGCTTTCGATTACCGAGAGAGTGGCTCGTGGTGTATATCCAAGTCTCAAAATCAGCAGAACTATCAAAAACCTCCAAACCTAAATAAACAACCTCAAGAAGCTCAATGATTTTTTCGGAGTGAATGGATCGAAAAACGTAATCCGCTTCTTTTTTGTAACGCTGAAGGGACTTTAGGGAAATGTCAAGATAATCTGACCACTCTTGATCAGAAAAAGGAGCGAGGTCCTTAATAGACATAAAAAGCGAGGTCGGAATCCCCATTCGAATCATATCCACAATAAGCATCCTGTCCGAAAAAAATCCACTCAATGGAATACCACGCATCGAAGGATAGGGGGAATATCCAGGAACACTAGTCATATACGTAGCCATCTCCTCTGCTACTATTCCTAACTTTTGTCGATCTGAATTGCTCATCTTTTAGAAATTTGTCTTTAATTTAACGACATTTTTCCAAAATTGATTCGATTCTAAGATTTTTTTTAGTGGATATCCAATAATTTAAATAAGCCGATTCTTCACCGCTTTCTGTACGGCTTCCATTTTATTATGGACTTGGAGTTTATTGTAAATATTCTCGATGTGTTTTCGAACCGTTTTGGGTGAGATAAAAAGATTTTCACCTATTTGATTGTAGCTGAGACCTTTAGCTGTTTGTTCTAAAATTTCTATTTCCCGTTTGGTAAGCGATATGTCTTCTTTTGGCTTATCAAAATTCGGTGGATTTCTTAGAAGCTTAAGCGTTTTCAAAGCTATACTCGGTGTCATCGCAGCTCCACCCTCCAAAGTATCCAAAATACCTTGATGCAAATCGGGTGGACTAACCTCTTTCAAAAAATATCCATGTGCACCGGCCTGAATCGCTCGAAAAATATGCTCGTCATTATCGAAGACCGTCAACATGATAATTTTTATATGTGGATAGCGCTTATTCACTTCCTCCACTGCCTTGATGCCATCCATTTTTGGCATTTCAATGTCCATCAGAATAACCTCGACGTTCGAATCCTCTTCTAATTTATCCAAAAGTTCTAGCCCATGCGAAGCGTGAAATTTTACTTCAACATCAGGGAAAAAATCTAGCTTATCCATCACTGCCTTCAGCAGAAAAGAATTATCCTCAGCTATTGCCAGTTTGATCTTCATTTGCTTTTGATTTTAGGTTACAGAAATACAGGTGCCCTTCCCTTGGAAAGATTCAATCTTGAAATCTCTCCCTATCCTTTTAGCACGGGTATTCATATTTCCAAGTCCATTACTGCTCATTTGATCAGAATATAGTCCTTTTCCATCATCTTTAATAGTCAACTTAAGCTGATTATCAGATGGTGAAAGGCTGACTTTAATATTTTGGGCAGCTGAATGTTTGATTGCATTATTGATTGCTTCTTGCGCGATACGATAATAGTTGATCCCTTCCAAAGAATTCAGCGCAGCCTGTTCATCCAACTTACTACTCACCTCTAAATCAAATTGGATCTGAGGGCAGGCTCGCTTTGCTTTTTGCAAAAGTTCAGCAATTCGCCCCTGAAGGTCTGCCACTGTCATTTGGTCCTTATTCATGGCCCAAATGGTATCCCGAAGTTCGTTGATCGTATCGCTTGTAAAATCTGAGATTTGATCCAATTTTTGAGCAAATACTTCTTGGGAAAGCTTTGCAAATTTCAAGTTTCTAAGACTTGAAATGATAAAAGTAAGTTGGGCTCCGATGTTATCATGAAGATCTGAAGATATTCTACGACGCTGCTCTTGGAGCTCCATTTGTATCTTTTGCTCCGAATAGATTTGCTGAAGTTTCGCCTCCTGCTCCAAGTGGCGAGTTTTTGTTTTTTGGCGGTAATAAATAAAAAAAGAAACTCCCAAAATCAATAAAAGTGCAATTAGAAGTAAAAGAAGCTGATTATTTTGATTTTTTACAATTAATTCGTTCTCCGCCAATGCAGCTCTGGATTCTGCCAACTGTTGTTCCTTTTCAGCCACTTCAAAGCGAGTTTGCAACTCACCCATCATTCGTACTCGATCCTCTTTGAAAATAGTATCTTTAAGGGCTGCATATTGTTCTAAAAAGCTCATTGCCTTACTTAAGTCACCCTTATTTTTATAGAACCTATATTCCTCAAATAAATAATCCCTTCGCTTCTCGGTGGATCGGCTGCGTCTTACATTCGCTTCGGCACTATCCAAGTATTGCCTAGCCTTTCCCCATTCATTGAGATTGTAGGCGATCGTCGCTAGATTAGTATAGTTGGTCGATAAATTATAAGGATCATTTCCCCTTTTTCCATTAATCTTTAAAGCAGTTTCAATCCATTTCTGTGCTTCTTGATACCTTCCTTGCTTCAGTAATGTATTCCCGATATTATTAAAGGTAAAATTAACGGACAGTGAATCGACTTCATCCAAGCCTTCTAATACTTGAAAATGGTAAAAAAGTGCACTATCTGGCTTGGACCAATCATCAAAATTAATGGCAATACTATTTAAGGCATAGGCTCGATAAAGGGGTTTTGCTTTGCCATATTTATTCAATATCCCCAAGGCCATTTTTCCATATCGCACTCCCTCTGCATAATTTTCCATATCATGGTAGGTGACTGCAATATCTAAGAAGTGATAAGCCATATAATTAGAATCTCCAGAATATTGGGCGTATTTGATTCCTTCCTGAGAAAATTCCAGTGCCTTTTCAAATTGCCCCAATGTCTGCTCTGCTCTAGTCAGTCGGATGTAGGCGATGGATATATAATTTGGATCTTCATCCGGATCAAGGTATTGAAGGCTTTTGAGGAAAAAAGATTGCCCCTTTGTATCCTCACCTTGCAGGTATTCATTTTCTCCTTGATAAAAGTAAAATAGGCCCGAATCTGCCTTGGTATAAATTAGTTTTTTAGCTTTTTCTAAAAAAAATACTCCTGAATCTGGCTGATCATAAATTTTATCCAATGTCTGCTTTAAGGATACCTCTTGAGCAGATACTTGTATAAAACAGAGAAAAAAAGCCAGTAAAAGGGTGATTCGCATGATATCAAAGCAGAACGAAATAAATATAAAAAAATGACCTTGAGCGACAAATCACTCAAGGTCATGGACTTAAAATTTTTTTTGGCGACTAGCCGTAAATCTCATCTAAAATCTGAGCGAGCCTGACACTTGCTGCAATCATTCGCTCCTCGGCGATATGATAATTTTGATACATGTACAAATAGCTGAGTCTGCGATCTTCGGGCAAATCGTATACAGCAGGCCGAAGACTGACAGCTTCCTTGAGCCAATCTTCCATAGTCGCCTCACGATAACTATCTTGCAGTTCAGGGGTAATTCTTCTAAAAAGTTCATCCCCAATTTCAGAGTAACTCATCCCCTGACGTTCAATCATCCCACTGTCCCAAAGTGCATGTAGATTGGTTGGCCTTCCGAAAAACTCGATCTTCACATCATTTCCTCCACGGTCTTCCCCTGTGCCTACATGTAAAGGCTGATGAATATCTTCCACCATGTGGATCAACATTTTAAGCTTTTCTGATTCTTCTTTTGGGCTCAATCCTCCAGCAATCAATTCGGCCTTCAAGCGCTGAATAGCTTCATATGCATCACCGGTACTTTCTTGAATCTCTGGGTTGTATTCACCTTCCTTACTTGTCAAGTAGTGCCAAGTCGTAGCATAATCATAGTTTCTATCCGAGCGAATTTCATCCATCCAGGTACCACTTCGCCCCAACGACATGGGGTAAAGCACCTTTTCAACTTTTTTGAGAGTGGACTTTTTCATCTGTCGCTCAGCCATATAGCCGATCAAATAGTGTCCTAATTGCCCCCAGGCAAATGCCTGAGAAGTCGCTAGCATCATTAGGCCTGCTAGAAACAGAGTTTTGTAAACCTTCATGTTTTTAAATTAAAGCTCGAAATTACGGTAGAGAATAGAATAATTAATTAAGCTAGGATTAAGCTTTTTCGAGTTCTGATATGGCTAGCCAAGCCATTAGCCCAGCACCAATTTCCAAGGCATCCTCTTCGATATCAAAAGTCGGGGTATGAACTCCCGAAACAATTCCTTTAGCCTCATTCCGAGTGCCTAGGCGGTAAAAGCAGCCATCGATTTCCTGCGAATAGTATGCAAAATCCTCTGCCGCCATCCAAATATCCAAGTCCACGACATTTTCCTCACCCAAATACTCTTTTGCAGCATCAGTGGCTCGCGCAGTGAGCTCCGGGTCATTTTGTAGAAAGGGATAGCCTTTTCGAATTTCAAAGTCTAGCTCTCCACCCATACTTTCTACTAAGCCGTGTGCCAATTGAAGCATCTTTTTGTGAGCTGCTGCTCTCCATTCTTCATTCAGAGTTCGAAAAGTACCTTGAATTTTCACTTCATTCGGAATCACATTGGTAGCTCCAAGGGCTTCTACTCTTCCAAAAGACAACACAGAAGGTACTTTGGGACTTGAAGCCCGACTGATCACCTGCTGCATGGCCACAATCAAATGAGAAGCAATCAAGACCGGATCAATTAAGGTCTCTGGCATCGCTCCATGACCTCCCTTGCCTTTCACGGTCAGGTAGAGTTCATCTGCACTTGCCATATAGATGCCCTGTCGAAAACCCACTTTTCCGGCAGGAATAAATGGCATCACATGTTGACCGATGATTCCAGCTGGTCTGGGGTTTTCTAAAGCCCCATCTTTTATCATAAAAGAGGCACCACCGGGTGCAACTTCTTCCCCTGGCTGAAAAAGTAATTTTATTGTTCCTTCAAACTGATCTCGAACCTGATGCAAAATTTTGGCTGCTCCCAGCAAAGATGCAGTATGTGCATCATGACCACAGGCATGCATAACTCCCACTTTTTGGGATTTATAAGGAACTTCATTAGCCTCCACGATTGGAAGAGCATCCATATCGGCTCGTAGCGCAATAACCTTTTTTGTAGGGTTTTTCCCTTCGATCAAAGCTGTCCAACCAGTAGTTGCTTTCGATTCAATTCTATGAACACCAATTTCTTCCAGCTTTTGCTTAACAAAATTAGCTGTCTCAAACTCTTGGTAACTCAGTTCAGGATTGGCATGAAGATGTCTTCTGTTAGAAATCACTTCTTCTTTTAATTCCTGAGCTAGGCTTTTAATTTTCTCCTTCAGCATTATTGGTTTGACTTGGTAGGGTAAAATCTTTTCGTTGAATACGGTCTCTAACTATACGAGCTGTCGGAAATACAGATTTAATATCATACAAAAGCTTGAGAGCTTCGATCTTATGACCATATCTCCCCACTTTCACCAAATATCGGGGTTGCTCATATTGAATCTCAGGATTGATATCTGGCATCGCTTCGGTCAATTCTTCCTGGGTTTTGAAAGCAAGATCCCGATCAAGACCAGAATAAATCAAAATCCTGTATCCATTGAAATATGGCTCAGAGGTATTTCTCTCATATTTCTGACGCGCAAGCTCTTTAAGCTGCTCGTCAAAAGCCTGAGGTGACTCCGGAGCAGGTAGTGCCGGGAGTTGAGCCATTTCGGATTTGTAATCTGGATATTGGGGCAGTGTACCGCTTAAGTCTTCGCTGTAGTTTTCAAAATCGCCCGGTGAAGTCGTCAGACTCGAACCGGACTTACAGGCACCTGCCACTATTAACAATACAATTACCCAGAGTTTCCGCATGGCTTAATTATCTATGATTACACACTTACCTTCTTGGATATCCTGCTCTACACTTTTGAACTTCACGTCTTTCTTGGTAGAACCGTCGTTGTATTGAACCGTGATCCGGTCGTTTCTTCCGTAAGTTTTCTCTGACTTTCTCGGAGCAACTACCTGTGGGGCAGGTCTTCCTGCCGTGGCAGCTGCAGCAGCTGCACGATTAGCTCCCGGATTCAGAGTACTTCCTACTTCAGCTTTTGAAGCTTGCACTGCTGGTTCGGCGGCTCGCTGTGCTTGCGCCTGCTGTACTTGGGCTGGATCTTGCTTCGGAAGCTCCGCACGGGTCAAGAAGGAAATCATATCCTCATTCAACTTGCCAATGAAACGCTTAAACATCTCAAAAGCCTCAAACTTATAAATCAATAGCGGATCTTTTTGCTCATAAACGGCATTCTGAACGGACTGCTTCAAGTCATCCATGTCCCGAAGGTGCTCCTTCCAGTTTTGATCGATAATCGCCAAAGTCACATTTTTCTCCAAGGAACGAATAAGGTCCTGTCCTTCTGAAGCAAGCATTTTCTCCAAATTCGCTACTACGCCAATTTGCTTGATGCCATCCGAAATCGGAACCATGATGTCTTTGACAGTAGCTCCTCGTTCTTCATACACTCGACGAAGTACAGGAAGCGCCGCTTGAATAATGCGCTGATTTTTCTCTTGATAATTCTTGAATGCCGCCTCATAGAGTTCTTGTGTCAGCACGGCAGCATCTTTCGACTTCAGATCACTCTCAGAGATTTGATAATCCAAACCTAGGGAGGTGAAAATATTCATACGGAGGTTTTCGGCATCGTCCGTGGATTTTGCCACATCAATGATGCTTTCGGCCACATCATACATGATATTCAGAATATCTAACTCTAGACGCTCACCTTTCAAAGCGTTTCGACGGCGCTTATACACCACCTCACGCTGTGAGTTCATCACATCATCATACTCCAAAAGTCGCTTTCGTGTTCCGAAGTTATTCTCCTCTACCTTTCGCTGAGCACGTTCGATAGACTTGGTAATCATGCTGTGCTGAATCACTTCTCCCTCTTCTAAACCCATTCGGTCCATGAGTTTGGCAATTCGGTCTGACCCAAATAGTCGCATCAGTGAATCCTCCAAAGAGACAAAGAACTGAGAAGAACCCACATCTCCCTGACGTCCTGAACGACCTCTCAACTGTCTGTCAACACGTCTAGATTCATGGCGCTCGGTACCAATAATGGCCAAACCGCCCGCTTGACGTGATTCTGGAGTCAGTTTGATATCTGTTCCTCGACCCGCCATGTTGGTTGCGATGGTCACAGTGCCTGGTTTACCCGCCTCAGCGACGACATCTGCTTCCTTAGCATGTTGCTTCGCATTAAGGACCTGGTGTGGGATTTTTTTCAAAGTCAGCATTCGGCTGAGAACCTCGGATATTTCTACCGAAGTCGTACCCACCAATACTGGGCGACCTTGCTTGACCAATTCATTAATTTCGTCACCTACCGCATTAAATTTCTCCCTGACTGTCTTATACACTTTGTCTTGACGATCATCACGCTGAATGGGCCTATTGGTAGGAATAACTACTACGTCGAGTTTATAAATTTCCCAAAATTCACCAGCCTCCGTCTCAGCAGTACCAGTCATACCAGCAAGCTTGTGGTACATTCGGAAGTAGTTTTGAAGCGTAATGGTCGCATAGGTTTGCGTAGCGTCCTCTACTTTGACATTTTCCTTCGCCTCGATCGCTTGGTGAAGACCGTCTGAATAGCGTCGGCCCTCCATCACACGACCGGTTTGCTCATCGACGATTTTCACTTTTCCGTCGACGATAATGTATTCGGTATCACGCTCAAACATACAGTAAGCCTTCAAAAGCTGATTGACTGTATGAATTCGCTGTGCTTTCACACCATAGTCTTTAATGACCTCTTCTTTTCGAACAAGTTTCTCTTTCTCATCCAGACTTTCGTCTTTTTCCAGCTCTGCAATGACCACTCCGATATCCGGCATAATAAAGAAGTCGGCGTCTTCATTTTTCGTAGTCATCGTTTCGATTCCGCGGTCAGTCAGATCGACTACATTACTTTTTTCATCAATGGTGAAAAGTAATGGCTCATCCGCCTCAGGCATATTCCGCTTGTTGTCCTGCAGATAAAAGTTTTCGGTTTTCTGCAAAATCACACGAATTCCCGGCTCAGAGAGGTATTTGATCAAAGGCTTATATTTAGGCATTCCTCGATAGGCTCTAAAAAGCGCCAAACCACCTTCTTTGTCATTTCCTTCGGCAATTTGCTTTTTGGCAGTAGTCAAGAAGCCCTGAACCAACTTACGCTGCTCATCCACCAAAGTAGAAACCCGGGGCTTCATCTGATCAAATTCATGCACATCTCCTCTTGGAACTGGACCTGAGATAATCAGCGGTGTTCTCGCATCATCAATTAACACGGAGTCAACCTCATCGACCATGGCAAAGTGATGCTTACCTTGCACCAAATCACCTGCTTCCCGAGCCATATTGTCCCGCAAGTAATCAAAGCCAAACTCATTATTAGTACCGTAAACGATATCGCACTGATAGGCATTTTTCCTTCCAAAAGAATTGGGTTGGTACTTATCAATACAATCCACAGAAAGACCATGGAATTCAAAAAGTGGTGCGTTCCATTCTGAGTCACGCTTGGCTAGGTAATCATTGACTGTGACGATGTGGACACCTCGTCCAGCTAGTGCATTTAGGTATGCGGGAAGAGTAGAAACGAGGGTTTTACCTTCACCAGTCGCCATCTCGGCAATTTTTCCCTGATGCAAAACCATACCACCAATGAGCTGTACATCGTAGTGAACCATGTCCCATACGACCTCATTGCCCGCGGCCAGCCATTTATTATGCCAAATGGCTGTATCTCCATCGATCTCCACATTGGGTTTGGAAGCGGCAAGCTCCTTATCGCGAATAGTCGCTTCGACCACCAGCTTTCCATTTTCTTTAAATCTTCGCGCAGTTTCCTTCACCACGGCAAAAGCCTCAGGCATTACCTGATCGAGAATTTCCTCTAGAGCCTTATCGCGGTTTTTTTCAATTTCCTCGATTTGGGTAAAAAGCTGGTCTTTTTGATGAATAGCATCGGCAGGAAGACCTTCGATCTCTGATCGGAGCTTTTCGATTCTATCGTCAAAATCCTTCAAGTGGGCATCCACTTTGGATCTGATTTCACTAGTCTTTGCCCGAAGCTCTTGATCACTCAAGCCACTCAATGCCGAGAATGCCTGATTGATCTCTTTGACTCGGGGGAGCAATTCCTTAATATCTCGATCGGACTTGGTGCCGAATACTTTTGCTATACCTTTTGCTATAATATCTAACATCTCTATCTGTCTTGTGCTAAATGCGGCCTAAAATTAAGCCCTTTTTATTAGAATTGATAATTGACTTTGGGATGGGTTTATCAGGGGTTTAAGTGACCTATATTTCCATTTCTCCACTAAAAACCCGCTCAGCAGGACCTATTAACCAAATGTTTTGGTATCCGCCTCCGGGGGCTTTCTCAAATCGTACGGCCAATTCCCCACCTAGGGTTTGAATCTGAATGGTAGCCGCCTCTCGATCTGCAGCAAAAGCCAAGGCGGCTGCGGTCACCCCTGTACCACAAGAGAGCGTTTCATTCTCTACCCCACGCTCATAAGTACGTACGAAAATTCGTTCCTCGGACTGTTTCTGGATAAAGTTTACATTCGTGCCGGCAGGCTGGTATTGATCTGAATATCGAACTGCTTTGCCTTGCTCAAAAACAGGGTAGGAACTAACCTCCTCCACCATCCGAATGTGGTGAGGTGAACCAGTATTCACGAAAAAATCTCCCTCCAAAACATCAATGGTGGAGACATCTCCCATTTTTAGCTCGACAATTGAATCCGAAAGCAGTGCTTCATGTGGCCCATCGATGGCCAAGAAGTTGGTTTTATCAGATACTATACCCAACTGCCCTGAAAATGCAACAGCACAGCGCGCTCCATTGCCGCACATACTTTGACTACCATCTGAATTAAAATAAACCATTTCAAAGTCATAGTTTTCATGGTTTCGAATGGCGATCAATCCATCTGCACCGATTCCGAATTTGCGATCGCAAAGGCGCCTCACCCAGGAAATATCAGTCAGATCCAGGACTTCATCCCGATCATCGATCATGACAAAGTCATTACCTGTTCCCTGATATTTATAGAAAGAAATTTTCATAGAAGTTCTAAAGTAAAATCCTGATTCAAAAACTTCTCCACAGCCTGTTCAGCTTAAAAACTTTAACATCTTGTCACTGTTTCAGACTATATGTCCGATTGAGGTTCCAATTTCGGCAGATAATCCCTAAATTTAATTATTCATTAGCAACTCTTAATCAAAAATATAACCATGGATAAGATGAACTTCAATCTCTCTAGGAGAGTTTTTTTAGCAAATACAAGCAAAACCGGACTAGCCCTTTCTATAGGAGGCACCGCCATACTCAGCGCCTGCTCTGGAGATGTAAATGGAGATGCTCAATCTGTTTTGGCTACTAGCATGACACAGACTCCGCTAGCATTTGATTTTTCGGCGCTTGAACCACACATCGACGCCATGACCATGGAGATTCACTTTACCAAGCATGCTGCTGCTTACGCCAAAAACCTAAACGATGCCTTGGGTGAAGAGCAAGTTGACTCCAGTCGCTCATTGGAAGACATCTTGGGAAATATTTCCAAGTTTTCAGACAAAATGAGAAACAATGGAGGAGGACATTATAATCATGAACTGTTTTGGAAAGTCATGACTCCTGATGCAGCAGAACGACCTGAAGGCGACTTAGCTGAGGCGATCAATAGCTCTTTTGGAAGTTTTGAGGAATTTGCCTCCCAGTTTGAAAATGCCGCAAAAACCCGCTTTGGCTCCGGCTGGGCTTGGCTTGTGGTAGGAGACGATAAAAAATTAGCGATTGGCTCTACACCAAATCAAGATAATCCTCTGATGGATATTTCCGACTTCAAGGGTACTCCGCTTTTGGGACTGGATGTGTGGGAGCATGCCTACTACTTGAATTACCAGAATAGAAGAGCGGATTATGTTTCTGCTTTTTGGAATATTGTCAATTGGAAAGCCGTAGCAGAGCGGTTTGCTGCCGCATCCATGTAAATCAAATTAGAAAGCGATCAAGAAAAGGCCGGAAATTCCGGTCTTTTTCATTTATTTCGAGCTTTAAAAAATATCAACATGCAAGATCCAAAATCCCTCACTTCTGTCGCCAAGTTTCACCATACCTTCAAACACCCTGTCTTGGAAAGTCCTCAGATTCCCAATGAAGTCCGATGCGAGCTTAGGGTGGCGCTTTTGGCAGAAGAGCTGAAAGAGCTCGAGCAGGCGATCGCTGATAAGGATTTGGTAGAAATTGCAGATGCCCTTTGTGATCTTCAATATGTCCTTTCCGGAGCTATTTTGGAATTCGGCCTTGGGGAAAAATTCAAAGAACTCTTCGACGAAGTGCAGCGATCCAATATGAGTAAAGCCTGCGAAACGGAAGAAGAAGCCAAGGCGACTGTTGCCCATTACAAACTGAAGGGAACAGAATGTTTTTATGAAAAAGAGGGTGATTTATTCTTAGTATTCCGAGAAGGAGATCGGAAGACTCTAAAGTCGGTGAATTATTCTCCGGCTGATCTAAAAGGGATCTTGGAAAAATAACCTAACTGGTTTTGAGCGGATTATTTTGATAATTCTTCAACTCCATGATATTCCCGGGCAAATTTAAACCAGCTTGATCCAAGGCATTCAAGACTTCGATGATCAAGTTGGTTTTGATCTCCATATCTCCAGGACCATCATCTAAGGTATCCACCCAAAAAGTTACCTGAAGGTTTAAGGTACTTGAGGCCAAGTCAGCAATCCAAACATTTGGTTTCCTTCTATTTTTGAGGACTCCGGGGACTTTATAGGCAGTTTCCAAAATAACCGCCATGGCTTTACGGTAATCTGAGCCATAATCCAACCCAACTATAAAATCATAGCGGAGAAAACCATCAATTGTAAAATTGATCAGGGCATTCGTGATGATTTTGGAATTGGGGATATAGACATCTTTGCCATCCCCTGTCTTAATCTGAGTATCCCGAAGGTTGAGAGAGACCACCGATCCTCTAATTCCATTTATTTCGATGATATCTCCTACTTTGAAGGGTCTTTTGAATGCCAAAAGAATCCCTGCGAGAAAGTTCTCACCAATATCCTTCAATGCAAAGCCTATCACGAAAGCGGTAATTCCTGCACCTGCCAAAAGCCCTGAAACTACCCCTGTAAGTCCGACAAAGCGAAAGACAACCATAAAACCAGCCAAGATGACTAGTAGTCTAAAAATCATGGAAAGAAAATTGGCCAGCAAGTCATCGTCCATCCTGGCTACCAATCGCCTACGAAGGTGTTTTTGAAGAAAAGCAGCTAAAAAGTAAAAGCCCAGAAGAATAGCAAGGGAGATCCCAAGTGTTTGGAGCAAATCCAGCCATTCTGATGCATCCGTTCCAAAAAGTTGAAAGTTTTCCATAATGAAAATTAACAGTATAGCTTCAAAATACAAAAAGCCCCGCGTTTCTGCGAGGCTTCTGTACCAGGAGCGGGAATCGAACCCGCACGGCCAAAAGGCCACAAGATTTTAAGTCTTGCGTGTCTACCTATTCCACCATCCCGGCTTGCTCTATCTTGCAATAGAGAATTGTCATGGTCTTGAAACAAGAAAGCCCTTGAATCAAGGGCTTTTGAGCGAGAGACGAGATTCGAACTCGCGACCCCGACCTTGGCAAGGTCGTGCTCTACCAACTGAGCTACTCTCGCTTTTTGAATGCTAATCCGTTCGATTAGCTGATTGTGGATGCAAAGGTACGCCTACTTACGATTTTTGCAATATTCAAGAGTGGAAATTTTTTTGAAAAATCGAAAAATTCAATCTCCGATTCCTTAAAACTCGTAGGACCCAATAATTTTGAGCATTTCACCGACGTTTTTTGCCCCTAGCTTTCTAAGGATGTTCTTCCGGTGGGTCGCTACAGTATTGACTGAAATATTCAATTTATCGGCGATAAGCTTAGAAGAAAGCCCATCCAAAATAAATTGCACAACCTCCTTTTCCTTATTGCTAAGCTTAATTTTCTTTTTCTCGGGAGCACTTTTTGTCACCAATACTCGGGTGCCATCATCCTGTGTATAAGAATAAGTCCAGTCATAATTATTCACCTTGGGCGGGGTATGAAGCTCAAAGATGATATGAAGATCCATCGCAAAGTTACCAGCCTTATCTATGAAATAAGGCCGAACTTTCGCCATAACCCACTTTATCTCCCTAGTGGTGCGGTGTACCCATCTGGTGGTGTAAGAAAACTCAAAGGTGTGCCTTTCTGCTAAAGACAATTGATGGAATTGGTCAAATACGATCTTCTGGAATTTAAACATCTCTTCCCTGTCTTCCGGATGAAGCATGGTAAAGGATACTTCCATACCTTTCTTACGAAAAATGGATTCAGGATAACCTGTAAGCCTTTCTACTTCCCCCGTGAAAAAAGCAAGATTTAGATTTCGATAATCAAAACAAGCAATAACCAAACCTTCTCGGATCCCAATATTTTTACTCAACGCTTCAAGCTCTTCCATCAACCTTTTTTCATTCGGGTGGGCTTTAAACTCCTGCTCAGCCCAGTTCTGAAAAAATTTGGTATACTGATCCTGTTTCTTAAGGTCTTTTAGAAATACTTTATCCATACTTTTCATATGAATCGGCTTAATTAATGTAATAATAACAATTAAAAATCAATCGAGTTTTTTCTTGACCTCATGGAGTTTGAGTAAAGCTTCTATTGGGGAAATGGAATTAATATCCACTTGGTCCAAGAGTTCCTTTGCTTCCTTGAACTTAGGGTCCATTTCAAAAAGATTGAGTTGATAGTTGTTTTTCGGAACTGATTTAAGATTTTCCTTGCCTTTCTGAAGCGCTTTGTCTTTTTCCAAATGACCCATAATCTCAGAAGCTCGAAGGACAATCGGGTTGGGCATCCCTGCCATTTGAGCGACATGGATACCAAAGCTATGCTCGCTTCCTCCTGGCTTCAATTTCCGCATAAAGATCACTTTATTTCCTACTTCTTTCACCGACACGTTGAAGTTTTTTATTCTTGGAAAGTCTTCGGTTAGTTGATTGAGTTCATGATAATGCGTCGCAAACAATGTCTTTGCCTTAAAAGTCGGATGATCATGCAAGTACTCGACAATAGACCAGGCAATGGATATCCCATCGTAGGTGGAAGTACCCCTTCCAATCTCGTCCATCAAGACCAAACTACGGCCGGAAAGATTATTCAAAATGCTCGCTGTTTCTGTCATTTCTACCATAAAGGTGGACTCACCTTTGGACAGATTATCAGAAGCACCCACCCGGGTAAATACCTTGTCTATGATTCCTATTCGCGCAAAAGAAGCCGGGACAAAACTTCCCATCTGAGCCATCAATACCACCAGTGCTACCTGACGCAGCAGCGCTGATTTACCCGCCATGTTTGGACCGGTAATGATTAATATCTGCTGACTATCGTGGTCGAGGTAAATATCATTTGGAATGTAATCCTCTCCAGGAGGAAGCTGTCGCTCGATCACAGGGTGTCGACCATCTTTGATTTCCAGCGTGTCCGTATCAGCAATTTTTGGTTTGACGTAGCTATTGTTCAAAGCCACCTGTGCAAAAGACAGCAGCGCATCCAACGTGCCGATGACTCGTGCATTCTGCTGTATCTGCGTGACAAACTGAGCAGCTTCTTCCACCAGCAATGTGAAGTACTTCTGCTCCAAAGCGATCATTCGTTCCTCAGCGTTGAGGATTTTTTCTTCGTACTCTTTGAGTTCCGGAGTGATATACCGCTCTGCATTGACTAGAGTCTGCTTTCGGATCCACTCCTGGGGTACTTTGTCCTTGTGGGCATGGGTCACTTCAAGATAATATCCAAAAACCTTATTGAAAGCTATTTTGAGGGATGTAATCCCTGTATTCTGAATTTCCCGCTGTTGGATTTGAACCAGAAAATCCTTTCCCTTTGTCGCTAGACTCCGATATTCATCCAATTCATTATCCACTCCATCCTTGATGACTCCTCCCTGGTGAATGAGCATGGGCGCGTCCTCCTGAAGCTCTTTGTCGATTTTTTCCAAAAGGTAATCGCAAGGGTAAATCTGATCTGCCAATCGTTTGAGCGTGGCATTTTTCTGGGATTTCAAAAGCTCCTTTACAGGTAAGCTCGCTTTGATTGCCCGTTTGATTTGATTCATTTCCCTTGGGTTCGCTCTGCCAACGACCACCTTGGAAATCAATCGCTCCAAGTCACCGATCATTTTGAGTTGACCGATGATCTCTTCAATCAAACTTGGGTTTTGGACAAAAAAATCAACCACATTCTGACGCTCTTCGATGGGAGCCTTTTCTTTCAAAGGCAAAACCATCCACTTTTTCATCATGCGTGAACCCATCGGAGTGACTGTCTGATCCAAAACCTGAATCAAGGGCACCCCTCCCTCATGCTGCGGAAATACCAATTCTAGATTCCGGATAGTAAACTTATCCAACCAGACATATTTTTCCTCCGCAATTCTCGAAATTGCAGAGATGTGTTGGATTTCCTTATGTTCGGTTTCTTCTAGGTAATGCAAAACAGCCCCTGCGGCCACCGTTCCCATTTCAAGCTCTTCGATACCAAAGCCTTTCAGGTTAGCTGTGCCAAAATGATTTTTCAGCTTTTCATAAGCAAAGTCATATTGAAACACCCAGTCTTCGCAGTGAAAGGTGATAAAATCATTTTTGAAAAGATCAGAAGCTTGATTTCTTGCCGTTTTAGAAAAAATAATCTCCGAAGGGGCAAAACTTTGGAGCAGCTTTTCCACATAGGAGCTACTTCCTTCAGCGCACATAAATTCACCGGTAGAAACATCCAAGAAAGCCAGCCCATGCTTTTCCTTTCCAAAATGAATAGAGGCCAAATAATTGTTCTTCCGCGTGTCAAGAACTTGGTCATTGTAAGAAAGACCCGGGGTTACCAGTTCGGTCACCCCTCTTTTCACAATCCCCTTGACGGACTTGGGGTCTTCTAGCTGATCGCAAATGGCGACGCGATTTCCTGCCCGTACCAGCTTTGGGAGGTAATTATCCAAAGAATGATGCGGGAAACCAGCAAGCTCTATGTGAGAAGCCGCCCCATTGGCACGCTTGGTCAGGACGATATCCAGCACCCTGCTAGCTGTAATCGCATCTTCACCAAAGGTTTCATAAAAGTCCCCCACCCGAAAAAGCAGCAAGGCTCCGGGATGCTTTGCTTTGATCGCATTATACTGCTTCATCAAGGGTGTTTCCTTACCATCTTTGGACTTACTCATACCTGCTGGCGAATTCTGTTAAATTTGGGGAATGAAATAAAGTTGAAAATAATCTATAAGCAAGGTAGATCAAAAAAGATGAAGAAATTAAGTATGGAAGAACTCGATCGGCTGTCAGTGGAGGAATACAAAGAAACGAAGAAATCACCAATCTGTCTCGTCTTGGATAATATTCGAAGCCTCAATAATGTGGGTTCGGCATTCCGTACGGGAGATGCTTTTCGAGTGGAGAAAATCTACCTTTGCGGAATCACCGGAAAGCCACCCCATCGGGATATTCAGAAAACAGCCCTCGGAGCTACCGATTCCGTAGAATGGAAATATTGCCTCAATACGCTCCAAGCTATTCATAAACTCAAAGCTGAAGGATATCAGATCTGTGCTTTCGAGCAGGTGGATCAGTCGACTTATTTAAACGAGTTTACACCTGATCAAGCAGGAAAATTTGCCTTGATCTTTGGAAATGAAGTCTTCGGAGTAGAAGACGAAGTACTAAAAGAATGTGATCAAGTACTTGAAATACCCCAACTTGGCACCAAGCACTCCTTGAATATTTCGGTCTCACTTGGAATAGCACTTTGGGATTTGATGGTCAAACTCAGGCAATTCAATCAATGAATCGGTAGCGGATTCCAAAGGTTCCTCTTAAATAATCAAAATCTCCGACCAGAGGAGCCAATTCAAAATGAAAGCCAAAATCCTTTCGAGCAAATGGAAAAGCGTTCAGTCCGATAGGTATCACTAGGCCATCAATGTCACCTACTCTACCTCCAAACCCACCATAAATTTCCACACTCTCTTTTTTCATGAGTAAAAAGTTTGCAACTAATTCTACATCAAAATCAGTCAGAAAATCATTAGTGCCTAATCGAAATTCGGGTACAAATCGCTCCCCAAATTGATTATTGATCCCAATAAAAGGCAAAGATCCGTGATGATAAGAAACTGTAACTTGGGAAAAGGCTAGACTAGAAAAAAGGCTAAAAACGAGAATAAGAAAAGTTTTTTTTCATTGTGTAAAATTAAATTGTGTAGATTATTGGTTTAGGATTTCTTTAATTTTGATATGAGTTTTAATCATGTTTGAGCTCGCTTTAGCTACCACCTTACCGGACTCCTTTCGAATTACGGATTCCCAATGATTTAGGTTTGATCCGGAGCGAACTAATTTGGCAGAAACCTCAACTTTTTCTCCAAGTTTGGCTGAAGACAAAAAATCCACATTCAAGTTGATGCTTGTCATCAGGACTTCGGATTCGGAGACAAAGTTTGCCATCCCGATGACATCATCCATCATCAGGGAAGCGATCCCTCCATGAAGGATTTTGGCGGGATTGCACATGTCAGGCCGGATGGTATAAGATACCTTGACGTAACCCGGTTCGATTTCCAATAATGTACCCGACAACCAATTACCTGCTGCAGAGGGAGTTTGGTCGAGGGTTTTACCAATTTGGGATTTAAAAAACTCAAGTTGTGGTGAGGTCATATTTTAATTTAATTTTCGATAATCCGAAAATAGTCTTCAAAAGTAGATTTGACAGCTTCTTTTTCAGATTCAGAGCTCCAAAGTAGTATTTTTTGATCTTCGTCTAGTAAAAACAGTTTTACCTCCTCATCTAAGAGTTTTTGGAGCTGAGTGACCTGCTCAAGGTGATCAAACTTATTTCCATTTTCAAAATTCAACAGTCTTGTTTGACCGTTTTCCTCAAAAGACAATCGAATGGGCCAATCTATGTTCTTTGGCTCTAGATAGAGATAACTTTCATCTTTCTGACTGTTTAAAATGAGGACCAATATCAAGGTTGCCTCTTCGCTTTCTAGGCCAAATCCATTATGCCGATACAGGACCATTCCCGCATCGCTTCGATTTTCGCGCACATAATTGATTGCTTTCAGGTTGAGAAAATAGAGACGGGAAGCTGAGGTCATCCGAAAGGTTCTATCCTCTCCAGAGTTATTAGCACGATAAGAGTCAAAAAACGAAAAAACCACCACCAATAGTATAGAAGCCAAGCCGAAGATTTTGATGATTTTTAGAAGCTCCGGAGTAAGAATGGGGTCTTTGGATGGCATGGTTTAGATTTCTTGAAGTAGCTTTTGGCGTGTTTCAAGTAATAAAACCCAAGCTGATTGGATATGTTTCTCCGTGACGTCGGTCTGCCCGATAACCCAGCGGATTACATATTTCCCATTTAATTTGGTATGGGAAAAAAACGCCTTCCCGGTTTCATTTACAGTTGCCATCCATTTTTCATTAAACTGATTTTCTGCATTTTGATCAAGGGAAAGCAGTTTTTGTCGAAAACAAATGGTATTGAACTTTACAGGAGCTAAAATTTCCAAGCCATCCGTCTGTTCGATCCACTGCACTGCTTTTTGGGTAAGCTTCAGGTGATGACGCAGCTTTTCTCGAATTCCATGTAGCCCATAACTTCGAATAACAAACCATAGCTTCAGAGCACGAAACCTCCGACCCAGCTGAATTCCCCAATCGCGGTAATTGTTGACTTCCTTGTCCAATTCGGTCTTTAGGTATTCTGGCGTGAGCGAAAAAGTTTGAACGAGGTCCTTGGAATCCTTTAAAAATAAAACCGTACAGTCAAAATTAGTAAACATCCACTTATGAGGGTTGAAAACATAAGAATCCGCGCCTTCATGTCCTTTGATGAGACTTTGAAACTCGGGCAAAAGCATGGCTGTACCGGCAAAAGCCGCGTCAATGTGATGCCAAATGCCAAATTTTTGGGTGATTTCGGTGATTTTACCGATCAGGTCTACCGCTGTGCTGGAAGTTGTGCCCAGGGCAGAGACTACACAAAGAGGGGTTTTTCCAGCATCAATATCCCTTTGGATGGCTGCTTCCAAGGCCTGAGGAATCATCGCATACTCCTCATCTACTTCGACCTTGATGAGGTTTTCTACACCCAGACCTGCAATTCTAATCGCCTTGTCAATAGATGAATGCACGTGGGAGGAAGAATAGATTCGGTAATGTTCTTTACCTGAAAAACCCTTTTTATTGATTTCCCAATTAGACTTTCGCTCTCGAGCAGTCAAAATCGCGCTCAAAGTGGCCGTACTTGCGGTATCGTGAATGACTCCCTTCCATGTTGGATCAATTCCTTTTGCATCCCGAAGCCAATCACAGACGCGCTCCTCGAGCTCTGTAGCGGCGGGAGAAGTGAGCCAAGACATGCATTGTGCACCCAAAGTGGACATAAGCATTTCTGCCAAAATAGAGGGCTCAGAATTATTTGCGGGGAAATATCCAAAAAAAGCCGGATGCTGCCAATGAGTCATGCCAGGCAAAATGATTTCCTGAAAATCCTGAAAAATCTTTTCAAATGCTTCTCCCTGTTCAGGGGCTGTTGAAGGCAATTGATCATAAATTTCTCTGGGCTTGACCGAAGGAGTCACCGGATATTTTTCCTTTTCTTCCAGATAGTCGGCCATCCAATCCACCAATTGATGGGCATATTTTCTAAATTCTTTTTTATCCATTTTCAATCTATCTCACGTATGAGCCCGAATTGATGTCTATTGACGTACCTGTCGCATGATCTGCAAGACCTGAGCAAAGCAAAGTCACCATCGGCGCCATATCTTCCGGCCTAGCGAGTTCTTTAAGCGCAATGTCTCTTAGAGCAAAGTCTTCTCCATAGACTGATAAAATCTCATTAGCCATGTCTGTTTTGGTGAAGCCCGGAGCTATCAAGAAGGCCTTGATGCCCTGCTTACCATAATGCCTCGCGATGGATCGCATCAAACTGACCAAAGCCCCTTTGGAAGCTGCATAAGCCAGGTAATCCGTGGTATCGCCCCGAAAAGCCGCCCGGGATGAAATCATCACGATTCGACCATTTTGCTGACTTTTTGCCTGATCGATAAATTCCTTACACAAAATGCCTACTGCAGTGGCGTTGACTGCCATGGTTTTTTCCCAAACTTTCAGCCATTCATCCGTCTCCAAAGAATCGGGTGCCGAAGGGGATATCCCAGCATTATTGACCAGAGCGGAAATTGGGCCATATTTTTCTACCAATTTGGAAATAAAACCCATTACCTGATTGGTATCTGCTAAATCACAAGGCTCCAAATGAGAAGAGTTTTTCAATTCAGCCTGTAAACTTTCTGCTTCTTTTCTATTGGAATTAAAATGAATAATCACTTCTGCACCTGAGTCAGAAAGTTGTTTTGCGATAGCACGACCTATACCGCGCGAAGCTCCAGTGACAAGGATTCTTTGATTTTCAAGGGAAACGTACATAATTTTTAAATTTTACCAGTTTTCTCGAAGGGCCAAATGCTGAATTTGAGCTAAATGATGCAATCCATGCCAAGCATAAAGATGAGTAGCTTCCAATAGAAGAACCTTTTTTTGGGATTCGGGATGGAAATAGCAGCGATCAAAATCCTCAGCACTCATGCTTTCAAGCAAAACAGCCCATTTAAAATGGATTTGTTTGAGCAAAATGATGGATGATTCAATATCAAGATAGCTATCTGCCAAATTTGCCCATGACGCTTCCAAATATGGTTTGATGGTAGGTGTGTCCTCTGTCAAAGTGAGTTTAAAGCGGATAAAAGCATTCATATGGCTGTCAGCCAAATGGTGCACCACTTGCCTCACGGACCATCCGCCCGGTCGGTAAGGGCTATCCAACTGGAGCTTTGAAAGTTTGGCAGTCGCAGCTTCAATCAATTCTGGGAATTGGGTGATTTCTGAAATAGCCGTTTCCAAATCCGGCTTTTTAGGAATAGAAAACCTGCCAATGGGATATTTGAGTGATTCGATGTCTATCATTTTTCAGTACCCTCCGCCTGCAGCGATGGTAGCCAAATCTACTGTTTTTGCTCCATTCTCCCACAAAATAGTTGCAGAAGCGGCAAGTGTGGCGCCTGTGGTAATCACGTCATCTACCAAAAGGAGGTTTTTGCCTAGTATCTGAGCGGTATTTTTTATCTCAAATACTCCAGAAACATTCTCGATTCGTTCTATTCTCGACTTATTGGTTTGCGTTTCTGTCCATTTGCGTCTTTCCAGACAATTTTCAACAGAAATATCCAAAACTTCCGCGATTCCTTTCGCAAACTCTTCACTTTGATTATATCCTCTCCGCTTGAGTTTCTGAGGATGCAAGGGAACAGGCACGATTGCATCCCAAGAAGCGGCGAAGTCGGTTTCAATCAAAATTTTACCAAAAAGATTTCCCAAAACCCAGCCCAATTCTGGCTTATTTCGGTATTTGAGCGTATGTAGAAGCTTTTGGCTCATGCCCTTTCGGGAAAACTTCAGGAAAGAGATACAACGCGAGACGGGACAAAGACCTTGAAGTTTTTGTGTTAAGTCATTATCTGTCGGTCGAAGGTGGTAACTTGAAATAGGTAGTTTGTTTTTACAAATACCACAAAGACTCAATTCCCAATCAAAAAGGTTCCTTCCGCAAGACACACAATTTTGCGGAAAAATCAGATCCAAAAAATCTTTGAAGAAGAATAAACGCTTTGGATTAAAAGGCTGTTGTTCATGGGTCATACAGATATCTGTATATTTGCAGATTATTCAACACTAATGCATTAATTTAATGGGTTTATTGGAAGAATTCAACGATTACCGCGCTAAAATGAACGAGCGGATTCTCGCTGAGGACAACAAGGTGATCAAAAGGTTCTTCAACCTCGACACCAATGCTTATGCTGCCGGAGCTTTAGATATCAAAAGCAAAGAAATGATTGGATTGGCTTGCTCCATGGTGATGCGATGCGACGACTGCGTCAAGTATCATTTGGGATCTTGCTTTGAGTCCGGAGTCACGAGAAAAGAAGTATTTGAGGTCTTTTCTATTGCTGTTTTGATCGGTGGATCAATCGTCATTCCGCATTTAAGAAGAGCCGTAGAGTATTGGGAAACACTTGAAAATCAATAATTTAAAATGTTTAAAAGAGATCTTGATTTAGAAAGAAAGTGGGGAAAGTTGCTTCTGGAACTGGAAGAAACAATCGGCAAAAAACCCAAGGATCTCAATGGAGTCTTGTTTTTAATTGGGGTGCAGGAACTCGGTAAAGGCTCCAAGCATTTCTCTAAAGAAGAAAAGCAGGACTTGATGCACATTGCTATCTGTAAAGTGCTGAGCTATGCCGGTTATTACGAACTTGAATATGTAGACCAAGATGGTTGGCCTCACTGGAATTTAAAACAAGAATTACCCCACTTCGACTTGTTAGAGCAGGAGAAGTTGTTGAAAATCCAAGTATTAGAATACTTTGAAAAAGAATACGAACTGCAAATAGATTAAGATGAAAATTCTCTCCTATAATGTCAATGGAATCCGAGCAGCCATGAACAAAGGCTTTGCTGATTGGCTTGCAAAAGAAAATCCGGATATCATTGGTATACAGGAACTTAAAGCCCATGAAAACCAAGTAGAAACGCAGGTTTTCAAAGACTTAGGCTATAATTTGTATTGGTTTCCAGCTGAGAAAAAAGGCTATTCTGGTGTGGCTATATTTTCCAAATCCACTCCAAAAAATGTAAAGTATGGAATGGGTCTGGAAAAGTACGATCAAGAAGGCAGAATAATACAGGCAGATTTTGAGGACTTCTCATTTCTGTCTGCCTACTTTCCATCTGGTACCACCGGTGATATTCGTCAGGACTTCAAATACGAATTCCTGGACGATATCTTAGGCTACATTCAAGACTTAAGAGAAGGGAATCCAAATTTGATCTTGAGTGGTGATTATAACATTTGCCATAAGCCTATAGATATTCACAACCCTGTTTCTAATAAAAACTCAAGTGGATTCCTTCCAGAAGAAAGAGCTTGGATGGATAAATTCACTGAATCAGGATTTATCGATACATTCCGTCACTTCAATCAGGACCCACATCAATATTCGTGGTGGAGCTATCGAGCAAATGCCAGAAACAAAAACTTAGGATGGCGAATAGATTATCATATGGCAACTCAAGCCATGGAAAGTCGTTTGAAAAGTGCTAATATTCTACAAGATGTGATCCACTCAGATCATTGTCCTATCGCTTTGGAAATAAAGGAATTATAAAATTATTTGTTGCTATAGTCAAAATTTTATCATGAACTCCATAAAAATTTCAATACCCTCATTAATCGATAATATCAAGATAATTGAAAGCTTCATCGACAATGCAAGGGAAAAGTTTGATATCAATGATGACATCTATGGCAACATCATGATTTCTGTAACAGAATGTATCAGCAACGCCATTCTACACGGAAATCAAAGTGATAAGGAAAAACTGGTTCATTTAGAATTAATGGCAGAGGATGACAAATTAAGTTTTGTCATCGAGGATGAAGGAAATGGGTTTGAAATTGATAATCTTCCGGATCCAACTGCCCCTGAAAATATTGAAAAACCAGGTGGTAGAGGAATCTTCTTAATCAAGCATCTAAGCGATGAAGTAAAATTTGAAAACCAAGGAAAGAAAACCATTCTTTCTTTTTACATGGATTGAAATGGCGATTCATTTCTTTACTGAAGACACAAGCTTCAATTTACCTCAAAAAAGAGTACGCAAAAGTTGGCTTAATTCACTTGCCGCTTCAGAGGGATTTCAAATCGTAGAACTCAATTACATCTTCTGCTCAGATGAATACCTTCATAAAATCAATTTAGAATATCTAGACCATGACACCTTTACCGACATCATTACATTTGACAATTCGGAAGAGGAGCACATCATTGAAGGGGATATTTTCATTAGCATAGACAGAGTTAAAGAAAACGCGCAGACTCATACAACAGAACTAAGACAAGAACTTAGCCGAGTCATTGCCCACGGGTTATTTCATTTGATGGGTTATAAAGACAAGGAAAAAGAAGATATAAGAACAATGCGGGACAAAGAGTCAGTAGGAATAAATTTATTCGAAGAATTAATTGTTCCACGTGAAACTGGAGAATAACCTTTCCATGTTCCACGTGAAACAGTAAATAAGATACACAAATGTTCGATCAATATGATGTCATTGTAGTAGGGGCCGGTCACGCCGGTTGTGAAGCAGCACATGCAGCAGCGAAGATGGGTTCCAAGGTGCTTTTATGTACCATGAATATGAACACCATTGCTCAAATGTCTTGTAATCCTGCAATGGGTGGAGTAGCAAAAGGACAGATAGTCCGGGAAATTGATGCGCTAGGAGGTATGTCTGGTATAATTTCAGACAAATCCATGATTCAGTTTCGAATGCTTAACCGATCCAAAGGCCCGGCGATGTGGTCACCTAGATCCCAAAATGATAGGATGCGTTTTGCAGAGGAGTGGAGATTAGCCTTAGAAAGAAACCCAAATGTAGATTTCTGGCAGGAAATGGTAACCGGTATTGTGGTGAAAGGTGGACGAGTTGTTGGCGTACGAACCGGTATGGGCATAGAAATAGCAGGCAAATCTGTCGTTCTTACAAATGGAACATTCCTGAATGGAATCATACATATAGGCGAAAAGCAATTTGGAGGAGGAAGAACAGGCGAATCAGCATCAAAAGGAATCACCGAGCAATTGGTTGAATTGGGATTTGAATCTGGAAGAATGAAGACAGGAACACCACCTAGAGTGGATGGTCGAAGTCTGGACTACTCTAAAATGGAGGTCCAATATGGAGATGAAAACCCTGAAAAATTCAGCTATTCCGATGAAACAAGCCCTCTGAAAGAGCAAAGAACTTGTTGGATTACATATACAAATAAAGATGTTCATGAGACTTTAGAGACCGGTTTTGATCGTTCACCCATGTTTAATGGACGAATTCAAGGCCTTGGACCAAGGTATTGCCCGTCCATTGAGGATAAAATCAATCGATTTGCAGAGCGCGAAAGACATCAAATTTTCGTAGAACCTGAAGGTTGGAATACTGTTGAAATCTATGTGAATGGCTTTTCAACCTCATTACCTGAGGACGTTCAGTATAAAGCCATGAGACAGATTCCTGGATTTGAAAATGCGAAGATGTTTAGGCCAGGGTATGCCATTGAATATGACTTTTTTCCTCCCACACAATTGAGTTTAACCCTTGAGACAAAGCTGGTAGAGAATCTATTCTTTGCCGGTCAGATAAACGGCACCACGGGATATGAAGAAGCTGGATCACAAGGATTAATAGCTGGAATTAATGCTAGCTTGAAAGTTCAAGAGAAAGACCCTTTTGTCCTTCAAAGATCAGAAGCATACATCGGAGTACTAATCGATGATTTGATCAATAAAGGTACAGAGGAACCTTACCGAATGTTTACTTCCAGAGCTGAGTTCCGATTACTTCTAAGACAAGATAATGCAGACATTAGACTTACGGAGAGAGGATATCAGATTGGACTGGCAGAACAATCACGCTTCGATAAGGTACAGAGCAAAAAAGAAGAAACTGCTAGGTTGATAAACGATCTAAAACAGAAAAAGCTGGAACCTGCTATTTCCAATGAAATTCTTGAAGAAATAGGAACGGCTACAATTCGAGAGAAGATTTCAATAGAAAAACTTTTGAAAAGGCCACAGATAGGCGTAAATGAATTAAAATTGCTGGATAAGGACTTAGAAAGTTATCTTTCAGGTTTCACCCAGGATGTACTGGAGCAAGCAGAGATCCAGATCAAGTACGATAGCTACATCGAAAAAGAACGGCAAATGGTTGAGAAGCTATTAAATATGGAAGATTTCAAAATACCTCAAAAATTCGATTATCTGCAGGTTCCTGCTTTATCCGCAGAAGGTAGACAGAAGCTTAATAAAATTAGGCCAATTACCTTAGGACAAGCTTCAAGAATTAGCGGAGTATCACCTGCAGACCTTTCTATTCTTACTGTATACTTAGGAAGATAAAATGCTAAAGAGACTAAATAAATGCCCACTCTGCAAAAGTGGGCATTTTCTTAATTACCAAACCATAAAAGATTTTGCGGTAAGTCAGGAAGATTTTATCCTCTGTCACTGCCAGGAATGCAACCTTATATTTACAAATCCAAGACCAGGGAAAAATTCAGTAGCTAAATACTACGAGTTCGATGAGTACTATTCCCATTCAGATGATTCAAACTCTTTAATCTCAAAAATTTACAATCAGGTACGCCAAATAAATATCAAGAAAAAATATAAGCTAATCAGCTCTCTTGGTACAAATGAAAGTATACTCGACATAGGATGTGGTACCGGGGAACTCCTTAAGTTTTTTCAGAGTAAATATTGGAAGGTATCAGGAATAGAACCAAGTAAAACTGCTAGAAAGCTAGCTGAAGAGAAATTAAAGGTTCAAATAGACGAAAAGCTAGAAAATATACCCTCAACGGAAAAGTTTGATATCATCACATTATTTCATGTCTTAGAACACGTTCACGGACTAAGAAAAGCTGTAAAAAATGTTATAAATCTCTTAAAATCAGATGGTTATATATTAATAGCACTGCCTAATCACCAATCTCCAGATGCATTGAAATACGAAGAATATTGGGCAGGTTGGGATGTACCAAGACATCTTTATCATTTTGATACAAAAAGCTTTGATAATTTGGCGAACAAGTTTAATCTAGAAATAGTCGAGAGATATCCCATGACTTTCGACAGCTATTATGTCTCCTTGTTATCTGAAAAATATTTAAATCCTGAGAATCAAAACTTAACCTCTTTGGCAAAGTCTTTTATTTCAGGATTGAATTCAAATTTGAAAGCAAAGGAATCAGGAAATTACTCTAGCATTCTCTACATACTTAAAAAGAAGTGAAAAAATTAAGAATTGTCATGCTTTTTTTAGCTGCCATCAGTCTCAGCAGGTGTGCGAAACAGTCTTCTCCACAAGGAGGACCAAGAGATAAAGAACCACCCAAACTACTTCAATCTTATCCTGAAAGTCAAGAACTAAACACGAGACCTGAGGAAATTGTATTACAATTTGATGAATATATCAAGCTGGACAATCCTTCTAAAAACATCATCATAACTCCAAGACTCCAAAAAGATGAAATCGTAACTACAGCTCTCAAAGATCGAGTTGTAATCAAGTTAAATCAAGAATTAGAAGATAGCACCACTTACGTATTCAATTTCCAAAATTCAATTCAAGATTTATCAGAAGGTAACCCAGCTGAAAATCTAAAGATTGTGTTTTCTACAGGTCCATTTATTGACAGCCTAACCGTTTCCGGTTCTGTAAACCATTATTGGCCAAAGAGACAGTTTGATTACCGGGATGTAATCATCGGTTTATATTTAGAAAATGATACAACAGATTTATTTACAGCCGCTCCATATTACTTAACAAGAGCGGATAGTCTAGGGAATTTTGTCATTGAAAATATTAGAGCTAATAGGTACAGAGCTTACGCTTGGCACGACGCTAACAACACCACTAAAGCTGAATCCAAATCAGAAGCATACGATTTTTTACAGGATACCATTACAATAGACTCCAATCTCGATAACCTTCAATTCAATTTATCACAAGCAGATCTAAGTGAATTACGATTATCAAGATCAAGCTTCACCAATGGCAGCTATGATATTATTCTCAATAAATCGACGGTTGAGGATAACATTGAAGTCGAAGCACTAGGGGAATCTATATTCTATTCAAAGGAAGAAAGCACCTTAAAACTTTTCTCTTCAGAGGAAATAGCAGACAGTATTCAGGTTAATCTCTTATTGAAAGATTCTGTAGGAAGTAAAATTGATACGGCTATTTGGGCAAAATTTCCCAAAAATGAGCGAAAACCAGATGAATTAACAATATCAGCCAATTCAGGATTAAATTTCACAGATACACTAAAGGCCATTCTAAAATTCAACAAACCTATCAAAGAGATTAATACAGACTCTTTATTTATACCCGTCGATTCCACGAATCAAATACAGATAGATAGGCAGATGTTCTTCTTCACAGATAGTTTAAAAAGAACCGAATTAGCCATTAACATACCAGTATTGGATAGCTTACCTATTCAGATATTCACCATCACTGCAATGGACTCCACCTTTCTAGATATCACAGGCACCTACAATGGAGAGGCATTAAGAGCTAATTACAGGCAGATCAAACCAGAGACTTTAGCAGATGTATTGTCAGGAAGAATTGAAGGGAGTAATGGCCCATTTATACTCCAATTGCTAGATTCTAAGGGAGAAAAAATACGTGAGAAAATAATTGAAGACGGAAATGAATTCACTCTTCAAAATCTACTGCCAGGAAACTATCAATTAAGAGTAATCGAGGATAGCAATAGGAATAAGCGATGGGATCCTGCTAATTTTTATGAAAATAGATTAGCCGAAAGAGTCTTTTATTTCAGGGATGATACAGGAAAAATAGGAGAAGTGATTCTCAAAAGCGGATGGACTAATGAGGGAATAATTATAAAAGCTAGCAAACCAACCGGATACTAGGGGGAGAAAACGCTGTGGATAAGTGGCAAAATACAAGTGGAAAACAAGCTCCCATTAACTGGAAAAAAACTACTTATCCATACAAGCACTCACGAAAAAAGATTGGATCCCAAAATCGGTGCAAAACTGCTCATCTTTCCACTTTAAGAAATCATCTTGTCAACAGCAGGATTAATAACATCCTTTCAACATCCAACTATCAACAAGTACAAACAAAAGATAACAAATAACTGATTTTTAAATATTTACATGTTAACAAAATGGGGAAAAGATATTTATAAATTCAGAAAAAATAGGAAAACAAGTGGAAAAATCAGTAATCAGTAATTATCCACTTATTAACACTCTTAATAACCTTAATAAGAAATTTTTTAAATCTTTTTCTTTTTTACAATTAGTATAAGAAGCGGTGGAAAAACCTCTTCAGATGGAATATTTTTTTGCCTATATTGGTTCAGACAAAACAATAACCCAATGGACCAAAAACGCTTATTCGATCTCATTCCCTATCAGATTTCCAAATACAATAAAGAGGTAGCTCTTTCCCGAAAACAGGATGGTCAATGGATTACTTATTCCTCCAGAGACTTAAAGTCCATAGTAGATAGCCTGAGTTTGGGATTTCTTGCCAAGGGAATCAAGTCTGAGGATAAGGTTGCCATCATTTCAGATAATAGACCCGAGTGGAATTTTATTGATTTGGCGCTACAGCAAATAGGTGCAATCTCCGTCCCCATGTATCCGACTATTTCTAGCGAAGATTACGCTTATATTTTCGGGCATGCATCAGTCAAAATGATTTTTGCTGGGGACCAGACCATTTTCGAAAAGGCCAAAGAAGCAGCGAAGGGCCAAGATATTTTTACCTTCGACAAGCTGAATGGAGCTGCTCATTGGGAGGAAGTGATGAAACTGGGAGAAGATGGTGATTTGGCGCAACTGGAGGCAGAAAAGGATAAAATCAAATCAGAGGATCTATTCACCATTATCTATACCTCAGGTACCACAGGCAGGCCAAAAGGTGTCATGCTCACTCATCAAAATGTACTCTCAAATGTACTCTCAGTTTCTCATATCATGAGCCCCGTTCCAGGAGAAGGTAAGGTACTTAGTTTTTTGCCCCTTTGCCATATTTTTGAACGAACGGCTTCTTTCTGCTTTATGTATATGGGTTTTTCGATTTACTATGCCGAGAATTTGGAGAAAATAGGGGATAACCTAAAAGAGATACAGCCACATCTATTCAATACTGTTCCAAGATTATTGGAAAAAGTCTATGATAAAATCGTCGCTAAAGGTTACGAGCTGACAGGAATAAAAAAACAGCTGTTTTTCTGGGCACTTAATCTTGGACTTAAATATGATCCGGCAAAAGACATGGGTGGCTGGTATAATACCCAATTAAAAATCGCCAATAAGCTGATTTTCTCGAAATGGAGAGAAGCGCTTGGTGGGAATATTATGCAAATTAATTCCGGAGCATCTGCTCTACAACCTAGATTAGCTCGAGTATTCTGGGCCGCGGGAATAAAAGTTTGTGAAGGATATGGTTTGACAGAGACTTCACCGGTCGTTACGGCCACTCTGACAGAAGCTGAGAAGGTACGAATAGGTTGGGTCGGGAAAATTGTGAAAGATGTGGAAGTAAAAATCGCTCAGGATGGAGAAATCTTGGTTAAGGGACCAAATGTCATGCAAGGATACTATCGCGAGCCTGAGATGACCGCAGATGTCCTAAAAGACGGCTGGTTTCATACCGGCGACATCGGTGAACTTGACGGAGATTTCTTACGGATTACCGACCGAAAGAAGGAGATGTTCAAAACATCAGGTGGAAAATATATTGCTCCTCAACCGATGGAAAATAAATTTAAAGAGTCTACTCTAATCGAGCAGTTGATAGTAGTCGGTGATGGCCAAAAATTCCCTGCAGCTTTGATCGTCCCTAGTTATGACGGACTCCGGGAATACTGCAAGCATAAAGAAATCCCGTACACGACTGATGAAGAAATGATTGCCCGACAGGATATCATTGAAAAGTATCAGCGTGAGGTCGATAGTTTCAATAAATATTATGGTAAATGGGAGCAAATCAAAAAATTCAAACTGCTCTCGCAGCCCTGGGGCGTGAATAGTGGGGAACTAACGCCAACCATGAAATTGAAGCGAAAAGTCATCCATGAAAAATTCCAAAAGGAGATCGCGGAAATATATGCTTAGTAAAAGCATTTGATTCAAATCAAAAATTCAATTCTTCATCAAAATTTAACCTTAGGCTTCATCTCAGAATTAAATTCTGAAATTGAAGCCTTTTTTATAGAATATTTTGTATAATACTTTAATAATGAATTTTTAATTAATAATATTTTACTAATACCCCATTTATCAATTAAAAATTTGTGATGCATGCATAACTTTTTTATCAAAATAGTATGCATGCATACAAAATATTTCTAAATTGAGCTTCTCTAAATTCAGGCGAAAACTTGTAAATGAAGCGAGAAGAAACAGTAGACTATCACATCAAGAGTGCTTGGCACGCCATATCAAGAATGTACAATCAGCAGGCAGCTGCCGAGGGATTCACCACGGCTATAGGATTTGTGCTGATCAACATTAATTCCAAGGAAGGAACTCCTGCTACCAAGATAGCTCCCATGATAGGATTGGAGACCAGAAGTCTCACCCGAATGCTTAAAACCATGGAGGAGAAGGGATTGATTTTTAAGAAGCAGGACCCTTCTGATAAGCGTTCCGTTCGGATTTTTCTTACAGAAGAAGGAAGAAGAAAAAAGGAAATTTCGGTACAGACGATCAAAGAATTTAATGAACAGGTGCGGGAGGTAATTCCCGAGGAGGATTTGCAAAACTTTTTTCAGGTTTTTGAAAAGCTCCAACTTGTCATTGATCAATTCAGTGGATCGGCTGTCAATAAACCCATATTTGAATTATAAACCTCAGACTACCAAAAACCCAAAAAAATGAACAAAACCATTAAAAAAGTTGCCGTTTTAGGTTCCGGAGTGATGGGTTCCAGGATAGCATGCCATTTCGCCAATATTGGCGTTGAAGTGCTTTTGTTGGATATCGTACCATTTGAACTCACAGAAGAGGAACAGAAAAAAGGGCTAACGAAAGAGCATCCGGCAGTTCGTAACCGAATTGTGAATACAGCTCTTCAAAGTACCATGAAATCCAAGCCTTCGCCTATTTATGAAAAGAGCTTGGTAAGCAGGATTTCTACAGGAAACTTTGATGATGATCTTCCTAAAATCAAAGATGTAGATTGGATAATCGAAGTAGTGGTAGAGCGATTGGATATCAAGCAGCAATTGTTTGAAAAGGTCGAAAAGTATCGAAAGCCAGGCACCTTGATTACGTCCAACACTTCAGGGATTCCTATGCATATGATGTGTGAAGGAAGATCAGAAGATTTCCAAGTAAACTTTGCAGGTACACACTTTTTTAACCCACCTCGATACCTGAAGCTTCTTGAGATCATTCCTGGTCCTAAGACCAAACCCGAAATCATTGATTTTCTGATGGATTATGGAGATCGCTTCTTGGGTAAAGAAACGGTTCTTTGTAAGGATACTCCAGCATTTATTGCCAATCGTGTCGGTGTATATGCAATCATTTCAGGCATGCATGCTATCGAAAAAATGGGATTGGGTGTATCTGAAGTTGATAAACTGACCGGCACCGTCATTGGAAGAGCAAAATCTGCCACCTTCCGAACCATGGATGTGGTTGGTCTGGATACCACAGTCAATGTTGCCAACAATCTTTATAAGGCTTTACCTCAAGATGAATCCCGTGAGAAATTCAAACTGCCAAAAATTGTTGAGGTTCTTTATGAAAACAAATGGTTTGGTGATAAAACCGGGCAAGGCTATTTCAAAATGATCCGTCACAAAGACGGTAGAAAAGAGCTCAAAGAACTTGATTTCAACACTTTTGAATACAAAGATGTAGAAAAGCCAAAATTCAAAGCACTTGAAGCATCCAAAGAGATAGATGATCTCAAGAAGCGAATCAAGTTCTTGGTCAACTTTGATGACAAGGCCGGAGAATTTTATCGGGTTTCTTTTTATGACCTATTCAAATATGTATCACACCGTATTCCGGAAATCGCCGATGAATTGTATCGCATCGATCAGGCCGTTTGCGCAGGTTTCGGTTGGGAGCTAGGGCCATTTGAGACCTGGGATATTTTAGGAGTAAAAGAGACAGTAGAAAAAATGGAAGCGGCAGGTGAAAAAGCTGCAGCTTGGGTTCATGAAATGCTCGAAGCAGGTCATGAGTCATTCTATAAAGTAGAGGGAGGCAAAAAGAAATATTACGATATCCCATCCAAGTCCTATGTAGAAATCCCGGGAATGGATGATTTCATCATTCTAGATACACTGAAAGCAGCAGACAAGAAAGTCTGGGGCAATGCGGGAGCGTCTATTTACGATATGGGAGATGATGTCATTGGATTGGAATTCCATACCAAGATGAATTCCATGGGAGCTGAAGTTATCGAAGGCATCAATACCGCTATTTCAATGGCCGAAAAATCCTACAAAGGTCTCGTCATAGGTAATGAAGGAGCCAATTTCTCTGCCGGTGCTAATTTGGCTATGCTATTCATGTTTGCCGGAGATCAAGATTACGATGAGATTAACCTGATGATTGCACAGTTCCAGAAAACGATGATGCGAGCTAGATATTCATCAGTTCCTGTAGTCGTTGCTCCGCATAATATGGCACTGGGAGGCGGTTGTGAACTGTCCTTACATGCAGATCATATTCAAGCACATGCAGAGTTGTATATGGGTCTTGTGGAAGTTGGTGTTGGACTTATCCCAGCCGGCGGCGGTACCAAGGAAATGACCCGTCGATTTGCCAATGGTGTAGTAGCTGGAGATGTAGAGCTTAATCAGCTACAGGAATATTTCATGAATATCGCGATGGCCAAGGTTTCGACTTCTGCCGAAGAGGCAAGAGGCCTAGGATATTTGCGTCCTCAAGATGGAATCACCTTAAATCGAAAGCGACAGTTAGCTGAGGCAAAAGAGAAGGTTTTGGCGCTTTCTGGCGCAGGATATACCCAACCGCTCGAGCAGTCGAACATCAAGGTCTTGGGAAAAACTTCCCTAGCGCTATTTGAAGCGGGAATCACAGGAATGATTTACGGAAAATATATTTCTGAGCACGATGCAAAAATCGCCAGAAAGCTAGCCTGGGTCATGTCTGGTGGAGATTTGTCCTCTCCAACAGAGGTTTCTGAGCAATACTTATTGGATTTGGAGCGTGAGGCATTCTTAAGTCTAACAGCCGAACCGAAGACGCTGGAAAGGATACACAGTATTCTATTTAAGGGAAAACCACTTAGAAATTAGTAAATAGAAGTTAGAAACAAGACCATTAGAACAACCCGATTATGAGACCAAAACATAATTTTAAGAATCTTATAGTTTGGAAAAAGGCAGTTGATCTTGCAGTTCATATTTATGAATTGACGCAAATATTTCCTAGTGAAGAGAAATATGGAATCACCTCTCAAATGAGAAGATCAAGTGTTTCCATCCCTTCCAATATTGCTGAAGGAACTGCAAGAAACTCTTCTAAGTCTTTTTCAAATTCACTTGATATAAGCCTTGGAGAGAGTTTTGAACTCGAAACACAGGCCATTATTTCAAATCGAGTTGGCTTACTAGAGGACGAAACTTTTGAAAACCTTACCAATCAAATTTCAGAAGTGCAAAAACTAATTATCGGATTCAGAAATTCAGTTGAAAGCAACCCCTATTAGTAGTTGTCTTGATTCTGGTTTCTAACTTCTTGACTCTTCAATATCAATAAACCAAAAAATAAAATTACACGATGGATGCATATATAATTAATGGATATAGATCGGCGGTAGGGAAGGCCAAAAAAGGTGGTTTTCGTTTTTACCGTCCAGATGACTTGGCTGCTGACGTCATCAAACACCTGGTAGCAAATACACCAGGTCTGGAAGCCAAAATGGTCGATGATCTTATCGTCGGAAATGCGATACCGGAAGCTGAACAAGGAATGCAAATGGGTAGAATGATTTCCCTTTTGGCCTTGGGAATAGATAATCCAGGTTTTGTCATGAATCGATACTGTGGATCAGGCCTCGAAGCTATCGCATTGGCTGTAGGAAAAATCAAAGCTGGAATGGCCGATTGTATCATCGCAGGAGGTACAGAGTCTATGTCATTGGTTCCTATGATGGGATACAAAACAGCGCTCAACTGGAAAATTGCTTCTGAGACACCTTCCTATTACCTAAGTATGGGATTGACAGCAGAAGAATTGGCTAAAGACTATGATATCACTCGAGAAGCCGCTGATGCTTTTTCGGTAAGATCCCATGAGCGTGCTTTAGCAGCTATCCAAGAAGGCAGATTCAAAGATGAAATTGTTCCTGTCGAAGTGGAAGAGACTTACTTGGATGAAAAAGGAAAGCGCAAAACCAGGAAATATGTAGTAGATACGGATGAAGGTCCACGTGCTGGAACAAGCATGGAAGTGCTTTCCAATCTGAAGCCTGCCTTTAAAAATGGAGGTCAGGTAACTGCCGGAAACTCATCTCAGACTTCAGATGGGGCGGCTTTTGTGGTTGTCATGTCTGAGCGATTGATGAAATCGCTTAATCTGGATCCGATGGCCCGAATGATGTCCTATTCTGTGGCAGGTGTAGATCCTCGAATAATGGGTATAGGTCCGAAGGAGGCTGTTCCGAAAGCATTGAAGCAAGCCGGACTTTCTCTAAATGACATTGACTTGATCGAATTGAATGAAGCCTTTGCTGCCCAGGCTTTGGCTGTGGTGAAAGCACTCGAATTGAACGAGGATATTTTGAACGTAAATGGAGGAGCAGTAGCACTGGGTCACCCACTAGGATGCACAGGAGCGAAGCTTTCGGTACAGCTTTTCAACGAACTCCGAAGAAGGAATAAAAAGCACGGGATGGTTACCGCCTGTGTTGGAGGAGGACAGGGAGTAGCTGGGATATTTGAACTGCTTAAATAACATTTATAGAACCGAGAAAAAAGACACTAGAGATGAGACCTTTTGACTCAATAATTAAGCTTTAAGCTAGTCTTCTCATGGTCTGATTTCTAATCTCTAAAACTTTAAAATATGACTACTATTTCAAAATCAATTCAAGGAGGAGAGTTCCTCATCCGGGAGACAGAGGCACAGGATGTCTTTATTCCCGAGCAGTTTAGCGAAGAGCAAAAAATGATGGCTCAGGCCTGTCAGGATTTTATCGATACGGAAATCACACCCAATATCGAAGAGATTGACAGTATGAAAAACCCAGATCTCGTTCCATCTATTTTCAAGAAAGCTGGCGAATTGGGCCTTTTGGGTGTATCTGTTCCAGAGCAATATGGCGGTTTGGGAATGAGTTTCAACACTTCCATGCTGATCGCAGATATCATTGGTGCAGCAGGCTCTTTCTCCACCACCTATGGAGCCCATACAGGGATCGGAACACTGCCGATTCTTTACTACGGAAACGAGGAGCAAAAGCAGAAATACCTTCCTAAGTTGGCTACAGGAGAATGGGCTGCATGCTATTGCCTGACTGAGCCGGATGCAGGTTCTGATGCCAATAGTGGAAAGACAAAAGCTACACTTTCCGAAGATGGGAAGCACTATCTCATCAATGGACAGAAGATGTGGATTTCCAATGCCGGATTTGCAGATATTTTTATCGTTTTTGCCAAAATCGAAGATGATAAAAACCTGACAGCATTCATCGTAGAAAAGACCTTTGGTGGAATCACCATGAACGAGGAAGAAAAGAAGATGGGAATCAAAGGTTCGTCTACCCGTCAGGTTTTCTTCAATGACTGTCCCGTGCCCGTGGAAAACATGCTTTCTGACCGTCAGAACGGATTCAAAATTGCTGTAAATATTCTCAACATTGGTCGTGTGAAACTCGGAGCCGGTGTTTTGGGCGGAGTTCGTACTGTTACCAGTTTGGCCGTCAAATATTCCACCGAGCGAAAGCAATTTGGTACTAGCATCAACTCATTCGGAGCTGTAAAACGAATGCTGGCAGAAATGGCTGTTCGAACCTATGTTTCTGAATCACTCTGCTACCGCGCCGGTCAGGATATCGAAGATAGAATGGATGCTCTCGAGGCCGAGGGTTTGTCCGATGCGGATGCAAAGTTGAAGGCATTGGAGCAGTTTGCTATTGAGGCGGCTATTGCCAAAGTACATGGATCGGAAGTACTTGACTTTGTAGTGGATCAAGGAGTTCAGGTCTATGGAGGAATGGGATATTCTGCAGATGCCCCGATGGAGCGTGCATATCGTGATGCTCGTATCGCTCGAATCTATGAGGGAACGAATGAGATCAACCGTATGCTCATGGTTGGAATGCTATTGAAGCGGGCGATGAAAGGCGAAATCAACCTTTTCGAACCAGCAATGGCAGTTGCAAATGAGTTGACGGCTGTTCCATCTTTTGAAACAGTAGATACTTCAGAGCTTTTCGCAGCAGAAAAAGAAGTACTCAAGAAGCTCAAAAAAGTCTTCTTGATGGTAGGCGGTAAGGCTGCAATGGCTCTTCAGGACAAAATCGAAGATGAGCAGGAAGTAATGATGAATTTGGCAGATGTAATGATTGAAATCTATGCCGTCGAATCAGCTATTCTGCGAACAGAAAAACTGGTGGGAATCCAAGGCGAAGAGGCTTGCAAAAACCAAATTGCCATGTCTCAGGTCTACCTATCTGAAGCTGTGGATAAAATCAATGCCGCTGCCAAGGAGGCAATCGCTTCTTTTGCAAAAGGAGACGAACAAAAAGTAATGTTGATGGGCTTAAAGCGATTTACAAAAATCGATTTGATCAATACCAAGGAGCTCAGAAGACAAATCGCAGACTATATGATTGAGCAGGGAAAATATCCTTTCTAAAAATCATTTGTTTCTGATAATCAAGAAGCTCAAAGTTGTTTTAGACTTTGAGCTTTTTATTTTTTGATCCATCCCAAAACCTGATCTTTAGGAAGTGCCTCTACGGTCCTTCCTTCTTTTCCAGTCATGCTCTCAGCAGCGAAGAGTGAATTGATGATGGCTTCTTCAGTAGCCTCGATCACCGCCATGAAAAGGGAACTCATATCATCATTTCTGAGCGTTTGAAGATTTTCGAGGGATCCGCTTTCTGCATTGTATTTTGACCTGATTTCTTCTGCAGTAGAAAAGGCAATCACATAATCCCCCGAGCCATTGGAAGCGATCCCACCAGTTTTTGCCAAACCCATCATGGCTCTTTTTGCAAGTCTTTCGAGATTTCTGGATTCAAGTGGAGCATCAGTGGCCACTACAATCATGCAGCTTCCATCTGCTTTTTCGATCGCACTTCTGAAAGGATATTTTTCCAGCTTCTCTCCTACCGGTATGCTCGCGATTTGAAGGTTTCCGCCAAAGTTACTTTGAACCAATACGCCTACTGTATATCCACCTAGAGAACCGGGTAAGACCCTTGAAGATGTACCGATTCCACCTTTCCAGCCAAAACAAACTGTTCCTGTTCCAGCACCAACGTTTCCTTCTTCGATTGTTTCTGGCTCGGCTGATTGAATGGCTTGAATCACATCTTCCACCCGAATATGCATCCCACGTATATCATTCAAAAAGCCATCATTCGTCTCTCCTACCACAGCATTGACGGATTGTACGGATTCATTCCCATCTTGAGAAAGCACATAGCGTACAACCCCTTCAATCCCAGCAGCTACAGAAAGTGTATTCGTCAAAATAATCGGACTTTCGATCAATCCCAGCTCCTGCACCTGAGTGACCCCAGCTAATTTTCCAAAGCCATTACCCACATAAATTGCTGCGGGTACTTTTTCCTGAAAAATATTTCCGCCGTGAGGCAAAATCGCAGTGACCCCTGTCCGAATGGACTCTCCTTCGGTTTTTGTCAAATGCCCAACTTTCAACCCTTCCACATCGGTGATGGCATTGAGTTTACCGCTAGGAAGTACACCAAACGGAATCCCCAAATCTCGAGGACGACTCTGACCGTAGGATTCATAGGAAAGAAATAAGAGGATTAATAAATAGAATAATGGTAGGGGAAGATCCTTCATGGCTCGTGGAATAATGGAGTTTGAACAAGTTTTACCAATCTTTGAACCTGCTTTGCCGGCCAAAATCTTCCAATAATACTTATCTTAAGCCCTTCATCCAACATTAAATAAACAATGCTTAAAAAAGAGCGCTACCAAGCTTTTGTAGATTATTTTTCACAAAATATGCCGATTGCTGAGACGGAACTCCAGTATGAAAGCCCTTTTCAACTCCTGATTGCGGTAGTGCTTTCAGCTCAGTGTACCGATAAGCGAATAAACATGGTGACACCCGCTCTTTTTCGTGATTTCCCCACCCCTGAGCATTTGGCAAGCTCTAATTTTGATGAGCTATTTCCTTACATCAAAACCGTTTCCTATCCCAATAATAAAACCAAACACCTTCTAGGATTGGGAAAAATGCTCGTGGAAGAATTCAATAGTGAGGTTCCCGAGACAGTAGCTGAATTGATCAAGCTTCCCGGAGTAGGAAGGAAAACGGCCAATGTGATCACCTCTGTAGTATGGCAGCAACCCAACATGGCGGTAGATACGCATGTTTTTCGGGTCTCTCGTCGACTTGGTCTAGTCCCGATGACTGCCAAAACTCCACTAGAAGTCGAAAAACACCTGATTCGTCATATCCCAAAAGAATTTGTACATCAGGCTCATCATTGGCTGATTCTGCACGGACGATATACTTGTTTGGCCAGAAGGCCGAAATGCGAAGAATGCCAAATCACTCATTTTTGTAGATATTTTGAAAAAAATCAGGGGCTCTTTCCTAGTAAAAAAAATATAAAATAAATGTGTGGAATTCATCTAATTTGGGGTAGAGGCGCCAATGCAGAATCATTAAGCACTTTGATGAAGGATGCCCAACACAGGGGACCTGATCAGGATGCTCGGGTAAGCCCATGGCCGGGAATATGGATTGGTGTGAATCGGCTCAAAATCTTACATCCCGGTCCTGAAGCAGATCAACCTTTTTGGTCTACTGAGGGAAATCACCTGCTAGTCTGGAATGGCGAAATCTACAATTTCCAAGATTTAAGAAATTTTCTGCTCAAAATGGGCATAGATCTCTTTACCCAGTCTGATACAGAAGTCCTGATGCACTGGTTGAAGACATTTGGAAGCGCTGGTCTGGAAAAGCTGGAGGGAATGTTTTCATTATTTTTTGTGGACCTATCTTCCCAAAATGTGTTAGTTGCCAGAGATCCCAATGGGGAAAAGCCACTTTATTATCATCAGATTCCCGAGAGCTTGATTTTGTCTTCCGAATCCCGTGGAATTGCCAAATTAATCCAGTCAGATTTTGATTTTAAGGAGGTCGAGTACTTCCATTATTTTCGTACACCCCAACCCGGAAAGACTTTTTTCAAAGGAGTCAAAGAATGGAAGGCTGGCAGATACAGTTTGATTCGTGATCAATCAGCCTTTCGTTGGGATGATATTTCTACCAAGGTTTCAAAAGAAAAAGAGCTAAGCCAATCTGGGTTTTTGGAGCTATTAAAGGACTCCGTTTTGAATCAGTTTCATGCCGATGTCCCTATTGGAATGCTCCTCAGTGGGGGTGCAGACAGCACGCTGCTTTATTCGCTGTGGTATGAGGAGACAGGGGTTACCCTGCCGTCATTTACCATTCAACACGAAGCACAATATCAAGGAAAGTACAGCGATGCCAAGGCCGTAGAAAAGCTCGGGAAAAAGCTGCCATTCGAGGCGAATTTTGTACCGGTCAACCAGCAAATTTTTAAAGAAAATTGGCAGGAATACCTGACAAACCTTGACTATCCGGTAGGTGATTCCGCCAGCTTTTTGACTTGGCTCATCGGAAAAGAGGCCAAAAAATCAGTGAAAGTGCTAGTCTCTGGAGCTGGAGCAGATGAGCTTTGGGGAGGCTATCGTCGGCATCAGGCATTTCAAAGTTATCTAAACAATAAAGATTTAGCGCTAGCGATAGCTCCGCTTTTAGCCAAACTGCCTTTTGGGAGAAGCTGGAAGAAAACTTTTGAAGGCATCCAACAAGATCCACAGCGAACCTTTTGGAATTTTTCTGCGCTAGAAAACCCTCCTCAGGACCTTTTTATGGACTATGAGCGAATCTTCAGATCGAATCTTTCTACCCTGAAGCAAGCGCTGGATTTTGACCGGCAAGTCTACTTGGTTCAGGATGTTTTGAAAATTCAGGACAATGCCTTGATGGCTCATGGGATTGAAGGACGTTCTCCTTATTTGGATACCAATATGCTTCAGTTTTGGAAGCAAGTACAAAAAGAAGAGTTTCTGCTTGGCAAAAAATGGATTCGACAAAGTTTACGTGAACGTGAATTGGGTTGGGTCGCGGATCGAAAAAAGCTTGGCTTTGGTCTTCCATTGCTGGAATGGTTTAGTCGAAAAGATGATTTCTCAAATTGGGTATTTTCGACGGTGAAAGATTTCTCCAAAACCTACCAAAAGGAGCTACCCCCAGCTACCTTGGCCTTATGTCAGCAGCCGGAAAACCATGTGAAATCTCATTTTCTTTCGATTTACAATTTCTTTCTTTTGGCAGAATGGCTGAAATTGCAAAAGACATGAGAATCTTCTACATACACCAATACTTCAAAACGCCGGAAGAAGGTGGGGCTGTTCGCTCCTACCACTTAGCCAAAGGGTTGGCGGATGCAGGTATTCAAGTAGAAGTGATCACCGGAGGAAATGTCAAGAGCTACGATCAGCGCTGGATAGATGGGGTCAAAGTTCATTATCTACCCGTCAGCTACGATCAAAAGTTTGGCTTTGTGAAGCGGGTTTGGGCTTTTTTAGAATTTGTCAGAAAGGCCAAAAACTTGATTACGAAGCTGGGTAGAGCGGATCTCTTGTACGTGACATCTACCCCATTGACGACGGGTTTGATTGGGCTTTGGGCAAAAAAGAAATTAGCCATTCCCTACATTTTTGAGGTGCGTGACATTTGGCCGGAGGCACCCATTCAGGTTGGGGCTATCAAAAACCCCTGGCTAATTCGAGCTTTGAAAAGCTTGGAAAAAAACATCTACGAGCAGGCGCTTTCATTGGTCGCGCTTTCACCCGGAATAGCGGAGCACCTGAGAAATGTAAGCTCGAAAAACAAAATTCAAATCATTCCTAACTTTTCTGACTTGGAGCGATTTTTCCCTCAAAAAAAATCAGAGAAAAGGCTTGAACGTTGGAATTTGAAGTCTGAGTTGACCATTGCTTACACCGGAGCCTTGGGTCAGGTAAACGGTGTCGAGGAAATGCTGGAATTGGCCGAAATGGCCCGGCAGCAAGCTAAAAAATGGCAATTCTTAATCATGGGAGAAGGAAGTCATCGACAGCGCCTGATTGAATCTGCGCAGGCCAAAAAGCTACAGAATGTTCACTTCATTCCATTTGGATCCAAGGAAAAAGTAAACGAACTGTTGTCTCTAGCAGATTTTGCCTGGATCTCTTTTGCCCATCTTCCTGTGCTGAAAACCAACAGTCCCAATAAGTTTTTTGACGCACTTGCAGCAGGGAAAGGCATTATTGTCAATCACAAAGGTTGGGTTTATCAATTAGTCAAGCTGCATAATCTTGGCCTGAGTTGTCTGCCCGGAAAAATGAGCAAATGCTTCGAGGAGCTCGAGATGCTTGAAAACCAGCCCATTCGCTTACAAAAGATGCAAGCGAACAGCCGACAATTGGCTGAGCGCTACTTTACAAAAGAAAGAGCCATCAAAAAGCTCTTATCGGTCATCGATCCCGATAAAAACCCACCTATGCAGGAGGACGAGGTCTATATCCTGACTGCCTAAATAGCTGCTCAGCATCCGGATTTGCCATCAGCTTAGGGAGTGAAACCTCCTGATTGAAGACATAATCATCCACGATATTCCAACCCAGCCATCTTCCCAATCTTCCCGGCGCTACGGTGCTGATTGCATCTGTAAATGGAGCTTCACCCATGTATTTTCGAATTTCGAAGGGGTTGGTCTCATAGAGTAATTCATTTTCCACAAAATGCGCCCAGATAAATTCCTCATTGGCAAAGGACTCAGAAATCTGCTCAGGGGTATATCCGATGATAAACTGATCCGAAGTGCAGGGAAGAATAGCTTTGGTGAAGTGATAAGCCTTTCCGTAGTAGATCATTTCTGCCAAAAGGGTATTGTCTTTTGGGTCGGTCTGATTAAATCGCGAGGAAATCGCTGTCACAATCATCGGCACGATGTATTCTTTCTCATACCGATCAGCCATGTAGCGTGGCAAGTCAGGCTGAAAACTATGACTAGCCGGTAGAAAATAATCCAAGCCAATTACGATAAGGTCTTCAGTGACGACCAAGTCTGAATTGAACCCGGATACAAAAGTGTACACTTTTGGAATCTCAAATTGCGGAAAATAATATTTGATGGCTTTCAGGGCATTTTCTAGTTCCTCTTCAACCTCAGAAAAATCTGCAAATTCCACCTGAACAGAATCATTCAGCACCCGCATGGCAGAATCCTGATGGACCTGAACCAAGTCAGCTACCAATGAATCCACGGATTGATAAAGGTCAGCCTGAAGGTAGTTTTTGGTAAAATCAGGATACTTTTCCAGCAGGAATTCAAAGTCTCCTGCACTTTTAGCGTCGAAAAATTCCTTTTCCAATCGCAGGATTTCCAGGTCAAGATCCTGGTCCAAAATCTCTGAATCTAGAGAGCAGGAATCCTCTTTTTGTCCGCAGGACTGAAAAAAAATAATTGCTAAGATGACCGCTAGGGCTCCTATGTTTTTCATTTTGTAGGGTTTTGGATCAAAATTACAGAATTCAAACCGTTAGATTAGAACGCAAAGCTCGACTTTTCCTTGTGGACTTTAGTGGATATGGAGGCTTTGCTGTAATTTCAGCTTGTGGAAAATACAATCGAAACTGGTCTGGCCTACTTGAGACGCCTCTCCTTGCGAAAGGTTTGGAATATTTTTCTGCTTGGATGCTCCTTTCAAATCAGCCGTTTTCTACAAAAACCTATTATTTGGGGCATGCCCACATCCCTTAGCATCGAGCCGACGACAAGTTGCAATCTCCGCTGCCCAGAATGTCCTTCGGGTTTGCGATCCTTTACGCGGCCTACGGGGATGCTTCAGCCTGAGCTTTTCGAAAAAGTAATCAGCCAATCCAAAAATCATCTTTCATGGCTCCATATTTATTTCCAAGGAGAGCCCTTTCTCAATCCCCGTTTTCTTGAAATGGTCTCTTATGCGCACGGGCAGGGTATTTTTACTTCTACTTCTACCAATGCACATTACCTTGACGAAGCCCGTGTGGATGCCGTGATTAATTCTGGCTTGAGACAGTTGATCGTGTCAATGGATGGAATTACTCAGGATGTTTATGAGAAGTATCGGGTGGGTGGAAAGCTTTCCAAAGTCGATCAGGGGCTTCGATTACTCTTGGAAAAGAGAAAAAAAGCCAAGAAAAAATTTCCACGAGTTGTCCTACAGTTTTTGGTGACTGGACAGAATGAGCATCAAATACCTGACTTGAAAAGCTGGTCAAAGGAAATTGGTGTCGATGAGCTTCAACTCAAGACCACCCAAATCTATGATTTCGAAAATGGATCCGAGCTGATTCCTTCGGATTTGGGCTATTCCAGATATATCCCGGAAGGGAATGGAAAGTGGAAGCTCAAGAGAAAGATCGAAAACAAATGTTGGCGGATGTGGCAGGGAGCAGTGGTCACCTGGGATGGCAAGGTCGTGCCCTGTTGTTTTGACAAGGACGCACAGCATGTGATGGGGAGTTTTCAGGAAAAAAAACTGGACGAAATCTGGCATTCAGCACCTTACCAATCCTTTAGAAGCCAACTTTTGAAGGACCGAACGCAGATTGAAATTTGCAAAAACTGCACCGAATGAAGGGTAGAACCTGCTTAAGCAGCAGCTTTTTGGAACTATTTTTGGTTTAAAGTATAAATTGACGGATTTTTAAACCCGGATTATGCATTAGAATCTGTAGTGAGAGTTCAAAAAGCAATGAAATCAAGTATTTAACGATTGAGGCATAGCACCGCTCTGGTGATTGAGTTAAATGCAGCGAAGCGTTTGATTTCAAAGCATTTTGGGCTCGTAATAGGAAAACTAATGCATATTGCGGGTTATATTGCATATTTGTTTGAATTTCACCCGTGTTGGCATTTTCACATGAAGATAACTTTACGAATCACTCATTTTTTCCTGCTGTTGATTTCCCTGCTGATTGCAGTTCCTGCGCAGATTCAGGCGCAAGAGAGTACCGATATCACCAATATCAAAGTGGATGAGCTATCAGATGAGCAGCTGCAGGAATTACTCCGCAGGGCGAATGAAGCCGGTCTTGGTACAATGGAGTTTATTCAACTGGCAGAAGCCCGGGGCCTGCCTGCCCTGGAGGTAGAAAAGCTAAGAAAACGTGTACAGGATCTCGACCTCACGGGGAGTGCTGCAAGTAGACAATCCAATGCTTCCCGCCGAAATCCCCGGCAGCAGGTTGATTTAAATGAAATAACCAAAGGCCTTTACCAACCCCAATCCGAGTTGGATGACTCTGAAAGCTCAAGGATCTTTGGCAGCTCACTTTTTTATCAGAAAAACCGGAGACTCAGTTTTGAGCCTAGTCTGAATCAAGCTACTCCATCCAGCTATATTTTGGGACCCGGGGATATGCTCTATGTGGATATCTACGGACAATCCGAGCAGTATTACGAAGCCACTGTCAATCCTGATGGATTTGTCCTTTTGGATAATATCGGGCCTGTCTCGGTCTCTGGCAAAAGTATTCGAGAGGCTACCGGAATTATCAAAAATCGGGTGGCGCGCTTTTATCCCGGTCTGCTGGGAGCTAATCCGAACACCTTTTTGCAGGTGACTTTAGGAAATGTACGCACCATCAAAGTGCATATTTTGGGAGAAGTTCGACTTCCGGGGACCTTTACGCTCAGTGCTTTTTCCACCGTATTCAACGCGCTGTATGCCGCAGGTGGACCAAATGAAAATGGAAGTATGCGTCAAATCAAAGTGATGCGTGATTCCAAACCCCTTGCCAATATCGATATTTATGATCTGCTGATCAATGGTACTGCAAATCTCGATTTGCAGCTGCAGGATCAGGATGTGGTTTTGGTTTCGCCCTATCTGGCAAGAGTAGAAATCGCCGGTGAAGTCAAGCGTCCGATGATTTTTGAGATCAAAGAAGGAGATACCGTGGAGGAATTGCTGAATTATGCCGGAGGGTTTACAGATTTGGCTTTCCGGGATCGTCTAGCCATTTCGCGTATTTCTGACAATCAACGCTCGGTCTCAGACGTATATGGGAATCAGTTTGGGATGTTTATGCTCAAAGGAGGGGATCAGCTCACAGTAGGGAAAGTCTTGGATCGCTACAGCAATCGGGTGCAAATCAAAGGTGCTGTTTATCGTGAAGGTACATTTGCCTTGAGTGAGGGTTTGACCCTTTCGAAGTTGATTGAAAACGCCGAAGGTCTCCGCGGAGATGCTTACCTGAAGCAAGCCAGCATTTTGAGGACAAAGAGCGACCTCAGCACTCAAATGATCCAAGTGAACTTGGAGCAAATCCTAAACGGAACGGCTCCTGACCTGCCTTTACAGCGAGAAGATGTCGTGCGGATTTCCAGTATTTACGATATTCAAAATGAGCGCTACGTACAGGTGCTTGGGGAAGTGATGCGTCCTGGAGTTTATCCCTATTCCGAGTCCATGACCGTGGAGGACTTGTTGATTCAGGCAGGAGGTTTTCAGGAGTCTGCTAATCCTAGCGATATTGAAATTGCCCGCCGCCTAGAAGATTCAGATTTAGGCACCTTGTCTGACATTATTCCGATTCAGGTAAATGCAGATCTTTCGCAAAGCGCAAATCCTGAGATCCTACAACCATTCGATCAGGTGATAGTCCGGAGAAAAGCGGCCTTTACCATGCAAAAATTGGTGGCCGTAGAAGGTCAAGTCAATTCCCCTGGAATCTTTGCTATTGAAAGCTCGGTTGAGCGAATTTCAGATTTGGTTAATAGAGCAGGGGGATTGAATCAATTTGCTTATGCTAAAGGAGCAACTTTGATCAGAAGAACAGAATTCTTCAATACCGAATCGGAGCAAATCCGCCGTCAACGAAACTTAGAATCCCTCCGGTTGCAATTGCTTCAGGATCCGAATAATTCAGAAGCGCAGGAAGAACTTTTACAGCGGCTTTTCGAGAATTTAAATGTAGAAGAAAACCCAGTGGACACTTTGATTGCTAATTCCAAGAAAGAATCACTGAATCAAATCGCTGCGGAAACGCCAGGTTTTGCTGTCAAAATCAAGGAAACCGAAGCGGTAGCAATTGACTTAGAAGCAATATTGGCTAATCCGGGTTCTGAAAGTGATCTTTTGCTCGAAGAAGGAGATATTCTATCCGTTCCTAAGCTTCTTCAGACCGTCCGAATGCGAGGTGATGTGGTTTACCCTACTACGCTTCGACATGAAAGAGGCAGAGGATTGAAGTATTACATCAATGGAGCCGGAGGTTTTGAGCGGAGAGCTAACCGCAAGCAAACCTATGTGGTCTATGCCAACGGAGCCGTGAAGCGGACCAAGGGCTTTTTGGGAATTCGAAACTTCCCACCTGTGGAGCCGGGGGCAGAAGTGATCGTACCGACTAAAGGGCCGAAAATTCCACTTCGTCTAGGTGATGTGGTAGGAATCACTACCGGTTTGGCAACCTTGGCTTTGGTGCTTTCACAAATCAATTGGAATCAACCATGACAGAGAATAAGCACTTTTCGGATAGCCAGTTTACCCTCAAAGAAGTCATTCAAAATCTTAGGGATTGGTTGCTCTTTTTTATTTCTCAGTGGAAAGTTTTGATCGCCGCAGGCCTGATCGGGATGGTTTTGGGAGCCTTGGTTTCCATTTTCAAAAAACCGGTTTTTCATGCTGAGACTTCTTTTGTCTTAGAAGAGGGAGATAGCGGAGGAATCAGTCAGATGTCCGGATTGGCTTCCTTGGTAGGCGTGAATTTGGGCTCCTTGGGGAGTACCAGCGGACTCTTTCAGGGGGACAATATCATGGAGCTGTACAAGTCTGACCGAATGCTCGGAGAGACCTTGCTGAGTCCTTTTGATCAGGATCAGTTGCTGATCGATCGCTTTGTGGAATTCGAAAAGTTGGACAAAAAATGGGCTTCTAAAGTTGATATTTCCGGGATGGACTTTTCCCTAGACCGGGATCAGTTTACGGTTTCTCAGGACTCGGTGATTCAGCAAGTATCCAAACTCATTCGGGAGAGCCAAGTTTCTGTGATCAAACCCGATCGGAAATTGAGTATTATCCAAGTAAGTATTTCATCGAAAGATGAGGCTTTTGCCAAGATCTTCAATGAGGCTTTGGTGGATAAGGTCAATACCTTTTACCTAGAGACCAAAACAAAAAAAACAGGGGAAAACCTTCGTATCCTTCAAACGCAGGCCGACTCGGTGCGATCCATATTGGATGAAAGCATCGCAGAATATGCGACTGCAACGGATCGAGTACCCAATGTGAACCCATTGCTAAATTCCGCTCAGGTCGAAAGCCGTAAGCGACAAATCGACGTGCAGGCAACGGCTGCTGTCTATCAGGAGATCGTCAAAAACCTGGAAATTGCCAAGGTCAATCACCGCAACAATTCTCCCCTGATCCAAATCATCGATTCTCCGAGATTTCCTTTGAAAAGATCGGAAATCCGATTGGTAAAAGGAATTGTTTTGGGAGCGATCATTGTGGGTTTACTGACACTATTTGCCTTATACTTTCGCAGGCTGTATCAAAAACATGTGCAGGAAAGCTAAACCCCAGCTGCCATGTTTGAAAAGCTCACTTTACTTCCTCTAAGCAATTTTATCCGAAATAAATCGATCCAGAATTTTCTTTTTCTGGCGATCATCCAATCATCCAATGTGCTGATTTCCATTATTTCCATGCCGCTGTTGATTCAAAGCATTGGGGTGGATCAGTTTGGATTGGTGAATCTGGCACTATCGGTCATCATTTTGCTGAATATTCTGGTCGGCTTTGGGTACAATCTCAGTGCGCCCCGGGAAGTGGCCGTCAACCAGCAGAATAAAGAGGCCCTTTCGCATCTGGTATCCAATGTCTTTTCGGGAAAAGCCATGCTGGCGGCGATTGCCACACTTTTGATTTTGATTGGAGTTTTTGGCCTTAATCTCTTTCAGGAATATCAATTGATTCTGGTTTTTTCCTCGCTGCTGCTATTCTCAGAAGCGACATTACCGCTTTGGTTTTTTCAGGGAATGGAGAAAATGAAGCTGGTTTCAATTGCTAATATTTTCTCGAAGCTGCTCTTTTTGATGGGAATTGTGCTCTTTATTCATAGCCCTGAGCAAAGTCAATGGGTGAATTTTATGCTGGGCTTTTTTGGGCTTTCCATTAATCTGATGCTGCTTTTTTACATCCATGCTTTCTTGGGAATCAAGTTTTATCGTCCTGAATTTTCGGCCATCTATCGAAGTCTCAAAGAAAATATTCTCCTTTTCTTCTCTAATCTAGCTAGCCACATTTCCATCAATGGAGGTTTAATTATTCTGAGTTTTTTTTCAGCGGCAGAGACACTGGGGATGTACAGTTTGGCAGAGCGAGTGGTGATGGTGCTACGACTCTTTCCTGCCTTGATTATTCAGGCCATTTTCCCTAATGCTTCCAAGCTGCTTAAAGAAGATAGACCTGCTTTTTTTCGCTTTTTGAAAAATGTCTACTTGAGAGTTCTCCTGGCCGGCATGCTGATTTCCGCAGGGGCACATTTCACCGCACCTTGGATTATCCGGGTTCTTTCCCGCTCAGATTTGGCGGAGTCTGTGCTTTATTTGAAAATCCTGGCTGCGGTTCCCTTTCTGGCTTGTCTGAATGTAGGAAACGTAAGCTTGCTTTTAGTCGCCGATCTAAAAGAATTGCTCTTCAAGGCTAGTTGGATGATGTGTGTCTACATGATTGTGGTTTCGGCGATTCTGACCAGCTACATGGGAGGGCTCGGACTTTGTATAGCGATTATCTCCACCGAAATTGTGGTGTTTTTGATTTGTCTCACCTTGCTATATCGGCACAAAAAAGACCTGATACGTGGCTTTTACACCTGATTCATCGGTTGCGATCATTTTGGTCAATTGGAATGGGCTGGAGTTTACTCGGGCCTGTTTAGCTTCTTTGGAAAAAGTCGATTATCCCGATTTTCAGGTTATCCTCGTGGATAATGCCTCTCAAAATCCGGAAGGGAAGGTTTTGAAAGAGGCTTTTCCCAAAATTCTACTTTTGGAAAATGAGCAAAATCTAGGCTTTGCCGGAGGAAATAATGTAGGTATCCGAAAAGCACTGGAAATGGGTTTTTCTCACATTATGTTGCTGAATAATGATACAGAAGTAGAGCCTGATTTTTTGGGAAAAATGATGCTGATTTTTTCAAAGAATCCAAAACTGGGGATCCTACAGCCGATGATTTGCTTTTTGGACAAGCCTGAAATAATCTGGTCGGCAGGAGGCAAATGGGTTTCTTGGCTAGGTCGTGCCTTAACGCTAGGAGATCGAAAAGCACTCGAATCCTATCAGCCCAAGTCGAATCAATTAGATTGGGCTACAGGCTGCTGCATGCTGCTTTCTCGAGAGGCGATTCTAAAAGCCGGATTCCTCAACGAGCAGTATTTCGCCTATTTCGAAGATGTGGAATGGTCCTTAAGAATCCGAAAATATGGATTTGAAATTGGGTTGGTGCCCGATGCAAAAATCTACCATGAAGCCGGAGCCTCTTCTAAAAAGTCTCACTCAGAAGGAACCTTAAGTGCAAGCGTATTCTATTATCATGTGCGGAATCAGTTTTTCTTGCTTAGAAGGCAAAAAGCTCGCTTAAGTTTCATCTATCATTTGGTCAGGTTTAAGCTTTGGATCTTCTATTTCCTCATAAGAGGTCGCTTTCAAAAGCTCAAAGCTGTCGCCACAGGAATCAAAGACGGGCTATTTACTCCCCTTAAACCCGCTCCGAGATGGCCTTGATTGTTTTCATAGTAATCGCCTTGGCCGTAGGAGCGGCCTTTCTCTGGACGCTGGAAAAGATGATTTTTCAGGGAAAATGGACTTATGCCATTTTCTTTCTGGCGGGCTTTCTCCCTTTTTATATTACCAGCCTCAGTGTGGTGTATTTGGCTACGCAGTCCCCTGCTGTGGTAGGAGTTTTTCAGATCTTAAAAGAGCTGGTGGTTTTGGTAGCACTGCTTGTTTTTATTCTTTATCATCGGAAAATCGCCGAATACCCTTTCCGATTGCATTCCACGGATTGGTTTTTCTTGGCTTTTCTGAGTTTGGCCTTTTTATACCTCTTGCTTCCGATAGGGCAGGCTTCATTTCTAAACAAAGCCCTCTATTTTAAGAGCATGTTGATTCCAGGGTTTGTCTATTTTTTGGGTAGAAATACCTCCTTTTCGGATTTGGAAATTCATCGGGTTTTCAAGATTATTTTCTTCGTAGCACTCGGAGCGTTTCTGGTCAATCTGGTCGAAAACTTTATTCTCAATGCCCATCTGCAGCAATTCACGGGTTATGCGCTGTACAATTTTGCCATCAATGATATTGAACCTAGCGGGAACTTCGGACTGACTTGGACTTTCGAAACCCAAGCGGTGACCAAGCGATTGGCCAGTTTCTTTTCTGATCCTTTGGAGATGGCAAGCTCGGTATTGATGGGCTTTGCGGCAGGATTGATTTGGTTTTTGACCAGTAAAAAAGATTACAATTGGCTTTACCTTCTGGTGATGGCCTGTTCACTGGGAAGTTTGGTATTCTCGGCTTCAAGAGCAGCATTTGGAGCTTTCTTCGTCATGATTTTCTTTATCGCCCTGGTCTTTCGCCTATACAAACTGATCGGAGCGGGCTTTTTGGCCTTGTTGATATTTGGGATTTATGTGGTTTTTTTCGCATCCGAGGATTTCTATTTTTTCGTGGTGGATACGCTTACTTTTGAAAACAGCTCCAGCATCGGACACGTGGTGGAATGGCTCTTGGCTTTAGATTCCATGATTGCCAATCCGCTTGGAATTGGTCTGGCGATGAGCGGGAATGCCGGAAGTGTGACGGATGAGTTACGGGTTGGGGGTGAAAATCAATTTTTGATCTACGGGGTGCAATTGGGCTGGATTGGAATGCTATTGTACATCCTGATCATTGCTTCCGGAGTAGTACTGAGTTTACGGGTTTTTTATGGGACTGATTCTACCCCAAAGGCCAGGATCGCCTTTGTCGGTGCTGCCACTAAGGTGGGTTTGCTTTTACCGCTTTTCACCGCCAATGCGGAAATGTACACTTACGTCGCTTGGGTAAGTTGGTGGATGATTGGCTTTTCGGTGAGGGAGTATGGGAGGGTATAAATTTCAAGTTATTCAACTCTTCGTGTCTAAACAGCTAAATGAGTTTCTGAAATACTGAGGAGAATCTACCGCTATAGGGGGGTATTTTACTGATATAAAAAAATGAAATATGAAAATTAAAGAGATGTCAAAGTTACTTGAAAATTTATTTCCGTTGACACTAACCGACACTATCCCGAAAAGTGTGTAAATAGATTTTAGGCTTATTTCCTTTTTTTGGACTTTTTCCGGTAAATATTAATTAGGAACAAGTATACGGAATAAAAGGATTATTAGTCTTGGTTTTATTTACTCCGTTAACGACACTATTATTTGTTTCTTTAATGTGGATAGGATTAAGGGTTGGTAATTCAGTTATCAATATTTTATGCAGAAATTAGTACCCTCTCGGAGTAGAAAAGTTGATTAGGCCTAGGTGTAATTTGCCATTACTTGTACTTGGCTCGTTTTTTTGCCTCCTCAAGGATTTCTGCCATTTTCTTGGTGGAAAGACCACTTTTTTCTCCTTTTATCAATTCATTTCGAAGCCAAGCCCGCTCCAATTCCTGCTCTCGCTGCCTGCGAATCAAATCATTGATTAATTCACTTTTGCTGGCATACTCATTTTCTTCAATTTTTTGCTTAAGCCAGCGATCATTTGGTTCCGTTACTGTTATTGTTTGACGTGCCATAATTGTGTAGTATTGGTGTACATATACACCGATTGTCTTGATTCTTTGCGAGGATTATGATTTTATGGGGTTCTCAGTAAATCAATTTTTAAAAAGATCGCCTTTCACTTCCATTCGGTGTAGACAATTATCTTTAGGACTAGGCGTAAAAAAATCTTTCTTGTTTATAATTTCACGCTACTTTAAATTCCGATTCGTTCATTTCTACACTGAACTTAACCTTAGCTTTTAATGCTTTAAAGACTTTCAAAATCGTTTCTATAGTAACATTTTTTGTGCTCCGTTCTAATTTTGAAATCTGGGATTTTTGGACACCTATAAGTTCTCCAAGTTGTTCTTGGGTCAAATTTCTTTCTTTCCGCACGGATTTTATCATTTCTCCAAGTAATTCCATTCGCAGGTCAAATTCGTATTTGTCCCTTTCTGAAGTTCCAATTTCCCCTATATCCCTGTCTTTGAGCTGGTCTAGGGTCATCATTTTCATTTTTTTGTTCTTTGTTTCCATAATTTTATTGTTCAAAGTATTCTTTTCTAATCCTTTCCGCTTTTTCGATTTCTGCTTTTGGAACTTTATCAACTTTTTTCACAATTCCATGTGTTGAAATGACAAGCGTTTCAGACTTGTCTGTTTTGTCCCAAAATGCGAAAAGTCGATATTGCTGTCAGCTATATTTTGTCCTGAACTCCCAAATTTCATCAGTCAGTTTTTTGAACAGTTTCGGGTCGAGTCCGAGTTTGGCCTTGTCAATGTTGTAGTAGATTTTTTGTCTTGTTTTTAAATCCAACTTTTCTAAAAACTCGAGCGCTTGTTCAAGAAAAATGACGTCAAAATATTTATCCATTCAATTTTCTAATTCATGAAACACAACAAAGATAACAAGAGTTGAGTTATATGGAAACATTTGGGATCCTCTTAAATACATAGGCATAGGTTTCAAACTCCCCAGAACTCAATCTTTATCAATCAACCCTTCCCAATTCAAAAAATAACGGGTTCCTTTCAACTCCCCTGTTTTTCGAAATGCTTCCAAATCTACCAAAGCCATTAAATCCCTTGTCGCTGTTGCTCTACTGGTTTTCGTAATGCTCAGATAGTTACTTAAGCTAAGGCCGCCTTGAAACCCATCAGGTCCCTCTTGAAAGATTCGCTCACAAACTTTCTTCTGCCGTTCATTCATCTCCTGCTGAAACCTGTCATAAAACCTAGTTTTGGCAAGGACAAAGCTGGCAAGATTTAGGCTCCGCTTGATTCCAAGCAGGATGGTTTCTGAGAAATATTCCAACCAATCCGTGATTTCCATCGATTTATTGTTCCTTTCCAAAGCCTCGTAGTATTGTTTTTTATACTTCTCAATGGTATGAGATAGTGCGATCAAACTGGGCTGTCCAAGTCTCTCAGAAAGTATTTTTTCAGCAATGGCGCGACCTATACGCCCGTTCCCATCCTCAAAAGGGTGAATACAAACAAAATATAGATGGGCTATCCCTGCTTGAACTACCGGATGAAGCTTTCTAGACTCCGTATTGTACCATTCTAAAAACCGCTCCATTTCAAAAAAAACTCGATCCGAAGGAGGCCCTTCAAAGTGAACTCGTTCTTTTCCCAAAGGACCTGATACGACCTGCATGGATTCAGGGCTTGTTCTGTATCGCCCTATATCTTCCAAATCCCTTCGTCCATTGGTCAGCATTCGATGCCAGCTGAATAACTTTTCATGGTTTAGTGGTACTTGTGAAGATTGGTATAAGTCTACCATCATCTCGGCAATTCCATATTCGGCAGCACTAGGCCTTCGGGAAGTCGCTTTCAGTCCAAATTGTTTTTGAATAGAGGATTGAACGCTTTCCCGATTTAAATATTCTCCTTCAATTTCCGAGGTTTTCAAAGCCTCATCGGTAATTATTTCGAGCCTTAAATTTTGATTAGTAGCTTTTGTAATTAATTGACTGATACCCATTAGTTTTCCAGAAAGAAAATAGAAGTCATTCAGTTTGGACTCAATTGACTCTAGACTATAGGTGAAATTTGGCCAGCTTTTCGATTCCCAATTCCAAGACATGAGCTATAAATTTATTTTTATAACTCATAAAGTTAGCAAAAAGTGAGCTATAAATGAAAAAATATAACTCATCCCGATCAAAGTTTGCCATATTGATCTACTTGTTATCATAAATGGAAAATTGCCATGATGGTTTTTTTATTCCTAACTTTAACCATTATTGTCAGTGTTTTTTGAATAGCTTCATATCCCTAAAACAGCCACTCTTTTGAAAGTACTCTTCGATCTTCAATACCTCAATGTCGCCAGCACGGGCATCAAAACCTATATGGTGGAATTGGCGAAGGGTTTTCGAAAGTATCCTCATCCCGAGATTGAGTTTATTTTTACACACGAACCTGATGAGCAACTAAAAGATGAGAGTTTTAAGGGTCCACAAAACAAAATTCAGCGACTGAATTACCACTTGGACTATTTCCGCTGGAAGGAATTTCAACTTCCGGATTTGGTGAAGAAATACAAGCCGGATGTACTCATTTGTCCGGATTTTGTCTCTCCGGCGGCTTCTTTGACCTGTCGGCGCTTGACGGTCATTCACGATGCCTTCTTTTGGCAAATGCCTCAAAACTATCCCCGATGGTGGCGAAAGTATTTTCTAAGCCTGATTAAAAAAGGCCTGAAAGAGCAAACAGAAATCATTACCACGACAGAATACTCCAAGAAATCGCTTTTCGAAAATCTGGGAGATGATTTTCCGATTTCTGTCATTTATCAATGCCCAAAAAGCCTCAAATCTCTTTCTGAACTGGGGGTTTTTTCGAAGCTAAACTTAGAGAAGCAAGGCTATTTTCTACACATCGGTACTTTTGATAAGCGCAAACAGCTGCTGCTGCTGACCAAGGCTTTCGCACAATTTGTCAAGCAAACTGGCTCGGATAAGAAATTGCTTCTGGTAGGTGGTCCCGGGCAAAGTGATCAGATGAATGACTTTCCTAAGGTGGAGGCCCTGATTCAGAAATTAGCTTTGGAAGAGCAGGTTTTACTTCCCGGTTATCTGAGTGACGGAGAGATCAAATCCCTGTACGAGGGCGCCTTTGCCTATGTGTTTCCTTCCGAAAATGAGGGTTTTGGGATTCCGATTCCTGAGGCGATGGGCTTTGGGCTTCCGGTCATCCACTCGGATCAAAAGGCACTGATGGAAGTGGCAGGTGGTGCGGGTCTTCCTTTCCAAACCGGAAATCAGCAAGATTTACTGGAAAAAATGATACTTTTGGATCAGGATTCTGGTCTTTATCAGTGTCTCAGCCAAAAAGGAAAAATCCGCTCTGCCGACTTTTCCCCTCAAAAATTTGTAGAAGCTTTTCATCAGATTATTCTGAAATCCGGATCTTAATCCATGCGGCAAACTCACTGTCCTCTTTGTCAAACTCCCCCTCCTGCCAATCTCCTTCCGCTTTCCGTCCATACCTGTACTTCCTGTGCAATCCGCTGGACTTATTTACAAGAAGATATTGAAGCGGAAAAGCTATATGAAGATGAGGTTTATGCGGTGGTGGACAATCGGCGGTCGATTTTTGAAATAATCATTTTCAGAGAGGCCAAAAAAGTACTGCGCAAAGCACGAAGAATTTACCCGCAGGCAAAAAGTCTTTTGGATTTTGGGTCTGGAAAAGGGCAGTTTCTGAAAGTTGCTCAAGATTTAGGGTGGAAAGGTTTGGGAATCGAAACAGCCCAAGAACGAGCTAGATTTGCTACTGAGAAATATGGGGTTTCTGTCATTCCTGATTTTTATCAAGGGGGTAAAATCAAGGAAGGTTCATTTGATTTGATCTGCTTGAATCATGTCTTGGAGCACTTGCCTGACCCGCTTGGATTGTTGAAAGAGCTATTGGATCAGAATGCCGAAAAGCTACTTTACCTGGAGGTGCCAAGGGTTGATTCCTGGCAGTCCCAAATCGCCGGATCCAATTGGATGCACTGGGATATTCCTAAGCATTTGACGCATTGGACGGAGCCAGTTTTGGTAGATAATCTGGAAAAATTGGGCTTTAGTAAAGTTGCTACAAGGTCCTTTTCTATTCACTTGGGAGTCTTGGGGATGTTGCAGGCCATTTTATCCCGTTTGGGTTTTCGAGAAAATCTAATTTTGCGACTCAAGCGGAAAAAGACTGTTGGGTTGTTGCTGATTGTGGGTTTGGTTTTGCCTTTTGCATGGATTTTGGAGGTAGTTTCGATTCCTTTCGGAAAGTCCGGAATTGTGGGAGTTTACTTCGAAAAGAATGACTAAAACCCGAAATGTACTTTTTCTTCAGAGTTCTTCGGAGCATTATGGCTCGGGCAAAATCATCTTGCAGGTTCTTCGAGTATACCAAAACCAGGGCTTCCAGCCTGTAGTTGTTTTAACTGGTCCTGGACCTATTGAGGAGGATTTGAAGAAGGATCAAATTCCTTATCACATTCAGAATTTGGGAATTTTGCGTAGGAAATATGTCAATCCCATTGGCTTAGCCAACCGAATTTCCAAAAACCTAAAGGCCTACCAATTCCTCAATAAGCTCCATAGGCTGTACCAATTTGAATTGGTCTACTCCAACACCCTAGCTGTGGTGGTAGGAGCGTATTGGGCCAAGCGAAATCAGCTTCCTCATTGCTGGCATATTCATGAAATTTTACCTGGGCCGGCACCTTTGGTCAAATGGCTGAGTAAGCTACTCGATCAGACCACTCCTGCTCCGATTGCAGTATCTCAGGCGGTCGGAAATCATTGGGGAAGTATGTTGAAGAAGTCGGAAATTCAAGTCATTCCCAACGGAATTCCGTATGGGGAGTTTTTGGAAGCGAAAGGTAAGTTGAAGGAGGAATTGGGATTGAGTCAGGAAACGCTGCTAATTGGAATGGTCGGAAGAATCAATCCGGGAAAAGGACAGCTGTTTTTTCTGGAAATTGCCCAAAACCTGCTGAAAACCCACTCCAATCTTCATTTCGTCTTGGTTGGTGACCCTTTTCCCGGCTATGAACCGATTTTGGAAGAAATCAAAGAAGAGATTAGAAACAAGGGCTTGGAGACAAGAGTGAGCTATTTGGGTTTTCGAAAGGACATCCCTGAGCTAATGGACTCCCTGGATATTTTTGTGCTTCCTTCCGTTTTGCCAGATTCATTTCCCACAGTTATTTTGGAGGCGATGGCTGCTTCAAAGCCGGTACTTGCCACTCGATCAGGTGGTGCTTCAGAAATGGTCGTAGAGGGTGAAACGGGTTTTCTTATCCCGATTGGCGAGGTGGAAAGTGGTGCAACAGCTTTGGACCAATTGATCAGAAATAAGAAACTCAGAATAGAGATGGGGCAAGCGGGAAGAGCTCGCGTGTTGAGTAAGTTTAGCTTGGAAGCTTTCGAAGAAAAAATCAAAAATCATCTATGGCAGCATCTGAAAAAAATCTGAAGGTTGCCATCATGGGAGCCAAGGGCTATCCCTACGTCTATGGGGGCTATGATACGATGATCAAGGAACTCGGAGAGCGATTGGCGGCGAAAGGGGTGCATGTGCGAGTCTATAATCACCGGGCACTTTTTAAAGAAAGACCCCGCTTCGTCAATGGGATCGAATGTATTTATACGCCTGCTATCGAGTCCAAAAGCCTGACGCAATTGACGCATACTTTCTTTTCCATGCTACATGCCTGCTTTTCGGATGTGGATGTGATTTTTGTGGTGAATTCGGGGAATGGTCCTTTTGGAATTATCTCAAGAATTTTCCGCAAGCCTACCGCCATTAATGTGGATGGTCTGGAATGGCTAAGACCCAAGTGGAAAGGTTTGGGTTCGAAGTATTTTTATTGGGCCTCCAAGATGGCGACCAAATTTTACGATCAAATCATCAATGACTCTGATGAAATGCGGAGAGTTTATTTGGAGCTTTTTCAAAAGGACTCCAAAGTCATCGCTTATGGTGCGAACCCTAAGGAAACCGTAGGTTCTGAGCCATTGGAAAAGTGGAATCTAGAAAGCCGGGGCTATTTTTTGATCGTTGGGAGATTGGTGCCGGATAATAATGCGGACTTGATTGTCGAAGGTTTTTTGAAGTCCAATTCTGAGCGGAAACTCGTCATTGTGGGTGATGTTCCTTTTGCTGATGCTTGGGCAAATCGTTTGAAAAACATACAGGACCCTCGCTTACTTTTTACAGGCTATGTTACCGATCCAAATGAGTTGGCAGCGCTATACTCACACTGCTATGTGTATTTCCATGGGCACGAATATGGGGGCACCAACCCGGCGATGCTAAAGGCTTTGGGTTATGGCTGTGCGATTTTGGCTTTGGACACGCCCTTCAATCAAGAAATGCTACAGAATGGCAAGCATGGGTGGTATTTTGAGAAAAAGGCTGAATCGGTGAAAGAAACCGTTGAAAAAGCCGAATCAAAACCGGAAGAAATGGAGATACTTCGAAAAACAGCTAGATCGGGATTGACTCAAAAATACAATTGGGACCATGTCACAGAGCAGTATTTGGAGGTGTTTCGCGAGCTGGTGGGGAAATAAACTTGTCAAAAAAATTAATAACCCGCCGTGTAAGCAAGCCCTATTATTTTTTTTGACTTCGACCGTAGAAGAACTTTGATCCATCGTAATTAAAAATAACCAACCTTGCTTAACGAACGCTGAATATCGTAGTTCATTGAGCCGCAGTCCTTTCATAGAAGTCCAACCAACGATCAAATCGCTTCTCTGAAGCTCCATTTGACCCAATGTCAGATTCTACAATCAAATTGCCTCTCTGAGGCAATCATAAAAAACTGGTACAGAGCGCTAGAAGCGCGATATGATTGTCGTAAATATCAGGATAAATGCTCCAGAGCACCAGCGGTGCGATTTTACAAATAGTTCGAATAACCATTCGCTCTATTTTGATTCATATCTCCTGACCAATCTGACACAGACAGGCTTGGGCCTATGAAAATATAATCTCCAGACTGCTCAATTACCGCTATGCGTACTATCTATATCGTTTAAAAAAGAGTAACCATATAGCCACATAGAAAAGAATTAGTTATTCCTCTAAGCCAAAGCATCAATACACTTCTAGTTAGAAAAGCCAATTGAAGTAATCTTCCAATTTTGAAATCTTCGAATTCTTACGAAATCCGACTCCAATTGACCGCCGATTTTTTATGTTGTCGTACCTGTCTTAGGATAGGAGCATTTTCGGGTTGGGAAAGATTGGGATCATTTGCCAAGACTTGTTGGGCTGCATCTCTGGCCAAAGTCAAAATGGGCGCATCCTTACTTAGGTCAGCAATCAATAAATCCGTGATCCCGCTTTGCTGTGTGCCCATCAGATCTCCGGGACCCCGTAGTTTCAAGTCAACATCCGCGATTTCGAAGCCATCATTGGTTCGCACCATCGTCTCCAACCGTACTCTTGAGTCTTTGCTCAACTCATACTTACTCATTAGAATGCAATAGCTTTGCTCTGCTCCCCTTCCTACCCGACCTCGCAGCTGATGGAGTTGTGATAGGCCAAAGCGTTCTGCATTTTCGATGACCATGACGGACGCATTGGGTACATTTACTCCTACTTCGATGACCGTAGTAGCAACCATGATTTTGGTTTCCCCTTTGACAAAACGCTGCATTTCATAATCCTTTGCATCGGCTTTCATCGCTCCGTGTACAATGCTCAAAGGATAATTGGGGAAGGCTCGGGCAATACTTTCATATCCATCCATCAGGTTTTTGAGATTGAGTTTTTCAGACTCCTCGATCAGCGGATAGACGATGTAAACTTGTCGTCCTTTTTGGACTTCTTGATTGATAAAACCAAAGACTTTCAACCGGTCTTTGTCATAGCGATGGACTGTTTGGATTGGTTTTCTTCCTGCAGGCAATTCATCGATGACAGATACGTCCAAGTCTCCGTAAAGCGTCATGGCTAAAGTCCTGGGGATGGGAGTGGCCGTCATGACCAGCACATGGGGGTAAAAATTTTCATTCTTAGCCCAAAGTTTGGCACGCTGCGCCACTCCAAACCGATGCTGTTCATCGACTATGGCCAAGCCCAAATTTTGGAACTGCACCACATCTTCCAAAAGGGCGTGGGTACCAATCAGGATTTTGAGCTCACCTGATTCCAAGCCTTCGTGAATTCCTTTTCGAGCGGATTTTTTTACTGAGCCAGTGAGTAGGGCAATCGAAATTCCCATCATATCCGCATATTCTTTGAGGCCTTCGAAGTGCTGATTGGCCAAAATCTCCGTAGGAGCCATCAAGCAAGCTTGAGCGCCCGAACTGATTGCAATCAGCATGCAGATAAAGGCTACCATTGTTTTACCACTCCCTACATCGCCTTGAATCAAGCGATTCATTTGCTTTCCAGACTTCATGTCCTGATAGGCTTCGCGAATTACTCTTTTCTGTGCACCGGTTAGTTCAAAAGGGATATGATTTTCGTAGAAATCCTTCAGTAATTCGGTGTTTTCCAAAAGCTGACCACGATACTTTTCCGTTCGGGTGACTTTCATCTTGAGTAGGCGGAGCTGAAGAAAAAAGAACTCCTCAAACTTCAGTCTTTTTCTTGCGCGCTGCAGTCGGGCAGGGTCTGTGGGAAAGTGAATTTCCCGGACCGCATCCTGTTTACCAATCAATTGGTATTGCTGGAGAAGATCTTGTGGCAGTGTCTCCTGAATGTGCGGAAGGCATACTTGGATCAACTGCTCCATGATTTTTGAGATGCCACGGGAATCCAAGAATCGAGCGCGCAACTTCTCGGTAGTGGAATAGACAGGCTGGAAACTGTTTCGCTTCTCCGCTGATTGGCTCAAAGGCTCCATTTCCGGATGGGCTATACTCCATTTTCGACCAAACTGGGCAGGCTTTCCAAAGAAAATATAGACAGCACCGGGTGGAAGTTTTTTCTGAACCCATTGGATTCCCTTAAACCAGGTCATTTCCATCTCGCCGGTTTCGTCTGCTACATGCGCCACAAGCCGCCTTTTCCCTGTTCCCACGAGTTCCACTCGCATGACTTTGGCGATAATCTGGACATTTTCTAAATCCTGATGTAGGTCACGAATTTTAAAAAATTTGCTTCTGTCTTCGTAGCGGAAAGGATAGTGCTGCACCAAATCCCCATAGGTGAATATCCCCAACTCTTGATTGAGCAGAGCGGCCTTTTGTGGGCCTACTCCTTTGAGAAACTCTATTTTGGTATCAAAAAAACGGGACAATGATGAATATTTTTTGAGGCTAGGCAATTTAGCCCCGCATGGAAATTAATTGCAAGTTTTGTCAGTATTTGTCTTAAAGAGAAGGGTGTTTCGTCGCCTTAATCCATAGGTTTCTTAAAAGCTCCCGCTTGGATTGAAGATCTCGTAATAAAATGGATTGATTTTTTGCCCGATGTAGGTTTTGCTCGGGATAGTTGACCCGATAGTAGATATTTCCTTGAAGGTGATCGGTGAAAAAGCGAAGCCCCATCATGCAAGTCATCACCTCCCCTCCCAGCAGTAGCGATTCTTTTTCCTCTTTCTTAACCAAATTTCCCAATCCCGACAAGTAGCCCTCCATCAATGCTTCAAAAACCGATTCGTTCAGTCGCAAATTTTCCCAATCCGTGCTAATTTCTGTTTGAGTGCAGGCGACGGTACGCACAAGATCTCCAAAATCATAAAGTAAGTAGCCCGGCATGACCGTATCTAAATCGATGAGTGCTTTCACTCGATCTAGGCTTTCAGAAAAAATGAGATTATTGATTTTGGTGTCGTTGTGGGTGAGTCGTAAAGGGAGCTTTTGGATGGTTTCCTTATAGTTTTCAATAAGTGGTTTTTGGTTTAGGTAAAACCTCAGTAAGCTTTCTTCTTCGGAGTCAAGTTTTCGCTCAATTCCGGAAGCAACCTCACAAAAGCGCTCAAAGCGTAGGTCAAGCCGATGAAAATTGGGGATGGTTTCTCGTAAAATGTCAACCTTCAATGCTGTACCTGCCTTAGAAAACTCAGCAAAGGCGGTTGCAGCAATTCGTGCTTGATCTCTGGAAGAAATTTGCTCCAAGGTCTGACCTTGTACAAAAGGGAATACTCGCCAATTATTCCCATCGACTGTACTTAATTGTTTTCCGTTTTCATTCAGAAGTGGAAGCGGCAATTCATAGGGCAGTTTATCGGCAATTTGATGGGTAAAAATCTGCTCTAGATTGAAAGCAATCCGGTCTGGATATTGAAAAACTTCCTGATTGAAGCCTTGCAGGACGTATTGGCCACTTGGATTTTCTATCAAAAAGGTTTCATGAATAAGCCCTGCACCCAGAGGCTTGATTTGACAAGCATCTAGACCTTCAAAAAATTCATATTGCCTCAAGACCGGGCTTAGTTTCTCCAAGTTCATAGCCAAAAGTAGGGAGATTTTTTTCTTCGGAGAAAACCAGAACGGCAGTCTCAATAGCAATGACCAGGACTATGCCTTTTGCTATCAAGACCGTCTTGGAAGCTGTGATAAAAGCAGGTTAGTTTTGATACACCCTCACAATACCATCACCCTCAGAGCTGACAACCAAGGTCGCTTGGCCATTTGGACTCTCTTCTGCGGAGATAAACAATACTCCTTCAGGGGCATCGCCTGTTTCTAGGATTTGTACCAAATTTACATCTGTTTTGTCTTGTAGCTCATAGACAGCAACAGCATCTGCGCGCTCCAGGCCTACAAAAAGGTATGTTTTTCCATTGTTGACGCCGATCTCCACTGCCTCCGGTTCTACACCTTTATTGTCACTCCGATCATCGTCATAGAGTGCCGGGCTGGTGGTAATGACATCTTTTTCAAGCTTGTTATAATCATTCAAAAGTGCGCCGTCGGTAGTATTCCAAATTGCAAAAGAACGGCCTCCAAGTCCAAAGATTTCATCAAAATCTCCATCTCCATCCCAGTCACCCGCAGTGGTGGTAATGTTGTATCGACCCATATTTTCATCTTGCTGAAGGGAAGCCGCATCAGGAAAAGCAGTTGGGTCAAGAGTAACATCCTTCAGCCTTTTTTCTTCCGAAAAACCAGTATAGCCGCGGGAATCACCCTCATTGGCAGTGATAAAAAATTCTTCATTCCCAATCGTGTAGGCAACTATTGCATCCGGGTTGTAATACGCCGAGATGGGCCAGTTTTGCAGGTTGATCCCACCGTCTCTGTCACTTAAGTCAACATCATTTCCACTTCTGGAATGATCTTTCACACCCAGCGGAAAAATTTCTACAATGGTTTTTGAGTTTAAATCTACTTTTGCAACCCCATTATTTTCTTGTAAGGTCACATAGGCAAATCTGGACTTTGAGTCGATGGCTACATACTCCGGCTCGGTATCCTGTGCCAAAGTTGCATTAGGACCAAATACCCGATAGCCCTTAGCCATTAAAGAAGCCTTTTGTCCTTCAAAAGCGGAAAATCCAGCAGTGTGTACAGAAAAATCCTGCTCCACATCAATGATAGATATAGAACCTTCGGGGTCGACTGTGTAATCGTCATTTGGTTCACCTTCGTTGGCAGTGACGATGTAGCGGCCATTTGGACTAAAGGTTACCATATCAGGAAGTGCCCCAACCGTTAATACTTGAACAGGTGTGTCGAGATTACTTGTTTCAAAAATCACCGCCGACCCTAAGTTTTGCTTGACATAAGCTTCTACCGAAATAGCTAATAGACCGTTTTTGGACGCAACAGAATTGACGCCTCCTCCATATGGAGTCATGTCGATGCTACCGATAAACGTCAAATTGGAGGGATCTGAAAAGTCGATGATATCCACCTTGGTGGGCCCGTCATTGTTCACCACAAAAAGCTGTTTGGTTGTAGGGTCAAAAGTTGAAATTTCGGCCGCCCCTTTTCCACCTAAATCAATTTGGGAGACTTCAGCGAAATTGATCCGAGTAGAATCCTCTTTTTCACCCCGATCAACACAATTTACCATTGAACCTAGCAGGGTTAACATTAATAGCGTTTTTTTCATAAATAGAAAAAGTTAATTGGCCGTCAAATAAATGAAGAAAATGGGATATGAACCATTTAATCAACCGGCTAGTAGATTAATAAATCATCAAAAACAGGAATGAATTTCCTTAAAGAATCATGAATAATTAACAATTTTTTAAACCTGGTTTTGAGTAGGCAAGACCTTATTTTTGCTTTGGATTCTTTCGCTAGTTTTTAAAATTTATTAAAAAAGCCTAAAGCTGTTTGGGTAAAAATTTGTTTATTGGAAAAAATTTTCCCAGAAACCTATGAATGTTACCGCCATTGATTGGGCTATCATTGCAGCCTTTTTCATCATCTCGCTTCTGATCGGAATTTTAACCTCAAAAAAGGCAGGCTCCTCTGCCAAGGAATTCTTTCTATCGGGAAGAAATATGCCCTGGTGGCTTCTGGGAGTAAGTATGGTAGCGACCACATTTTCGGCGGATACGCCCAATTTGGTCACGGATATTGTCCGCAAAAATGGTGTAAGTGGCAACTGGGCCTGGTGGGCATTTTTGCTCACAGGTATGTTGACAGTTTTCGTCTATGCCAAGCTTTGGAGACGCTCTGAGGTCACGACGGATCTGGAGTTTTATGAATTGCGATATTCCGGCAAAGGTGCTGCCTTTCTACGGGCTTTTCGGGCTATTTACCTAGGGGTCTTCTTCAATGTGGTCATCATGGCCACGGTTTCCCTGGCAGCAATTAAAATCGGTGGAGTCATGCTGGGTCTTTCAGACATTGAGACCCTTTTGATTGCTTCCGTTGTGACAGTGATCTACAGTTCCTTGGGGGGATTGAAGGGCGTTTTGCTGACAGACTTTTTTCAATTCTTTATAGCGATTATTGGCTCATTTGGTGCGGCTTATTTCATATTGGATCTTCCGGAAGTCGGGGGATTGGAGAATCTTCTCAGCCACCCAAATGTATCGGATAAGTTGGATTTTGTTCCAGATTTTAATGATCCGAATGTTTACATACCGCTATTTATCATGCCTATTGCGATCCAATGGTGGGCTACCTGGTATCCGGGAGCTGAGCCGGGTGGAGGCGGATACATCGCTCAGCGAATGCTTTCTGCTAAAGATGAAAAAAATGCAGTCGGTGCTACCTTGTTTTTCAACATTGCCCATTATGCACTCCGGCCATGGCCTTGGATTATCATTGCGCTTTCTTCCTTGATCGTTTTCCCGAATATCTCCGACATGCAGGCTGCTTTCCCTGATGTAGCGGTGGACAAGCTTGGTGATGATTTGGGTTATCCGGCCATGCTGACTTATTTGCCTACGGGCTTGATTGGGATTGTCCTAGCCTCCCTGATTGCGGCTGTGATGTCCACATTGTCCACTCATTTGAATTGGGGCTCCTCCTACATCGTCAATGACTTTTATCTGCGATTTGTCAAGCCTGAAGCATCCGATAAGGAATTGGTGGCTGTAGGAAGGATTTCTACCGTCGGACTGATGGTAATGTCAGCTTTTTTGGCTTTGGCCCTTTCCTCCGCTTTGGAGGCATTTAATATCCTGTTACAGATCGGTGCCGGAACAGGTTTGATTTTTATTCTTCGCTGGTTTTGGTGGAGGATCAACGCGTATACAGAGATTTCAGCCATGGCTATTTCCTTTGTGGTAGCGATATTTTTTGAGTCATTCAACCCAGATTTGGGTTGGATCGAGATTCCGGAAAATCAAAGCTATTTGAAGTTGGTCTATTCCGTATCCATTACCACTGTGGGATGGTTGTTGGTGACCTTTTTGACCCAGCCGGAAAAGGATGAAGTTCTTCTGAAATTCTACCGAAAAGTGCACCCGGCTGCTTTTGGATGGAAAAAAGTATTAGATCGCTATCCGGAAGAAAAGCAGGATATTGGCCAACTTCCCAAGGAGATCGGCTTGATGCTGATAGGTTCCATTATGATTTATGCAGCGCTTTTTGCCTCCGGATTTTGGATTTATGGAGAAGCTATACAAGGGATGGTTGCTACTCTAGTTGCCGTTATTTGTGGTGGGATTGTATTGCTGTCATGGAAAAATTTGCGCTAATCCTTAAATTCAACGCTATTCATCAAGTTCGCTAAATCGATTTTAATGTACTCGATCAGAGGCGAAAGGGAATCATTTTTCATGGCTGTCTGGAAGTAAAGGGCTCCTCGGAGAAAATGCTCGGTAGAGTCAGTGACGAAAAACTGAAACTGGGTCGGTACCTCTCCTTTGAGTTCGGCGACGACCCCGGTGTAGCCATTTGGTGTGCGTAGAATGGACTCTTCTATTCCGTAAGCTTTGATTTGGTGCTGGGCCGTAAGCTTGAAAGCATCCTCTGAAAGCGATCGAAATTCTGATTTTCCACGGATTTTCTTGTAGGTCAAATGCACTTTGGCATTGAAATCCGAATAGTTGAGATTGATCCAATTCTTTTCCTGTAGATTGAAGGAGTCTGGCTCCACCTTACTATGTGCTGAGTATTCAAAAGTATAGGCATAATCACCGTCCAATTCCTGATAATTTTGCTCAGGAAGATCGATTCGATTGTATCCTTTAGGTTTGGGCAGGTGGGCATTTTCACAGCCGAATAGGAATATTGGGAAAATACAGGTTAACAACAATTTCCTCATCCGGTAAAATTAGCCCTTTGTGTTTGATTTTCACTGGGAATCACGGAACTTTAATATCTATCTAACCCAGTCCAAAAATGAAAAATCACTTTAAATTTCCGTTTTTATTTCTTGCTGCCTTTTTGATTTTAGGATTTACCTCCACCCTTCAGGCACAAACAACCATGGAGGAATTCCTTTCAAAGTGGAATAATAGTAAGCAGTTTACCATTGATGTGCTCAATGCGATGCCAGATGATGGGATGGATTACAAAACCGACCCTGAGGCGATGAGCTTTAAGGAACAAATTCATCACATCGGAACAGCGATTGTTGGAATCTCACAAGGATTTCTGATGGGAAAGGATCCCGGGTTTTCTATTGATTTGGCAACTGCCAGCAAAGCAGATTTGGCAGATTACATTGCTAAATGTTATGATTATGGCGCAGCTACGATTCAGGCTCTTCCTGCGGAAAAAGCAGGGGAAGTCATCGAAGTCTTTGGAAATAATGTTAGCAGAAGACAGGTGATGGCTCTCCTGATGGATCACAGCACCCATCACAGGGGCTCTGCGATAGCCTATCTCCGGGCCAATGGCGCGCAGCCACCGGCATTTGTAGGGTTTTAAAAAAAAATAATCGCTGAGTTTTTCAGCGGTTATTTTTTATTCTCTAATCCATCCTACCTTGTCGGCAATGGGTTCTCTTTTGCCAGTGGGCCAGCGATCGCTAGCAGGCTTAGCTACATAGAAAAAGCCCATCAGCATATCCTCGCCTTCCAATCCAAAATCTTCCCGCGCTTCCTCCCAGAAAGTAGGACCTCCAGTACCCCAGTAGGCGGCTAGTCCATGGGCAGAGGCAGTTAGATACATGTTTTGAACAGCCATCGCGGTAGCTGCGATCTCTTCCATTACCGGTAGTCCAGAGCTTTCAGTTCGCTTCATCAAAATGGCGATAACATGTGATGCTTTGGTTGGATTCTCCTTAAACTTATTATAAGTGGCCTCAATAAAGGGAGTGCCGTTTTTCTCAGCGCGCTTTTTGTAAAGCTCTGCCTGGTAATCGGCAAATTTTTTCAGCCCTTCTCCTGTGTAAACAATAAATCTCCAAGGCTGGGTCAACTTGTGTGTAGGAGCCCAATTGGCATTTTCAAGCATTTCTTCGATTATGGCATCATCGACAGGATCATTTTCTTTGAATTGTGCCACAAACATGGAGCGACGTCCACGTATGATCTTATTGACTTCTTCTACGTTGAAATTTGGTTTTTCCATTTGTTAGACTGCTTTAGCGGTTTCCATTTTGTTGATAATCTCCTCGTAGTCCAATCGGTTCCAATTTTCAGTAATTAATGGATCTGCCATCACTTGGCGCATGATTGAATCTTGTAGTTGACCCTGAGCGTAGGCCTCAGAGTAGCTCATATCGGAGAAAGTCACCATGGAATAAAGAGGCACCCAATCCTTCGGATAAAGTTCGTTTAGCTTTGTTTCGATCTTTTTGCGAATCAGAAATTTGGGGTCTGAAACGGTATCCCGCATTTCGATGAAGTTTTCCATTGCCAATTGGCAGATGGCATCCGTATCAGGCTTTCTTGTTTTTTGGAATTTTTCAAATACCAAATCCCATGAATTATGACCGTATTTGTTGATCAAGCCATTTAATACACGACAATCTTCAAAGCCACAATTCATCCCCTGTCCGTAAAATGGCACCATGGCATGTGACGCATCCCCTATCAAAAGGCTATGGCCTTGTACCCATGGATAGCATTCCACATTGATCAGCGCAGCGGTCGGATTTTTAAAATATTCTTCCTTCAAGTCTGGCATCAATTCGTATGCGTCAGGAAAGAAAGCTTTAAAGACGGATCTCAGATCTCCTGCATCATTTATTTTATCAAAGCAAATCTTGGAACCTTCAAAAGGTAAAAATAGTGTGCAAGTGAAAGATTTATCAGGGTTAGGTAAAGCGATTAGCATGAACTTCCCCCGGGGCCAAATGTGAAGTGCATGGGGATCCATCGCAAATTCTCCATCGGCAGTAGCCGGGATAGTCAGCTCTTTGTAGCCATGGCTGATGTATTCCTGTCGGTAATTGAATCGAACTTGCTTTTGCATGGACATTCGCAAGGAGGAATAGGCACCATCAGCCCCGATGATCACAGGAGCTTCTTTTTTGAAATTTCCCTGAGGGCCAGCAAAGTGGATGGTCTGATCTCTGAAGTCCACTTCCTCGCACCTATGATCAAAAATCATTTCCACACCTAGGTTTTCGGCTTCCTCTACTAAAAGTTGATTGAATTTGCCTCTGGAGATGGAGTAGATGGCCTGGCCTTCTTTTCCGTAAGGGATAAAGGAAGTTCCACCGTGCTCATCGTGAACTCTTCGACCATACATAGGTATGGCTAGCGGTAGTACCCGGTCCTTGAGACCTACCTCTTCGAGGCTTTTCCATCCTCGATAGCTCAGCGCCATATTGATGGAGCGACCGCCTTCGTATCGCTTGCTTTTTCGCATATCCGGCCTCTTGTCATAGATTTTGACAGGAAGGCCTTGCTTTCGGAGGTATATGCTCATCAGGGATCCGATCAGTCCGGCTCCCAGGATGGTTATTTCTTCTTTTTTCATTGTGGAAATAGTTCCTTCGCTCTATAAAGCGAATTTATTAAGGGATTGTTCCAAAATCTTGGCGAATCGAAACACGTCCATAAAGCTGTTATATAGCGGAGCAGGAGCAAGACGAATGACATTGGGGTTGCGCCAGTCTCCCACCACACCATGTTGATACCATTCGTCAAATACAGCTTTCCCGCCTTGATGAATCAGCAAAGATAATTGACAGCCGCGTTCACTGGGGTTTTCTGGGGTTATTATTTCCAAAATCCCTGATTCACCGCTGATTTCCTGAATTAAAAATTCCAAGTATCCAGTCAATAGCTCACTCTTTTTTCTCAGGTTTTTGATTCCTGCTTTTTGAAAAATATCCAAGGAAGCCTGATGAGCTGCCAAGGCCAACACATTGGAATTGGCCAGTTGCCAGCCATCTGCCCCAAACATGGGAATGAAGCCTTTCTCCATCAAAAACCGCTGTGCCTCATTATGGCCCCACCATCCTGCAAATCGAGGGAGGTCAGGCCGATCGGCATATTTTTCATGGATATAGATGCCTGAGACATTACCAGGACCGGAATTGAGGTATTTGTAACTGCACCATGTAGCGAAATCCACCTCCCAATCATGAAGGGATAGCGGAGCATTGCCCGCAGCATGCGCCAGGTCAAAACCTGCCAGTGCCCCTACCTCGTGAGCTGCTTTGGTGATGGCTTTCATATCAAAAAGCTGTCCGGAGTAGTATTGAAGCCCCGCCATGTTGACCAAGGCAAGTTCTTTTCCGTGCCGCTTGATTTCCGCTACAATATCTTCCGTCCTCAGCGTATGCTCCCCTTCTCTGGGTTTAATTTCGATGATGGTAGTTTCCGGGTCTAATCCATGCCATTTGACTTGACTTTCCAGCATGTACTGATCGGAGGGAAATGCTCCAGCCTCAATCAGAATCTTGTATCGCTCTTTTGTGGGCTGATAAAAAGTCACCATTAGCAAGTGGAGGTTGACCGTGAGATTATTCATCGCCACTACCTCATGCTCCTGTGCTCCAAGTATTTCTGCCAATGCCGGTTTGGACTTTTTGCGAATGTGATACCAGGCATCTTCTCCGTGAAAATGACCGTCTACTGCCATTTCAGCCCAATTATTCAATTCCTTATTCAGGTAATCTTTCACTGATTTTGGCTGAAGGCCTAATGAATTTCCACAGAAATAAAGTGCCTCCTGACCATTGACTTTCGGAAAGAAAAAGTGCTCTCTGAATTTTCGAAGTGAATCATTTTGATCCATTTCTTGAGCGAAAGCTTCAGTATATGAATAGGAAAGTGTTTTCATGGGAAAAAGAAGATAGGTTTAGAGAGTTCTTGAAAGGAAAAGGTTTACTTCTCCATGTAAGTACCGCATTTTTTGCAAGTCCTTAATTCATCACTACTCCAAAAGCGCTCCATAATCGGAGGTAGTTGATTGACGATGTCGGTAAGCTCGACATATTCTTCGTGAAGTTTGTGATTGCAGTTTTCGCAAAACCATAGGAACCCGTCCTTCTCACCAGGTCTGCGATATCGCTCCATGACAAGACCGACCGTATTGGCAGGTCGCTGTGGAGAATGGGGAACCCTTGGAGGCAAAAGAAAGATTTCCCCCTCTTTGATAGAAATATCCTTGGTTTTGCCATCTTCGATGACTTTCAGCACCATGTCACCTTCCAATTGGTAGAAGAATTCCTCCCCCTCCTCATAGTGATAGTCTTTTCTGGCATTGGGACCACCGACTACCATGACGATAAAGTCATCATTTCCCTTGTAGACTTGCTGATTTCCCACGGGTGGCTTAAGCAGGTGTCGGTTGTCGTCAATCCATTTTTTGAAATTAAAGGGGGAAGAGAGTGCCATAGTTTTGTTTTAAGGTCATTGAAACTCTAACTCATCAAGGGGCTAAAAGTATTAAAAAACACGCATTTTTTTGATTTACTTTGCTTCAAAACCCAAATCCCATGCATCTACCGATTTTTGACCTTCATTGTGATTTGCTATCCTACTTGGCGAAGATTCCCGGAGCAAGTCCCTCCAATGAAAATGATATTGCCTGTGCTTTACCTTGGCTGCGCAAAGGCAATGTTCACCTTCAGGTTTTAGCGATTTATACCGATGTGCGACCGGGTTCCATGGATTTGGCGCTCAAGCAAGCAGAAATATTCCAATCGCTAATCGAAGAAAAAACTGGTGCTTTTACCGCATTTCAAGCGCAAAGTTGGAAATCTTCCGATCAAATTGCAGCCCTTGCATCCATTGAAAATGCGGCAGGCCTGGGAGAGGAGAATGCCTCATGGGAAGCCATTGAGCGACAACTCGACAAGATCTTATCCAAAGTTGGGCGTTTGGCTTATGTGAGTTTGACTCATCATACCGAAAATCGATTCGGTGGAGGAAATTACACCAAGGGAATCGGTCTAAAAGATGAAGGGAGGAGATTGCTGGACCTTTTGATCGAAAAAAATATCCCCATCGATCTTTCCCATAGTTCCGACCTCTTGGCAGAAGGAATTTTGAATCATATCGATCAGCACCAGCCTCATGCACCGATTATTGCTAGCCATTCAAACTATCGAGCCATTTGGGATCATGTCCGCAACCTGAATGACGAATTTGCCCAAGAGATTATTCGCCGGAAAGGGATCATTGGGGTTAATTTTCTAAGGGCATTCTTAGATAATGACGTTCCAGAGCGGCTTTTTGAGCACATTTTGCACGGCTTTCAGATCGGAGGAGAAAATGCGCAGAGTTTTGGAGCAGATTACTTTTATACTCAAGATTTTCCGGATAAAAGTCGACATCCTTTCTACTTTCCTCTTGCCGAAAATGCCTCTAAGTATCCGGAAATTTTAGATGTTTTGGCTGAAAATTTCTCTGCCGAGCAATTGGAAAAACTCGCCTACAAAAATGTTCTTCACTTCTATCAAAACCTCTTCAGCTGATGTCTTCACATCATTTCGTCAAAGAGCAACAGGAACCCGCCTTGGTAATTTTGGACCTTCAGGACTTTTCTTGGGAACGGCTTTCCGGACTTCTTGAGTGGGTGCCTACCGTCTTGGTAGCTGAGGAGGCGGTTGACCAAGTGCTGTCCTGGGGCATCAAAATCGATGTCATTATCAGTTCAGAGCGCTTTCGAAATGAAAATACTCAGCTATTGGAGGAGCAGTACCCGATTCGGTTTTTAGTAAGTCAATCGGGTGAACATTTGAAGGAAGCATTGCACTATTTGCTTGCCTCGGATCACAAAGCGGCTCATTTGATCGGCTTTTCCAGACAGGATTCCAAGCAGTTGGATGAATTCCTGGACAAAATGGATTTGACTCTATTTGATGAGGGAAGGAAATACTATCCCGTACAGGGAGGAAGTTTCAAAAAGTGGTTTCCAGCGACGACGGTGGAAATCTTTGGTCCAAATGGCCTTCCTGTTCAAATCAGAAACTCCGAAATGGATATGATTTTGCCTCTGGAATTTATCACTCAAATAGAATTACCTGAGGGATTTACTGAGTTCTCAGCCGCTACCTTAATTTGGATTGGAGAAGAAGTCTGATCTATTAAAGCTTGTCAGCAATCTTCTGACAAAGTTTTTCCAAATACACTTGATCTACTTCATCAAAATCATTCAGCTGATCGCTGTCTACGTCCAAGACCATTTTAACTTCTCCGTTTTTCAGAATAGGAACCACGATCTCCGAACGACTAGCTGAGCTGCAGGCAATATGCCCTGGAAAAGCATCCACATCAGGAACCAGTCGCGTTTTTCCTTCTTTCCAAGCCGTCCCGCAGACACCTTTTCCAAAAGCAATTCTTGTACATGCGATGGGCCCTTGGAATGGTCCCAAGACCAGCTGTTCCTCTTTCACGAGATAGAATCCTACCCAAAAGAAGTCAAAGCCCTGCTTGAGTACCGCAGAGATATTGGCCAAGTTGGCATAGAGGTCAGGTTCTCCCGAAATCAACGCTTCGATCTGTGGCAGAATGGCTTCGTATTTTTCGGCCTTGCTGGCTTCGGTAGGGATAAATAGATTTTCAGACATGGAAATAATAGGACAAAAGGTTGTCTTGAATGGAGATTTGGCGGTCTGGGCTTTGGTGCATTTTTGGTGCTTCTATTCCTTCCCTAAATCTTGATGATCCTGTAAACACCCGAGCCTCGTCCCAAAGTTCGGCATCCAGGAAATTTTTTAATACAAATGCTCCGCCTTCTACGATCACACTCTGGATTTTTCTTTTTTGTAGGTCAGCCAAAATTTCTTTGGGGTGAAAATTTGCTGTAAGCTTTACAAACTCGAGGTTTTGGTCCTGCTCATTTTTAAGCAGATTATAGCAGATGGTCGGGATACTTTGGTCAAAAATTTTCAATTGAGGGTCTAGGCGCAGTTGGGGGTCAATGACAAGTCGGATAGGATCTTTTCCTCTCCAGTCACGAACATTTAAGCTGGGGTTGTCATAGTAGGCTGTATTTTTCCCTACCAAAATAGCATCTTCTTCAGCCCGCCATCTGTGGACAAATTGCCGGCTGATAGGATTGGAGATCCATTTGGAGGAGAAATCCTTTCTGGCGACAAAACCGTCAGAAGTTTGTGCCCATTTCAAAATTACGTAGGGGCGATTTTTTTCGATTTGGGTAAAAAACCGTCGATTTTGCCATCGGGCCTCTGCTTCCAAAAGTCCGGTTTCTACCTCGATTCCGGCACTTTTTAGGATTTCTATCCCCTTGCCACCGACCAATGGATTAGAATCCATGGCGGCAATCACGACTTTTTTTACTCGTTTCTCTACCAGCAGATTGGCACAGGGAGGCGTTTTACCGTAATGGGCACAAGGCTCCAAGGTGACATAAACGGTTGCTTCGGAAAGTAAGTCTTGATTTTTGACAGATTGTATGGCATTGACCTCTGCGTGAGGGCCTCCATATTTTTGATGGTAGCCTTCTCCGATGATCCGATCATGATGCACGATCACACATCCCACGAGTGGGTTGGGACTGACTGAGCCAAGCCCTAATTCGGCGAGCTCCAAGGCCCTTCTCATATAGTTGGCCGGATTTTCCATCAGAGATTCGAGCGAAAGTTTATTCTATCCAAGGTCAGTGTTTCACGCAGTCTTACTTCCACACCGCGGATTGTATCTGCCAGAAAGGCTTCATCTTTTGGATCTAGGTATAGATCATATATTCCCGGCTCCAACCTAAAGAGGAATGTCCCAGCGGAATTAGCATGTGTGCTAATGCTATCACCGGCTTGGATGGCGGTGATGGCTGGGCTAAGGGTAGTCGGAGAAAGGCTTCCCCGAATTTCTCCAAATGTCCCAGGCAAAATGGCTGTCACTGAGGGTGTAAGTTCAAAGGCAAATGGCTCCGTACGAGTGGTCTGTATCGATTTTTCAAGATCAAAATCCAAAATCACATCATAAGAGAGCCCTCCATCCAGATCCAATGTGACAGGAATATTGACAAGAGCCTCTTCGTCTGTAGGAACTGCAATTGGATACACGTTTTCATTTTCCCATAGCGAATGATCTGTCCCTAATCGCATTTCGAGCTCGATAATTCTACCGGGAGGTAAGCTTCCTCGTCCAAGCAGTAAGACTTCGCCGCCCACTAGGTCCGAAACACGAACCCGCTTGTCTCCCAATTCATAGGGAATAAAAAATGATTGCTCCTCAGTATCCCTTCCTTCTACATTCATGCGGACATCCACCCCCAAAATTTCTATAAAAACAGAATCATAGGCAGGAGGCGCATCTACCAAGACCAAATTGAGCAATGCTCTTGGCTCATCGGAAAGGTCAGAGCAGGAATAAGAAAAGGAGATGGCTAGAATGCCGATAATCGAACGCAGTAGATTTCGCACAGGACAAAGTTAGTTCAAATCTTCGCTTCCCGGCAAGTGCCCAAAAAGAACTTATGATTCAATCAAATAAAAAAGTCCGACTGAGAACATCCCAATCGGACTTTACAACCAAATCAACTACAACCTATTACATTTTTGGTAGGACCACGCTGTCTACAGAATGGATTACTCCATTTGACTGCCACACGTCTGCGATCGTTACTTTGGATTGTCCACCATTTTCATCGGTGATGTACAGATCTTTACCTTTCATCCAAGCAGTCAGGGTACCTCCTTGTACGGTGGTCAATACCGCTTTTCCATTTCCTTTTTTGATTGTCGCAGCGATATCTTTTGATCCCATCTTTCCGGCTACTACATGATAGGTCAAGACAGCTGTCAATTGGCCCTTGTTTTCTGGCTTTAGTAAGGTTTCTACTGTGCCAGAAGGTAGCTTTTCAAAAGCTGAATTTTCAGGAGCAAATACGGTGAATGGTCCTTTTCCTTGTAATGTTTCTACCAGACCGGCAGCTTTTACGGCTGCCACAAGCGTGGTGTGATCAGCAGAGTTCACTGCATTTTCCACGATATTTTTAGAAGGGTACATAGGGGCTCCGCCTACTTCGACGGTTTTTTCCATTTGAGCAAAAGCCAAGTTTGCACTGAGGAATACAAATGCTAAAAGCGCTGTTTTTAAGAAATTTTTCATAATTGATGATGTTTTTTTGATTTGGAAGGAATTACGAGGCCCGTAAATCATTTGGATCGATGAGGAGGAGATTTTTTTGTAATAAGCCAAAGAATAGTCTCGCAATTCGGAAGATGTTAAAAATGAATTACCTTGAATTCTGCTCAAAAAGCTAAAAATTGTAGCTTTGTGCCTTTAGAATAAATTTCCATGAATCAGGACAAAATAGTAGCCATTAAAGAAGCGATAGCTCAGGCTAGAGCAAAGAATAAAGAAGAACTGGAAGCTTTTCGGATGAAATTCATTTCTAAGAAAAGTGTCGTGGGCGAACTTTTTGCTGAAATGGGCAAAATCCCTAATGAAAAGAAGCGCGAATATGGGCAGCTGATCAATGGGGTCAAGCAGGCGGCTGAAGCGAAGTTTCAGGAGCTTATAGATCGGGTCAATGAGTCCTCCAAGAAGTCCAAGTCTGCTGATTTGGATCTTACCTTGCCGCCTTCTAATCAATCCATTGGGGGAATTCATCCACTTACGGCTACAAGGCAACGAATCATTGAGATTTTCGAACGTATCGGTTTCAACCTTTCGGAAGGTCCTGAAATCGAAGACGATTGGCATAACTTCACCGCGCTGAACTTCCCGGAGAACCATCCTGCAAGGGAAATGCAGGATACCTTTTTCATCGAAAAGAACCCAGATATCGCGCTACGAACGCATACTTCTTCGGTGCAGGTGCGGGTGATGGAAAATCAAAAGCCACCGATTCGGACGCTTTCTCCGGGAAGAGTGTATCGAAATGAAGCCATCTCCGCGCGAGCACACTGTATTTTCCATCAAGTCGAGGGTTTGTATGTAGATGAGAATGTAGGTTTCGCTGATCTAAAAAATACGCTTTATCACTTTGCCAAGGAGATGTTTGGAAAAGGGACTAAAGTTCGGTTCAGACCATCCTATTTCCCTTTCACAGAACCTAGTGCGGAGATTGATATTTCTTGTCTGCTTTGTGGAGGCAAAGGTTGCAATGTCTGTAAGGGTACTGGCTGGGTTGAAATCGGCGGCTCCGGCATGGTTGATCCAAATGTTTTGGAAAACTGCGGAATCGATTCGAAAAAATATACCGGCTTTGCCTTTGGTATGGGAATAGAGCGGATTGCCATGTTGAAGTATCAAATCAAGGATCTTCGGCTTTTCACTGAGAACGATGTAAGGTTCCTGAGGCAATTCAGACCCCTACTTTAATTTAGCCTTTCAAATCATTAAGAACCTCTTCCATACGGAAGAGGTTTTTTTGTGGTTTTTACTTTTTCTGAAATGAGGTGTATTTCAAGGAATCTCCTTCGAAATGAGCTGTTTTTCAGTGAGTAGTGACATTTTTCAAAAAAAAATTGAGAAAATTTTAAAATTATTTCTGCCTCTGATTTTCAGCGCTTTTACATTTTATCACTAGAAAAAAGCTTCATTTATGACCTTTTTTGATAATGGTACAATTTGAAGAAAAATAAGACAATTTTTAGCTGGATTTGATTTACTGGCCATGATAAAAATCACTTGTTCAAAAGAATAAATGATATAAATTTCCATCGAATAGAAGAATATTTAGAATATCATTTTGCTGTATTCGATATACAAAAAATAATATTCTAAAATTTGAAATACAGAAATATCAATTCATAAGGCAAAATAGACCTGTTGAAATTTACATTAATTGAAAAGCTTTAAAACCACATATCATTTCCTAACCTTAGCTCTCATCTTGAGCTTAGCCGTGGTTTCCAATGCTCTTGGACAATATGCCTTTGATATTCCCCGGTCAGAGAATGACCGAATTTTGAGTTTTAATGGAATTCAGGTTGATATCAGTGGAAAGCTTGCCCTCTGTTCGCATAATGATAAAGGTTCAATCATATTAAATGTAACTGGCGGAGTACCACCCTACACCTTTCTTTGGAATAATAAAGAAACAACACAAAACAGAGGCGATCTCTTCGCCGGAACTTACACGGTAGAGATTACAGATTCTCAGGGGTTGAAGCATATTGAAAGTATTGTTGTGCAGCCTCCATTTCCACTAATTCTCAATCCAGTGGAAAAAACTGATGCGTCCTGCGGTTCTTCGGCGGATGGCTCAGCAAAGATATCCGTCAATATCGGCCGTGGTGATCCTTACAAAGTAAGCTGGAGCCATGGTCTCCAAGATTCTTGGGAGGCCAATGATCTGAAGCCCGGAACTTATATTGTGACGGTAGCCGATAGATACAACTGTGATGTGTCCATGAGTTTCCAAATCAACTCGAAGGAGGCTGGGATGCAGGTTGCAGAATCGGTTGTGGATGCAAGCTGTGCCGGTAAGAATGATGGGGCTATCAACTTGAATGTTTCTGGCGGACAAGCTCCTTACACCTATTCATGGAGTAATGGGGCAAAGACAAAGGATCTTTCAAATATATCTGCCGGAATCTACGAAGTGCTTATTCAGGATCAAGGCGGATGTACCATGCAGGCTTCTTACAAAGTGGAAGAGCCCAAGTCCATGGAAGTAGAAGCAGAAGTAATCAATCCAAGTTGCTCTTCTGACTCCAATGGTACAATTGATCTGACTATTATTGGAGGTACTGCACCCTATACGATTACTTGGAATAATGGGGCTAATGGATCGGAATTGGAAAACCTTCCTGCGGGAATTTATACTGCTAGAATTACTGATGCTTCTGGCTGTTTTGTTGATCAGCAAGTAGAATTGACAGCAGAATCTGCCTTGAGCTTGGATCTAGTTGAGATTACTAATCAAAGCTGCACCGGCGAAGCAGACGGAGCAATACAAATTGCTCACACAGGAGGCAAAGGTCAAGTCACCGTGACATGGGCAGATGGAGTATCTGGCGAATTGAATCGAACTGGTTTAGCTGCTGGAACCTACGAAGTAAGCATAACTGATGAGTCTGGATGTACTACTAGCGGAAGCTATAGTGTATCTCAATCCGAAGCTGTCACTGCTCGAATAGAATCCGCTTTAGATGTGAACTGTGAACAGGGAAGTGTGACCGGTCATGCCTGGGTTTCCATCACAGGAGGCAAGGAGCCTTTCACGATTTCTTGGAGTTCAGGGGAAAAGAACACTCGGGAAATCAACTATTTCCAAGCGGGTGTCGTGGAAGTGACCGTAACTGACGCTACGGGTTGTAGTTCAAATGTTTCTGCAGTTCTGGATTTTCCTTCGGAGGTAAATCGCAGCGGAAGATTAGACTTTCAGTACAGAAAGCTTCAAATTACCACAGAGTCTGAGGTATTTATTGATGAAGAAATTCTTTTTGAGAGTCAAATAAGTCCAGAGATAATCGCGTGGGAATGGAGCTTTGGAGACGGTGTTTCTTCCACAGAAAAAGATCCAATCCACGTTTACCAAGACCCAGGGACATACGAAGTGAAACTTACCGGTTATGATATCTTTGGTTGCTCCACCAATGAGGTGAGCAGTGTTCAGGTAATTACCGCAGAAGCTCAGGTAGTGATTCCAAACGCCTTTACTCCAAACGGAGATGGGCTAAACGATACCTTTATCCCTAAAATTAAGAATATCAATTCCTTCACTCTGGAGATTTTCAATACTTGGGGAGAGAAAATGTTCTTCACCAATTCCCCCGAAAGCAAAGGATGGGACGGTACCTATAAAGGTCAACTCCTACCTGCTGGGAACTACCTCTATCGAATCACCTATACCGACCAAGACTCCAACCAAAAGGAGAAAACAGGAGGAGTCACCCTAATCCGATAAATCAGAGTAAGAGAAGAGTTTCCTTTTCTCTTGCTTTGATAATTTTCAGCTGGAGTATTTTTCAGGCTCTAGATAGCTTTTGAACTTTATCCCCACCAGTTATTGCAAAGCTATTGGCTCCCATCCTGGATAAATAGGTTATTATTTTTTTCGGGCTAGATCTATTCATTTAAGATGGTCAAAGCCTAAATACTTACTAGCTCTTTCCTACACAATTTATGCTTTCGATATTTTTCTGGAGAAAGCATTTAAGCATATGATACAGCTGATTAAAAACTGATTCTCATTTATTCGGGGCTTTTACAATTCTTTGGGGTGGTTTCTTCTAAAAAGTAAGATTCCAGACGGGTCGAAAAATTTTCTAATAGACAGTAAATCAAATGATTTTCTGACTGTTAGGCTGTTTCCAAATTATTTTTTAAAAAAAAATTTGAATTTTTTTTAAGCCTGATTTTCAAGACAATTTCATTTCATATCCAGAAAAAAGTTTCATTTATGACCTTTTTTGATAATGGTATAATTTGAAGAAAAATAAGACAATTTTTAGCTGCATTTCATTTTTTCGAGCCAATTGAAAATGCTTGTTTTAAAGAATAATGTACATATATTTAAATAGAATAAGGCAATTAATAGAATATCATTTTGCTGTATTTGATTTACATATAATAATATTCTAAAAAATGAAATACAAAATATTCGATTTATAAATCAAAAACACCATCCTGAAATTCTTCAAAAGTGAAAAACACACGGCTACCATATCAATTATTGATTTCCGCTCCTTTTCAGGATGGGGTAATCAAATCTGATGGCTTGGCTCAGTTTGCATTTGAATCCCTTCAAGTAGAAAACCTCAAGCCTCATCATAATCAGCAAAGATTATTAAGAAGGCTTTATTTGTTGATCGCCTTATGTATTGTCAGCCTGAGCCTTCATGCCCAGGATGTACAGTATTCTCAGTTCTATGCTAATCCACTCTACCTCAATCCAGCTATGGCCGGATCTACTGAGATGACTCAGATTGGTGTCAATTATCGAAACCAGTGGCCAGGATTGGATCAGTCCTTCAATTCGTATTCCGCCTATATCGATCATTATATTTTTGGAGCAAATAGTGGAGTAGGTTTGATATTCAACCAGTCTGATCAAAGCATGGCCAATTTGAGCATTACGGAAATTGGTGCTGCTTATTCTTACCGTGCTCGCCTAGGCTTCCGTTCCTTTCTTCGTGTAGGTGGTCAGGTAAGCTACCAAGATCGAGATGCCTATTTCGGCGATATGATTTTCGGTAGTCAAATAGATGATCAAACAGGTGCAATTGGTGATTTTTCGGGTGAAAACCTAGGAGAAGATATGCGTCATCAGTTTGTGGACTATAGCTTCGGAATGCTTTTCCATAATGAAAATATTTGGTTTGGAGCTTCTGCACACCATGTAACCCAGCCGAACATTTCATTCATTGAGGGAGAAATCAGCGAGTTGCCACTCAAACTTTCTGCTCACGGTGGAGTCAAATTTGATCTTTCAGGAGGAAATTCTCGACAGTTTTTCAATCAGCGAACAGGAACGAGAGAGTTGACCTTTGCTTTCAATTACAAGAATCAAGGGCCTTTCACGCAGCTTGATCTAGGAACACAAGTAAATATCCAGCCATTAGTTCTTGGAGTTTGGTATCGAGGAATCCCTGTTGGACAAAGCGCTCTTCCAAATAATGAAGCAGTCATCGCATTGGTAGGTATTTCGCTAGGTGGAGGATTGGATGTGGGTTATAGTCATGACTTTACACTTTCATCATTGGGCAATGCAAATACCGGTGGTGCTCACGAAATCTCTATTCGATATAGTTTCCTTGCAGGTAATGCCAAAGGTGCGGGTCGAAAGTCCTCCATGCCTTGCTTCAAATATTAAGTTTCTCATAAACAATGGTTGGTTAAAAGGGCTTTAATTATCATAAAGCCCTTTTTTATGCCAAAAACACTACGCTTAATTCTTGGAGATCAATTGAATCAATCGCATTCTTGGTTTGAGGAGAAAAGTGATGATCATATTTACCTCATGGCAGAGATGCGACAGGAGACGGATTATGTAAATCACCACGTTCAAAAAGTCCTGGCCTTTTTTGACTCGATGCGGAATTTTGCTTCCGAAATCGAAAGTCAGGGCCATCAAATGCGCTATTTCAAATTAGATGATCCAAAAAATCCGCAGGATCTAGAAAAATTGATTCAGCAGCTTGTGGATGATGAAGGGATCGAAAAGTTTGAATACCAACTGCCCGATGAATACCGACTCGACGAGCAGTTGCGCTCAATTTGCGAAAACCTAAAGATTTCTACCGATTCGGTCGATACAGAGCATTTTCTCACCAAAAGGGCATTTTTGGAAGAGTTTTTCAAAGGAAAGAAAACCTACCTGATGGAGTCATTTTATCGGGAGATGCGAAAAAAATATGACATCCTTATGGATGGCAAGGAACCTGTGGAGGGAAAATGGAACTTTGACCACGAAAATCGCTCTGCTCTCAAAGATTCTAAGCTTTTGAAAAAAGCTAAAACGCATTCAAAAGATCTTTCGGGACTATTGGAAATAATTGAGAAATCTGGTGTGAAAACCATCGGGAAGGTAGATGCTGAAAATTTCCCCTGGCCTACGAGCAGAAAGGAATGCCTAGAGGTTTTGGACTATTTCTGCAAAAAACTACTGATTCATTTCGGCGATTATCAGGATGCTTTGACAACCTGGGATGCCTTTTTATTCCATTCCAGATTGAGTTTTGCAATGAACAGCAAAATGCTTTCTCCCCTTGAGGTCGTGCAAAGAGTGGAGAAACATTGGGAGGGTCATCGAGATGAGATTTCCATTTCCCAAGTAGAGGGCTTTATCCGCCAAATCATCGGTTGGAGGGAGTATATGCGTGGGGTTTATTGGGCCAAAATGCCCGATTATGCAGAGATGAATTTCTTCGGGCACGATCGCAAGCTTCCGGATTGGTTTTGGACCGGAAAGACCAAAATGAACTGTCTTTCAGAATCCATCGGTCAATCACTTGACTTGGCCTATGCACACCATATTCAGCGCTTAATGGTCACGGGTAATTTTGCCTTGCTGGCCGGAATCCATCCCGATGAGATTGATCAGTGGTATTTGGGTATTTACATCGATGCGATTGAGTGGGTGGAAATCACCAATACTCGGGGTATGAGTCAATTTGCAGACGGAGGTATCGTCGGCACCAAGCCTTATGTCTCCTCAGCCAATTACATCAAAAAACAAGGCAATTACTGTGATCATTGTGCCTACAGTCCCAAAGAAAAGGTGGGGGACAAGGCCTGTCCATTCAATAGCCTGTATTGGCATTTTTATGAAAGAAATCGAGAGAAATTAGAGAAGAATCCTCGAATCGGAATGGCCTACCGGACACTTGATAAACTCAAAAACAAGCAGGAAATACTCGATCAGGCGGAGAGCTATCTTTCAAATATTAAAGAGCTTTAGAAAAAGAGCTCGTGAAGGAATCTTCCAGGCGAAAAGGTAAACCCTCCAGCAATCAAAATTGCACCGATGTACAGCAACACCATTTTACGCTGATGGCTTTTTACTTTTCCTTTTCGAATGGCTAAGAAAGCTGTCGGTACAGTCCATAGGACTAGAAAACAGAAAAGATGAATCCAACCAAAATGTCCTAGGAAAATGGGTCCAACACGTGCTCCCATAAACAAAGCCAGAATCGCAGTGATGACCATCAAGACCCTGTAAATGGCACCCAACTTTCGATGAAGAAGTCCACCTTTCCTGGCGAATAATAAATAAGCACCCATAAATACACATGGAACTACGGTGGCTAAGTGCAGGTACATTAAAATATCGTAGACCATTGGCTTAAGTTAATTGAAAGAAAAAGCGAAAGACCCAAGAAGAAAGTAATTATCGGAATTGCCTCCGTCAATACCCATTACCGGCCCAGTCAACCAACGTCCTTCCAACCGGAAAGTAGCCACTTTTCCCAGCCTCCAATCTCCATTCAAAGAAATTCCACTCGTTTGGATACCTTGATCAATTAGACTGGTCGCGATTGCCTGAAAAGGATCGTTGTAATATTCGAACCGAAAAGCGGAGGCAAATTTTTCGGAAAAGCGTCGCTGCAGAATCGCAGACATCCCCCACCAGTTGCGATCAAAATCAAAAGCCAAAGTCCGTCTACCTCCATCTACTCCAGCGATCAGCCGCCAGCCTTCGCCAAGTTTGAAATCGCCATAGAAATTAGTGAAATACAGCATCGTTTCAGCTTCCAAGGGTTGATCAGTTCCTATGAATGTGCTCCAATTCAATTTGATGTTTTCCTTGGGAGTATATGTGGCTTGAGTGCCAAAAGAAGGTCTATTTCTCCCGGGAATGGCTCTTATGCGCTGCCACCCATTCAGATATAAAAAGGCAAAGTACCAGCGTTCATCCTTTTGCCAGCTTAGCTGTACACCCGTTTCAAAATAGGGACTATTCTCGGCAATGATCGATCGAGATAAAGTCAGGTTTTCTGTCGATACGGCATTTTCAAAGCCAATGTGAGAAGGAAGTACTCCTGCATCTATCCAAAACTTTCTATCCTTGTCCAGGGCCACACCAATATTTGCTTGGTGGATCCACTGAAAGAGTTCGGGTTCATTGGCATAATTATCCCGGGCATAGGTTCCCTGCTGAATTCCCAAATTGGCCCGAAAGAAATCCGTTTGTGCACTGATTGTAACCAAGGCTAGGTTGATTCCAAGCCGGTTTTGGTTGGTATGATTGTATAAAAATGGAAGTCTGTTTTCCTGGCCAATCTGATCCACAAAATCATAGCCATAGTAGACATCCAAAAATCCGGATACATTCCATTTAAGGCTGTTTTTTGAAGTTTCCTGAGCAAAGGTCGAATGGAAAAAAAGTAAAAGGCAAAAAGATAAAAATGACTTCATGAGCTTTTATTTTCTTCTAAAACCACACGTGTTCTTGGGAGGGCTGTAGGATAGTTCTTTTGAAGAAATTCGATCATTTTTTCCCGCACGTGCACGCGCAAATCCCAGGCAGTTGGAGAGTTTTTGGCAGAAACTAAGATTCGACTCTCCACGGTACGCTCCTTAGCATCTGTCACTTGTAAAACCTTTACTTTCTTGTCCCAAAGCGGGGTGTTTTCAAGAATCCGATCCAGTTCTTCACGAAGTGCGTCAAAAGGCACCGAATAATCTGTATAAATAAAAACCGACCCGATGATGTCTGCTGAGGTTCTAGTCCAGTTTTGAAAGGGTTTTTCCAAAAAGTAGGTAGTCGGCAGCACCAGTCTACGCTGATCCCAAATCCTCACCACGACATAGGTCAGATTGATCTCCTCGATCCAGCCCCATTCACCTTCTACGACCACCGCATCATCCAGTCGAAAAGGTTGGGCAAATGCAATCTGAATTCCCGCGACCAATGTGCCGATAGCTTTCTGAGCCGAAAAACCAATGATGATACCAGCTACTCCTGCTGAGGCAAAAAGCCCTACACCGATTTTACGGATGGGTTCAAAAGAGACCAAAATCAACCCAATTCCTAGAATGATAATGATGAAATTGACAATCTTCTGTAGGATGTTGAGTTGGGTGTAGACTTTTCGGGCTCGGAGATTATTTTCTTGACTGATATCAAACTGCTTCAAGAATACTCGTTTCAAAATACCTGTCAAGACCAAGAGACACCAGGTAAAACCTAGAATAATCAAGATGGTATTGACATGAGGTAGGACTGAAATTATTCCGGTCCAGTTCGCTGATTCCTCGCGGAAGTAGATTTTTGCCAGTACTAATACCAGCGTGACCAAAAAGGGGATTATTAGCCGTCGGTAATTTTTCATGTAAAAATAGGTTGAGCGAATTAGTAAAATAATGAAGGATCAGGTCTAATCAAAAAAAAGCCCTCCTTGCTTTAGGCAAGAAGGGCTCTTGTGAATTTTTTATGGATCAATTAATCACCAATCCATTCTGCTACAAATAAGTTGGTATCTCGCGTACCGCCGTTGTTTCGGTTGGAAGAGAAGACTAGGTGTTTTCCATCATTAGAGAATACAGGGAAGGCATCGAAAGTGTCATTTTCGGTAATTCTCACTAGTCCTGTTCCGTCCAAATTAATCATGTAGAGATTAAAAGGGAAGCCCCGCTCTGTGTGATGATTGGATGCAAAAATGATTTTTTCTCCCGAAGGATGGAAAAAAGGTGCCCAGTTAGCCTGGCCTAGATCGGTAATTTTCCGAATATCACTTCCATCGACATTGGAAATGTAGAGTTCCATTTCGGTAGGCTTCACGAGACCTTCAGCCAAAAGCTCAAGATATTCGGTTTTTTCTTCCTCTGTTTGTGGGCGAGAAGCACGCCATACAAGCTTGCTGCCGTCAGGTGAGAAAAAAGCTCCTCCATCATATCCCAGATCAGAGGTAATTTGCTTGACATCTGACCCATCAATATCCATAGTGAAAAGCTCCAAATCACCGGTTCGCATGGAAGTGAATACGATTTTGTCACCTTGGGGAGATAGCGTGGCCTCTCCGTCATAGCCAGGATCATTGGTGAGTTGCTCTAGAATATTGCCCTCCATATCTGCGGTGAAAATATCATAGCTATCATAGATCGGCCAAACGTACTTGCCATCAGCTCTTCGCTCGGGTACAGGTGGGCAGTCATCTCCTCCCAAATGGGTGGAGGCATAGACGATACTTTGGTTTCCCGGAAGAAAATAGGAGCAGGTGGTTCGCCCAAGTCCTGTAGAAAGGCGTTGAGGCATATTGTTTTTGAGGTCGTCTGTTTTCCAGTTGGTGTAGAAAATTTGATCACACTCAGCTCCCCAACCTGAATAATCGGATTGGAAAACGAGCATCTCATCATCAAATGACCAGTAAGCCTCAGCATTATTCCCTCCGAAAGTCAACTGCTTGATATTTCGAAGGTATTTCATTTCATTTTCCGAAAGAAGCGCGGAATCCAAAGCCGTATGTGTTAGAGTGCTTTCTGCTGTTTGCTCGGAATTTTTTGGCCTACAGGCGATGCTTAAAATCAATAAAAGCGGGAAATAGAAACGCATAGAAATCTTCAGTTTGTATTTATTGCAGCGCGAAGATACCAATTATTATCTTTGGGCTAAATCAAAATAGAATCATGAAGCAATACCAAGTAATCGGACTTATTGGAGCTTTGGCTTTTGCCTGTCAATCCGCCCCGAGCGATACAGATTTAATCAATGATCTTAAAAAGGATGTGACCTACTTAGCTGCTGACCAATTAGAGGGTCGGGCTATTGGTACAGATGGTGAAGTAAAAGCCGCTGAATATTTGGCTGAGCGCTTCAGTGAGATTGGGATTTCGCCCAAAGGCACAGACGGTTTTTTTCAGGAGTTTACCGTTTCCAAGCCAAGCAATCCTCATGAGGAGGCAGTCATTGGAACAGATGGAGAAGGTGTCACAGGCCGAAATGTGATAGGTTATATCGACAACCAAGCTGCTCAGACCATCGTGATTGGAGCTCATTTTGACCACCTTGGGTATGGTGGATCAGGCTCTCTGCATAGAGGAGATTCTGCGATTCACAATGGTGCGGATGATAATGCTTCCGGGACGGCTGCCTTAGCAGCTTTGGCTGAGCTATTGGTGGGTGAAAAGCGCCAGTCTAATTTTCTGTTTATCGCTTTTTCCGGAGAGGAAAATGGCCTTTGGGGATCCAATTATTTTGTAAAAAACCCTACCATCGATCTAGAAACGGTCAATTATATGATCAATATGGACATGGTTGGCCGTCTTAATGAGGAAAATACTTTGGCAATTAATGGAGTTGGTACGAGTCCTAGCTTTGTTCCGGCATTGGATCTGGTCAATACCGACAGTCTCAAGTTGGTTACTTCAGAATCTGGTGTAGGTCCCTCTGACCATACGTCTTTCTATTTACAGGATTTGCCGGTTTTACACTTTTTTACCGGTCAGCATGAAGACTATCACCGTCCTTCAGATGACGCCGAGAAGATTAACTATGAGGGCTTACTTCAGGTGGTTCGATACATTGATCGATTGGTTGCTCAGCTTGACACAGAGCCAAAATTAGCTTTTACTAAAACGAAAGACAGTTCCGGTGATTCTCCAAGATTTACAGTTACACTTGGAGTAGTTCCTGATTATTTATATGATGGAAAAGGAATGCGAATTGATGGGGTATCCGAAGATAAACCAGCCCAAAAAGCAGGTTTGCAAAAAGGTGATATTGTTGTTCAGTTGGGAGATTCTACCATCGTCGATATGATGAGTTATATGCGGGCTTTGGGAGCTTTTCAACCCGGACAAGAGACGCAGGTGGCTTATGAGCGGGATGGTAAAAAAATCGAGGCTCAGGTAAAATTCTAATTGATCTAAAAAGCCTTTCGATTATTCGAAAGGCTTTTTAATTGTAAATGTCTCGTCCTGAAGCAGCTTTTAAGCTAAGGCTATGAAAGAAGAATGATTCAGGCGTTTAGCCGCAAGCAATTTTGTTTACGCGCTTGCTATGCCGACCACCTTCAAACTCAGTCGTCAGAAAAATATCCACTTGGTTTTCTGCTTGCTCATAGGGTATAAAACGGGCGGGAATGGCGATCACATTTGCGTCGTTGTGACGTCGTGCAAGTGATGCAATGGCTTCATTCCAGCAGAGAGCAGCTCGAATTCCCTGATGCTTATTGGCAGTAATAGCTACTCCATTTCCACTTCCACAGATGACTATGCCTTTTTCAAATTCTCCACTTTCCACAGCGCTGCAAAGCGGATGTACATAGTCAGGATAATCAACTGAAGCATCAGAAAATGGACCAAAATCTTTGACCTCATAGCCAGACTTTTCAAGCTTCTGGATTAGTTGAGTTTTGTATTCAAAACCGGCATGATCTCCGCCAATTGCTATTTTTCTGGACATAGTGGATAAGATTTTATTTATCAATTTAGTTTTTTTAGGATATAGAACACAAAATATGCATTCAATTACTCGTCGTCAAATTGTCTTTCGTACTCAGCTTCTTTGAGTGCACGTTTCTTTTCCAGACGCTTCGCAATGGTAATCCCTGCCTCATACAGCACCAAAATTGGCATTGCAATGAGCAACTGAGAAATCACATCAGGAGGCGTGATTATCGCTGCCAATATCAATATTACAACAATGGCATGCCGACGATAAGTTCGGAGCATTCCTGAAGTCACCAAACCACTCATAGACAGAAAATAGATCACCACCGGAAGCTGAAACATGATAGCTGATGCAAGCACCAACATAGTCAAAGTCGTCACGTAGGAAGTGATATCAAATTCATTGAGAATGGAAGGGTCCAATCTATAGTTGGAGAGGAAATTGATCGATAGGGGAGATAGGATGTAATAGCCGAAGGCCGCACCCATGAAGAATAGCAAGCTTACGAAGAAGACAGCCCCTCTAGCAGCATTTTTTTCTTGATCGTAAAGCCCTGGACTGATAAATCGCCAAACCTCCCAAAATACATAGGGAAAGGCCACTATAAAACCAACCACAAAACTGGAAGTCATGTGCATCGAGAACTGTCCAGTCATCTGCCTACTTTGGATGGTGAAGGGAAGTTCATCAATACAAAGCGCCGGGATATTAAGTGACATGGCGATGTCACACAAGACTCGGTAAGTCAGAAAATCAATTTTGGATGGGCCCAAAATGATGATTCCAAATACGATGCTTTTGGAGAGAAAGGCTATGACTGTGAAGATCAAAATCGCAGCTACCGATCGCAATAAGTGCCATCGCAGTGCTTCCAAATGATCCAAGAAGGACATTCCTTCTTCCTCTTCCTGTAGTTGGTCTAATGCCACGATTTAAATTTGGGTAATTAATACAATGGAAACTGAACCATCCATTCGTTTACTTCTGATCGGATTTGATTAAGGATAGCCTCATCACTATGGTTCATGAGCGCTTTGTCGATCAATTGGACTATTTTAGTCATATCTTTTTCTTTCAGACCACGGGTCGTCACGGCAGCAGTACCTACGCGCATTCCGGATGTCACAAAAGGCGACTTGGTATCGAATGGGACCATGTTTTTATTGATCGTGATATCTACTTTTCCGAGTGTCTCTTCAGCGATTTTTCCAGTCAGGTCTTTATTTCGAAGGTCAATAAGCATCAGGTGGTTATCGGTCCCTCCAGAAATTAGCTTATAACCTAATTTTACAAATTCCTCTGCCATTACAGCAGCATTCTTCTTCACCTGAAGAATGTATTCCATGTATTCGTCAGAAAGGGCTTCCTGGAAAGCGACTGCTTTGGCAGCAATGATGTGCTCCAAAGGTCCTCCCTGAGTACCTGGAAAAACGCCCATGTCTAAAAGGGATGACATTTTTCGGATTTCACCTTTGGGAGTTTTGATTCCCCAAGGATTATCAAAGTCATCTCTCATCAAGATCAAACCACCTCGAGGACCTCGCAAAGTCTTATGAGTGGTGGTCGTAACAATGTGGCAAAACTCCAATGGATCATTCAAAAGGCCTCTAGCAATCAGACCTGATGGATGGGAAATATCTGCCAATAAGATGGCTCCTACTTGGTCTGCAATGTCACGAAGTCGCTCGTAATCCCAATCTCTCGAATAGGCAGAAGCTCCGCAAATCAACATTTTGGGCTTTACTTCAAGCGCAGTCTCTTCTACTTTGTCATAGTTGATGACTCCCGTCTCCTCTTCCACACCATAAAAGTGAGGGTCATATAATTTTCCCGAGAAGTTGACCAGAGAACCGTGAGTCAGGTGTCCTCCGTGAGCCAGGTCAAATCCCAAAATAGCATCGCCAGCCTTTAGGCATGCAAGCATGACTGCCGCATTGGCCTGAGCTCCTGAGTGAGGCTGCACATTGGCCCAAGTCGCTCCAAAAAGCTCTTTGGCACGATCGATAGCAATTTGCTCAATTTCATCTACTACCTCACATCCTCCATAATAGCGTTTTTTGGGCAGGCCCTCTGCGTATTTATTCGTCAATACGCTACCCGCTGCCTCCATCACCTGCTTTGAAGTGAAGTTTTCGGAGGCGATCAATTCGATTCCGCGCTTTTGTCTGTCTTCTTCTCTGTCGATGAGATCAAATACTACCTTATCTCTTTGCATAATTTGTGGGATTGAGTGCCTTTCGGAAAAATGCTCCTAAAAGCTTTACACTTACAAGCTTCAAAAATAGCCCGAAACTCCCGATAATCCAATGTGGCAAGCAAGGGAAATGAAGATGGATTTTTTTGTCCAAAAGAAGTTCTTTCTCAAAACTTTGGAAGGAAGTCTCCATTACAATTTTGCTAATTTCGCTTTATGCTAGATTTCAAATTCCGACCAGAAACTTATTTCTCAGAAGGCAGCAATTCAGTGCTGCTGCTGAAGCTTCACTATCCGGAGAGTCAGTGGGGAGAGCAGATCAGTATTTACGCCCACGCACTTGATCGAATGATACAGCTTGAGGTGGTTGATTTTTATGGAAATGAGTATCTATTATATCCTTCAAAGGTGGAAGAACCGATGAATTTGGAGGATTTGATTTATCTGATCGAGGGGATGCAGGTCAATCAGGATGAACTGGATGGAAAAATGGAATTGGTGTTGGACGGGATACCTGAGGCTAGTAGTGAGTTTTATCCCGATTTGGAAACTTATTTTGCTGAAAAGCGAAAAAGCTTTGGACTAGAATGACTCAGTTATGCTTTTGATTCAAGCGGAAAATGAAGAAAGGGCCCTGCTTTTCTAGGTTAAAAGTCCAAAAGGCCAGGCTTAGGCTCTGAAACCTGCTGTGTACGAAACCAAAGATCATAGGTCTCGAAATCCAGGCAGTCTTTCAAAAGCAATCCTTGATAGCGAACGCTTTTAAGGCAATTTTGTGGAATCCAAGACTTCAGTTTTCGGGCTTGTTCTCCCTGAAGTTGGGAAAGCTGAATCCAGTTAGTTCCGTTGATAAAAATCGGTATAAGTTTGGTCATGGTTTTTTATCTTGATACAAAACTAGTCTGATTATCAAGCTGCTACAATGATGCCAAATTATTTTTATGTTAATAAAAGTTGAGATTTATAAATTGCCTTAATGATCGCCCCTTTCATCGCTTTAGCTTGTCTCTTTTTAGGTATGTATCTCCAGCGAAAGCCGGGTTTTCCAGTTGAGCGGGCGATTTTTTGGGTCAATAGCTATCTATTTAACCTAGTACTTCCTGCCCTAGCCTTGCTTTACATTCCTCAAATTGAACCGGGTTGGGATTTGCTAATTCCTATTTCGGCAGCTTGGTTGACCTTTTTTCTCTCCTGGGCGCTTTTTGGTACACTGGGAAAAGTATTGGGTTGGACACCGGAAGTAACCGCTTGCCTTGCCATTGTTGCTGGTTTGGCAAATACTTCATTTTTGGGATTCCCGGTGATTGAAGCATTGTATGGAAAAGCAGGCTTTCCAGTGGCTTTGCTGATGGATCAAGGAGGTTCTTTTCTCTTGGTCTCTTCTATAGCTATTGTCATCGCCTCACTTTACAGTCATCAAAAGGGAGATCTAAGCGCTATCCCCTTGAAAATTATCAAGTTTCCTCCCTTTGGCTTTTTGATCGGTACACTTGTGATGAGTTTGCTGGGATGGAAAACGCCGGAAGCTCTTATTCCGATTTTGACCTGGATCGGAAAGACCATGGCTCCGATTGCTTTGTTGGCAATTGGTCTCCGATTTCGGATAGTTAAAGGAGACCTGAAATCCCCCTATTTCTGGTTAGGATTGAGTTATCGACTGATTTTGGCTCCTGTGATTGTCTTTCTGGTTTATCCGAATTTTCTAGACCCGCAGGAACTGACATTCAAGGTCACTGTAATGGAATCAGCCATGGCACCCATGATTACTGGATCCATTGTTGCCATTAATTATAATCTGGCACCTAGATTAGCTGCTTTACTTTCCGGCTTGGGAATGGTAATCTCTGTTTTTACCCTTGGGATTTGGTATTGGTTTTTAGGCTGACCAGATTCGATTCAATTCAATCAAAAACTCATCGTGAATTTTAGAATTGGTTGCAACAATCTGCCGACCGAAGATATAATCTCCTCCTCCTAGAAAATCCGTCACTTTTCCTCCAGCTTCCTGTACGATCAAAGCTCCCGCTGCTACATCGTAGGAATTCAGGTTATATTCAAAAAAGCCCTCCAATCTTCCCGTTGCGACATATGCCAAGTCTACAGCAGCAGAGCCAAACCTTCGAAGCCCATGGGTGGATTGCATCAATGATTTAAGTGCAGCCAGATACTTATCGATTTGCTCAAAGTTGTAATATGGAAATCCTGTGGCAATCAGGGAAGCGGCCAAATTTGGAGCTGAACTTACCTGAATCGGAGTTTCATTGCAGAATGCTCCTCCACCTTTGATAGCATAGAAGCATTCGTGGAGATTAATCTCGTAAACTACCCCCAAGATCACCTCATCCCGCTCCATCAAAGCAATACTGACAGAAAAAACCGGAATCCCGTGGATGAAATTCGTGGTACCATCTAAGGGATCGATTACCCAATTGTAGACTTCCGAACGTGTGGTGTTGGTACCTTCTTCGGTAATAAATCCAGCTTCCGGAAAAATTGTCGACAAGTGATCCACGATTTGTCGCTCTGCCTCTTTATCGACATAGGATACCAAATCATTGAAGCCTTTGTGCTCTACATTTTTGACATCAAAATGCTGCCGTTCTTTACGAATAAATGCACCGACTGACTTGGCTACCTCTTGGGTTTGTTCCAAGAGTCTCTTTAATTCCGAATCTTTCATACTCTGATGGCTTTCTAAAGCTTAAAATATCTATTTGCTGTTTTTACTTTTTCCGTATTTGGCCATTCGCTTTTCTTCGCGGCTTTCCTTCTGCTCGGGTTTTCCTGCTACGGTCAGGACGATTTCCCCTTTGAGGATATTTGTCTGATAATATTCGATGAGTTCATCGAGGCTACCTCTGACATTTTCCTCATGGAGTTTGGTCAGCTCGCGGGATACACAAGCTTGACGATCCCCACCAAAAGCTTCTGCAAGCTGCTCCAAAGTTTTGATCAATCGATGGGGAGACTCATAAAAAATCATGGTGCGACTTTCTTCCATCAAGGCATCAATTCGGGTTTTCCGGCCTTTTTTATGAGGAAGAAATCCTTCAAATACAAAGCGGTCATTGGGTAGTCCTGAATTGACCAAGGCAGGTACAAAGGCGGTCGCACCCGGTAAGCTTTGTAGCTCTAGGTCTGCTGCTATGACCTCTCGGGCCAATAGAAAGCCCGGATCAGAAATCCCCGGAGTACCTGCATCGGAAACTAAGGCAAAGATTTCCCCTTTCCTCATCCGTTCCACCAATTTTTCGACTGCCTTATGCTCGTTGAATATGTGGTAGGACTGAAGATTGTTGGAGATTTCCAAATGCTTGAGAAGCTGCCCGGTAGTACGCGTGTCTTCTGCTAGAATCACGTCTACGGACTTGAGAATCTCAAGAGCACGAAGGGTGATATCCTTCAAGTTGCCAATAGGTGTAGGTACTAAATAAAGACTGACCGTCTTCGACTCGTTCATCCTAGGATAGCATCAATTGCCTTAGCCAATTTTCGATCTTTCTCTGTGATCGTATTTCCTTCATCATGCGTAGTCAGCTCGATTTCTACGGTATTGTACACATTGCTCCAGTTGGGATGGTGCTGTTGTGTTTCCGCCAAAAATGCCACTCGGGTCATGAAGGCAAATGCCTCTTGAAAATCATTGAATTTGAATGTTCGCTTGAGTCGGTTATTTTCTTCTTTCCACATCTGATTTTGGGTTAAATCCGAAATATACATTAGATTTCTTATTACGTGCCCAAACCACTTTAAAATCAACCGCGTTGCTGCATTTAGCTCAATCACCGTCCCGAGCACTCGGGATGCCTCATTCTCCGCCTCAGGCGGATTGATTTTATTGCGGTTTGAACTCTTCCCGTATCCCGATCAATCGGGACGGGACAGGCTACTACAGATTCTAATGCATAATCCGGATTAAAGTGAAATTACTCCCTCTATATTCGAGGCTTTTTCATAGTAGCTGATGACTTCATCAGCGCTTTGAACCATCATCTGAATGGTGGTACTGATGTATTTTCCTCCTGAACTAGGCTTGATTGTTAGTTCATTTTTTGGAAAAATCGCAGCTACTTCTGATTCCTGCCCATTAGGCACGATGAATTTAAACATATACAACATAGGAAAATCCCCATGCGCTTCTAGTTTCTCTTTGAAGTTGGTTTTGTTAAATGGCTTTTGCATTGTATTCCTTTCTGAATCTTTACTCAAAAAGAAACCCATGTCGATCGACATGGGTTCCCGTTTTGATTCTTAGAAGAATTTATATCGATAGTCTTTCACATCGGCGAGTTCTTCGAGAGCCTTCATCACTTGATAGCTTACTCGTTGTGCTCCGCTTTGTGCTAGCTGTGATTGATATGCTGTGTAGTCAGCGATTTCGGCAGCCGGGGTAATGGAATTAAGCTTTCCTACCAAGACTCCGATATCCTCTTGGATTGGCTCGGTAAGCTGTCCTTCGGAAAGCCCGAAGATCGCTCCTACTGCCTTTGGTGCAAATCCTATTCCCGGAATTGTAGAAGAACTAAGCTTCAGATCAGGAATATCATTTAGTGAAGCATCATCTCCATAGATGGCCTTCATTTCTTCTAAGGTAGACTTTCCTGCAAGTGCTTCTTTGATCAAAGCTGCTTTTTTGTCATTTCTTACCTGGCCTTCTACTTGATCTCTTACATCAGCAAGTTCTGCGTCGCCTTCCTCTTTCTTGCTTACTAGGGAAGCTACGATGTAGGCATTATCTAGCTCAAAGACAGGAGATACTTCACCTTTTGAAGCTTCTGCGAAAGCCCATCGGATGATTTCACGTGCATTCTGCAGGTTATTAAGGTTTCGTGCACCTGCATCTACATTATTTGCCTGAAGTACGCGGTAGTTTTGATCAATTGCGTTTTCAGAAAATTCATTTCTATTTCCAGACTCTGCTGCGAAAGCATCTGCATTTCTGAATGCTTCATTGCGGGTAGCATCCGAGGCGATCAATTCTTTTTGGAGGACTGCGATAGATGTGTAGTCAGATTTAGGCAACTCAGTCACCTCGATGATGTGGAAGCCATATTCAGTCTCAACTAGATTTGGCATCAAGCCAGTAGATCTTCGAGCATAGGTTGCGTCAGCAAATTCTTCTACAAACTCTTCTTTGGCAAACCATCCTAGGTCTCCGCCCTCCTGAGCTGTACCATCCTGACCGTAGGTTCTTGCCGCGGCCGCAAAGTCGCCGCCTTCTTTCAAGTCCTGTAGAACCTCTTCCGCCTGTGATTTGATATCTGCTTTGGCTGCTTCATCCATTCCTTCTGTACTGAAAAGGATGTGAGATGCTCTCATTCTTGGAGTACCTTCGTACTTCTTGGTGACCTTGAAACTGATGTAAGTAGAATTGGCTGTCACAAAAGGACCGTAAGTTACTCCTTCTACAAACTCGTCGGTGTTTCTGGTGATATCCTGAGGAAATTCATCTCCCGGACGGAAAGTGTAGAATGCCGGACGGTTATCTGAATTTCTGTTTACAAAAACAGAATCCTGATCGCTGTTGCGAAGTTCCTCTGTCAATTGGGTGATTTCCTCAATCACCTCTGCTGAATCAGCAGCACTTGGTAGTATGGAGAAATTCACGTATTCGATATTGGCGGTATTTCCAGTCTGAAACTTCTCCTTGTTTTCAGAAAGGTAGGTTTGCATTTCGGCTTCGCTTACGCTTACCGCTGAATCAGGAATAGCATAGTAAGGAACCATAAGAACGGAAGCCTCAGCAATGGTATTTGCTGCTTTGTATTCCATTTTGCCTTCTACTGAAGTTGCGTATTCGGAAGTCCCAAGAAGATTATCGTATTTGATACGAAGACGAGAGTCTGCGAAAAGTTGCTCTTGCTGTGCCCAAAATGCCTGCTGAGCAGGATCTGCCGTTTCTAAAGACTGGAGGAAGCTGATGAGCTGTGTTTTGTCGAATTGACCAGTCTCTGGATTGACCAATTGTTGACGAAGCTCAGGGACGATATTTTTTCCTTGTACCATATCGACCAATTCTTCTGGAGAAATGGTCAGACCAAGTTTTTCATATTCTTCTTTAAAAACTTTGTCTACAATCATGGCTTGCCAGGCCTGTTCACGCACAGAAAACATTTCTACTTCAGATGGAGCTTGACCGGTTCGCTGTTGATAGGCTATTCGAAACTCCTCCACCTTGTCTACATACTCTTGGTAGGTGATATCTTCTCCGGCGATTTCCCCGACGACAGGATTATTGTTTCCGAGAAGGCTGGAGTTTGGGCTTAGTAAATCCCCGCCCAAAAGGAATAGAATCAACCCGCCCGCGATTACGCCGATAGCGAGACCAGTCCGCTGTCTTATTTCTTTAATTAATGCCATTAGTTTTAGTACACTTTTTTAGAAGAGACGCAAAATAACGGCATTGCGAACGAATTTCAAAATATATTCTGAATCAAAGCCTTATCTAAAAATTTGCCGAGGGGTTGATTTTCAGGCGAAGTGAATCGATTCGGTGCTCTTGCTTAGATACAACAGCGAACGTGTAAGGCCCGATGATGATGGATTCCCCTTTCTTAGGAAGGTTCTCTGTGTAGGAAAGAATCAAGCCGGATAGGGTCTCATAGTCTCCAAGAGGCAATTCCCATCCGTATTTATCATTCAGATAATCAATTTCATGTCGGGCGCTCAGGAGAAATTCGTGCTCAGAAATTTTCTGCTCGATCAGATCGTCGCTGTCATACTCATCCTCAATCTCTCCAAAAATCTCTTCGATAATATCTTCCATCGAGACGATCCCACTCGTACCACCAAACTCATCTACGACCAAAGCGAGACTTTTTCGCTCTTGGATAAATTGGATCAGCAGTTCATTGGCAAGTGCTGATTCTGGGACAATGATGATTGGGGTGAGAATTTCCTCAATGGTTTTGGGCTTTTTGAAAAGCTCCAGCTGATGACAATACCCGATTACATCATCGATCGTATCCCGATACACGATGATTTTCGAGTGTCCGCTTTCTGCAAAGACTTCTTTGAGTTCCTCGATATTATCCTCCACTTCCACTGCGACAATGTCCGTTCTTGGTATCATACACTCCCTGACCCGGATGGTTTTAAACTCCACCGCATTGTCAAAAATCTTGGTGTCGATTTCTGGATTTCCTTCGGATTTGTTTTGCTGCAGATGGTTTTGGATAAAACTATTCAGGTCTGTGACGGTAAAAACCGGCTTGTCTTCGCTGTATTCGAGCCCTAGGATTATTGTAATAAAAAATCGTGAAAGTCCCACCACTGCCCAGACTACCGGATACATCAGGTAATAAATGATAAAAATGGGCAGTGCAAAAATGGTAAGCATGCTGTTGGGATTGAGCATGAAGAGGCTTTTTGGTAAAAACTCAGCTGTCACCAAAACAATGATGGTAGAAATCACTGTTTGCAAAATCAAAATGACTGCTTGTTGATTGAACCCTTCCGGAAGCCATGCTGCGAGGGGAGGCTCCAATAGAAAAGCCATGAAAATACCATAAAGGACTAAGGAAATGGTATTTCCCATCAGAGTGGTCCCGATAAATTGGCCTGGCTGCTGAACAAAACCACTTAGCACCTTTCCTGCAAAAGCTCCCTGTTTGCTCTGAAGCTCAATCTGGAGCTTGTTGGCTGAGATATAAGCAATTTCTATCCCCGAAAAGAAAGCCGAAAAAAGAAGGGTGATGATGACGTAAATCAAATAGCTGGTTTCCATGAATGCTTATCGCTTATTTTTCTTTTTTCCCTGTGGGGGCTCGTTTTGTTGATCTTCGGCACGTTTGGTTTTTCGATACTGAAACCAAAATAGCAAGGCCACCGCAAACATAAAAATCGTGTATGAAAAACCGATTCCTACTGTCATGGTCTGATGTACTCCAATGATAATCAGAGCCAAAGCGAGGGAAAGGATCAGGACATCTGCTAACTTCATAAATTTTCTCCGGGAAGTACAGTCCGACTATCACGGACACTCTTCAGGGTGTAATTGGTAAAACTTTCATCAGCGACCATACCTGTACCATTGAATAGCGTTTGCTTATCTCGAACGGTTACAAAGGTCTCGGTGTAAATGATTTTTTTGTTGGGATCCCAAAAAAGCTCTTCAGCCTGAAGGTGCTGATCTTCGATTTCATTGTCTACCCGGACATTTCCTTGGCCACGGTATAGATTTTCTTCCTTATCAAAGAAGGCTTTGTCTGCCTGAATTTTGGTGCTTGGTGCTCCGTCTTTTTCAAAAAACTGTATTTCGATTCCTTCCGGAAACTCCATGTCTCCTTCCAAAAATTCCATTTGCTTGGGTGCTCGAATTTCGGATCGCAGGAGCGCAGAGTCAGATTCTATGATATGAATATTCGTGGCGACATTGATCGGGCCATCGTACACTTGTAGCGCGGATGCATCCACATCCTCCCGGCAGGAAATGATAGAAAAGCTAAAGAATAGTAGAATTGCTGCGAACAACTGCTTCATCACGCAAAGATACGAGACATTTTTTGATGGGGTTCAATAAAAAAAGGCAGCCCAAGGACTGCCTTTCAAATATGTATTGCTTTGGATTAGTCTCTTGTCGCCAAGGTGACGGTCTCTCCAATCCAGCATCCTGTATTGATGCTAGATCCTACCTGAAGACCTTCGGTGAAAAGCTCTTCTTTGGATGGGAATCGAGATCGAGCGCTAGCCATACCTTTAGAGTCTCCTGCTCGCTGATAGGCATTGTAAGCTGCGATGTAGATAGAGTAATCTTTAGCACGTGACTGACCACCTCTACACTCGTTGAACGAGTTCATGTAAAGCTGTGCAACCAAGGTATAAGCATCCTTTACCAATTCTTCGTTTAGAGAGGCGGCTTCCTTAGCAGCATTTCTTGCGTCAGACTTTCGGCCCATGTTTCCATAGATTTTAGCCAGTTCCATCTGCATCTCGCCACGCTGCGTGTCATTTTCAGCTAGTTCCAATGCTTTTTGCACTACTGGAAGCGCTTTTTCATAATCCTTTGCCTGCATATAGCGCATGACTCTCACTTGAGAAGTTGAGTAAGTTGGATTTTTCGAATCAATCAATTCCAAAGCAGTCAAGAAAGCATCAGAGGAGAAACACTTATACTGTACGGAGTACTTGAAAATCTGATTTGCAAGCGTCTCGTTAGTTGGATCAGCAGCTAGCTTAGGACCCATCGTATTTTCGATGAAGTCACAATCAATAAGCTTCATGGCCACAAGAATTGTCTCTGTAGTGCTTTTTGGACGAGAAACATCTTTTCCTTCGGCAGCCATCTTGTCAAGATCTACCTGAATCTTATCATAGATTGCCAATACCTCTTCTGGCTCGTAAGCTTTGTTGTAGGCATTGTGACGATAAACTGCATCGAAATAAGCAGCGTATAGATCGACCAAAGACAGTTCTCCATTCAATTCCATAGCACGCTCAAAGTCGGCTACAACATCTCCTAGCTTTTCTTTAGTGCCTTTGTAAAAGCCATAACCGAAATAGGCTTTATTCTCAATCCACTTGGGGGCATTGTCATAGATTTGCTCACGCTTGTCGTAGATAGCCATGACAGAATCTTGGTAGACACGCTTTTGTGCCTCATCAGCAGTCGCATCAGCAGCACCTTTATAGACAGAGACGCCATTGATGTAAAGGGACTCATTGAGCTCAGGTACATTCACCAATAGCCAATTGAGTGGCTTGGTTGCCTCGATAAATTGATCGGACTTCATGTAATCGGTGTAAGCCGCGTTCAATTCTCTAGCCTTGGCCTCTTCTGCAGAATCAGCCGGCCAGTTCCATCCGTCCTGGGCCTGCACCATGCCTGCCAGGAGTAAGGCTGAAAGCCCCAGTAAGGTTGATTTAATTTTCATGGTTTCTAATTTGGTTTTATTCGGTTTAATAGTATAATCTTATTCAAATACCCGCTTGTAGAACCAGGTATTGTCGTTCAGTGAGAATCCTAAGGAAAAATTAACGTAGGTTTCTCTGACAAGTCCTGAGTCCACTGTTCCTCTTTGCCCAATCTTCATGGCCAAGTTTACAACAGACAGTTGGTTAACACGAAATGAAGTTCCAAAGTTAATGCCAAGGTCATTGACTTGGGTGTTGTTCAGTACATAAGGTGTCTGCTGAAATTCAAATCCTGCCCGGTAAGTAGATCGCTTGGCAAGGTTGTCCACAGATGTGTAATCCGGAACATATTCAAATCCCAGTCCAAGCTTGATTGCTTGCTGAAGCTGCAGTGGTTCACCTAGGAAGCTTCTGAATCCAGCAAAGTCTTGATACTGACCTTCTAGACCCACGATAAATTTATTAGCTCGCTCATAACTCACGCCAAACCCATAACGGTTTGGTATTGAAACACTTCCTCTCAAGTCATTTGCAATGAGGTCCCCCGGCGTTTCGGGATCGCTAGCTTGGCCAAATGCTGCTAGTTTGGCAAAAGCTTTTCCACGGAGATCGCCTATCCGCTGATAAATGGCTCCCAGGTGAAGGTTTCCATTTTCACTTACAGGGAAAAAGTAGTGGGCACCGAATTTGAAGCCCACATCACTGATTGTTAATCTTTCATAAAATTCAGATGTGTTTCCTACCTGAGTTCCCAAGGTGTCGAAAATAGACAGCTGATTGGTTCGGATCGTAGAGCCAAAAAAGTAGGAAGCATGGATTCCGATACTCAGATTTTTAGCAACTAATAAACCCCCACTGAGGTATGCTTCTGAAATTCCTCCGTCTCCGGTGATGGTATTGAAGCTGCTGAGTTCTGTACCTGCCACCTGAGAGGTGATCTCCAGGTCATAGTTTACTGAGGTGAGCTGATTAAGCCCCATCCCCATGGTAAACTTAGTAGGCTTGAATGGAAGCGACATTGCGATGTAAGAAAGTCCTCCTCCATCTACATCAGCCGTCTCAGAGCCATTATTAGCATTGATTCGCTTGTAATTCAGTGCCGCCTGAAAGTTGAAAATCGTATTTCTGGTCTGAAGGGCCGGATTCACGTAGTTGGGGTTCCAACCGGTCCCGAAGCTTATTCCAAGTCCACCGTTACCTTGATTTTGAGTGAGTCCTGAATAATTGAATTCACCGATTCCAAGGGCCGAGTAAGTCGATGCACTCGACTGTGCCTTTACCTCAGTAAATAATAAAAGGGTGCAGCAAACACCCAACAACTGCCATTTAATTTTGCTCAACATGGTGGTTTAGAATGCAATTCAATCCGCACAGGACCAAATTTGGGACTACAAATATGTGTGCTTTTGCCAATGAATCAAAAATTTGGGAGTCACCTCCACAAATAAAAACTTGTAAATCGGGATTTTCTGCGAGATAATGTCTGATTTGCCCTTCAATCTCATAGGCCATACCATACCAAATTCCTGATTTAAGCCCATCGATGGTCTTTTTTCCCAAAGGAGAGGAAATTTTTTCTTTTACTTCAATCAAAGGTAGCCTGGCCGTGAATTCATGCATCGCTCTAGCCCGCATCTGAAGGCCTGGACTGATTGCTCCTCCTTGGTAGACATTGTTTTCGTCGACAAACTCAAATGTCATGCAACTTCCCAAATCTACGCTAAGGCAAGGTCTCTCTCCAGATAGGCTCCAAGCCCCTACGGCTGCGGCCATTCGATCCAATCCCAGCGTTTGAGGTGTTTCATAGCCGTTTCTGATAGGAAAGCGGGTGGAATGAGTCAGAAAGTTGAATGGGAAATCCAGTGAAGATTCTAATTCTTTTTCGCTCCACCTGACAGACGAAATCATACAATGGTCAAAGGATTGAGATTGCCAAAACTGCCTTGCTTCAGCTAATTCCTGAAAACTTTTTTCCCATAGCAAATCCTCACCCGAAAAGAGCGCGGATTTAATTCGGGAATTACCAATGTCGATGATGAGATTTTTCATCTGTTTATTTTTGACTTTTATGGGTCAGACGGTCCCGAAAGCTTTCGGGATTACGATTAAAATCATCATTATACACACATGGAAATGATAATTTTAATCGTATCGATTTCATTTGGAATAAGCTTCGCAAATTAGCCAATTCAAAAAAGCCGGCGTTTTCCCAAATCTAAAATTATCTTTATTCCTCGTTTCACTTAACAAACATTAACCCCATGGAGTACGCTGCAGATTTAATTGGCTTGATGTCCGGGACTTCCGGTGATGGGCTGGACATAGCTTATTGTCGATTTAAAAAGGAGGGGAATTGGAGTTTTGAAATTCTTCATGCGGAGACGGTACCCTTTCCGGAGGATTTGGCGAGTTTGTTGAGCAAATCTCATCAGCTTTCAGGTGAGCATTTGGCCATGTTGGATGTGGATTTTGGAGCTTGGATGGGATTGCAGGTGCGGGATTTTTGTCAGAGTAAAAAGTTACAGCCTTTAGCCGTTTGCTCCCATGGACACACCGTCTTTCATCAACCTGATAAGGGCCTATCCTTTCAAATCGGCAATGGTTGGTCCCTGCATCAATACAGCGGATTGAAAGTAGTAAATGACTTCCGGATGCTGGATGTGCAATTGGGGGGTCAGGGCGCACCCTTGGTTCCCGTGGGTGATCGAATGCTTTTTTCAGAAATGGACTTTTGCCTCAATTTGGGAGGGATAGCTAATATTTCCATGGAGCATGCTGGAAAGAGACTGGCTTTTGACACCTGTCCTTTCAATCTACTGCTAAATCCCCTCGCCGAGCAGCTTGGCGCACCTTACGATGATAAGGGTGCCTGGGCCGCTCAAGGAAAGGTGGATGATGAGCTTTTGAATCGCTTAAATCAAGTTTCTTTTTATCAAAAAACAGGAGCCAAGTCACTTGGAAGAGAAGACATGGATCGAGAGTTTTTTCCCTTGATCGACCAAGTAGCGCTTTCTCCAAAGGATATTCTCGCTACAATGGTTGAGCATTATGCCATTCAAATTGCTTCAGTCATTCGAAAAAACGCTTCTAGCCCAAAACCCAAAGTGCTGATTACCGGCGGCGGTGCCTATCATGAATATTTCATAAAAAGGCTGGATTCAAAATTGGATTCAAACTGGGAACAGGTAGCGGCATCCAATCAATTGATTGAATTCAAGGAAGCGCTTGTTTTCGCCTTTTTAGGCTACTTAAGAATTTTAGGGATCGACAATGTCCTTTCGGATGTCACAGGAGCATTAAGGGATTCCTGTTCCGGGACAATTTATGGCTAGATAAGTCCATGGGAGCCAAAGATTCCCCTTATGTATTTTTTCTGGGTCAGGCTCGAATATTTTCTATTTTTGCAAAGCAGATATAAACCCAATAAACGATGCAAGAATTACTCAAAAGGTTTGAAAATAAGAAACCTGAAATCATTTTTGAATGGTCAGATTCCGAATCCGAGGCAGAAGGCTGGGTCGTGATTAATTCACTCCGTGGAGGAGCGGCTGGCGGAGGTACCCGTATGCGAAAAGGCCTGGACAAGCGCGAGGTAGAATCCTTAGCTAAAACCATGGAGGTAAAATTTACGGTATCGGGTCCGGCGATTGGCGGGGCCAAGTCGGGTATTAATTTCGATCCAAAAGACCCACGCAAGGAGGATGTTCTGAAGCGCTGGTACAAGGCCGTAACTCCCCTTTTAAAAAATTACTACGGGACAGGAGGAGATATGAATGTGGACGAAATCCATGAAGTCATTCCCATCACAGAGTCCTATGGCATCTGGCATCCTCAAGAAGGAATCGTCAACGGGCATTTTCATGCCACAGAACCGGAAAAAATCCGGAAAATCGGTCAGCTTAGACAAGGAGTCTCCAAAGTCTTGGAAGACCCTAAATACACTCCAAATGGTGCAAAAAAGTACACCGTGGCAGATATGATCACGGGTTTTGGGGTAGCAGAAGCTGTGCGGCACTACTACCAAATATGGGGTGGCAGCATAAAAGGAAAGCGGGCAGTCATTCAAGGATGGGGTAATGTAGGCTCGGCGGCTGCCTGCTTTTTGGCAGTTGAGGGTGTTAAGATTGTCGGAATCATCGATAAAAATGGAGGACTGATCAATACCGAAGGCTATTCTTTGGATGAGGTCAGAGAACTATTCCTCAATCGAATTGGGAACACGCTCGTTTCAGATGATTTAATTCCATTTGAAGAGATTGATGAAAAAATCTGGGATCTCGAAAGTGAAATTTTCATCCCTGCAGCGGCATCGAGATTAATTACCAAAGACCAATCCGACCGTATGATCAAAGCAGGATTGGAAGTAATCTCCTGCGGAGCCAATGTTCCATTTGCAGATCCCGAAATTTTCTTTGGTCCCATAGGAACCTGGACTGATCAGCAGGTTTCGGTGATTCCTGATTTCATAGCCAACTGCGGAATGGCGAGGGTATTTGCTTATCTGATGAGTCAGGAGGTCGAGGTTACGGATGAGGCAATCTTTGCCGATGTCAGTCAGACGATCGAAACAGCTTTGAAGAATACTTTTGCAAAAAACCCAACAAAAACCAAACTGGCAGAAAGCTCCTTTAAAATAGCTTTGGCTCAACTCGTGTAAAACTATTCTTTCAGAAAGCCCAGAAAGCATTAATTTTTGGTTAATTCTGCTGGGCTTTCCCATTTATGAGTTGGGCGATTTCCGGCAAAATCAGTAGCTTAGCAAAGCTACTCAGTCACATTTGGGCAATTAAAATTTTGCTTAAATTACCCCCAGATAAAACGCAGCACACCTATTATCAGAAAAATGAGGAATTTTATACCAGTAGTTACCCTACTTTTCGGAATATTATTTTTTCAGGCTTTCTCCATACAGAAAAGTTTTGCGAAGGAAGCGGTTTCCTTAGAAATCCTTGCTGACCAAGATCATCAGTCTACGGAATCCTCGAATACTGAGCATGGACAAAGTGCTGAAGATCATGGAGGAGACCACGGTGAGGAAGCACATCATGCGCCTCCAGGTTGGTTGGTGATTCCTTTTGTTGCCTTGCTGCTAATGATTGCCACTGGCCCTCTTTTTTATGAGCATTTTTGGCATCACAACTATCCAAAGATCGCTGTGGCCTTAGCCTTGTTGGTCGTTTCCTATTACCTATTCATCCTTCAGAATGTCCATGGGCCTGTGCATGCCTTGGCTGAGTATGTGCAATTCATAGCCTTATTGGCATCACTTTACATTGCCTCAGGAGGTATTCTGATAGAAGTTGACAGGAAAGCAACACCGCTGGCAAATGTCAGTTTGCTATTAATCGGTGCTTTAATTTCCAATTTGATTGGTACTACCGGAGCATCCATGCTTTTGATTAGACCTTTCATCCGATTGAATAAAGGAAACATTCAAGCTTACCACATCATCTTCTTTATTTTCATGGTCAGCAATGTCGGTGGTTCTTTGACTCCGATCGGTGACCCACCACTTTTCTTGGGTTTCTTGAAAGGAATTCCATTCTTCTGGACCCTCGAGCATAACTGGCCTGCCTGGATTTTCGCTTTAGTCGTGCTTGCCATAGCATTCTATTTTATCGATCGCAAACTGGGACGTGCTGGAGATGATAGTGAATTGGAAGAAACTACCTACACCAATAAGTTTACCCTGATCGGAGTGAAGAACTTCGGATGGCTTTTCATCGTGATTTGTTCGGTTTTCTTGGATCCTAATGTGATCGAGTGGGTACCGGCAATCGTGTATGACGGACAAAAATTCTCCTTCCTGCGGGAAATTATCATGCTATCCGTAGCATTTCTATCCTATCGCTTTGCTGATCAGCGAGCGATCAAAGGGAATGAATTTAACTTCGAACCCATCCGTGAAGTGGCATTCATCTTTATTGGGATTTTCGGTACGATGATGCCTGCCTTGGAGTTGGTAGGCAACTTCGCAAAGTCTCCTGAAGGTTCAGCGTTGATCACTCATAATACCCTGTACTGGGGAACGGGCGTTTTGTCCGGGTTCTTGGATAATGCCCCAACTTATCTGAACTTCCTTGCAGCGGCGATGGCATCGAAAGGAGCCTCCATCAATAATATTGAAGAAGTAAGGCAATTTGCTGCCGATGGCTATCATGATTCTGCTTTTGAACTCATGGCTATAGCCATTGCCTCGGTATTCTTTGGTGCGATGACTTATATCGGTAATGGTCCAAACTTTATGGTGAAATCCATCGCCGAGCAGAGCGGAATCAAAATGCCATCCTTCTTTGGCTATATTATCCGGTTCTCTTTACCGATTTTGCTTCCGATTCTCTTTATCGTTTGGTTGGTTTTCTTTGCTTTCGTTTAATTCCAAAATTTCCTTATATCGAAAGCAATCCACCAAGTGATCATTTACCAAGCCTGTCGCTTGCATGTGGGCATAGAGGGTCGTGGATCCTAAAAATTTAAAACCTCTTTTCTTCAGGTCTTTGGCGAGGCGGTCTGATTCGGCTGAGGTAGCCGGAGCATCCTTCATGCTTTTCAGTTGATTTTGGATAGGTTTTCCTCCTACAAAAGACCAGATATATTCGCTAAAAGAACCAAACTCCCTTTGTATTTCCATAAAGCGCTGGGCATTGTTGATAGCCGCTTTGATCTTGAGCTTATTGCGGATAATACCCAGATCCTGCAGCAATTCTTCCACATAGCTATCTGGAAAATCGGCAACTATTTGGTAATCGAAATCAGCAAAAGCTTTGCGATAGCCTTCTCGCTTTTTCAAAATAGTGGCCCAGCTCAATCCTGCTTGTGCAGATTCCAAAATCAAAAACTCAAAATGGGTTTTATCATCATAGACAGGAACTCCCCATTCTTTATCATGGTATTCAATGTATTGGGGAAAGCCCAAGCACCAAGGACATCGGGTTCTATTTTTTTGCTCTTCCATTTCCTTTGTTTTGAATAAAAGTAGGAAAGCTTTGGGATTTGGAAGTAATGAGGCTTAATTTTTAGCCATGCAAGAATTACCTGATGGCATACCGACTTCTCGCTTAGAAATCAGCGCAAAGGCTTATCGTCAAAATATCCGATACATTCGCTCCGAAATTGGACCCAAACCCACCATCTCGGCCGTGGTCAAGGGAAATGCCTATGGTCACGGTATTGCCCAAATGGTCGAGATAGCTGAGCGGGCGGGAATTCGACATTTCAGCACCTTTAGTTCTGATGAGGCTTGGCTCGTTCGTAGGCATTCCACTCGAAAGTCCGAGATCATGATTTTGGGGATGCTTTATGATTCAGAGCTTCCAGACCTGATTCAAGCTGGGATAGGGTTTTATGTTTTTGATTTTGATCGGCTGCAGAAGGCTATCGATGTATCCCGAGACTTGGGAATTGCAGCTAAAATCCACGTGGAATTAGAGACGGGCTTTCACCGTACGGGTTTTGATTGGGAAGATCGAGCTCAGCTCGCTTCGCTTCTCCAAGAGGCAAAGGATCATGTCATTTTGGAGGGCTTGTGTACACATTATGCCGGAGCTGAAAGTGTCAGCAATTATGTGCGAGTCAAAAACCAAATTGCTGTCTACTATGATTTCAAGAACTTTCTCTCTGAAAATAATCTCTTTTTCAACAGCTACCACACTGCTTGCTCAGCAGCAACTTTGATTTTTCCGGAAACGATTATGGATATGGTGCGAATTGGAATAGCGGGCTATGGCTTTTGGCCCACAAAGGAAACCTTCTTTGCAAAGCTCAAGGATCTCCCAAAAGCCAATAAGAATCCTTTAAAGCGACTGATCACTTGGAAAAGTCAGGTGATGAGCGTCAAAAAGGTTGAAATGGGTGAGTTTGTTGGCTATGGAAATAGTTTTATGGCCTTGAAAAATATGCTTTTGGCCATCGTGCCTGTAGGATATGGACATGGCTACAGCAGGTTACTCTCCAACTCGGGCCTGGTTTTGATTGGAGGAAAGCACTGTCAGGTAGTGGGGACTGTCACCATGAATGCCATAGCTGTTGATGTCTCTCACGTCAAGGATGTGCAGATTGCAGATGAGGTAGTGATGATTGGAAAACAAAAAGGGAAAGAGATTACCGTAGCTTCCTTCTCGGAGTCTACGCAGCAGGTGAACTACGAATTGCTCACCCGATTGCCGCGGGATATTCCACGCAGAATAATTGATTAATTCAAATATGATTATCCGCAATGATGCCAGTAACCTTATTTTCTTTGCTGATCTAGCCGGATGTCCGATGTCCGATGACGGGAGCTTCAAAAATCGACCATTTTCGCAGAATTTTCCACGCACAATTTCGGTACTGGTAAGAATGCGGATATACATAAATTCAAATTAGGAATTCCAGATTTTCCAAGCGGCTTCAGCCTGACCTTCCAGCATCTCCAGTCCGTTTTTGGCTTTTCCACCCTTGTCCAGACAAGTTTGCATGAGCTTCGTAACTGCCGGATTATAGACCAGGTCGTAGACTAGGGTGTTTTCGGAAAAAGCCTCTTTTGGGATAGATGGCATTGCATCTGTGTTTGGAAAAGTACCTAATGGCGTGCAGTTGATGATCAACCGGTACTTTTCAAAAAGCTCCGGCTTTCCAGCCAATTCCTCGTAGCTGATACTCGAATCAGTGGTTTTGCGTGATACTGACAAGTATTCGATCCCAAGATCCTTCAGTGCTTTGCAGACAGCTTTGGAGGCACCGCCAGTCCCCAAAACGAGGGCAGAGACCTTTTTACCTTCAAGCCAAGCTTCGAGTGAATCCTTGAACCCGATGTAATCGGTATTATATCCAGTGAGCTTTCCTTCTTTGATTTGGATGCAATTCACCGCTCCGATGGCTTCGCATGCCGGATCCAAATCATTTAAAAGTGGAATGACCGCTTGCTTGTGGGGAATGGTCACGGAGAGACCTTCTAGAGAAGGGTTTTCGGCAATAATTTTTTTGAGTTGATCAGTTGTTTCGATTTCAAAAAGCTCAAATTGACAATCGTCCAGCCCTTCTTTTTGAAATTTTTCTGTGAAATATTTCTTTGAGAATGAGTGTCCCAGTGGAAAACCAATTAAGCCAAATTTTCGCATTATTTTTTCAGATAGTCAGCAACTAAATCAATTCCTAAAACCAGGACAATTCCTCCGACAAACCCAGCAATTGCCAATCCCAAATTTGGCTCAAGGCCTACTTGATCGAGATATTCAGAAGGCCAGAGATTTTCAGTCAAAAAGGGCTTTTGCTCACCTGAAGATGAAGTCCTGTATTGGGTGACTACTTTCCAAGGCCAGAGTTTGTTGATCGAGCCAAGCATAAATCCTGAAAGTAAGCCAATCGTGGTAGAATAGAATTTTTTCAAAAGCCATGAAATCACTCGGCTGAAAGACAAAATTCCAACTACGCAGCCAGCTGCAAATACCCCCAAGGTAAAAAGATCTCTCTCGGAAATAGCAGTCATAATGTTTTCATATTTACCTAAAATAAGCAAAATGAAACTTCCGCTGATTCCCGGTAAGATCATGGCACAGATGGCGATCGCCCCGGCAACAAAGGTAAACCAGATGGCGTCAGGAGAGCTCGTAGGCGGAAGTTCTGTCACCCACCAAGCTAGAGCTGTTCCCAAAATTACAGCAAGTACCACTCCAAGATGCCAGCGTTTGATTTCCTTTAGGATCCAAAAGGCGCTGACTAAGATCAAGCCACAGAAAAAAGACCACAGCGGGATGGGGTGCTCATCCATCAAGTAGGTAATCAGCCTCGAGAGTGAAAAAGCACTTGTCAAAATCCCCAAAACTAGGCTCAGTAAAAACTTCCCGTTTACCGATTTAAAAAAGCCTTTGAGCTCAAGTTTCAGCAGGAGGGAGAGATTTTCTTTGTTGAAAGAATTGATACTGTCGAGGAGCTGCTGGTAGATACCTGTAATCAGCGCAATGGATCCGCCGGAGACACCGGGAACGATATCTGCGGCACCCATGGCCATTCCCTTCAGGTAGTTAAGGAGGTACTTTTTGATCGATCTCATAGAAAAATAAAGGCTGACCGATGGATTCGATCAGCCCGGAAATAATGAAGATTTTACAGCTTGATATCGCCTAGGAAATGGTCGAAGGTATCGCCTCTTAGTCCCAAGCGGATCGTTTCCAAAGGAATGATTTCTGAAGGGCTGATATTTCCAAGATTTACATTGGCTCCAAGGAGTTTGATAAACCAAACTTGCTGAGACTTGATAGGAGCTTCCCAGATGATTTTTTCTTCGGGGATTTTGGTGAGAATTTCTTCTACGAGACCTTGTCTTACCTCTCCAGAATCACGGAAAAGGCCGACATTTCCACCTTCTCTAGCCTCACCGATCACTTTCCAGGCACCTGCGTCAAGTTCTGTCTGCATTTGCTCGATCCATTTGTAGGGAGGAATGATTTTGGCGGCATCCTTAGAGCCCACCTCGGAAAGAACGGTAACCTGCTTTGAAAGGGTGGAAATAAATTCACACTTTTTATCGTGATTGAGGGAAATTGAACCGTCAGAAACCTCACAATATTCTAAATTATACTTGTCTAGGACTTTTCGGTAGTCATCAAACTGACCACGGACAATGAAAGCTTCAAACAAAGTACCACCCAGATAAACTGGAACACCAGCTTCTCGGTAGATTTCAATCTTCTCTTTGAGATTTTTGGTTACATAGGAGGTGGCCCATCCGAGTTTGACAATGTCAACATAGTCAGAGCAGATACTCATAAAGTCTTCTACTTCTCTGATGCTAAGGCCTTTGTCCATAGCCATGGTGAATCCCGAGGTACGTGGCTTTTCAGTTCGTACCGGGATATTCTTCAGCACATAATTCATGGAGGTGAAATTTTTAAAATAACAAGCTAGGGGTTTTCTTCTTTGTACTGGGCAATGAGCTTGTAGATCGCCTTCTGCTTCTGGAGTTCGGGCATCAAATCATACAATATCGTATGCCTGTCGAAGTCCAAAGTTAAGGCATTTTCCAAATATGAAAACGCTTCCTTGTATTTACCCATTTTTATTTGGTAGACGACCATTCGATAATAGAGCTCTGCGGCCTCTGGAAGCTCCTCAATTCCTTCATTGATGACGTCGATGGCTTCTTCGAAGCGGTTTTGGTCAAAATAAATTACAGAGAGGTTCACGTAGGTCTCCATGATACCCGGCTCAAGATTGATCGCCTCTTCATAGGCCTCGGAGCTTGCCTGAAGATTCCCCAAATTAAATTCGGCATCTGCCAGCCCAACCCAATAATTTGGATTTTCTTTACTCAGGTTGAGTGCTTTTTTAAAATAATGAATGGCCTCGAAAAACTTTTCTTTTTTCAGCATGCACATCCCTAGCCCAAACCAAGCATCGTCATATTCCTCGTCTAGCTTAGCCGATTTTTTGAAATACTTGAAAGCCTCGTCGATCTGACCCAGCTTTTCATAGGCAGCACCTAAATAGCAGCAGTTTTCGGCGTTGACTCCTTCACAATTGATCGTGTTTTGATACGCTTCGCGTGCCTGCTCGAATTGCTCGGTATTCATCAGGGCATTTCCCAAATTGAAATACGCAGAAGCAAATGACTCATCGATTAGCAAGGCATAGTCGTAAGCCTTGATAGCTTCCTCGAATCTTCCCAAGCGATTATAAACTACCCCGAGATTGTACCATGCTCCAGCAGAATAGGGATCTTGATCGATAAATTCCTGATAAAAATGCAGGATTTCATCAAATGAGCCTTCCTCTTCGGTAATCATGGCAAGCTGGAAAAGTGCATCCTCGTGATTGATTCGCAACTTCACCGCCTCTTTGAAATAATGGCTTGCTTGCTTATTGTCTCCTTTGGCACGAAAAAGGTTTCCCAAGGAATAAAAAACCTCCGCCTTATCCTCTGCAAGTGGTAAAAACCGCTCCAGTAGCTCAATTCCTTCTTGGGGATTTCCAGAAATGATATGGGCATTTGCCAAAGCGAGGATTATCTCCTCGTTATTCGGAGAGATATTATTGATATTTTCCAGCAGAGAAAGCCCTTCCTCGACCTCATCCATAAAGATCAAGCTTTGAGCTTTGAGCAGCTTGATTTCTATCGAAAAAGGAAACTTTTCCAGAGCATGATCGGCTGCTTTCATGGCTTTCATAAATCGCTGCTGATCAAAATAAAATCGGATGATGTCTTCGAGTTCTTCCTCGTCAAAAAACAGATCCAAATTGGCTTTTAGGGAATTTTCAAATCGCTCAACAAGCTTTTTGTCGCTTTCCCAATCGTGATCGTGATCTCCTGTCATTCGAGTAGGTTAAGGTTTTTTTAAGTTACCAAATAAATTGATCCAGCAATACCTCGGATTGGTAATTTTTGTGAAAAAAACTGATCCGATTCTAGCAGACTTTGCAACGAACAGAATCAAGAATAAGTTTACTTGGCCCATTGAAATGATTCAGCAAGGCTTTTGAAAGAATAGCCCGTTTCACCTTTGACTTTCTTGTAGTCATAGTGGATTTCTAATCGAGAGAGCATCGCTGTTTTTTTATTGAGTGGAATCTTGGAAATTCCCAAAAATCGACTGAAGCCTGCATACCAAACGGCCAGTCTGAGCAAATTATCTGGCAGGGCTTTGCTGGGAGCTTTTTTCCCAAAGGCATGAGCCATTTTTTCAAAAAAGGATTGGTAGGAAACAGATCCTGCACTGAGAATATAGCGTTGACCCCATTTCTGTTTTTCATAAAGGATCCGGGAGAGCTTAGCTGCATCCCGCACATCGATATAGTTGACGCTTCCTTTGGGATAAAAGCTCTTTTCTTCCAAGACATAATCATAGATCGCAGTGCTGCTTCGCTGATGGGAGATCTTGCCTAGGATGATTGAGGGATTTACAATTAATACCTGAAGTCCTTCTTGCTCTCCCCGCCAAACTTCCAGTTCTGCCTCATACTTGGAGTAGGCATATTCGGTATTCAGAGGAGAATCGGTCCATTTGAACTTTTCATCTACGCGATGGATCTCTGGACTTCTTCCGATTGCTGCCACGGAGGATACATGGATCAGCTTAGGAATCCCAACTTGGATCATGGCATTCACCAGGTTTCGGGTTCCTTTGACATTCGTCTGATACAAAGCATCAGAGTCTTTTGGATTAAAAGACACCAATCCGGCTGCATGGATGACTAGGTCCATCCCTTCTAATGCTTCCTCTATAGACTGCTGATCATTTAAGTCCGCTTCTTTCCATTGAATGGATAGATCGAGTTCGTCCACCAGCCTGGTCGAAGAATTGGGTCTTTTGATGCCATGAATTTTTCCAAAAGAAGAAAACTCAGCTGCTAAAAAACTGCCGAAAAGCCCCGTGATTCCTGTAATGAGGATATTCATCGAAGAGTTAGAGTTGGGTGTTGAGCCAGGAAGATTCTTTGATCTTGGAGTAGTAGCGGGTTGCCGAAAGGGTTTTGAGCATATCCACGTATCGCTGATTGTGACAGTCTGAGCCTAAAAACCGAACATTCCCGGTATCGATGAGGCTTTCTGCAAAGTCTTTGACATGCTTAGAATAAAAACCCGTCAAAGAAAGCATGTTTACTTGAAGAAGAATATTGCGTTCGAGGATTTCCTCTTGGAGTTTTTTATCAGCGATCAGGTATTGATATCTTTCAGGATGGGCAAATACAGGCTTATAACCGGCCATTTCCATTTGAAAAAAGGATTCGAGAAGCATTTGGGGCTTATTGATAAATCCTGTCTCGACAAGGACATAGTTGTCTCCAAAAGAGAGTAATTTTTCTCCGGATTTTACTTTCTCCAAAAAGATCTCGTCCATGTAATACTCCGCGGCAGCTTCAATCTCAATATCCAAACCCTCTTTTTTCACGGCTCTTCGCAGGTCTTCCAGACCCATCTGAATAGTTTCTGGGGTGTTTCGATAGTATTCGGACATTACGTGAGGAGTCGTGATCAGCTTGCTGAGTCCTAGATCTGACAACTCACGGATAAGAGTCAGGGATTCTTCCATGGTCTTTGAGCCATCATCGATGCCCGGGATCAAATGGGAGTGCATATCTGCTCTCAACCAACTCAAATCAAGTTCCTCTACCTCTACCGGTTTACGCTTTAGAAAATCAAGTATTCCCACTTCTTATAATCCTCCTCCAGATTGTTCTTTGAATTCCTGCAAACTTGGCCATTTTTGATCTTTTTCGGAAATAATTGGGTCACTCACTTTCCAATCGATTTCCAAAGTAGGGTCATTCCATCGAATTCCTCCTTCACTTGGAAAGTGATAATATTCAGAGCATTTGTACAGAAAAATCGCGTCCTCCAAAACAGAAAACCCATGAGCAAAGCCAACGGGTACGTAAAGTAAGTTGTGAAGCTGTGCATCCAGCAGTACCGTGTGTGACTTTCCAAAAGTTGGAGAGCCCTTTCTTAAATCTACGGCTACATCCAACACTTTTCCCTGTACAACTCGGACCAATTTTGCTTGTGCGTATGGGGCTCTCTGAAAGTGAAGTCCTCGAACGGTTCCCTTTTGAGAAAAGGATTGATTATCTTGTTTCCAATCGACGGATATTCCCACTTCATCAAACCAGTCTTTTCGGAAAGATTCAAAGAAGTATCCTCTTGGGTCCTCAAAGATTTTTGGTCTTATCTCGACCAAGCCGTCGAGTTTGGTGGTAATAATATTTGGCATGGGGGGTAGAGTTTGACGCTTTAAAATAAGTATTCCGTAGACGAGTATCCTAATCAATATCGTGGAATTATCCCGACATTTGTTGTTAAAACTTGACTTGCTGTCGATTGAGACTTTGGAAAAGCTGAACTATTGACGCAAAGTCTACATTATTCAAGAAGAAAAGATACTATGAGTAAATATTCAAGAAAACTTCAAAAACTGTTTGATACCGCGCCTAGGCAGGAAACTGCTGTATTGGTTTCGCTGATTCGTCAGCAGCAGTCGGACTTTGAAGTAGAAGAACATCTGGAAGAACTGTCGTTTTTGGCAGAGACTTTAGGCGTAAAAGCAGTTAATCGCTTTACCCAACGGATGGAAAAACCCGATATACGTACATTTATCGGCAAGGGAAAGCTGGAAGAAATTTTGGCCTACATCACGCATTTTGAAGTGGATATGGTCATTTTTGATGATGACTTGAGTCCTTCACAGATGAAAAACCTTGAAAACGAACTCAAGGTTAAAGTCTATGACCGCTCTTTATTGATTTTGGATATTTTTCTTCAGCGCGCCCAAACCGCCCAAGCCAAAACCCAGGTTGAGCTAGCTCGCTATCAATATTTGCTTCCCCGTCTGACTCGAATGTGGACACACTTGGAGCGTCAGCGAGGAGGTACATCGACTCGTGGTGGTGCCGGTGAAAAGGAGATCGAGACGGATAAGCGGGATATTCGAAATAAAATTACGCTGTTGAAGCAAAAGCTGAGACAAATAGAAAAGCAGGGTGAGACTCAGCGAAAAGGAAGAAAAGGGATTGTCAGGGTGGCCTTGGTTGGTTATACCAATGTAGGGAAAAGTACGCTGATGAACCTGATCACCAAAACGGATATTTTGGCCGAGAATAAGCTTTTTGCTACGGTAGATTCTACTGTTCGGAAGGTAGTTTTGGAGCAAATTCCATTTCTTCTCTCAGATACAGTTGGTTTTATTCGAAAGCTGCCGACCCACTTGATCGAGTCATTTAAATCCACCTTGGATGAGATTCGTGAGGCCGATCTTTTGGTCCATGTGGTGGATATTTCTCATCCCAACTACGAAGACCATATTGCAGTGGTGAATCAAACACTTCGGGAAATAAACGCCGGGGATAAGCCCATTCTTTTGGTCTTCAATAAAATAGATCTCGTTGAAACCATGCCTTCTGAAGAGAAAATCATGGAAATGTCCGAGATGGATCTTCAGGATGCTGACTTTAAGGATTTTGGGGCTTTGGCTGAGGCTTATAAGAAGAAAACCGGTATCGAACCGGTATTTATGGCTGCTGGTTCTGGACAAAACGTGGATTTATTCCGAGATCGCTTGACCGAAGAAGTGAAGAAGCAACATTTAAAGATTTATCCACACTACCTGAGTGATGAAGTAATTTCTTTCGAAGGAAAAGAGAATGCGTAAATCTTTATTAAAAAGTAAATACCTATTAAAAAAAGGGTCCTGCATTCTAATTTGCAGGACCCTTTAATTTTACAAGGTTTAGAATTTCAACTTCAACCCCAGCAAGAAATTGGTTCCTGCTTGAGGATAGTAGAAGTTCTCTGTGATCAATTCACGTCCATTTCCTCCTGGTACAAAATAGCTAAAGGTGTAGCCGTTTGGCTCGTAGAGTTCATTAAAGATATTATTGATGAGTAAGTTGATCTCCAAGCCTTTGAAATATCGTGGTTGTGCCGAATAGCTAATTCGAAGGTCATTGGTAAAGAAGGCGTCCAATGAGCGGTCCAAATTCGAGGTGTTGTCAAGGAATTGTCGGCCTACATATTTGCTAAACCAATTGACTGACAGGTTTTTGGTAGGCTGAAATTCGATAATGGCCGATCCGACCACATTTGGTGAGAAAGCAATATCGGTGTTCGTGTAGGTAAAAGTCTCTTGCTGAAACTCTTCTACCGAATAGTCATCGATGTATTCTGTGAATTCAGCGATTTTATTTTGGCTGAAGGCAATGTTTCCGCCTAAAGTCCACTGCTTCGAAAGCTGATAGGCACCGTCCAGCTCAATTCCAGCGCGATAGGAAGACGCTACATTTTCGCGAATATAGGCACCGACATTATTGATCTGTCCGGTGAGGATCAGCTGATCCCGATAACCCATGTAGTAGAAGTTGGCATTGTAAGTGAAGTTTCCATTTCGGGATCTGACACCAGCCTCAATGTTGTTTAGACGCTCAGGTCGAGGCACTTCAGTGATGGGGTTGTCTGTAAAATCAGAGCGGGTGGGTTCACGATTTGCCACCGCATAGCTTGCATAATAGGTCTGATTTCCTTTTTCGTAGGAAAAACCGAATTTGGGATTAAAGAAGGTATAGTTTTCCTGTCCGGTGACCACTCGCTGATCATCATTGACTCCGTCAAAGGAATAGTTGATCCCTCTAAGCTGCAAGTCTCCGAAAATATTCAATCCCGGCTGGATTTCATAGGTAGCTTTGGTGTAGATATTTCGATCGTCTTTGATTGCATTATTGTCGTAGTATCGATCTCTGATATTGGTATTCCCTGCGATTCTTGCCCAAATAACCTCACCAAAATGTCCTCCATCGTAGCGATTGGCTCCACCTCCTATGATAAAGTCTAATTTTCCATTGTCAGATATATAATTAGCAGAACCGATAAATCCATAAAAATCATTGTCCAGCCATCTTCTGCGGATGATATCTGTGCTGCTGATTATTTCTTCACCGATCTCTACATTGGGTAGATTGTAGCTGGCAAAATCATCATCCTCTCGGAATTGCTCGTAGTACCCTCTTCCATAGGTGTAGTGAAGCGCGAAATTTGTTTTCCAGTTGCTACCGACTTGTCCGGTGTAGATCAGTTGGTAATGATCCTGCTGATAATTGTCCGTTTCATTGTCGTAGGTGTAGTAGTTCCAAGTGCGGTCGTTCTTCAATTTGTCTTCCGGAAGTCCCCACCAAGATTGGTAGGTTTGTTCTTTTCCTGAGAAAGCAATAAGCTTAATCACACTTTTTTCGCCATAATATCCTGCGGATACAAACCAGCTTTTGAGGTCTGAAAATGCTCGATCTACAAAGCCATCGGAGGTAATTTGAGAAAGTCTCGCATCTACTGCGAATCGATTGTTGAGCAGACCTGTCCCTGCTTTGACAGTATGTCTCCAAGTATTGAATGAGCCAAATCCATTGTCGATTTCTGCATAGGCATCTTCCTGGCGAGTATCCGTCTGGAAGTTGAGACTGGCTCCGAAAGCAGCTGCCCCATTGGTGGAGGTGCCGACGCCGCGCTGGATTTGAACGTTTTCGACGGAGCTCGCAAAATCAGGCATATTCACCCAGAAGACACCGTGTGATTCTGCGTCATTCAGGGGAATTCCGTTAATGGTGGCATTGATTCGGGTTTGATCCGAACCACGGATTCGAAGACCTGTGTAGCCCACTCCTGCTCCGGCATCCGAATGCGAAACGACCGATGGAGTAAAGTTGAGCAGAATCGGAATATCCTGACCCAGATTTCGCTTGGCCAATTCGGCCTTATCGATCGTTTTAAAGGTAGTCGGTGTCGTTTCTGATGCTCGAGTGGCCGACACAATGAATTCCTCTGAAAGGAAATCTTTGCTTTCAAGCTTGAAAACAAGCATTTCGGAATAAGGCAAAGTAATTTCCTCCGTGACGGAAGCATAGCCTAGGTAGGATACGCGAATTGTTACTTTTCCATCAGGGAGCTTGCTTAGTGTAAAATTCCCATCGGAGTCAGTCACTGCTCCTCTGCCCGTTCCTTCAGCCCAAATAGCCGCTCCAATCAGTGGAGCGTTGGTAGATTGATCTACTACTTTTCCCTTGATTTGCTGCTGCGCAATTGCCGCAGATAGAGTCAGGCAAAAAGCCAGACTTAGCCATAAATTTTTCATAATACTTTCCCTTTCGGGTGATTGAGTGAAACATGGGAGGACTTAGGGGAAGTCATCCGGATTTGTTTACCCGTATTGCAAAAGCAACAACTAAAACTCAGGCGGTACCAGTTCTGATTTTTATCTTATTGCTCCGCTTGCTCATTTCCCTTCGCCGGCACTACCCGGATCAGGTAATATGGGTATGATCTCAGCCCGTGATGTTAGGGCACCCCTTATGATCTGATGCAAAGGTAGGAGGGAAAAGTTGGAAAGCAAAAAGTGAATTGTGATCTACAATGAGAAAAAATAGTCGTTTCTTTTATTTGTTCTTTGAATTTAAATCTTCAGCCTGCTAGGGTCGCGTCTTGTATCAAAAACTCGAGCAATTAAAATTTGATTTTTGACTTCATCAACTCGATAAATGATTTTATGATTTCCCTCGATAAGATACCTATACTTGTATTTGACAGGTAATTCAAAAAACTGAATTTGACCCAAATTCCAATTAGTTGTAAGAATTTCTACTTTGTTTACTAGGGTAGAAATTATTCTTTGGCTGACTTCAAAGCCTGCTTCCTCATAGTAAAATCTAAAAATTTCGTCTAGGTCTTTTAATGAGCGATCAGTCCAAATGATTTTCATCTGTTTATTTTTTGATTTTTATTGGTCAGATGGAATCTTGGACGATTAAAATAATCATTTCCCTGTGTGTTTAATGATGATTTTAATCGTGTCGATTTCATATGATTATAATTTTTTTTTAAAGGTCATATGGAATCTTGATTGGTACCCCGATCCATTGGGGCATATCAGTATGTGTCGCTTTCTACATGCCTTTCTGCTTCAGGAAGGCTCGATTTCATAGAATTTTACCATTCTTAATTTTTTCAATTAGTTCTTCTTGAGAAATTATGTTTCCAGCTTCATAATCAGCTTCTGCCTCTTGAAGTGATTGAATTAGTTCTTTCTCAGAAATTGGTTTGAGATAACTCTTTCTCCTTTTTTCTTGACTATTTTTTCGAATCTTTTCAATCAATTCTAAAGTGGCCTGATCTTCTAGCTGAGTGAGCCATGCTATCAGATCAATTTTTTTCTCAGCAGTAGTCATAGAGCTTAAAATTTTTTTTCAAAATACAAAAAAAAGAGGCTTTCGCCCCTTTCTTATAAATCATCCTCGTCAAAATCATCATCATCACCGGGCCCCATATTAAACATGGAGCTGAAGAGATCCTTGAACTGTAAGCCGGTGTCTAGTAAATTTTTACTAAGCTGAGAGTATTCGGCTAGGCCGTGAAGGGCAAATTCCATAAAGAATTCCTTCTCTTTCTCCGGTAAATTCTTGACTAACCCGGTCACTACTTCTTCAAGGCCGGGGACCTCATGGAGTGCTTGCTTGTATTCTTTATCTGATTGGGAAGCAAGAATGTCCAATTCATTTCCCTCGCCAAACCAAGCCAAAGGAATCACATAAGGGTCTCCTTCTTTTGATTTCTTTTTCGCCTCAGGCGATGGAAAATAGTTGATAAACTGAGAACGTATCGCTTTTCCAATCAAATTGTATGCAACCAAACCTGCGCCTTCCTGTTCGCCTTCATAGACGAGTTCTACCTTTCCTGTGATAGCCGGAATGACGCCAATCAGATCCGCAATTCGTACGGTTGTATTTTCTTCCCCATTCAGGTAAAGCCTCCTTTCTGCTGCTGAAATCAAGTTTTCATAAGCAGAAATCGTCAATCGGGCAGAAACTCCTGATTTTTCATCTACATATTCTGAACCTCTTGCTTCGACCGCAATCTGCTCGATCAAGTCTTTCATCAGCTCCGGGATATAAATGTTATCCACAGGCTTTCCTTTCAGATTGGCCTCCTGTGCGGTGATCTTTTTGCCTATTTCGATGGACTTCGGATAGTGGGTGATGATCTGACTTTCGATCCGGTCTTTCAGCGGCGTCACAATACTTCCCCGGTTGGTATAATCCTCCGGGTTGGCAGTGAATACAAATTGAATATCCAGCGGCAATCGCAATTTGAAGCCTCGAATCTGAATATCTCCTTCTTGTAAAATATTGAACAGTGCCACTTGAATTCTTGCCTGCAAATCCGGCAATTCATTGATCACGAAGATGGAGCGATGTGATCTTGGAACTAGGCCATAGTGGATAACTCGCTCATCATTGTAGCTAAGTTTCATCGTAGCGGCTTTGATAGGGTCCACATCCCCAATCAAATCGGCTACAGACACATCGGGAGTTGCTAATTTTTCTGTGTAACGATCATTTCTATGCCACCAAGTGATCGGTGTATCATCTCCCCGCTCTTCGATAAGATTTCTGGCGTAGGAAGTCAATGGTGCCAAAGGATCATCGTTTAATTCGGAACCGTACACAAGCGGTACGTACTCGTCTAGAAGTAGGGTCATCATTCTGGCGATTCGGGTTTTTGCCTGACCACGAAGACCAAGGAGGTTGATGTTGTGCCGCGACAAAATTGCCCGTTCGATATCAGGAATAACTGTATCCTCATATCCCCAGATTCCTTCAAAGACATTTTCCTTTTGCTTGATTTTAGCGATTAGATTGTCTCGAAGTTCTTCTTTAATGGATTTGGGTTGATATCCGGCTGCCTTCAATTGGCCTAAAGTTCGGATTTGGGTGAGTTCTTTTCCGGTAAGTTTTTGGTAGTCCATGCGTTTGTTTAAAAGCGTTTGGTTCGGTTTCTTCTATAGTCTTCAAAAATCAAATCGCCCAGTCCTTTCAGCGAACTGTAATAGGCGTTTCCATTATTGACTTGTGTAAATTCTTTCACAAATTCCTTCAAATAGGGATCTGACGCAATCATAAAGGTGGTCACGGGGATTTTCAGCTTTCGACACTGTGCAGCGAGTTTGAGGGTCTCATTCAATATTTTGCTGTCTATGCCAAAAGCGTTTTTGTAATACTTAATCCCGACTTTCAGGCAGGTAGGTTTACCGTCGGTGATCATAAAGATCTGTTTGTTCGGATTTTTTCTTCTGCGGAGCAAATCCATCGCCAATTCCAATCCCGCCACGGTATTGGTGTGATAGGGCCCGACTTGCAAATAGGGCAAATCCTTGATTTCGATTTGCCAGGCGTCATTTCCAAAAACAATCACATCCAAAGTGTCTTTTGGATAGCGTGTTTTGATCAATTCAGCTAGGGCCATTGCCACTTTCTTTGCAGGGGTGATGCGATCCTCCCCGTATAGAATCATGGAGTGGGAAATATCAATCATAAGCACGGTGGAAGTTTGGGAGCGGTATTCCTGTTCGACTACTTCCAAATCATCTTCGGTCAGCAAGTAATCTCCTGAAAATCCGTGATTTGCTTGTGCATTCCGAAGCGAATCGGTCAGTGCGATTTGATCCAAATTGTCTCCAAATTCATAGGCTCTCCGGTCACTTCCCCGCTCTTCGCCTTGTCCGGAATGGGTGGTTTTATGCTGACCTGATTTTCCACGTTTTAGTTTGCCAAAAATTTCCTCTAAAGCTGATTTTCGGATCTTTTGCTCAGCTTTTCCAGTGATTTTGAACTCCCCTTTTTGATTTTCTTCAGTGAGGTACCCTTTGGTTTTGAGGTCTTCGATAAAATCCCCTATCCCATAATTGGGATTGGTGAGATTATATCGTTTGTCCAGATTTGAAAGCCAGTTGAGCGCTTCAGCTACATCTCCTCCGGTCATCGTGACGAGTTGAAGGAAGATATTGAGCAGATTCTCAAAGGTATTTTTCTCTGGATCTTGGGGTGGGATATATTGGGTAAAGCGAAAGCCTTTCATGGTCAGATGCAAGATAATAGATTCAAGAAGCAAGACAGTAAAGCCCACTACATTTTGGGTACTGTCTTTTTTTCGAGCATTGCTGTGATAACAAAGTGAAAGGGAATGGAGTTTTCATTATCCACTAAAAACACGAAAAAGATGAAGAATTATGAATTTGCGGTAGGTTTTGTGACGGGAGCTTTGATCATCTTCGTGACGCTGATTCAATTGAATGTAGCCCTACCATTAGTATGGTTGCTATTTATGGCAGGACCATTTTTGGTCATTTGGATGGTATGGTCTGTGTTGGTAGCTCCGGTTCAGATCGAAGAGACTTTTGAAGAGCAATGGTATCAGGATAGACCGGATTTGAGGAGAGTGGAGGATTGATTAAGAGGTGAAAAATTCCTTTGGGGTAAATACTAGAATTTGGATGTCACCTTTAAAATCTTTTTTATTTCTAGTAATGAAAAAGTCCATCTTATGGGCTAACGCGGTATAATATTGTAAGCCGTCTTCCTTGTCTTTAAAATTGGAATTTAGAGATTTTCGAACGGAATCCCTACCTCCTGGAATTACATCACAGACTGAAAAAAACTTTTCTAAAATTTCATTTGCCTTAGGTATTTTATAGACTTCAAAAGCAAGGTAGAAAAGATTTCCTAAACTGCTTTCAGCAATAAATAGCTGAGCAAATCCATTCTGTGCAAGCAAAAGGAAAGATTTGGCATCCTTATAAAAGGGCTCTCTTTTTGCTAAAAGATCAATGACGACATTAGTATCTAAGAATATTTTAACCATACTTTTCTAACAAATAGCGTCTTCGAAGCTCTTTGTCAGACTCTTTTAGACTTGGGATGGGCTTCATAGATTCTAATTTTTTTAGAAGTGATATAGCTGCTTTTTGAGCCTCCGTTTGTTCAATTTTTGGATCTTCTTTTGAAAAAACCTCCTCAAACATTTTTGAAAGGGAAACCCCTCTGTTGGCTGCTATGGTCTTTGCACGCTCTACTATTTCTTTTTCGACGGTAAGTGTCAGCTTGGTTTTCATAATTACACGTGTTTGATATAAATATACGTGTGTTTTTTCATTTAGTGTTCTATTTCGTCCTTAAATTGATTTGAAGTACTTTTCGAGCAGCTATGAATTCCACACAAAAACACGCCCAAACCATCAAATCGACCGCGAAGCGATTGGGCTTCGACTTTTGCGGGATTTCAAAAGCAGAATTTTTAGAAGAAGAAGCGCCTCGATTGGAGGATTGGCTCAATCGAAACTATCAGGGCCAAATGGCTTACTTAGCCAATCACTTCGACAAACGACTGGATCCCTGCAAACTCGTTCCAGGGGCACAAACTGTCGTCTCATTGATTTACAATTACTTTCCCGAGAAAAAACTTCCTGAAAAAGCCGAGGATATCAAGCTCGCAAAATATGCCTATGGCCAAGACTATCATTTTGTGATTAAGGAAAAGCTCAAAACTTTTCTGGAAATTCTTCGGGAGGAAATTGGGGAAATCGAGGGGCGTGTATTTGTCGATTCAGCCCCTGTCATGGAACGGCAATGGGCGCAAAAAGCTGGACTGGGTTGGATCGGTAAAAACAGCCTGCTGCTCAATCGGGAGATGGGAAGTTTTTTCTTTTTGGCTGAATTGATCATCGATCTAGAAGTAGAGCCTGATTCTCCAATAGCCAAAGATTATTGCGGCACTTGCACAGCCTGCATCGATGCCTGTCCTACGGATGCGATCGTGCAGCCCGGAGTGGTGGATGGTTCGCGTTGTATTTCCTACCTGACGATCGAGCTGAAAGATTCCATCCCAAACGAGTTCAGAGATAAAATGGAAAACTGGGCTTTTGGCTGTGATATCTGCCAAGACGTATGCCCATGGAATCGCTTTTCCCGTCCACATCAAGAGCCTGCTTTTGATCTTCATCCAGATTTAAAAGATTTTACAAAAAAAGACTGGATAGAAATGACTGAAGAAACTTTCCGGAAAGTTTTTAAAAAGTCTGCTGTGAAGCGTACCAAATTTGTAGGACTCAAAAGAAATATCGAATTTCTAAAGGAAAAGAACCCCTAGCCCATGTCTCGTCCTCAGTCCACCCTGAAGCAATTCCAAAATCTTTTTAAAACCAAAAAGAGAAAAAAGCGCTCTCATAAAGTGGGGCTTCCTCCTGCATCCTTGGTATATGGAGGAGAAAAAAAACAGGAAGAGGTTTTTATCAATTTGATCACCTATGATGAGTCAGTGTTTTCTGAGGAACGAATCGAACTTTCCCAACTTGAAGATCACCTCAACTCACAAGCGAAAGTAATTTGGATTGATATCGTAGGCCTGCATGATATTTCCTTACTTGAGCAGATTGGAAAACTTTTTGGTATTCATAAATTGACCTTAGAGGACATTCTAAGCGTGGAGCAACGCCCTAAAATGGAGGTCTTTGACGAGTACATTTTTGCTACGCTAAAAATGATTCAGTGCAATTCTCCTGAGTCTCCCATTACTGAAGAGCAAGTCAGTTTTTTGATGGAGAAAAATATTTTAATTACGTTTCAAGAAAAAGCTGGGGATGTATTCCAATTTGTCAGGGAGAGATTGGTGGATCCAAGAAGAGCCATTCGCCAAAGAGGAACAGACTACCTGCTCTATGCCCTCTTGGACGCTGTGATTGACAATTATTTTCTAGTCATGGAAAATATCGGAGAGCGAATCGAGAATCTGGAGTCTCAAGCCATGCTTGAGCTAGGGAAGGAAACACTCAATGCGCTTTACCTTCAGCGAAGAGAAATGATGGATCTCCGACGGTCAGTTTATCCACTTCGGGAAGTGATTGGCTCCTTTGACAAATATGCCGAGCATAAAATTTCTCCAGAAGTCCGGCCTTTCATCCGGGATTTATATGAAAATACCATTCAAGTCATCGAAACCATCGAAGTATTTCGGGATATGTCATCCGGTGTGTTGGACCTGTATATGAATAGTCTTTCGAACCGAATGAATAATGTAATGAAGGTCTTAACGATCATTTCGACGATTTTCATTCCTCTCAGCTTTGTCGCAGGTGTCTATGGAATGAATTTCGAATACATGCCCGAACTGAGCTCCCGAAATGGATATTTTTACGTTTTAGGAGGAATGGGTATTGCTGCGGTTGGAATGCTCATAGCCTTTCGAATCAAGCGCTGGCTCTGATTAGGGTCTGCTGAAAGAGCTCAAGTTTGAGATTTTTTGGTATTTTTTAAGCCAATAACCTTGAAATTGCTAAAAACCTCTTTTCAAAAAAGATCGAATTAATAGGGAAAAAGATCGCTTTTGGTTTATTCAGGCGTTTTTCAGAAGGCCCTAATTATTGCAGCCGGATGATTTCTGTACCAGCACCATTTTTCAAAATGAGCTGACCCTCTTCGTAAGCGTAACTACGAACCGCCCGAATCGCTTCCAAAAAGGCATTTTCAAATCTGCTATCCGGACAGGACATCATGGTCGAACCTAAATTACCGAATTGTAGCTGCTCATTTTGTTCAATTTCGTATGGTCCAAAAATCCGATTACATCCACCATTCCCGCTGATTTGCTTTGAATCGGCATCAAACTGAATGTGGGCATCTTTGTCTGTTCCTGATACCTGTACAGGGTTTCCGTTAAGCTCGATAAGTACCCACTTCTTTCCTTCCCAATTACTATCCGGGAAGGATTTGGGGCTGCAAGCGATCAACCAAATAAATGCAATTGTATAAGTGAGACCTTTCATATCTGTCTTTTTAATGATTAAAGCAGATTAAAGGCCAAAAAAATTGAGATGATGATTTTTAACCTTTTTTAAAAAGCTTTTAAGCTGATATCCATGCTGTTCACCGAGTGAGTCAAAGCACCCATGGAAATAAAATCAACTCCGCATTCAGCCACTGCTGCCAGGGTTTCTTCCGTAATTCCTCCGGAAGCTTCAATACTCATTTTTCCATCTACTAAATCAACTGCCTCTCGCATGGTATCGTAGTCCATATTATCCAACATGATATAGTCTACGCCTCCTACTTCCAGGACCTCAGCGACCTCTTGCAGATTTCTGGTTTCTACTTCGATTTTTAGATTGAGCGAATTAGCTTTAAGATAGTTTTTGGTATTAATGATGGCTTGTCGGATTCCTCCGGCGAAGTCCACATGATTATCCTTCAGCATAACCATATCGTAAAGGGCAAAGCGATGATTTACCCCTCCTCCGATGTGAACAGCCCACTTTTCCATCAATCGGAAATTGGGAGTTGTCTTCCGGGTGTCCATCAGCCGAGCTTTGGTATGAAGGATTTTTTGGGTAAGACGGTGAGTCTTGGTGGCAATCCCACTCATTCGTTGCATGCAGTTGAGGACTAGTCTTTCAGATGAAAGAATGGAAGCCGCCGGCCCTGAGACTTCTAAGCCAATTTCACCGAAAGAAACAGTCTCTCCGTCTTTTTTGAAGACTTTTACCTCCAATCGAGGATCAAAAGCTTTGAAAATTCGCTCAGCCAACTCAACTCCAGCCAAGATGCCATCGCCTTTGATGAGCAATCTTGCTCTGCCTTGTCTATCCGATGGAAAGGCAGAAAGTGAAGAATAGTCTCCTGGACCAATGTCCTCGGCAAAGGCAGATTGTATAAATTGATCAAGGGCTGAATCAGATAGATAGGCAGGCTTCATGCCACAAAAATAGGCATATTGAAAGGTTTAGTCGCTGTTTTTGGAAAAATTACCTTAAGCTTTTACAAAGCCAAGGCTGTAAATTTTCAAATCTGTATCGAGTTGGTTGATTTTTATAAAGACCCGATAGCTCGCCTGACCACTTTGATATTCACCGATATAGGAACTCAATTTGGGATTAGTTTCACTTCTGTAAACTAGCTGAAACCTCAAGGGAGGGTTTTTCTTAAAAAAATCTTTGATGACCTGCTCTGCTTGGTTTTTGGAGAAATCCCCCTGTTGTCCATTGATATTCAGTGAAATACTATTTTCGAAATAGCGGGCTAGTTCACCGCTACTCCCAGAATCAATAGCCAAAATCACCGGATCGATGGATTCATTGAGATCTTCCTTGTCCATGAAGGGCATGAAAATCAAGAATAAACTTAATATAAACGGGAGGGCATTCATTTGGGAATCAATTAGACAAATACTAAGCCAAAAAAGTATTAGGAAGAACCTTTCCTGCTTTTTGAAAAGATGAATTTGAATCGCAATGGGAACTCCTCCTCACAATGGTGAGAAAAATAATATATTTGCCCCTATGGAAAAGAATGTACTTTTAATGATCCTGGACGGATGGGGTATAGCGAGTAATCCGGCTGTATCTGCCATAGACAAAGCGAAAACTCCTTTTGTAGATAGTCTATATCAAAATTATCCTCATGCCAAACTGGATGCATCTGGCTTGGCTGTGGGATTGCCCGAAGGACAAATGGGTAATTCCGAGGTGGGACATATGAATATTGGTGCCGGTCGAGTGGTCTATCAAGACTTGGTAAAAATCAATCAGGCAGTCAAGAACGGAGAATTGAAAGATCATCCGATTTTGACGGAAGCATTTGAAAGTGCCAAAAAGAATAAGAAAAAGGTACACTTTATGGGTTTGGTATCCGATGGAGGAGTCCATGCCCATATTGACCACTTGAAAGGACTCTGTGATGCAGCTAAGCATCATGACCTGGAAGATGTATTTATTCACGCTTTTACCGATGGACGGGATACAGATCCAAAAGGTGGAGTCAAATACCTTCAGGACTTGGAAAATCACCTTCAAAAATCAACCGGGAAAATCGCATCTGTGGTAGGGAGATACTATGCGATGGATCGAGACAATCGCTGGGAGCGTGTCAAGCTAGCCTATGATGCTCTGGTAAATGGTGAGGGAGAGAAGTCCAAGAATATTCTAGCAGCCATTCAAAAGTCCTACGATAATGGAGTGACGGATGAATTCATTCGACCCATCATCCATGTCGGTGCAGATAATAAACCGCTTGGCATCATGGCAGATGGCGATGTGGTGGTTTGTTTCAATTTCCGTACTGATAGAGGAAGAGAAATCACTCAGGTACTCACGCAGCGAGACTTTGAGGATTTCAATATGAAAAAGCTGGATTTAGATTATATCACTTTCACCAATTACGATGATACTTTTCAGGGTATCAAAGTGCTTTTTGAAAAAGACAATCTTAGCAACACTTTAGGAGAGGTCCTGGAGCGAGCAGGCAAAAAACAGATAAGAATTGCCGAGACTGAGAAATATCCTCACGTCACATTCTTCTTTTCCGGAGGAAGAGAAAAGGAATTTGAAGGTGAAAGCCGAATTCTCTGCCCTTCACCCAAGGTGGCTACTTATGATCTCAAGCCAGAGATGAGTGCCTATGAGATTGCTTCGAAAATCAATCCGGAACTGAAGCGAAAATCAGCCAACTTCATCTGCCTCAATTTTGCCAATGCAGATATGGTGGGACACACCGGAGATTTTGACGCGGCTGTGAAAGCTTGTGAAGCAGTAGATGAGTGTGCAAAAAGCGTGATCGAAACTGCTTTGGAAAATGACTATACGATCATTGTGATTGCAGATCATGGAAACTCCGACATGATGATCAATGAGGACGGCACACCAAATACAGCCCATACGACTAATTTGGTACCATTCATTGTAGTCGATAAGCATGATCGATTTGAACTTGCCGATGGAAAATTGGGGGATTTGGCACCTAGCATCTTGAAATTGATGGGTGTGGCAGTCCCTGAGGAAATGACCGGAAATATCCTGATCAACTAATGAGAATTAGCCTATTTGTTGTTTTTGGGTTTGTTCTGACCCTTTTGAATTCCTGTGAAAATGCTCCTGGAATTGCTAAGCCAGGAGAATTGGATGTCTTACCCTACTATGATATAGCCGGTTTTGTGGAGGGTGAAATTTCCAAATTGGGAAATGAGACCGTCCGGAAGACCACTCGAATCAACGGTAAGGAGGAAGCCACCGAAGTGACCTTAAGCCAAGAAGAGTGGAGAGAAGAACTCGATGCTTTTTTCAAGGCTGATATCAATAAGCCCTCTATGGTCACAGCCTATTCGACCGAAGTAAATGGAGATGTACTGCTACACAGGCTCCAGCCGGGAGAAAAAAGCTCTATCAAGGAAATCAAAGTAAGGATCATTGATGATCGCCCGATTTGGGTGACTTTTAAGATTTCGAAGGAAAATTTTTTCTATACTTCAACCATAATCGGGGAGATTTATATGAATCAACGGACCCAGAAGATCGATCATTATTCCATCGAAACGACCCAAAAGATTATGTTTTTGGATGCAAATAATTTGAGGATCAAAGGAGCTGTTCAACCATAATCATTTTTAGGAATTCATAAAAAATCCCGACTTTCTGATAAGAGTCGGGATTTTTTTGTGTAGAACTTACCAAGTTCTACCCCCGCTTGGCCGGGCTCTTCTCCAAGGGCTATCTTCCGGCTTGGGCTCTTTGAAATTGCCGATGATGTAGGTGAATGTCAGCATTCCGTATCGGGTCAATACATTGGTAAATACATCTGTAATGGCTACATCTGACACGGTTCGGCTGATGCTGTTATTCTGATTTAAGAGATCAAAGATCACCACCTTCAATTCTGCTTTGTTATTCTTGGCAAAGCGGAAGCCTCCCTCGATATTCCAAAGCCACACTGACTGATCAAAACCTTCCGAAAGTCCGCTGTATAGCATGTTATTCACTGTATTTCCTACAAATAGCTTTCCGTTGTTTGGAGAGTAATACAAGCGAATATTGGACTCTTGCACGTAGAAGTTCTGATCCAGATTGGCCTGCAAGCTAGAGTTAACAATCGTGTAGGTACCGGTAGTGCTGACCGAGAAGTCGACATTCTTGCTGATATTGGAACTGATCGTGATTCCTTGACTTAGGTCGATGTTATCATTCAGGTTTTTCTCCCCGTTGATCATACCCGGAGTTCGGTTGAAACCGATTCGTGTATTGGTATTGAATTGGAGTTTCAGTTTGGGAATGGGCATTCCATAAGTGGCAAAGGCCCGCAATCTCCAATTACCATCCAAATTGACCGGCTGAGAAATCTGACCTCCTGGTCTTAGCAAAACTTCACCATTGATCAGCGTATCCTGCGCTGCTACAAAGGTGCTATTTCCTATAAAATTACTGGTAGCGGAATAGTTGATAAAGGTGAAAAAGGTCTGGGATTTTTCCAGATTCACCTTCGCTATGTTCGCGAAAATATTGTGATTATAGCTCTGCCCAAGATTCGGATTTCCCACACTGAGGTTAAGCGGGTTTTGGTTGTTGATCACGTTTTGCAATTGATTCACGCTTGGTTCGTCGGTATCTGTTCGATAGCGAATTCTCCAGCTAAAACCTGATTCCCGATTTCTGTAGTTTATGTTTGCACTAGGCAGTAGATTATTAAAGTCTCTTCTAAAAACTCCTACCTCAGGAAAAAATGCCTCATTGTCCAACCTGGCGAACTGATAATCCAAGTTTAGGTTGATGCTGTAGCCGTTATTGTTGTAGGCATAGCCACTTCTCAAGCGCTGTGTGATAAATTTATTATCAAACTCATTACTCAATGCCGTATCCAAAACGGGGAGGTTTTCTTCGTTGAAAACTCGTGTTTTTTGATCAGCAAGGGTTTTGTTGTTGGAAACTTGGTAGCCAAATGTACCCATGGCCTTTTTGCCTAAAGGTTCGGTAAAAGTGAGATTTACCCGGTAGTTGAATCCATCATTCAAAGCATCTGTCTCTTGAATGGTCGTGTCTAATTGGTTTCGCTGAAAGTCACTGCTAGCGGCTTCCAGGTCAGAAAACTGATCACGATTGCTCCAAGTAGTAGAAATATCTGTAGAAATTGTTCTTCTGGGTTTGTCAAATTTATAACGATAGGTAATATTATTTGAAATGTTGAAGGCTTTAGTCTCTGCCTCCGAGACTGAGCGAAGTGCAGAGAGCGAATCCCCATCATTGCCTAGTGTCAAGGCATCGCGGTCGCTGAAGGTACGGTTGTTTTGAATCGAAAAGCTTGGCGTGATGATGATGCTGTTTTTATCGTTCAGGTCGGCTTCAATTCTGGCATTTGCCCGGTGATTGAAGTTTTCGACGTTGTTGATTAGGCTTTCTTGATAAAACTGACTCATGCTTTCGTTGATAATCCGTTCTTCATTTGTGATTTGACGGAGCGTATTGTTGGTGTTGTTGAAAAAGTAGGAACCGGTGAAGTTTACTTTTTTACCCCATTTATCACTGTAATTTAAGCCTAAGGCATTGGTAGCAATGATACCGATGTCATTGCCGACGAAGAAGTTATTATTTCCGCCGCCCCATCGGCCCCCTCCGCGTCCACCACGTCCGCCGCCACCGGAGTTAGCACTCAAGCCGGCCAGATCCTGTGAGGAGAAGTTCTGTTGATTTATATTATTGGTCAGGCCTAATATGGAGAAGCGCCTATCACCATTGAAGAAATTTAAGCTTCCTCCGCCAGAGTAGCGGTCATCGGTTCCATATCCCGCATAGACACGACCAAACTGACCATTTTTTCGATCCTCTCTCAAAATGATGTTGATAGTCTTGGAGTAGTTGCCATCGTCAAAACCTGTCAATCGACTTTGGTCTGAGCGCTGATCAAGTACTTCTACCCGCTGGATAGCGTCTGCCGGCAAATTGCGCAGAGCAATACTTGGGTCTGATCCAAAAAACTCCCGGCCATCGACAAGCACCTTTTTGACCGCTTCTCCTTGAGCCTGAAGCTGACCTCCCTGCATCGTGATCCCAGGCATTTTGCGAATCAAATCTTCTGCTTGGGCATTCTCCATGGTTTTGAATGCATTCGCATTGAAAGAAGTCGTATCACCTCTTTGCTCCCCAACGGGAACCTGTCCTTCGATCAATACCTCTCCCAATTCTTTGGTGTCCTCCATCAATACAAGCCTTCCTAAATCGCTTGCATCTCGCAGATTGTGGACTTTGGATATCTTTTCATAGCCTATGAAGGTGATTTCGATTTTCACCTGGGGGATATTCGGACGAGCGATTTCGAATTTTCCCTGGCCGTCTGTGACTGCTCCCCGTAGCAGGGAGTCGGCCAGTGTTTTTATTTGGACATTAGCCCCAGCCATGGGCTGATTGATCGTATCGTCTATGACGACTCCGGTCAGTTTTCGCTCAGGTTGAGTTTGGCTTCGCTGCGCAAAAATAGAGTTGCTAGATAAAAAGCTGAAAACCAATAAAATGAGAGGTATAATTTTTTTCATAATGAGCAAAGTTCAAGTACTTTGACTCAATGAAAAAGCCTGGGGTTTAAACTAATCTGAAGAATAAATAAGAATGGAATATCTTGGGGATAAAAGGCAAAATATGGGTATGGTTTTCTTTAACCCGAAATATGCATTAGACTTCTTATTACGAGTCCAAACCGCTTCAAAATCAATCGCTTTGCTGCATTTAGCTCAATCATCGTCCCGAGCACTCGGGATGCCTCATTCTCCGCCTCAGGCGGATTGATTTTATTGCAGTTTGACCTCTTCCCGTATCCCGATCAATCGGGACGGGACAGGCTACTACAGATTCTAATGCATAATCCGGGTTTAAATTTTAGCCATAATACTATTGTATGAAATCCCAAAATGGCTATCCTCAAATACCACCTTCCCATCCCTAATGAGAATGGCCTGAGGAGATTGATGAGGAACTCCAAAGTCCATGGCAACTTGATCGGAAAGAGATCGGAAAGCTATCAGATCCAAAAAATAAGGGATCAGACGCTGCTCATCCTCTTTCTTCCAATTACGTGCTAGTCTGTCGAGTGACATACTGCTGATGGAGCATCGCGTACTATGCTTGAAAATCAAGACTGGCATGTCTTTACTCTGCTGCTTGATTACATCAATTTGTCCGGGATCGGTAAGTTTTTGCCAATTCATACGTTATTCTCCTAATTTTGACCTGAATCTCAATTGAAAATTTACTATTCCTTCATGCGAATTAAAAACGCAACATATTTGCAAAAATACAGTCTACTTCTAATAAGTTCCTTATTTTTCTTCTTTTCCTGTAAAAGTTTAGATATATCAAGTCCCGGAGCTTCTCCCACTGTACCGGAGGCCCTATCAGAAGTTTCGCTACCTGCTCAGATGCCGGCTGCTACTTTCGATCGATTGGTCAATTCTCAACTTCTGCAAATCTTAGTGGAAGAAGATGATTTGGATTTGGGTAATGGTTTGGAGGGGGATCTTCAGATTAGACGGGCTGGAAAGGTAACCTGGAAGACCTTAAGCAAGGAGCAATTAGAATTGAGAATTCCCTTGCAAATCCAGGGGGAAGTCGGCTTGAAGCAGGGAGGACTTGGGAGCCTTTTCAGAAGAAGAGTTCCTTTGGACGAAAATTTTGCTCCGCTGATTCGGATCAATCCTGAAGTCAATCCGAATTGGTCTCTCTCGGTCCACGATTTTGAATTGGTTGAGCTCGGTGGAGATCTGACACTGGAAGTTTTGGGCTTGGAACTGGACTTGACTGGCACGCTTGAGCGTCAAATTAGCCGTTGGGCAGAGATAAATTTGGGACCTGAGCAGGAATTGGTTCAACTGAAACCCTGGATTGATATTCTTTGGCAGCAGGTAGGAAAGCCTTTTAAGGTGAGTTGGCAAAACCAAAACCTAGCATTCTCGATTCAGCCTCAAGAGGTAGGTTTTGATGAGCAGTTTTCTGGGAATAATGCGCTGGATTTGTTCTTAGGTTTGAAAGGAAAAATCCAAAGCCACCCAGTGGAGGCAAAGCCTTCGAGAGCTTTTCCACTTCCGGATTTGACTGAGCGAAGAGAGGAGAAAAACCTTATTTCAGCCCGAGTTCCTATCGGCATAGGATATGAATTTCTCGATCAGGAACTGGGCAATTTCTTAGGCAGTTCGCCTATCCGAGTGGATAAAAAAACCACCATGCAGCTATCCAATCTGCAGACCGGTCCTTTTGGTGAGTTGCTTATGGTTCGAGCAGACTTTTTGGCTATCCGATCAGATGGGGAACAGTTGGATGGAGAGATCTACGTGGTAGGTAAACCCTCTTTTGATCAAGTGGAGCAGCAGTTAGAGTTACAAGATATCAACTTTAAAGTAGTCACAGAAAGTACCAAAGTAAATTGGGCGGTAGCTTTCAAAAAGGGAAAGATTATCCGAAGGATAGAAAGACAGGCAAGGTTCCCGATCGATGAATTATTGCAGAGCACTTTAGACTCTTTTCAGGGACAGCTAAAATTAGAAACTCCCATTGCAGATCTTCGCTTGGGGGATTTGAGTCTAGCACCAGGAGGATTTTATCCTTTAGTCGATGAATTGCTGATTCATATGCTGATCGAAGGGAAAGTTGATATCGTCTGGAAGTAATTAGCGAAAAAGCTTTCCAAAGCTATCTATTCCTTTTGTCTCGGCGGACTTGAGCATTTTGATTAAAAGCTGGGCTGTCAAAAAAGCATCACCAGCAGCGGTGTGTCGGTCTTCAGTTTGAATTTGATATCGCTCACAAAGTTGGTCTAGCCCGAATTCCCGCATCGGTATTTCATTCCAGTTGATGTGTGGTCCGTACTCCAGTCGGACAGCAAGGTCTAAGGTATCCAAATGTGGATTGGGAAAACTCTTCAAGCCAAAAGGTGAGGATATTTTTTGAAGCATTTCCAGATCAAAATTGATATGATGCCCGACGATTATTCCTGAGCCCAGATAGCTCAGTAGTTTTTGGCTGAATGTCTTTGGACTGAGCAGGTTTTCCCGCTTGATCAAGCCATGAATTTTCGCGGTATTTGCGAGGCTTTTTGAAGACTCCGGATAAAGTTCAATCGCTGAATCAACCCGGATTTTTCCCTGTTTGATTTTTACCGCACCAAAGGAAATGATATGGTCTTTTTTGACATCCAAGCCTGTGGTCTCAGTATCTAAGACAATGAACTCCAGTTGATTGATTTTTCGGATTGGAGGAATAGACGATTCAAAAAGAGCCAAATATTCTTCGACAAATGACTCTTTTTTTTCCTCCGGTCGAAATGGCCACCAGCTCATGAGCGGAAAAAGTCAAGTTGGAATCTGACCTGGATAATATCCTGAAGCTCTCCGATAGGGCCAAAGGTGTTTTTGAGAAGCTGACGCTGTATTTTCCCCAATTTTTCGGGAGCAATATAGCGTCCACTATTACCATTTTGAAGACCTTCAATGGCCCGCATGCGCATCAGAATTTCATAGGCTTTGGCTGCTTGGGTAAAAAGCTCCTGGTAGTTGGGTTCTATCTCAGCAAGTTTTTCGAATCGTTTGAAGGTATTGTTAATACCCGATACGCCATGATACAACACAAGAAGCCTCGCCAAATCGGTAAGCGGCATCATTGCCCGGGCTTTGATGTCAAATTGATCCCGATGCTCACCTGATTTTTCGACCAGAAAGTTTCGGAAGAAACCCAATGGTGGAGGGTTTTGGAGGGCATTTTTTGCTAAGAAATTTAAAAAGACCGGCTTCTTTTTAATTTCCTCAAAGACATGAAAACTCAACTCATCACCAAGAGCCAAACTGCCAGAAATCACTCTAAAATCAAAGAAGATGGATGATCTCAGTAAGGCTTCCGGGCTCGGATGAAGAACCCATTCGGAAAATTTGGCTTTCCATTTTGAAAGGGGTAAAACCAAATCCGCATTGGAAGCCATGATATTTGCCGGGCAGGCGCTAAATCCGCAAGTAAGCATTGCCTCTACCACATAGCTGCCTAAATGCTGAAAGTATTCTTGTGCTTTTTCTTTAAGGTCAGCTTCTACATTCCCATAAAGTATGGCATTATCCTGATCGGTGCGAAGCAACTGCTCTTCCCTACCTTCTGAGCCTAATGAGAGAAAAGCAAATGGCACCTCTTCCATTTCCGGGTAGTCTTTGCCTAGGTGTTTTTTGCCAAAAGCAATGGCTTGCTGAATGATGACATCATTTATTTCCGTCATCACGCCCGCCACGAAATCCATGGCCACCTCATTTTCTAGATAGTAGCGGAGCATAGTTTCTGCACGATCTCGGATTTGGGCCATTTCTTCAATGGTGTTGGCATTGTTGAGGGCATGAATCAGCACTGCAGGAGAGTTGCCCATGGAAAGTAAAATATCATGATCGGAAAGAATTCCAGACACGGGACTCTCTGCTGTGCCATCCTCAGTGAGTATGAGGTGGTGAAGGCGGTTTTTGATCATGCTGAGGTATAGATCAGCAAAAGCCGTATCCGGTTTTCTGGTAATCACCGGGCTAGACATGATCTCCGAACAGGGTTTATCAGGAGAAATGCCTTTTGAAAGCACCTTACTTCGTAAATCCTTATCAGTAATGATTCCAAGCGGATATCCTTGCTCATTGCAGATAATAATACTGCTGACTTGACGCTCATCCATGAGCTGAGCTGCTTCTCGGATGGTGTTTTCTGGCTGGCAAGTCAGGACATTTTTGGAAATTCGGAAGGCACTCTGCCCTGAAAAAATCAACAATGAATGGTCCTCAGATTTGCGGCTAAATTCCATTCGGGCCTCCTGCCCCTTTTCCAAATCCGCTTTGAATACCACCTGTCCCGCAGCAAAGCCAGCAGCAAAATAGAGCGAAACCTTTGGGTTTTTCTCCAAAAGCTTTTCAAAAATAGCTACCGGTATCGCATAGATCAGGCAATTCTCTCCCGCAAGGGCGTCAAGCACGTAGGGTCTTTTTCCCAGCAAAGCCAATATTCCAAACACATCGCCCACATCACAGTATTCCCGGATTTCACCAGCTTCTTGAAGCATGATTTGACCTTCTTTGAGGATGAAAAAATGGGGTCTGGCAGGCTCTCCCTGGTGGAATAACCACTCATCTTTAGATAGGTAGCTGATCTCTACCGATTGGGCTACAGATAGCAAGTCCCCCTCTTCCAAAAATGAAAAAGGAGGATGCTTTCTGAGAAATTCGGCTACCCGATTGATAATAACATTCATGCTAGAGGCTAGAAGTTAGACACAAGAAACAAGATCGAGGACTTATTTCCTTCCTTCTATGATTTTCTCCACTACTTCCGGATCAAGCAAAGTACTGGTATCTCCCATATTTTCGGTGATTCCTTCTGCTACTTTTCGAAGAATTCTACGCATGATTTTACCAGATCGGGTTTTTGGAAGGCCGGGGACGATTTGGATTTTATCCGGTTTAGCTATCGGTCCGATTATTTTGGAAACTGTATCCTTGATTTCAGCTACCAAATTTTCTTCGGTTCGGTTTTTCATATCGCAAATCACATAGGCATAGATTCCTTGACCTTTGACCTCGTGCGGATACCCGACCACTGCTGATTCGATGACAAGTGGGTGCTCATTGATGGCGTTTTCCACTTCGGCTGTACCCATTCGATGTCCGGAGACATTGATTACATCATCCACACGGCCCAAAATTCGGTAATATCCATCATGATCTCGTTTTACGCCGTCTCCGGTGAAGTACATCCCTTTGTAGGTAGAGAAGTATGTTTGCTTGCATCGCTCATGGTCTCCGTAGGTCGTACGGATCATCGATGGCCAGGGATATTTGATGCAAAGATTTCCCTCTACTCCATTTCCAGTCAATTCCTTCCCTTCTGCATCCACGATAGTCAGTTGAATTCCTGGCAGCGGAAGCGTCGCATAGGCAGGTTTGGTCGGGGTAATTCCAGCTAGTGGAGATACCATGATGCCTCCCGTCTCTGTTTGCCACCAAGTATCGACGATGGGGCATTTACCCTTTCCGATATGAGTGTGGTACCAATTCCAAGCTTCCTCATTGATAGGCTCTCCGACAGAGCCGAGTACTTTGAGCGAGCTGAGGTCATTTCCTTCGATCGGTTCAGTTCCGTAGGCCTGTAAAGCGCGAATTGCGGTGGGAGCTGTGTAAAATTGATTGACGCGGTGCTTTTCCACCACCTGCCAGAAGCGTCCCGCATCTGGAAAGGTCGGTACTCCCTCAAACATCAGCGTGGTAGCCCCTGCCAAAAGAGGCCCGTAAACGATGTAAGAGTGTCCGGTGATCCAGCCGATATCTGCTGTGCACCAGTACACATCACCGGGGGAGTATTGGAACACATTTTCAAATGAATACTTGGTATAAACCATGTAACCGCCCGTTGTATGTACCACGCCTTTGGGCTTGCCTGTCGATCCGGATGTATAGAGGATAAATAGCATGTCCTCCGAATCCATCTCCTCAGCTTTGTTTTCAGTAGATTCGTTGGCGACGACCTCATGCCACCAGAAGTCTCGACCTTCTTTCATGGTCACTTCTTGATGTGTGCGCTGATACACAATGACGCTTTCGACGGAGGCCTTTTCCAGTGCCTCATCCACGACGGCTTTGACAGGAATTTTTTTCGCTCCGCGGAAATTGCCATCAGAAGTCAAAACAGCCTTTGCGTTACAATCGATAATTCGGTCTGCCAAGGCTGACGCACTGAACCCTGCAAAAACAACGGAATGAATGGCACCAATTCGTGCGCAGGCCAGCATAGCGACCGCCGCCTCGGGCACCATCGGCATGTAGATAATGACCCGATCTCCCTTTCGGATGCCTTTGGATTTGAGGGCATTACTAAATCGATTCACTTCTTCATACAATTCCCGATAAGTTAGGGTCCGTGTTTCTTCATTGGGATCATTGGGCTCCCAAATGATGGCAGCCTGATCTGCATGGGTAAAAAGTTGTCTCTCGAAAATATTCTCAGTGATGTTCAACTTTCCTCCTGCAAACCACTTCACGTCTGGCTTTTCAAAGTTCCATTCCAGCGTTTTGTTCCAGCGTTTTCTCCAGAAAAATGAATCGGCAATTCTTGCCCAAAATTCCTCAGGCTGGCTCACACTTTTTTGATATTCGTAAAGGTACCCGCTCAGGGTATGCAATCGATCGCTCATGGGTTTTTATTTTTAGGTTTATTTAATTAGTTCAATATTGCTTTTACTTTTGCTACCAAGTCTTTATTGACAAAGGGTTTGGTCAAATACAAATCCGCCCCGATAGCCAGTCCCTTCTGAATATCCTGTTTCTTACTTTTTGCAGAAAGAAAGATCACCTTGACAGATGGGTCCTGATTCTTGATGTATTTACAGACCTCATAGCCGTCTACTTTGGGCATCATAATATCCAAAATTACCAGACTTGGGGAATCCTTGTCCACGATGCCAATGGCCTCTTCTCCATCACGAGCGATAAAAACGCGATGTCCATCTTTTTTCAAGAGGTATTCCAGTGACAGGAGAATATTTGGTTCGTCATCGACGATTAGTATCTTACTCATAGTATTTGGGTCAGTTTTTCTTGTGGTTTAGTAATCAAAATCGGCAGCTTGATCTCAAAGTAGGTCCATTCATTTTTTCGATCAACATTTAGTTCTCCCTGATGGGATTCAATGATTTTTTTGGAAATAGCCAGCCCCAATCCACTTCCCACCGGCTTCTTACTGTTTTGATTTCTGGCTTGAAAAAACTTATCAAAGATGTAAGGGATCTCCTCTGCGGGAATTCCCGGGCCATCATCCCAAACTGAAACCGTCCAAGAATTACCCTCAAATTGGGCTTTGATTTTTACCTCAGAGCGGGCAAATTTTGATGCATTGGAAAGTAAATTCAGCAAAACTTGCTTGATTCGGTCTGGGTCTAAGTTTTGCTTTTTTATATTTTCAGCTAGCTGAAGCTCAAACTTCAATCCTTTTTCAACCATTACCTGCCGAATTGATTCTGCAGATTCTCTGATAAGCTCAAGTAGATCAACTTCCCGTAGGTTCATCCTCTGCTTTCCGGAGTCGAAGCGCTCCAAATCCAGCACTTGATCGATCAATCGGCTCATTCGCTCAGTTTCCTGAATGATGATTTCCAAAAATCGATTACGCTCTTCTTCAGGTAGTTCATCTTCTTTTATTATCTCCGAAAATGCCCGAATGGATGTGATGGGTGTTTTCATCTCATGGGTCACGGTAGAGATAAATTCGTCCTTCAGGAGATCATTGATTTGAAGTTTTTGGATCAATTCCTGAAGCTTTTTAGAGGCCTTTTTGAGTTCTCGGCTTTTTGCCTCGAGCTCTTTGTTGAGAGCCTTGATTTCGCTGGATTCCTTGAGAATATCCAAGACCTCTTCCATTCGGATTTCCTCCTCTTTGACCACAGAGGCTACCAAGATTCGAGCAGAAGCGGCACCGATGACGCCACTCAGAAGACGCTCTGAATAATTGACAAATTCAGGGTCGGCCAAGGCCTTTTCATCAAGCTGTTTCCCGGTATTGGCAGTAAAATCTTTGAGGGCTTTGGCGGTCTTCTTTTCTCCTAGAAAATTAGCCAAGAGTGTTTTCAAATCCAGTAAATAAGCTTGTCCTTTCCAGACGACAGAGGAGTCCATCGACTTGCTAAGCCGGAAAATATCCACAAAAACGACGGCTTGGTTATGCTCTTTTGAGCTTTGAACATTAAAAAGGCTGACTCCGACGAAGCAGAAAATATTCAGTGCCAAGCTGAAAAAGAGTCCATGGGAAACGTAGCTCAGATCCGAAAGTCCCAAAAGCGCCTCAGGCCTTAAAAAGCTCAAGCCAAATGGGCCATGCTGTAGAAGGCTTTCCGAAAAGTATCCCACATTCACCATAGTTGGCAAGACCAAGGTGTAAAACCAAATAGCAAAACCAACCAAAATTCCTGTTTGAGCCCCTCTTCTGCTAGCCTGCTTCCAGTAGATTCCACCGATAAGGGCAGGGGCGAATTGGGCTATGGCTACAAAAGAAATAAGGCCAATGGAGACCAAAGTGAATTGTGCTGCAACTTGATGATAATATGAATAGGCGGCAAGTATGACCAGAAGGATGGATAGTCTTCTGGAAAAAAGTAAGATTTGTCCCAAACGGTGTTGATTCCTTTTCTGAAATCCAGGAAAAGAAAGTAAGATCGGCATCACCAGGTAATTACTGATCATGGTACTCAGAGCGATGGTAGATACAATGATCATCCCGGTAGCTGCTGAGAATCCACCCAGATAGACTAGGATGGCGAGCCACTTTTCGCCCAAGGCTAGTGGAAAGGCCAGGACAAAGGTATCCGACTGAAACAAGCCCTCTGGAAAATACACCATGCCCCCGAATGCAATGGGAAGTACAAACAGATTGATCAAAAGGAGGTAGAGTGGGAAAAGCCACATCGCAGTATCGATATGGTTTTCACTCGTGTTTTCGATGACCCCCATTTGAAATTGTCTCGGCAAAAATAGAACAGCCATCATGGATAGAAGGCCCATCAGAAACCACTCCATGGCACCATTTTCACCTTGAAGAGTGAATAGGCTATCAAGACCTTGCTGAGCACTTTGATTGAAGAGATCCCCAAAACCTTCAAAAACAAAAAAGCTAACAAAAACCCCTACTGCCAAGAATGCGATGAGTTTAAAGACAGACTCGAAAGCTACTGCCATGACCATTCCTTCATGTTTGGCGGTAGCCTCAATTGCCCGTGTGCCAAACAGAATGGTAAAGGCTGCCAAGACCAAGGATAAATAGAAGGCTGTGTCTTGGTAAAAAGGAATTCCCTTCGCCAAATCGAAACTCTGTGAATCCTGTAGCATCTGAAAGGAAGAGGAAACCGCCTTGATCTGAATGGCGATATAAGGTAAAATTCCCACCAAACTCAAAATAGTGACCATTCCGCCCAGAGTGACATTTTTGCCATAGCGACTGGCGATGAAGTCAGCGATGGAAGAGATATTTTGGACTTTCGAGATCCGGATAATCTTCCTCAAGACGATCCACCAAAGTGGTGCTGCCAGGCTTGGCCCTATGTAAATGGTCAAAAAATCCAGTCCGTGAGTAGCTGCTCTTCCCACCGATCCATAGTAGGTCCATGCGGTACAATATACCGCCAGACTCAAGGCATAGATGGCAGGATGATTGGAGAGTTTACGGCCGGTTTTGGCCTTTTTCTCCGAAAACCAAGCAATCGCAAATAGCAAAGCCAGGTATCCAAAAGTGAACAATATGATCAGCAGATTGCTAAACATCCGCTTTTGAATTTGACTTTCGAAGAAAAATGACCAGGATTAGGATCAAAAAAAGCCAGATCCCAAACACGGACAAAAACAATAAAGGAATGCCTAGCCAGCGCTCCGGGATGTCATAGATCGCCAGCACCGGATAGTTTAGTAGGAAAAGGCCAAAAATAAATATAGCCCAGAGAAACTGCTTTTTCCGTTCTTCTTTCATGGTTTTTGGGTCAAATCAAACACTTAAGATAACCTTTTTGGGAGGTTAAAAGAAGAGAAAGCACGGGTATTACTCCGGCTTTCTCTTTTTCAGGATTAATGGTCATGTGCCTCACCTGCACCTCGAGGAATACGGATTTCCTGAATCATGTCCTGTACATCCTGAGGCGGAGCTGGTGTGAATTTGGATACACCATAGCAGATCAGGAAGTTGAGAACCATACCTACCGTACCAATTCCTTCAGGAGAAATACCAAATAGATAATTATCCGCAGAAACTGCTTCGGGACTAAGTCCAAATAAAGTCACTCCAAATTTGAAGTAGGTGATGTAAATCAACGTAAATAACAAGCCCGAAACCATGCCGGCAATGGCGCCTTCCTTATTGATTTTGGTGGAGAAGATACCCATGATAATTACCGGGAAGAAAGATGAGGCTGCCAGTCCAAAAGCAAAAGCTACCACCTCGGCGACAAATCCGGGAGGGTTTACTCCAAAATAGCCAGCCAATACAACCGCTCCCGCAGCAGATATACGGGCAATCAACAACTCTCTCTTTTCTGTCATGTCTGGCTTGAAGGTGCGGAAAAGGTCTCGGGATACAGAAGTAGATATAACTAGGAGAAGCCCAGCCGCAGTCGAAAGAGCGGCGGCCATACCACCAGCCGCTACCAGGCCGATTACCCAGTTGGGAAGCTCAGCGATCTCTGGGCTGGCTAGTACCATGATGTCTTTGTCGATGGTGAGCTCATTAGTCGCTGGGTCAGACGCATATTGGACGATGCCATCTTGGTTTTTATCATCGATCGCAATCAAATTGGTCTTTTGCCAATTGCTGACCCATTCTGGAAGCTTGTCCACAGGTTTATCAGCCACCGAATCCAAGGCATTGTAAATGCCAAATGCCGCTACTGCTGGTGCTGTGGTGTAAAGAATAGCGATGAATACCAGAGCATAACCTGCAGAAAGTCGCGCGTCTTTTACTCTAGGAACAGTAAAGAATCGTACTATCACGTGTGGAAGTCCGGCCGTTCCCACCATCAGTGCCAGCGTGATAGCGAAGATATCTATCGTACTTTTTCTACCAGAGGTATATTCTTCAAAGCCTAAATCACCCAAGACCCCGTCCAATTTGTCCAGTAGGTAAGTACCGTCTGCCACCGTGCTGCCTAAGCCTAATTGTGGAATTGGGTTACTAGTCAGTTGCATCGAAACGAAGATGGCAGGAACCATAAAGGCAAAGATCAACACGCAGTATTGCGCTACTTGCGTGTAGGTGATTCCTTTCATCCCTCCGAGCACTGCATAGAAAAATACAATACACATCCCGATGACTACTCCCCATTCGATGGGGACTTCCAAGTACCTGGAAAAAACAATCCCCACTCCCCGCATCTGTCCTGCCACATAGGTGAAGGAGATGAAAAGGGCACAGATGACGGCTACTACCCGAGCCTTGTTGGAATAGTATCGGTCTCCGACAAAATCAGGTACGGTGAACTTTCCGAACTTCCGCAGGTAAGGGGCAAGCAAAAGGGCTAAAAGCACATAGCCTCCCGTCCAACCCATCAGGTAAACGGATCCATCATAGCCCGAAAAGGCTATCAATCCGGCCATCGAAATAAAGGAGGCCGCAGACATCCAATCAGCGGCAGTAGCCATACCGTTGGCCAAGGGAGATACTCCGCCTCCAGCCGTGTAAAATTCTTTGGTGGAACCCGCTCTCGTATAGATGGCGATCCCGATATAGAGGGCAAATGATAAGCCCACTAGAATATAGGTCCAAGTTAAAATATCCATGTTTTCTGGGTTTAGAGGCTTATTCTTCGTTTACATCAAATTCTTTGTCGAGCTTATTCATCTTGTACACATAGACAAAGATCAAAAGCACAAAGGCATAAATAGAGCCCTGCTGGGCAAACCAAAAACCGAGTTTGAAACCTCCGATTTTGATGGCGTTAAGCTGATCGACAAGTAGGATCCCGAATCCGAATGAAACGGTAAACCAGATGAGGAGAAGTATCCCCAGTAGTTTGAGGTTTTTCTTCCAGTAGGCTTCTTTACTGAATTTGTTTTCTGTCATGGTTATTGGGTTTAGAGAAATATTTGTGTCTGTAAAATGAATTCACCGGCGGAACCTGATCTTCTGAAATTTTCGAAAATAGGTCGCTGACTGTACTGGAGGGTGATTTTGGCTTGATGCGCATTGACGTAGTAGTTCATCCCCAGGTCATATTGCCAATTTCCCTCCTCAAAGTATTCAAAATTCTTGTGGGTGATTGCTCCGAAAGGCTGCAATTTTCCTTTGTCGCCTAAGATTTTTTCAGGTAAAAGAAATCCTCCCTGTGTGTAGAATATTTGGCCCGTTCCGATCATAGGTTGGGCATTCCCGGGGCCATTCTGGCTGCTTCCCGCTCCAAAGCCCACATTCATGATTCCTACATTTCGAATGTAATTTGGACCAAAATCATAGTGATAATAAACCGAGTAAACGGTAAGCGCTGTACCGGTGGATTTATTCAGAGGCATATCCAAAAATGCATCCAGTCCCAACAGGGAAATGGAATGACTTTGAGTGACTCCGGCTGCATTTTTCGAACTCGTAGCATCCCGGTGCTGATGCCAGCCAAAACCTAAATTGAATACCCGTTTGGTGCCCAAATAAGAGCCCACAAAATAGGGTAGCTTATTGCTTTCGGTGTCCCAAAACTGATAATCAAAGTATCCCTGCGTTGCCCAATGATCATTGATTGCATTGAAGGCGATCGGGCGATCGGTAGCCTCATCATACCGGCCACCGGCTCCTACCGAAAACGGTTTATTCAACGCCATTCTGTAGTTGAGCTTTCCGAGCGTACCTTTGGCATAAAAGCCAAATTGTCGGGCAAACTGATCCGTGAGCTCGATCAAAGGCCAATTGAAAATCGGCGCATCCACTGCCATAAAGTTGAGCGTGCTGTGACTGGTCATTCGGGAGATACCGTTCCAATAATGGAGGCCCATGCCTAGATAGAGTTCATTGGTGACTTTGAATTCAGTCCAGACATCGTGAAAAAAGAGTTGGGGCTTTTTGGCAGACATGCCCGAGGCAGTGCCAAGACCCGTTTCAGGATCCACTGTCACAGGATTACTGCCGGGATTTCCTGTGAGTCCTCCACCGGGGATTCCGCCATTTGTGAAGGTTTGATTATTGATACCAAAATGGCTGAGGATCAGAAATCGAGGCGAGATTTCCGCATAGGCAAGTACCCGTGCTCTTCGAATACCGATATCAGTCGTAGTGGATTGTGGGCTTCCCGCTACATCTAGGGTTCCGGGATTGTTTTGGATTACTCGGGCCCACATTTGATTCCAAAGTAGGAATCGGATGTATTTTGATCCGTCATCATTTAGCTTCAGGGTGAGTGGTTTGTAGGTGTGATCTACAAAATCCTGATCTGCTTTTTCAGGCCTGACTTTTTCTTGGGTCTGCTTTTGGGCATAGGTGGGCATCCCGAATAGCAGGACGCCACACATGCTCAAAAGCATGGTGAATTTGTTCTTCATGATTATTTTGGGTTGGTAAGTGCCACCTATCCAGGCCTGTAGATAAGTGATGTCCTAAGATGTGGGGAAGAAGGTCAAATCAAAAAATTAACATCTATTTTTGCTAAAAAAATATAGCTAACCGAATAATATTTGCTTAGCCATTTTTAAACCGCTCCCATTTGATCATCATAAATTTATCGCCCAATTCAGTGAGCAGCATTCCTGATCCTTGAAGATTTTCCTTTTTTGTCATGAATTTGACCAATTCTTCGTGGCTGAGTACTTTATATGTGGGGCGGTAGTCGTATTGTTCAGGTGCTTTGATTTTATATTGTCTCACCCAGTTCATGACAGACACATGGCTCACGCCCAATATTCTTTCGATTTCCCGAAAGGAAATTCCTTCTACATAAAGCTGAAGCGCCTTGACCACGTAATAGGAATCGATGCCTTTTCCGATTTTATTGACTGAGAAATGGTAATTGCATTTTTTGCATTTGAATCGCTGTCTGCCGCCTATAATTCCACTTTTTACGACTTTCGGGTGATTGCATTTGGGACAAAAGGGCTTTTCCATATTTCACTTTCATGATGAACTATAGTAAATTAGCGAAACTATACTTATTTAGCAAATATTTATTTTCAAATAGAAAAATCAATCTTAAACAGAAAGAAATTTGGTGATTGGGACTTATATCTAGCCGAATCTTCCTTAAAAATGATTATTCGCTCTCCTGCCAATATTAAAACTAAACGGTCTAAAATAAGCGTTGATATGAAGAAGCCGAATACTTCGATCTTCTTTCTTCCTACTTCCAGCTTGATTTCAAAAGAGATTTAGGATATGGGCATGATTCCTTATTTCCATATTTTCAATCTCAAATTAAAAACTCAGAAATTATCGCTAATCCAGCTGCCAGAAAGCTGACCAGGAGTTTATTGAGCTGTAATTTGTGATGTGGGCTGCTTTCAAAGAATATGGTAGTGGAAATGTGCAAAAACCCTCCCGTGACCAAACCATAGAGTACACCAATCCACTCTTTCTCCAAAATTCCCGACTGGAAAATAAGCGAGCTCGAAATCATCCCTAGCGGGGAAGCCAAGGCAAATACCACCAAAAGGATCAAGGTCCAGCGTTTCGACAAAACCTGTAACAGTACAGCGGCCAAGGCAAAAGCTGCGGGTCCTTTATGAAGAATGATGCCTAATAAAAGCGTATTTTCGCTATGTGAATGCCCAATGTGGGCAGTTGTATCTCCCATCAAAGTACCATGCGAAAGAAGTGTACCTTCCAGGAAGGCATGGATAAACAATCCCAGCATCACCGTCAACACCCCCTTGGATTTTGGGCCATGAGGTAAATGGATATGGCCATGCTCGATTCCACTGGATAGAAACTCCAAAATCTGCTGCAAAAGAAAGCCAATAAGGATGTAGAGCCCCATTTTGGCACTATCAAAGCCACTATCAAATAGCTCCGGAATGATATGCAAAATCGTTATCGAAAAAAGATAAGATCCTGCAAATACCAGGAAAAGTTTGAAATACTTATCCTTCCAACTAGGCGCAAAAAACACCAAAGAGCCTGCAAGGATTGCCGTGAAAAAAAGAAGGATAAAGTTTAATACCATGTCGGGACAGGGCCAATTCTATCTGGCCATGTTTGAAAACCATGGCAAAGGTAAGAAAATTCAATAATGTTGCAATAATGTTGCATTTATTTCCTCTTATCAGTTGGTAGGAAAGGATAAGTATGGCTTAAGTCCTTCACTGACATGGTATTGATACTCGCCAGTTGAGTCACTGTAAATCAAAAATACTTTGATCTCCTCCATCTCTTCATCCAGCGCAATAGCTTTGTCCAAGCCCATCACCATCATGGCTGTAGCATAGGCATCGGCGGTCATACAGTCTGAGGCAATTACCGTAGCTGAAAGCAAGTTATGCCTGACCGGGTAACCGGTCTTTGGATCAATGGTGTGGGAAATTTTCACAGAGTCCTGTACGTAAAAATTGCGGTAGTTGCCCGAGGTGGCCATGCCCTTGTCATCCAGTGCGATGATAGAATAAAGATCTGATGCCATCGCTGTTTCTTCCGGTCTATTGATGCCTACCTTCCAAATTTCCCCCTGGTCATTGACGCCTTTTGCCACCAATTCTCCTCCGATTTCTACCAAAAAATCATGGATGCCTTTTTCTACCAAAAAATCCGCCACTACATCCACTCCCTGACCTTTAGCAATAGCCGAAAAGTCCAAATACAAGCCAGTCACGGTCTTACTGACCTGTTTTTCATCAAAGACAACCTTGTCGAAGCCAACTAGCTTCAAGAGATCCCGAATCTCAACCGAGTCCTTCAGACTAGGCCCATCCGGACCAAAGCCCCAGACATTGACCAAAGGACCCACCGTAGGGTCAAAGGCTCCTTCTGTCTGCTCATAGATGGCTTTGGAGGCATTCAGGACCTCCGGGAAATAGGGTAAGTAAAAAACCAGGCTGTCCTGCTGATTGAAGCGGCTGATCTCTGAGTCTTGGATATAGGTGGACAGGCTTTGGTTGAAAACAAGAAGCAGGGAGTCCACGGAAGACTTCAAGTCTCTCCCTTTGGGATCCAAATAGCTGATTTGGTAGCTAGTGCCCATGGTCTGACCGGTAATGGAAATCCGACCTTCATAGATGGTTTCCTTTACTGCCTCGGTTTCTTCTTGTCCACGATTTCTCCAGAGATATACCGCCAAGACCATCAGGAGGAGTACCAGGGAGTAAATGATATTTTTTTGTTGATTGGATCGCATAGTTTATTGATGTGATTGTGGGGTAATCTCAATTACCGAGCTTTACAAATCAGTCTTAAAAGTCCGATGATGGATGGCCGATGTTCGTTGTTTGTGTAACCTGAATTTCCATCCGGATTTTCAACCAATTTTCCTCCTAATTGTAAAATCTATCCATTTTCTTAAGAGATTCAAATTTAGCTCAATTTTCAGCTTCATAACCAAGGCAAAGACAAATTGTAATTAGTCAGAATGGGATTTTTCTATATTTGTGTCAAAGCAAAACCATGAGAGAAGACTACCTGAGCGGAGACGAAGAAAGCTTAAGCCCCAAGGATCAAGAATTTGAGCGGGCTTTACGACCCTTGAGTTTTGAGGATTTTACCGGTCAGGCCAAGATCGTTGAGAACTTGAAGGTCTTTGTTTTGGCAGCAAAAAAGCGGAGCGAACCGTTGGATCACGTTCTCTTGCATGGACCTCCCGGGTTGGGAAAAACCACCCTGAGTCACATCATCGCCAATGAGCTTCAGGCGGGAATTAAAATCACTTCAGGACCTGTGTTGGACAAGCCCTCGGATTTGGCAGGTTTGCTGACCAATCTGGAGGAGGGAGATGTACTTTTCATAGATGAGATCCATCGCCTCAACCCTATCGTGGAGGAGTACCTCTACTCCGCTATGGAGGACTTTCGGATTGATATCATGCTAGACTCCGGCCCAAATGCCCGCTCGGTGCAGATTTCCCTCAGTCCATTTACCCTGATCGGAGCGACTACCCGATCGGGTCTATTGACCTCACCCCTTCGGGCAAGATTTGGAATCAACTCCCGCTTGGAGTATTACGATGCCAAACTACTGACCGATATTGTTTCCCGGTCTGCGGGAATTTTGGATACTCCTATCGATGAAATAGCTGCCTTTGAAATCGCCCGAAGAAGTCGTGGTACGCCTCGTATAGCGAATATGCTTTTGCGCCGAACCCGGGATTTTGCAGAGGTGAAGGGGGATGGGACCATTACCTTGGATATTGCTAAAATGGCCTTGGATGCCTTGGATGTTGACGAACATGGATTGGATGAGATGGATAATCGTATCTTGCTGACCATCATTGAGAAATTCAAAGGTGGGCCCGTAGGCCTGGGCACGGTTGCCACGGCCTGTGGAGAGGAAGCCGAGACCATTGAGGAAGTATATGAGCCTTTTCTGATTCAGGAAGGATATATGAAGCGTACAGCTCGGGGAAGAATGGCTACCGAGTTGGCCTACCAGCATCTAAAAATAAAGCCCAATCCCGGTACAGGAAGTCTTTTTGGGGATTAAAACTGGATTTTAGGATGAGGCTGCCCTGCTTCGAAAGAAGTCGGACGATTGGATAATACCGGCTTTTTATGCTTGCGTAAAAACATCGATTTTGAAAAATTTAGAAATTTTTTATTGGATTTATAGTTAACTAGTCCTATCATTGGATTTAATTAATTCATGTATCTTTTTCAGTATAAAATGAAAACTAATTTAACCCCCCTCCTCTCTGCTTCTTTACTAAGGGATAAGAAAAGTTTTTGGCGCCTCAGTGCTATTGCCTGTTTGTCAGTTCTCTTATTGATAGGGTTTTCCTGTATTCAGGAGGAGGATATTCAAACCTCCACGGATAAAAAACTAAGCCTTAGCCCGTAGATACAGAAAGTGAAGTCTTGGTTTGAAACTAACCAAGAGCTCTTGCAGCCCAAGCCGGGCTCAGCCAATGCCCGGGAATTCAGCAAAGATTTGATTTTACCATTTTTTGAAAAAGAGCCAGATTGGGAAGATTTTTATTCCTATCAATTCCCAGACGGGAGACAAGTGTTTGAGGTTCATCTTAAAAATCTGACAGGGATCATGCCTACTACATTTATGGAAAAATATGGCAGTCAGGCCGATGACTTGACGGAGGAGAGCCTTTTATTTGTAGAAAATCCTCAGGTAGCAGATGGATTTGTACCGGTAGTAGTCCGCTACTTCAGTGAAGGTCAGAAGTCCGAAGGGATGACCTACCATCAGATACCTTTAGGTTGGACCGGGATGATTGATCTCTTTACCTATGATGAGCGACATCTAAGAAGTATCAAAGTAGAAAACGGGCAGCTGATCTCTCATATCCGCTATCAGACCGAGGAGCCGAAGGTTTCATCTAGAGATTATTCTTCCTTAATAGTTTGTTCAGGTTATTGGGTTGACTTCCCAGTCTATGGAATATTCATGGGGGTAGGAAGCTCGGCGCCAGTCTATATTTTAGAATGTACTTCCATACCTGACGGAGGTGGAGGATCATCTATTCCCGTGAACCCACCTACAGGAGGAGGAGGAAGCTCTCCTACTAATCCTCCTCCACCAACAGGCAACAATGGAGAGACTGATGAAAGCAATAATTTCTGTAGGGATAATCATTGCATTCCTTTTCCGGAGGAGGAAATTATTAAAACACAATCTTTCATAGGAACGAAGGCAGACTGTGTATATGAAAGACTACTAGATCTGAGTGGAGGATTTAGGAAGGCTATTCAAAAATTTGATGGAAGCTTTCCAGTGGCTCACTTGAAGTTTGATATGGGAAATATTGAGCCATCAAGAGGAATGGCTATTCCACCTAATAGCACTGGCACAATCAATTCACCGGACTATGTCATTACCATCAGGCTGAATAATACTAATTCTGTAAATGGTGTAACAAAAAGACCAAATCTTTTGGTTGCTAAAACTATAGCACACGAAGTGATTCATGCTGAAATGTTTAGGAAACTACTATCTGTATTAGATAATGGTGGTAACATAGATGGTGTTACGAGACAAAATGTCTTAGATGCTTTAGATGGTAACTACCCAGGGTTATATGATTACTATAGACGCCATAAAAATTGGCAACACGCACAAATGGCGACTCATTACAGAGAAACATTGGCAAAAATATTGCAAGAATATGATACGGGTATTGCCGTACCTAACAACCAACAGCCATCACAGCTTTACATGGATTTAGCTTGGGAAGGTTTAATTTATGGGTTCTACCCCTAAGTTAGTGAGGGTATAAGTTTAAGCCTCCGTGAAAAAATAATATAGCACTTCTAAAATTATCAAAAGTACGATATCCTCTTCCCACGGTTTTGAGTTCCTGTAATTTACCGTTTAGTCGTTCTGCCATCCCATTGTTTAGGTTGTTAATCAATGCGGCGACAACACCGGAAACATGGTTTTGAAATATGGCTACAACTTTGTCTACTTCCTTGATTTTCCGCTTTAGTGAATCTGAGGCCCAGCGGTTGAACAGGTGCCATGCCTGCACCTTGGAGTTATGAAACAGTTGTTTGAAGTTTTCCCGTACCTGCCAGGCTTTGCTTACTTCATAACTGGCTCCGGCGATTGCCTCAAAATGGATCCGTTGTTTCTCGGTTAGGTTGTCGGGGTTCTTGAGCAGCGCATACCTGCTATTTTTCAATTCGTGGTGCTGTTTGACCTCTCTCCTTCGAACTTTGTCGATAACCTCATTGAGGTATTTGACCAGATGAAAGCGGTCGTGTACAATCACTGCATTGCCCAGAGACTCTTTGGCGGTTTGGATGTAGGGTTTCCACATATCCATGCTGATTGCGTTTACTCGACTTTGTTGATCCGGAGTCAAGGCCTTGTCAAACAGCGCCTTGCAGGACTCCTTGGTTCGGTGTTCTCCCACGTCAAGCACACAGCCAGAGGTGGGGTGACTGAGTACGGTCACATAATGGTGACCTTTCTTAAACGACTTCTCGTCAATGCTCAGGTGCTCAAAAATGAGCTGGGAATAGTTCCTTCTCTCCATCCCCCGTCGGGTACTCAAGTGTAAAATCCGGTTGACCACGTTAAATCCACAGCGCATGAGTTGAGCTGTTTTTGTCTGGTTTTTACTGGCTTTCAAAAGGTCTATGACAGCGTGTTCGAACAAAAAAGTATGCCGCTCATATCCAGAAGCCCAGTTAGGCTGAACCGTCTTAATCTTACCATTGGATGTCTTGATTCTGGGAAGACGACTCCTGATAAAAGTCTTGTATTGCATGGTGTCCAGATGCCTCCAGGATCGCTCAGGGGCGAAGTCGTAAACCTTACAAAACTCATCGCTATCAACATCAATGATCTCATCCAAAAGGCATACTATATGAATGTAAATCTCAGCCTTGCTAAGGTCAGTTTCAATTGATTCGACTATCCAACCGTCCTCAAGATTCAGCAGCTTGGTGAAGAAATTCTCTGTGAACATTTTTTTCCCTCAAGTTAGCATTTTCATTAAATTCGTGGTAGATCCAATTTATGAAAAGTCACCAAACGCCATACCAACTTGGACAAGTTTGCCGCAAACTGAAAGAGATAGAATAGAAGACGTAATCTCAGATTATATAGCTGGAAATTCAAACGAAACTTGTATAGAATGAAAATTATAATATTATCGCTTTTTATGATTATTTCATTCGCTTGTTTTTTTCAAAAACAAGCGAATGAAAAAGAAACGGTTTATTTATTGTTTGATAAAGATAATAAAGAAAAATGCCTTATTGAGGATGGTTCAGGTAATTCAAAGTACTTTAACAAATATAGAAAAGAATATTGGGAAAACGGCAACATAATAGCTTTTAAAATTTGTGATGAAACTTTTGCTACACATAAAGCGAAAGATTTAATAGACACCTGTGCCATATCAACTTTGGCTAAAGTTAAATTAGTTGATTTTGATTACATCGAAAGGAAATATGATTCATTATTTGAATTCAAACATCATGTCTTTGAAAAAATATACTTTATTGAAAAAATATCAGCAGATGAAATCGTTAAATACGAAGTGAATTGGCTTGATGATATTCTAATGATAGTTGATTAAATAATGCCTGAAACAATTAGATTTTCATTCCTATGATGAGCGACATCTAAGAAGTATCAAAGTAGAAAATGGGCAGCTGATCTCCCATATCCGCTACCAAACCGAGGAGCCGAAGGTTTCATCTAGAGATTATTCTTCCTTAATAGTTTGTTCAGGTTATTGGGCTGACTTCCCAGTCTATGGAATATTCATGGGTGTAGGAAGCTCACATTCTGTCTATGTATTAGAATGTACATCCATAAATGACGGTGGTGGAGGTGTAGGATCATCTATTCCCGTGAACCCACCTACAGGAGGAGGAGGAAGCTCTCCTACTAATCCTCCTCCACCATCAGGCAACTATGGAGAGACTGATGAAAGCAATAATTTCTGTAGGGATAATCATTGCATTCCTTTTCCGGAGGAGGAAATTATTAAAACACAATCTTTCATAGGAACGAAGGCAGACTGTGTATATGAAAGATTACTGGATTTGAGTGGAGGATTTAGGAAGGCTATTCAAAAATTTGATGGCGAATTTCCCGTGGCACATTTACGGTTCAAAATGGCAGTTTTAGGCCCTAATAGGAGAGGTCAAACATCTCCCCCTCAAAATTATATTATTGATATTACGTTGAATAATAATACTAGTACAAGTGGTGTTAACTTTCGCCCACATTTGATGACCGCAAAAACACTTATTCACGAGGTGATTCATGCTGAAATATTCAGAAAAATGTTATCCCTTTCAAACAGTAATGGTAATATAGATGTGTCAAAATTGAATGATATGCTATTAAAAGGAGATTATCCAGGAATGTTGGACTATTACGTTAGATTTGGCGTAAACGGATTTTCAGCATCAACAAATGGCACAACACTATAGAATGACCATTGGCGGAGTACTTCAAGAATATGATACCGGAATTTCACTTAGAGATCATCAAATGCCGCAACAAAAATATATGGATCTGGCTTGGGAAGGATTAAATCACAGTAATATCACGGCATGGAAAAACTCGATCTCAGAAGAAGAAAGAACCAGAATAGATAATGTGATTAAAGATTATATTGATTTACACAAGAATCAAAATTGTCAGTAGAATGATTCATTTTCCACTTTACATTTCCTTGATTTTTTTCATTTTTCATTCGAAACAGGAAGTACATTTATATTTTGAACCTAGCAGTACTGAAACCTGTACTTTACATGAATCGCAAATTGGAAGATTTCATTCTGAGACTCAAGTCAAGCGTTACGTGAAAATCCAGCAAGTGAATGACGAAATTGATTTTTATATTTGTAATGAAAAGTTTCAATTTAAAGTATTAAAGCATACTTTAGACAGAGGGATTTCCAGTTCAGATATTAGAAGTATAAAATTCTCGGATATTAATGATCTATTGGAAGAGGTTCAGAAAAATAACCCCTTATACCCAAACTCACTATTTGATAAAATTTATATCTATGAAAAGCAGCGTGATGGAAGCTTCATCAAATACGAAGTTGCTTGGGAATATTACATAGAATAGAAATTACGACTAAACCTTTTAAGGTAATGGGGAGATTCGAAAAGTTCTTTTCACAGTATTATCCCAAAATAAATCCTGAGTGGGATTCTTGGTCCTTGAATTATCAAAGTTCTGAACAATTAAAACGGATTAACCAGGTTTTACACAATGATTCTCAGCGACAACAACTGATTGAATTTTTAGAAAAAAGAAGTCGCTCCTTTGCAATTCCCTTCCTATCAAAAAAGATAGACGATAGACTGAATTTGGGATATAAAAAGTCAATCTCACTGGTGTATGTCATAGGTGAAACCGAAAATAAAGAGTGCTTCCGAAGGGTGGAGTACCTAACAGTAAGTGTTTCAATATTGGAACACCGTTTATGTGTCTTTGGACAGGATTTAAAGAGTTCGGTCCTGAAAAAACCTCTAAAGTATATCCTTTAAATCAATCGATCTATTTGGAAGAGGCAAGAAAAGCTTTTTCAAACCAGCCATTTGAATTATTATCTCTGGATGAAATGGAGGTGGAATATTTGGGCTATTTCAATTACGAAGAAAACTTAGAGGCATTAACAGTCAGGGAGGCCTTTTTCTTTGACTCTTACGAGGTCTTGTTGTTCTGATGACTTGGTAATAATCTTATTTTGGCCTTTTTTGTATTTTTCTTGCAAAAGACGAAGTAAAAAAACCAACTCATCAATGAAAAGCACCCATTGTGTCTTAGCATTATTCCTAGTGGCTTGTGGCACCAAGGTTCCAAAGGTGCCAGCTATTGAAGATGCATCAAGCAGCATTCCGAAGGCAGAAAACATCCTTCGATCTCCCATTACCCATGGGGACACGCCCATCTGGTACTACAATGAGTCGGAAAATTTAATCATTGAAGAAATCGCCGAAACTTTGCCGCAGGATCAGATTTTTCTCAACGAAGTATCGATAGCAAACTATCCCAAAACGCCTGAAAAGCTACCTTCAAGTTTTATCCTTAAGAGGCGAGATGATCAAATCGATATTCTCAATTATCGAAACTTGGAGGATTCTGTATGGGTGCAATACAGTCAGGGTAAACTAACATCTTTAGAGTTTAATAATTACAGCAATACAGATTTTAGGCTGGAGGATTTGCCTGTTTTCCAGGCCACTTTGGATGACTATAAGGAGCGATATCCTGGATCTTACAGCTTACGAAACTTATTCCCTTCCTATCTGCTTCAAGACTATCATAATCTAGATAGCGTGAAGACCATAGATCTGACTTTCCTATGGACGGAGGGTGCAAGAATAGATATCATCTGGCTGAATAAGTATGCGGTGCATGCAGAATTTAGGTTTTTTTGATAAATAAGGCCAAAAGCTAATCATGGAAGTCTCTTATCTGGGAGGCAAAGAAGCCATGGGCCTATCAGCATCTATAGATCAAACCCAATCCCGGGACGGGAAGTCTTTTTGGGGATTAAAGCAAACTCGCCGCATCCTCGTCCAAAAACCAGATCAGGTTTCCGCTTTCAGGCTTTACCAAACTGGCCGGGTAGGAATCAAAAATCCCTTCTTTTCGGATCACCTCCCGCAGCTTTTCTGCTTTGCTTTTGCCAGTCACCAAAAAGGCCACGGTCTCGGCATGGTTAATGATTCCTCCACTCAGTGAGACCCGAATCTGTCCCGACACCGGATGGGCAACCGTCACACAGAGATCTTTGGCTTCCCACTGATCAATGGAATCCGGAAAAATCGATGCCGTATGCCCATCGTCACCCATTCCCAAAATCACCAAGTCAAAGCGAGGCATTCCATTTTGGGATGGCAATTGCTTCTCCAATACTTGGGAATAGCGTTTGGCTTCCTGGCCAGGATCATTTTCACCTTGAATCCGATGCACATTCTCTGCAGGGATCTGAATTTTGGACAGGAGATGATCCTGAGTCATTTTAAAATTACTCTCCGAATCACTCGGCGGTACACAGCGCTCATCTCCCCAATAGAAATGCACCTTTTTCCAGTCGTTTTTTTCCCCATACTGAGCCGCTAATTCATCAAAAACGATTTTTGGCGTGCTGCCACCGGAAAGTGCAATATGAATCTCCGCCTTGCTATCAATCAGGTCAGATAAATACGCAGAAAAGCTTTTGGCCACAGTTTCCTTATTTTCAAAAATTCGTGTTTCCATGGGTATTGGGTTTAGCAAAGAATACAAAATCCTGTTTCATCGGTCAGCAAATCTCCGGGATTGCGCCAGCCGAAGCTATCTTCGATCAGTTCGTCCGAATTGCGAGGTCCCCAAGTACCTACCGAATAGCCGTAGGTATTGACAGCGGGATTGTTTTCCCAGCATTTCAATATGGGATCTACAAATCTCCAAGCAGCCTCCACCTCATCAGCACGGGCGTAGAGTGTGGTATCGCCTTGCATGGCATCGAGCAGCAGACGCTCATAGGCATCCATGACCTGTGCGGACTCTAGATCGGAATAATAAAATTCCATATTTGCTTGCTCCACATGAAAGCCTAGGCCCGGAACTTTCACTCCAAATTTGATTAAAATTCCCTCATCGGGTTGGATTCGAATGATCAGCTTATTGTCCTTGCGGTAAGCGTCTTGGCTCATAAATACCTCATGGTGAGGAGTCTTGAAGTGAATGACGGCTTCAGTGACCTTGGTTGGCATGGCCTTGCCTGTGCGAACATAGAAAGGGACACCTTTCCATCGCCAGTTATCTACAAAAAACTTGATGGCGGCATAGGTTTCGGTGGTAGATTCCGGATTTACCCCTTCCTCTTCCCGGTAACCCTTGACAGTTTTTCCATCAATTTCAGTTTTCACATATTGCCCTCGCAAGGTGTTTTTGATGATTTCCTCATCCGACTTCATGATTCGAAGGGATTTGAGTGCTTTTACTTTTTCATCTCTAATCTCTTCCGCATCTGAGGAAATGGGCGGCTCCATCACTAGGAGAGAGACAATTTGCAGCAAATGACTCTGAAACATATCCCGAAGTGCCCCGGATTTATCATAATAGCCTCCTCTTTTTTCTACTCCGACGGTTTCGGCATTGGTGATTTCGACATGATGAATGTAGCGTCGATTCCAGAGCGGCTCGAATATGGAATTGGAAAATCGGGTCACGAGGAGGTTTTGAACTGTCTCCTTTCCCAAGTAGTGGTCGATTCGATAAACCTGCTTTTCATCGAAATAGTGGTGCAGCGCATCGTTTAGAGTTTTGGCTGACTCGAGATCATAGCCGAAAGGTTTTTCCACGATCAAGCGTCTAAAACCATCTTTTTCTTTGCTAAGTCCTGCCTCGGATAGGTTTTTGGCAATTACCTCATAGAGACTCGGTGGAGTGGAGAGGTAAAAAATATAATTACCCGATGTGCCGTGCTGTTCATTCAGCGACGCGATCCGATTGGCAAGTAAGTCATAGCTGTGGTCATAGTCACTGCCCAAGTCTTGATAGTGGAATTGTTCAGCAAAGGCCTGCATGGTTTGAGGGTCCTCTTTGCTGTTTTCTTTTTGAAGAAAAGGGCTTTCCAAAATGGCTTTGGTCCGAAATTCCTCGTCGGTCATATTGCTCCTGCTTACTCCTAGGACACAGAAATTTTTGGATATATGACCGCCTTTAAAAAGGTTGTATATGGCTGGAATGAGCTTCCTTGAAGTGAGATCCCCAGAAGCACCAAAAATGATAAGCATCTGGTTGGGTGTTTTTTTCATAGGGGGGAGCTTTGTTGCAAAAGGGGAAATATCAGAAGTCTTGATTCAGTTTTTTTCTCAAAATCCCAAATAAGCTGATCAGATCGGTTAATTTTGAAATCTGACACAAAAATAAGTGAATTGGTGAGAAAGAGCGAGCTTGAGTGCAGATTGATAGGATTAATTGAATTTTAGAATAGCGCAAAACATGCAAGAAACGCAATATGATTTTGGATTGATCGGCCTCGGGGTGATGGGGCGGAATTTTATTTTGAATGTAAAAGACAATGGCTTTTCAGCTTTCGGCTATGATCTGGATGCTGAAAAAGTGGAGGCTCTCCGGGAAGAAGGAGGTGATCGATCTCGTGTTGATGCAACTCAAGATCTTCCTACTTTTTGCCAATCACTTAAAAGTCCTCGCAAAATCATGCTGCTTGTACCGGCAGGTAAAATTGTGGATCAAGTCATTGAAGACTTACTTCCGCATCTAGATAAGGGTGATATTATCATTGACGGAGGTAATTCATTCTTTTCGGATACAGATCGGAGGGATGCATATTTGAGCGAAAAGGGCATTCATTTCTTTGGTTCGGGAGTTTCAGGTGGTGCCAAGGGTGCCAGAAAGGGACCTAGTATCATGCCGGGTGGAAATAAAGAAGCCTACGAACATGTGCGCCCGATCTTTGAAGCGGTAGCCGCCAAGTATCAGGGTGAACCTTGCGTAGCATATTTGGGACCCAAGTCGGCTGGCAACTATGTCAAAATGGTTCATAATGGCATCGAATACGCCATGATGCAATTGACTTCGGAGGTGTATGACCTGCTACATCGAGCTGCTGGTTTGAGCAATGACGAGCTTCATCAAGTCTTTGATACTTGGAATAAGGGTCGATTGCAGTCCTTTTTGGTAGAAATTACTGCTGAGATTTTCCTTCAGGAGGATGATTTGGGTTCAGGTCGCTTGGTGGATATGATTTTGGATAAAGCAAAGCAGAAAGGTACAGGCAAATGGACTTCCCAGAATGCCATGGATCTCGGAATTCCAGTTCCCACGATCGATATGGCTGTGAGTATGCGAGAGATATCGGCTTTGAAATCCTTGCGTGTCGATGCCGATTCACTTTATGATCGCCCTAAGCTTCCTGCCTTGCCAAAAGAAGAGTTAATTGAGCAGGCAGAACAGGCCTTGTATTTCTCCTTCGTCATTTCCTATGCTCAAGGTTTGCATCAGCTTGCTGAGGCATCCAAAGAATATGGCTACGAGTTGGATCTTTCTCAGATTGCCAAAATCTGGCGTGCGGGCTGCATCATTCGTGCTGGGATGCTTGCTGATATTGCAGAGGCCTTCGGCCAAAATCCAAAGCTTGAAAATCTTTTGCTTTCTCCAAGTTTTGTGGATAAGGTGAATGGAGCACTTCCTGCAGTTAGAAGTTTGGCTAGTCAAGCCCTGGAAAGGGGAATAGCCATGCCGGGCTTGTTGACTTCCATCAGTTATTTTGACGCCTTGACTACGGGTAGGCTGCCGCTTAATTTGATTCAGGCTCAGCGCGATCACTTTGGTTCGCATACTTACGAGCGTATTGACCGGGACGGAATTTTTCACACGGAATGGGGAGAGTAAAATAAAATAAAAGCCTTTTGTAATAGGCAAGTAATGTATTGCGCGTATAGGTAAACTTTATTAACAATCTTTTATCTTTTCTCCTATTCATTGGACTCTCCTATTTTTTGATTTAATTTTCAGAAAGGCTGTAGAGATAAACCCCCAAAGGATATTTCCTAAGGATTTCTCAAGGTCGGAGTGCTTACTTTTTGCCATTATATTTTTGGTAAAAACTTTGCTGATTAAATGGCATAATATGACACTTAAGAGACCTGAGTGTAATCTTGAAAATTTGATTACTAAATCATGAACACAACACAAAATAAGTGGCACACTCTTGAATTTGAAGAGGTAGTAGAAAAACTATTTACGCATCCTGAAAATGGTCTTTCTACCGAAGAGGTTGAAATGAGGTTGAATGAATTTGGTGAAAACCGCATCACTTCCAAGAAGATGCAAAGTAGCTTGGTGCGGTTTCTTCTCCAGTTTAATCAGCCTTTGATTTATATCCTCCTAGGAGCGACGATCATCACCCTTCTGCTTCAAGAATACACCGATTCTGCGGTAATTTTCGGGGTGGTTCTACTCAATTCCATTATCGGATATGTGCAAGAGACTAGAGCTTTGAAGGCCATAGATGCTTTGTCAAAAAGCATGAGTACCACTGCAACGGTCATACGGAACGGAAGACAGCAGGTATTGGATAGCACACAGCTGGTACCCGGAGACTTAGTCAAGGTAAAAGCAGGAGATAAAATTCCAGCCGATCTGCGACTCATAGCAGTTAAAAGTCTTCAGGTAGATGAGTCTGCACTTACTGGGGAGTCTGTAGCCACGGAAAAAAGTACTTCGACCATCGAAGCCGAGGCACTTCTTGGAGATAGGCATAATTTGGGATTTGCAAGCACAGTAGTCACCTATGGTACTGCCAGGGGCCTAGTCATTGATACAGGAGACCGTACAGAAGTAGGAAAAATCAATCAAAGTATTGCAACCGCAGAGGAACTTGATACCCCTCTGACCCTAAAGATCAAAAGGTTTAGCCATATGCTGCTTTGGGTTATACTCAGCTTGTCCATTACGATCATGGCCGTGGCATACTTTAGAGGAGAGGCTTTGGCAGATGCTTTCATGGTAGCCGTGGCCTTGATGGTGGGAGCAATCCCGGAGGGACTTCCCGCTGCTGTGACCATTATGCTGGCGATCGGAGTCGGAAAAATGGCAAAAAAACGAGCTGTCATCAGGAAGTTAGTCGCTGTGGAGACTTTGGGGAGTACCAATGTGATTTGTTCTGACAAGACTGGTACCCTCACCGAAAATCAAATGACCGTTCAAAAGATTCTGGCCGGAAAAGAAATCTTTGAAGTGACAGGTATCGGATACAAACCGCAGGGAAAGGTGCTTTACAGGGGAGAGCAGGTTTCCTTAAAAGAAAAACGGTCACTCAAGTATTTGTTGAGAGCTGGGGTTCTTTGCAATAATAGTCGAATTTTTGAAGATGAAGAGCGGTGGCTGGCAGAGGGAGATCCTACAGAAGCGGCATTGATCAGTGCTGCCGAAAAGGCAGGGATAAAGGATCATTATATAGATCAGTATTTTCCCAGATTGGATGAAATACCCTTTCAGTCAGAATACCAATATATGGCTACCCTGCACGAAGAGGAGGAAAACTTATTATTTATGAAGGGCTCGGTTGAGGCAGTACTTCGGTGTACAGAGTGGATGACCAATGAAGATGGGGAGCGAGTTACCATTGACAAGGCCATGATTGAAAATTATGTAGAGGAGTTTGCTGCCGATGGCTTGCGTGTGCTGGCCTTTGCATATAAAAAAGTTCCTGTTTCTCAAAAGAGTATCGATCACGAAGACGTATCAGAGGGGATGGTTTTTTTGGGCCTTCAGGGAATGATCGATCCACCAAGAGGGGAGGCGATAGAGGCAGTGGCACTTTGTCAGCAAGCGGGTATTCAGGTGAAAATGATCACGGGTGACCATGCTCTTACGGCAGCCACTATTGCGGGGCAATTGGGGATTGAAGGAAAAGAGGATAAAGGAAAATTAAAAGCTTACACGGGACTGGAACTACAGGGCTTTTCTGATGATGAACTGAAGCAAATCGCTAATGAAGTTTCTGTTTTTGCGAGGGTTAGTCCGGATCAAAAACTCCGTTTGGTCAAAGCTCTGCAGTCCAGAGGATACGTGGTGGCAATGACAGGAGACGGTGTCAATGACGGACCTGCTCTCAAGCAGGCAAATATTGGTATTGCCATGGGGATTACAGGAACGGAAGTAGCCAAAGATGCTTCCGATATGGTTTTGACCGATGATAATTTTGCTTCTATAGAGGCCGCAGTTGAAGAAGGTCGTGGTGTATTTGATAATCTGACCAAATTTATCATCTGGACGCTTCCCACCAATTTGGGAGAAGCCTTGGTGATACTGGCAAGTATCGCATTATCTACCCAACTCCCATTAGCACCTGTTCAGATTTTATGGATTAATATGACTACTGCAATTTTATTGGGATTGATGCTCACTTTTGAGCCCAAAGAACCCGGAATAATGGATCGCCCTCCCATACCATCTGAAAAACCAATTCTTTCATTTCCATTGGTAATGAGGACCTTGTTGGTGGGCAGCCTTATCATGTTGGCCGCTTTTATTTTATTTCAATTTGAGCTTTCGAGAGGAGCCTCTTTAAAACAAGCTCAGACTGTCGCCACTACGGTGTTTGTGGTCATGGAGGCATCTTATCTTTTTAATTGCCGCTCACTGAGGAAGTCTCTAAAAGAAATAGGCTACTTCTCTAATAAGTGGGTTTATATTGGGACATTAGGGATGTTGATCTTACAATTAGTATTTATCCACTCTCCTTGGATGAATACCCTCTTTCAATCCGAACCCATCAATGTTGATTCTTGGATTTGGATTCTTACAGCAGGTTTAGGATTGTTTCTTATCGTCAATTTTGAGAAAGCCATACGTAGAAAATTAAACGGTTCGGAGGAGTTTTAAGAATTCAAATTCTCCTTTATTACTTGTTTTTTTCTGCTTCCACCATATTCTCTATCCCCTTGAGCAGTGTATCTGCATTGAAAGAAATACTATCTATTCCTTCTTCGATCAGGAATTGAGCAAAAGCAGGATTGTCGCTCGGTGCCTGACCGCAGAGCCCGATTTTCTTGCCAGCAGCTTTGGCTTTTCGAATCACCTCTGCAATCATCCATTTTACGGCAGGGTTGTTTTCATCAAACAGATCGCTCAAGACCTCCGAATCCCGATCCACGCCAAGTGTGAGTTGGGTCAGGTCATTGGAACCGATGGAAAAGCCATCGAAGATTTGGGCAAAATCCTCAGCCAGGATCACATTGGAGGGAATTTCGGCCATCACGTAGATCTCGAGTCCATTTTTCCCCTGCTCCAAGCCTAGCTTTTTCATTAGAGTAATCACTTTATTGCCCTCCTCCGGTGTGCGGCAGAAGGGAATCATCACTTTGAGATTTTCTAATCCCATGTCCTCCCTGACTCGCTTGACGGCTTGACATTCCAAAGCGAAACCTTCCCTGTATCGCTCGTGATCATACCGGGAGGCTCCACGGAAGCCTAGCATGGGATTTTCTTCCCCTGTTTCAAATTGGCTTCCTCCCAGAAGATGAGCGTATTCGTTGGTTTTGAAATCACTCATGCGCAAAATCACATCTTTGGGATAGAAGGCGGCGGCAATCGTCCCCACAGCCTGAGCCAGGTTGTCCACAAAATATTCTCGCTTATCAGAATAGCCCTTGCAGAGCGTTTCGATTTGTGCTTTTTCTTCTGGATCCTCCAACTCATCAAAATGTACCAAAGCCATGGGATGCACCTTGATGCTTCCGTTGACGACAAATTCCATTCGCATCAATCCTACGCCTTGATTTGGGAAAAAGGAGAGGTTGAATGCCTTTTCAGGGTCGGCAAGGATAAACATGGGCTGGGTTTTGGGAAGCTTAAGGCCTTTGAAATTGTGCTCCTGAGTTTTCCACTTCAGTTTGCCGGCATAGACTTTTCCGATTTTTCCGGAGGAATTGTCTACGGTAACCAAGTCTCCATTTTTGAGCTTTTCCAGAGCCCCTTCTGCACCCACGATTGCCAGCGCCCCAACTTCCCGCGCCACAATGGCTGCATGGCTGGTTCTGCCGCCTTTGGTTGTAATAATGGCTCCGGCTTTTTTCATAACCGGATCCCAATCGGGATTGGTAATTTCGGTGAGAAGAATATCCCCTTTTTCCAGCAGATCCGTCTCAGCGGGAGAATGAAGTATTTTGACTTTTCCAGCTGTGATTCCGTTACCGATGGCATAGCCGGAACTCAGAAGTTCTCCTTTTTGCGTCAATGAATATTCCTTTAATACGAATGGGTCCTTGTCAGCATGTACAGTTTCAGGTCGGGCTTGTACAATAAAAAGCTCTCCGGAATTTCCATCCTTAGCCCATTCGATATCCATGGGCATTTGGTAATGCTTCTCGATCTGCACCGCCCATATCCCTAGTGTTTCGATTTCTTTTTCGTCAAGTACAAAGGCTTCCTGCTTTTCCTTGGGTGTGTCCAGATTGAGTACTCCTCCCTTTTTTTCATAGATCATGGTTTTGGTCTTGGAGCCTATTTTCTTGGAAATAATGGACTTTTTACCCTTTTCCAAAGAAGGTTTGAACACCAAATACTCATCGGGAATCACCGCTCCCTGCACGATATTTTCTCCCAAACCCCAGCAGCCTGTAATCAAAACAGCATTGGAAAATCCCGATTCAGGGTCGATGGAAAAAGTAACCCCACTACAAGCCAAGTCAGCCCTCACCATCAATTGCACACCTACTGAGAGCGCAATTTCGTGTTTGTCAAAGCCCTTGTCATGGCGATACTTGATCGCACGGGCATTGTAGAGCGAAGCAAAGCAGGATCGGACGATTTCTAAGAGCTTTTTTTCGCCCTGAATATTCAAAAAGGAGTCATGTAATCCGGCAAAACTTGCTCCCGGAAGATCTTCCGCTGTGGCACTACTTCGCACTGCGACGTCTACTTCGCGCCCATTTGCTTTGCAAAGCTTCCGGTAGGCTCCTTCGATTTCCTCGGTCAATTCATCGGGAAAAGTGCCTTTGAGAAAAAGCTTTTTGATAGAGCTAGAAACTGAATTGAGGTTGGAAAAGTCCTTCAGATCCAACTGCTTTAGATGGTCTTGGATAGCTTCACCGATTTGATTGTGATGAATAAAGAGGCGGTAGGCATCTGCTGTCACAGCAAAACCATCTGGTATATTGATCTTCAGAGGAATTAACTTTTGAAACATCTCACCGAGAGAGGCATTTTTTCCTCCCACTTTTGCCACGTCTTCCATTCCGATCTTCCGAAATGATACTATCAAATCTGCCATCCTATTTGCTCGTTATTGATACTTAAAAATAGAAAAGAATAGCTCGGTTTTAGCTGATAAAAATCAGGCCTTTCCGAAGTATGATTCCAGAAAATCAATTGATTACCGGTAAATGAGTAAACCGAAAGTTCCCTTCGTTGTTATATTGTCCTATTCAAAATTGAAAATATGCAGGAAAACTTTCAGAAAGAAGCGGATAAAAATGTCTTTGGGGAAAAATTGATCCCCTGCAGCATGGACCCTTTGACGGGATTTTTCAGAGATGGCTGCTGCAGTACGGGACAGACTGATCATGGGACTCATACAGTCTGCGCGATTGTAACGGAGGAATTTTTAGATTTTTCCAGGAAGCAGGGAAACGACCTGATTACACCAAGGCCTGAATATCTTTTTCCCGGTCTAAAACCTGGAGATCGCTGGTGCTTGTGTGTACTCCGCTGGAAGGAAGCCTATGAATCAGGAGTAGCTCCGGAAGTGGTGTTGGAGGCAACCCATGAGCGAAGCTTGGATTTTGTACCCTTGGATGTGCTGGTGAAGTTTGCTTTCAGTAAAAAGTAAAGGACTTACAGCCTAGCTGACTTTTAGGACCAATTCGCCATGTCTCTTCACCACCCGAATTCCGAAGTGTTGATTGATAAAAGCTTTGCAGTGGTTTTCGGCCCACTCAGCACGAGATTCTGTATCAAACAATAGCGTCATCCGAAGCATGGTTTTGACGTATTGCTCATTTTGACCCAATTTACGAATCATCGAGATAAACGCAGCCTCCCACTCTTCCTTAAACTTGTCAAAGTGTGACTTTCCATCAAAAAGCAGTTCGAGTTGATTGTCCTGCTCCTGATAGCGATAGATTCCGCAGAGCTGCCGATAGATCATTCGAATGCGATCGGTAGGAAACTCAAATCCGTCTAAAATCACGGCATAGGTGCTGTCCATGAGTTTGAGTGGATTGTAGAGGTAAGTGTAGGATCGCTTTAGTTCGTATACCATTTGATCCAAAAGTTCCTCTTCTAGCGCAAATTGCGCTTGTCTAAGGATATAATTTTTGTCTAATGGGAAAAGTTTTTGAATCATTTTCAGTTCGAACTCTGGCAAAAATAGAAAAAATCCAATTCTGGATAAAATTCTTTTGATACAGAACGAGAATTATCCAAATATTATTTCAAATCCAAAAAACATTTCTTTCAAGACAATGGCCTTTTACCAGTCAGCCGGTCTTCTGGCTTGATAGGCTGCCATTTGATCCAAAAGCTCCACAGGGTCATCAGAAATGATCAGCAGTTCTTCCTGCTCAGGGTATAAAAAACCCTCGTTCATTGCATGATTTAGAAATTCGATGAGCATGTCATAATAGCCGTTAACATTATAAAGTGCGAGGGGTTTCTGAATATAGTGCAATTGATTCAGCGTCATAATTTCAAACAGTTCCTCTAAAGTCCCGATTCCACCCGGCATGGCAATAAAACCATCACCTCGCTCGGCCATCAGCCATTTTCGGTCACGCATGGTTTCTACAATCACCAGTTCTGTACATCCTGAGTGCGCCACTTCCCGGTCTACCAGTTTTTGAGGGATAATGCCCAACACTTCTTTGCCTCCTGCCAGCATTTCATCTGCAATCACCCCCATGAGTCCGACGCGACCAGCTCCATAGATTAGGGTTAAATCTCGATTGATCATCTCTTGTGCGAGTGCTCTTGCTGCTGATTCGAAGACAGAGGAATTGCCCTTTTTTGAGCCGCAATAGACCGTTATTTTTTTCATAATAGCTAGTTGTAAAAACTGCCTGAAGTTAGCTTTTCAGTAATGAACAACAAGTAAAATCAATCAAAAACTCCAAAAATGGGTCTGAGGAATATTTTTTACTTTTGGGTATGAAAAGCCCATGTGAATGGCTCCTCACACAGGGGAATGCCCTAATATATCAGGGTATGGCATTCCATGTGGCCGCTGAAAATCAAATTATAAACACATGAAATCGACACGATTAAAATAATCATTAAACACACAGGGAAATGATTATTTTTATCGTCAAAGATTCCATCTGACCAATAAAAGTCAAAAAATAAACAGATGAAAATTTGCTTTGCCACCAACAACTCGAAGAAAATAGAAGAGGTCAGGGCAGCTCTTCCCAAGTCCATAGAGATAGTTTCGCTCAAAGAAATTGGTTGTGATGAAGAGCTTCCAGAGACTGGAAATACGCTTGATCACAATGCTTTCCAAAAAGCTCGATATGTCAAGGAGAAGTATGGCGTAGATTGCTTTGCGGATGACACAGGTTTGGAAGTGGCAGCTCTTCAAGGTGAACCAGGAGTCTACTCCGGTCGCTATGCAGGTGAGCCTCGATCGGATGAAAGAAATGTGGACCTTTTGCTGAAAAATCTAAGTGGAATAAGCAATAGAGAAGCTCAGTTTCGGACTGTGATCGCTTTGATTTTGGGTGCGGATGAATATGCTTTTGAAGGAGTAGCTAAGGGGAAGATTATCGAAGAGCGAAGAGGGGAAAAGGGATTCGGGTATGACCCTATTTTTGTGCCGGAAGGAATGAATTGGACCTTTGCAGAGCTTGATATGGAAGAAAAAAACCGCATTTCTCACCGTGGAAAGGCGGTTGATGCATTAGTTCAATTTTTAACGGGTAAAAATTTTTAAACTTGTGGCAAAATTCAGCAAATGGGACGGCCGTTTATTATAGGAATCACAGGAGGATCTGCCTCTGGTAAAACACTTTTTTTGGAAAGACTGTTGGGAAGTTTCGATCCAGGAGAGGTTTGTTTGATCTCGCAGGACAACTACTATAAACCAAGGCATTTGCAGCCAATCGATGCCCAAGGAATACATAATTTTGATACCCCCCAAAGCATAGACTTTGAGTCTTATGCGGCTGATATTCGCAGGATTCAAGCAGGCGAGACCATATTCAGAGAGGAGTACACTTTTAATAATGCCGCTAAAAAGCCGGCGATGCTGACCTTTCATCCTGCACCGGTTATCGTAGTGGAGGGAATATTTGTTTTGTACTATCCTGAGCTTTCAGACCTGCTGGATTTGAAAATCTTCATTGATGCCAAGGATCACATCAAGCTCAAGCGAAGAATCATCCGTGACAAAGTAGAGCGAGGATATGATCTCGACGATGTGCTTTATCGGTATGAAATGCATGTGATGCCAACCTATGAAAAGTACATTAAGCCTTTCAAAAATGACGCTGATTTGATCATTCCAAACAATTTGAATTTTGACAAGGGGCTGGAGGTCATTCGTACTTATCTCAAAGCGAAATCAAGCTAAAACTCTCAGGAAAGGGCTTTTACATTGTAAATATTCTCTATATTTGCGAAGTATGAAGCAAAAAGTACAAGATAACATTCTTTGGCAGCGAAGGTTCACATTGGCCTTGGCACTATTGCTGTGCTTTTTTGTTTCTTCATTAGAATACGTCACTCATCCCGAGATCAATAAGGTTGAGCATCAAGCCAGCGAAGATGGAGGTGAGCAGGCTGTCATCTCCATGGCAGTAGATGCTGTGGTCCCTTTTGCAGTGCAATTGACCCAGACGGCCTTATACTTTATTTATGACATTATCAGCTTCGAGCCAAGGTCATTTACCCTTGAATTGGCATCCTTTGCTCCATCCAATCAGCTGGTTGAGATACTTTTTGAGCGGATTATTTCCACGCTCGGGCCCTAGTTTTCCTTCTTTTTCTTGCCAATTTCCATGCATGACCTATTGGTTTATGCATCCTTATTCTATTTAAGAAATCAATAATTAATTCTATAATCCAATGCAAAACAAAGGAGTCATTGTGTTTTTGACAGTGGTGATTACAGGCTTGTGTCTGTATTATCTGTCATTCACATTTGTGTCAAGTGGTATTCAAGAACAAGCCACTGAATATGCCGTCGAAGCAGATGGCAACGTAGATTTTGCCAAAAGAAGATCCTACCTAGACTCTATTTGGAGAGAGCCTGTGTACAACTTCTTAGGGGCAGATTTTACTTATCAAGAAATCAAAGAAACCGAATTGGGCTTGGGTCTAGACCTTCAAGGAGGGATGCATGTGACCTTGGAAGTTTCTCCAGTAGAAATCGTCAAGGGTCTTGCAGGAAATCCCAAAGATCCTGAATTCAATCAAGCTGTAGATCAAGCCAGTGAAGCTGCCAAAACATCTACTGAAAAGTATGTGGATCTATTTTATTCCGCATGGCAAAGCAACAACGCCGGACGTCAGCTAAGCAGTGTTTTTGCGACAGCTGCCAATCGCGGACGCGTCTCTCTTGAATCTTCGGATGCGGAGATTCTAGAAATCATCGATTCTGAAGTGGAAAATGCGATTGAAAGATCTTTCAACATTCTTCGTACACGAATTGACCGATTTGGTACTTCTCAGCCAAATATTCAGCGAATTCAAGGAACTGGCCGTATTCAGGTAGAACTTCCGGGTGTAGATAACCAAGAGCGGGTAAGAAACCTGCTTCAAGGAGTGGCTAAATTGCAGTTTTGGGAAGTAGCTGAAGTAAACGAACTAGGCGGTTCACTTGATGAGATCAATGCTGCTTGGGTAGCAGATAACCAAAATGCAGATACTAGCGCTGAAGATACAGTATCGACAGAAAACATGACCGAGGAGGATTCTCTTCGAAATGCCCTAGAAAAGCAACTTGAGGAGATCGATCCAATAAACCAATCCAATGATGTTTCTCCGATCTACAGCCTTCTACAGCAGAATTATGGGCTCGCCTACCAGGTTCGTGATACTATCGTTATCAATCGTATTCTCAATAACCCGGATTACAAGTCTTTAATTCCAAGAGACATTAAGTTGCTTTGGGGTGTGAAACCGTTTGTGCCAGAAGGAACGGACTTGGAGATTCTAGAGCTGTACGCCATCAGAACTACAAGAGGAGCAGATCAGGCACCTTTGGAAGGAGACGTGGTTACCGATGCCCGTCAGGTACTAGATCAGACTTCCCGCCCGGCAGTTTCCATGCAGATGAATGCAGAAGGTGCGAGAAAGTGGAGATCACTTACCGGTGCAAATATCGGTCGCCGTATCGCAGTAGTATTGGACGATTATGTCTATACAGCGCCGGTGGTAAATGGCGAAATTCCTACAGGACAGTCTGAAATTTCAGGATCTTTCACCTTGCAGGAAGCACAGGATTTAGCAAACATTTTGAAGTCAGGTTCACTTCCTGCACCTACTCAAATCGTAGAAGAAAGCATCATCGGCCCAACATTGGGTAAAGAAGCGCAAGGCCAAGGGATCATTTCCATGGTAGCAGGTCTTGTCCTAGTTGTGCTTTTCATGGTGGCCTACTATTCCAAAGGTGGATTGGTTGCTATCGCGGCATTGGTATTCAACATCTTCTTTATTCTGGGAATTTTGGCGCAGTTGGGTGCAGCTTTGACCTTGCCTGGTATCGCCGGTATCGTATTGACTATCGGTATGTCCATTGATGCGAACGTACTCATCTTTGAGCGAATCAAGGAGGAACTTCGAAATGGAGCAGGTCTACTTGCTTCAATCAATGCAGGTTATAACAAAGCTTTCTCAGCCATCTTGGACTCCAACGTAACGACATTCTTGACTGGTGCCATTCTTTACGCTTTGGGACAAGGTCCAGTAAAAGGCTTTGCCATCGTATTGATGATCGGTATTGCTTCGTCCTTCTTCTCGGCGGTATTTATCACTCGAGTGATTGTTCACTGGATGAGCAAAAAAGGAGAAAAGAGCGCTATCAGCTTCGCTACGCCATTTGCTAAAAATGCTTTGACTGGCTTGAACTTCGATTTCTTAAGCAAGCGGAAGACCGTCTATTTGATTTCATCTGGAATCATCATTGTTGGCTTGGGTATCGCAGCTGTGAATGGGTTGAAGTTCGGAGTGGACTTTACCGGTGGTCGATCGTATATCGTTGCCTTTGAAGAGCCGGTGGTACCTTCTGAATTGAAAGTAGGATTGGATGGCGAATTTGATGGTTCCGTAGAGGTTAAAACCTACGGTGCGAACAATGTCCTGAAAGTGACTACTTCCTACCTGATCAATGAGGATGATGATGAATCCAACCGACAGGTAGAAGAAAAAGTAAAACAAGGAATTGCAACAGTAACAGGCTTCTCTTTCACCGAAAATGCTGAGGATATCGCAACTGGTCAATTTTCGATCACCGGATCCTCGAAAGTGGGTGCCACGGTAGCTGATGATATCAAAACATCCTCCGTAGAGGCTATGATTGTAGCCTTGATCGTGATTTTCCTATACATCTTGCTACGATTCCGAAAGTGGCAATTCTCCCTTGCATCCATTGCAGCCCTGATCCACGATACGTTATTCGTGATCGCCGCATTTGCAATTGCTACAGCCCTGGGAGCTACCTTTGAGATCGATCAAGTATTTATCGCTGCGATTTTGACGGTGATCGGTTACTCGATCAACGATACGGTGATCGTTTTTGACCGTATTCGTGAAAATATCGAGCTAAGAGGCACCGGTAAAATGGTTAATATTTTCAACGAGGCGATCAACCTTACTTTGGGTAGAACCTTGATCACTTCATTCACCACGTTGATCGTGGTAATAGTTCTATTGATATTTGGTGGAGAAGTCCTGAGAGGATTCTCTTTCGCCTTGTTTGTCGGTATTCTAGTAGGTACTTACTCCTCCGTGTACATCGCTACACCGATTGTGGTTGACTTGATGAAGAAGGAGTTGGATAAAGAAAAAGAAGCGAAAAAAGTAGCTTAATTAGCAAAACCTATAAATGCAAAAACCCGGCGCGGCCGGGTTTTTTTATGCCCTTTCCAAAAATTTGAAAAGGAAAATCTATTGGCCAAATTATGATTTCAGGCTGTAGTTTGGAGCTTCTCGGGTGACACTCACATCATGAGGATGCGACTCTTTCACACCTGCAGCAGTGATTTTCACAAACTTGCCATTTTTCTGTAAGTCTTCGATTGTTTTAGTACCACAGTATCCCATCCCTGCTTGTAGTCCACCTACGAGTTGGTAAAGGACCTCTGCTACCAAGCCTTTATATGGTACACGGCCTACGATGCCCTCAGGCACTAGCTTTTTGATATTGTCTTCTGCATCCTGGAAGTAACGATCTTTGGAACCGGACTCCATGGCTTCCAATGAACCCATTCCTCGATAGGACTTGAATTTTCTTCCTTCGAAAATGATCATTTCACCAGGTGCTTCTTCGGTACCAGCAAGAAGGGAGCCGATCATGATAGAACTACCTCCAGCTGCCACAGCTTTTACCAAGTCGCCTGAGTATCGAATGCCTCCGTCGGCGATGACAGGTACGCCTCTTTCCTTTAAAGCTTCTGCACATTCAAAAACCGCTGAAAGCTGGGGAACTCCAACTCCGGCGATGATTCGAGTGGTACAAATAGAGCCCGGACCTACTCCGACCTTTACTGCATCAGCTCCGGCATCCGCCAAAGCAATCGCCGCTTCAGGAGTAGCAATATTTCCAACGATGACCTCTAAGTCCGGGAATGCTGTTTTGATTTTTTTACAAGTATCGATTACGCCCTTGGAGTGTCCATGAGCAGTATCGATAGACACCACGTCTACACCTGCTTGCACCAAAGCCTCTACCCTACTTACGATGTCTGCGGTCACACCGACAGCTGCACCTACACGTAGTCTGCCATATTCATCCTTACAGGCATGAGGCTTATCCTTTCGCTTCAGAATATCCTTGTAGGTGATCAATCCTGTAAGTTTGTTCTCTTCATCGACGATCGGTAGCTTTTCGATCTTGTATTCCTGAAGAATCTCCTCTGCCTGCTCTAGGGATACCCCTGATTTGGCAGTGATCAGATTCTCGATCGTCATGATTTGCTTAATTGGAAGATTTGGATCTTTGATAAATCGAAGATCACGGTTGGTGATGATTCCCTTCAAAATCCGATTTTCATCGACCACCGGGATTCCACCGATATGATACTCCCGCATGATCGTTTCGGCATCGCGGACTTTTGCATCAATATTGAGAGTGATTGGGTCCAAAATCATCCCCGCCTGCGAGCGTTTCACCTTTCGGACTTGAGCCGCTTGCTTTTCGATGGACATGTTTTTGTGAATAAAACCCAAACCACCTTCCAATGCAATGGCAATGGCCAGTTCGGCCTCAGTCACAGTATCCATTGCTGCGGATACAAGCGGGATGTTCAGTCGGATTTTTTTGGTAAGCCAGGTAGAAGTGTCTGTTTCTCGGGGGAGGACTTCGGAGTATCCTGGTACAAGAAGCACATCATCATAGGTGAGGGCTTCGAAGAGGAATTTATCGGAATTTCGATTCATAGCAAATATTGGTTTGAGGTAACCCTATTTGCCCGCCAAAGGTACAAACAATTTCTCATGCGGAAATACGGAATAGAAAAATAAATCTTCAGAAGAATTCCGTCAGAAAATTCCGCTCGTAGAAAACGGATCCTGCAGGTATTGACCCGATTTGCCTACTCGAATGATAAAATAGAGAAGCAGACCGACAGGGCCTAGCATAAAGGTGAAAATCAGGCAGGGTAAAATCCACCACTTGCCAATATTTCGCTGAATCGAATCCCGACAGATCCACATTCCAACAAATAAATCGAATACCAGATAATGGATCCAACCAGCCAAAACGGCTAAATCATCTTCAAAAAGCAACTTTAAATTGGCTATTGAATCAAAACTACCTTGACTATCCCCTGTTAAAGCCAGCGAAATGAAAAATGCATAAGTTAAGGCAAGTCCAACCATGACCAAGGAAAAAAGGGTCTTGTAAATCCATGATTTTTCATAGAAAACAAACAAAAAGAGCCAGCAGAAAAAGGCGATTGAATTGACGGTCAAAAAAGCACTTTCTGTAGGAATAGCTTTCGCAATTAAGAGATATCGGACATTTCCAATCTCTTCACTGTCAGTTTATGACAAAAATAGTCATAAGAAACCAAACTTTTAGAACAAGCATTTGCACCATATATTCTTAGGTGCTGTGGGCAAGTGGCTTTCACTTGAAGTGCATTTTCATCCCTTCGTGAGTTGCTTTAAATCCTATGTCTTCGTAAAATTTAATTGCTTTAGGTCTTTTTTTATCGGTCGTTAGTTGAATCAAATGTGCATTCCGTTCTTTTGCTCTGTTAACTGCCCAATCAAAAATTGTCTTTCCAATTCCAAGTCCTCTTTTATCTTTTCTTATTCTTACGGCTTCAATTTGAGCTCTAACTCCTCCACGATAAGTCAGATATTGAATAAAGGACAATTGTAAGGTTCCAATAATTTCAGCGTTTTGGTTTTCAACTACAATCAGCTCTTGATTTTGGTCAGCATTTATATTTTCAAAAGCGCTAAGATATTCAGCCGGTAACGGCGTTTGAAAATTTTCCCTAGTTTTTCCGAGTTCATCGACTGCAATCATTTCCACTATTTCAGAAATATCATTTTTTGTTGCTTTTCTAAATTTCATTATTGGATTCTGTTTTTTTGTTTGATGCCAACATGCTGATATGCTTTAAATTTTAAGGTTTTTTTGGCAAAAGTACCTGATAAGGTTTCCCTTTTCGGACATTTAGATTTCGCCCCCGCATCCAGGGATTGTAAAGCTTGAGCTCCTTGTAGCTATAGCCTCGGCTCTTTGCCCAAGTGGCCAGGTTTGAAATACCCTCCCTTACAATAAGTACTTCCAATTCCGGATCTTGATAATAGTCTCTTGGACGGAGATTGAAGCCATAATCTTGAGGGTTTTCGAATATTACTTTGTAAGCCAAGACCCTAAAAATATATCGGCTCGTTTCGTCATTCAGCAACAGCTGATAATAATCTTCCTCCAGCTGTTCTGATTGTCTTCTGGAAAATCCCGCCTGTCCCATGTTGTAACTAGCCGCCACTGCCGTCCAGTTCCCAAATTTCTTATGGGCTTGGTTTAAGTATTGAGTAGCGGCAAAGGTGGATTTTTGCCAGTGGTATCGTTCATCGACATTCCGATTGACTTCCAGGCCAAAATCTCTGGCGGTGCCTTGCATAAACTGCCAAAAACCTTTGGCTCCGGCAGGTGAGGTGACATTTGCCAACCCGGACTCTGCCATGGCTAAGTATTTGAAATCCCCCGGCACCCCTTGTTCCTGTAGTATTTGGGAGATTTCAGGAAGATATTTTGCGGAGCGCTTCATCAGGAGTACCGTGTTGGACTGCCAATAGGCGATGGAGTAAATCTCCCGCTCCAGACGCTCGAAGATATCTTGCTTCTCGAGGGGAACACGCTCTCCCGCAAAAGTCAAGCTATCCGGTATCGGAAAAATCCGAATCGAACCCAAGGGGATGGGTGACATTCCCTGCTGCCGGTCCATAAACTGCGGCTCTGTGGCATCATCTCTTGTTGGTTTTTGAAGGAGGATAAAACCAATGCCTGCTAGACATAGGGCCAACATTCCATAAATGAAAAAAAGGTGGTATCGAGTCATTAGAAATTCGGGCTGAGTAAGTACTTGTTGTAGAAATCATCGATTACTTGAACGGCCTCTGTTGCATTTTCTACCACTGAAAATAAGTCTAAGTCTTCCGGACTGATGTATTTGTTTTCTAAGAGGGTGCTTTTGATCCAATCTACCAGACCAGACCAATAATTCTTCCCCACTAATACAATAGGGAATCGACCGATTTTGTTGGTTTGGATTAATGTAAGCGCTTCAAAAAATTCGTCCATTGTGCCAAATCCTCCGGGAAGAGCCACAAATCCTTGGGAGTATTTGACAAACATTACCTTGCGGACAAAGAAATAATCAAACGTCAAAAGCTTATCCCGATCGATGTAGATGTTATTGAATTGTTCGAAAGGGAGGACAATATTTAGACCTACGGATTTACCTCCCTCCGAATGGGCTCCTTTATTACCCGCCTCCATAATGCCCGGTCCGCCACCAGTGATCACCCCATATCCGTGCCGGACGAGTTTGGCAGCGATTTCTTCAGCCATTTGATAGTGCTTGTGGTCTCGTGGAGTACGGGCCGATCCAAAAATTGACACACAAGGGCCGATTTTAGCTAGTTTTTCGAAGCCCTCTACAAATTCTGACATCACTTTAAAAATCGCCCAAGAGTCTGCGCTTTTTATCTCACTCCAGTCTCGCTCCTTAAATGCCTTTCTGATTTTTTCATCTTGCTTGATCAGTTCTTTTTCGCTCATATCTAAATTCTTTTTCTGCTAAAACGATTCAGGGCCTAACTAGTCTGTCTTTTCTTTAAAAATTTGGGCATATGCCCTTTTATTCCTGAATTGAAGTTAGAAAAAATTTACAGTTGGGAGAATCAATTCGGCAGATCGTGTAGTAATTTTGTGGATTATTCATTGAATTCTTGAAGCTAAGCGAAAAGTCTCAAGCAGTCCTGGAGGTATTCCGGGAGCTTGAAGTCGAGAGTAGGGACTTTGTCCGGCAAGCAGGTTTGTCTTGTGTGGTAGGCTGTGGGAAATGCTGTGCTAATCCAAAGGTACCAGCCAGTCCTTTGGAATTTTTGCCATTTGCCTTGGAGCTCTATGAAAATGGAGCTATCGAGTCAAATTTACGCATGCTTGATTCTCTGGGATCGGAAGGGTTTTGTCTGCTTTATCGTCCCACCTCTGAAGATGGTAGCAAGGGTTTTTGTAGCCAACATACCCACAGGGGGTTGATTTGTAGGCTTTTTTCAAGTTCTGCACGTCGCAATAAGCAAGGCGAAAAAGAATTGATTCTATGTAAGGTTCTCAAAGAAGCAAAACCGGAAGCTTTTGCGAAAGCAAGCGCTGCCATTAAGCATGAGCTGCAGGTTCCGATGGCATCTACTTATTATTCTAAGCTTTCTGATATTGATGCCTTTCTGACTGAAACTTATCCCATCAATGAGGCTATTCGCATCGCGATTGAACTGGTCCTGCGTTATAAGTTTTATGAGGAATCTGAGACGCTTGAGGATTATTGATTTTTTTGCTCTTCTCAATTAAGTTATATTCGTCCAACGAACAATTGTTAGATTTTTGGTATGCTCAATATTTCTGAAATCACTCAGACCATCAAAAAATTGGTCGAGACTCGAATCAATCTGATCAAACAAGACATTCAGGAAGAAATCCTGACATTGACTTCCAGAATCTTTTTGCTGGTAGTGATCGGGGGATTGATGCTTTTGGTCTTGTTATTTTTGAGTTTGGCATTGGCCTTTTTTCTGAGCAGTTATCTCGAAAGTCCATTTAGCGGCTTTTTGATCGTGGGACTGTTGTTTTTGCTGATGATCTTGATTCTTTACAAAGTTCGAGACTCGAAATCATTCAAGCAAAATATCCAAAATGGGTTGAAGAATTTTATTGGATCTGCAACCAAAAAATTGAACTCCGATGAAGAGTGAACTGGAACGTCAAACAGAAGAACTAGAGCAAACGCTTCAAAAGCAGCTTGAATTGCTAAAAAAAGAATCTGAGGACTGGGTCAAAGTCGGAGGAGCCGTCGTGGCAGGAGCCCTGCTGGTTTTGGCGGTGGTGCAGCTTAAAAAGAAAAAGTCCAATCGAAAAACTGATAAAGTATTAGAGGTTTTGCAGCGGGAAGGATTGCTGGACAAGGATCTTGAGAAGAAGATCACCAAGTCTGAAAAAGCTAATTTTTGGCCCGGAATCGGGCAGCGATTGCTGATAGCAGGTCTCGCATTGGCAAAAGAGAAATACCTCAAGGATTTATTCAATGCAGATCAAACCGAGACGTTCGAAAAGGGTCAGTGAGATACTGAATGAACTTAGCCTTAGCAGCAAAAGAGGGGTCGCTTGGTTGATCGATCCAGATGAGTTTGATTTTGAAAAGCTTGAAGAAGAATTTTTTTGCCAGGCTTCTCAAGCTGAGTTGGATTTGATTTTTATAGGAGGTAGTCAGGGACTTACAACAGGTGTAGATGAGTTGATCTCTGCTCTTCAACAAAAGCTTCCATCAATCCCGAAAGTGATTTTCCCAGGCTCCGAACTGCAAATTAGCGATCAGGCAGATGCGCTTTTGTTTTTGAGCTTATTGTCCGGGAGAAACCCCGAATATCTCATCGGTCAACAAGTCAAAGCAGTAGAGAAGCTTAGATCAAGTCAGTTAGAGATATTGTCTACGGCTTATTTACTAGTTAATGATGGAGATATCTGCAGTGTTCACCGAAAATCCGAAACCTTCCCTTTGTTGAATCAGAATATTGACCAGATAGTCAATACAGCGCTTGCTGGAAAGTACTTGGGGATGCGTCATTTTTATCTTGATGCTGGAAGCGGATCGGATTCGACAGTATCTCCTGAAGTGATCAAAGCAGTCAAAAGTGCTGTAAACAGGCCATTGATAGTTGGAGGTGGCTTGGATAGCTTAGAAAAGGTTCAGCGTTGCTTCGATGCAGATGCTGATCTGATTGTGGTTGGAAATCAGGTACAAAAAAACCCCGATTTTTTAATCGAGGTTTTAGATTATAAGCGGTTTTACAATGCTGCTTTACACATTGATGAGTGATTCGCGGCGACGCATTTTCCCGGCTGGTACTCCATACATCATTTTAAATCTTCTGCAGAAATAGGCAGTATCCTTGTAGCCTACCTCTTTTCCGATATCTCGAATAGATTTTTTGGTAGTTCGAAGAAGATCTACAGCAGCTTCCATTCGCTGATACTCGATGTAGTCTTGTGGATTTATGCCCGTTAGCATTTTAAAATATTGGCCTACGTAATCTTCTGAGACATTGGCTACTTGAGCTAGCACCTTATTAGAAAGATCTCCTCCGAGGTTGGTCTTGATGAATTTGAATAATTCTATCAATCTAGGGTCTTTGAAGTACGTCACATTGGTCGAAAGCTCTTCGACAAATAGTCTGTTTTTCAGAATATGTCTCAAAATCTCAATCACCAATGCCTCACTGAGTGCTCGAAGTGAGCGTTCTTTTCCGATGGAAGTTTGCTCCACTTCCTTCATGATATCTTCTATCAAAATGGCGATTCGGTCATTGAATCGGATGATAAAGGGAGGAATATCTAAGCTATTGAAGAGGTTGACTACGTCGAATACCTTTGATTCAAAGCTGACTACGGAGATACAGTCTTCTTCAGAGTTTCTGATTTCTTTGAAGCTGACACTTTGGAGGTACTTTCGTTTGTTCTCCTGAAACTTATCCATGGAAATATCCACGTGCTTATTTCCTCCTCCTATGGTCAGTGGGGTCTTTTTTTCACCCGGGAGAAATAAGACTTCCCCTTCATTCAATAGTTCTTGATCCTCACCAAATTTGACAGTGCCATTGTGGAGAAGAATTAGCATATTGTCAAATTCCTTATGATCTGCCACAGCGAAAGGTTTCTGAACTTGGTAATTGTATCCGCGGAGGAAGCGAATATTTACCGATTCAATCAACTTATTGTAATATTCCATTAAAATATTTAATTAAATACTGATTACAAAATTAGCACTTTTCTTTTATAAAAATTAGAGTATTTTTTGAAAAAGAAAAAAAATAATAAAAAAAGGCGCAATTTTTTGAATTGCGCCTATATTCTGGTTAGTAATATTTACTTGAGAAGGTTTCTCGATATCACTATTTTTTGAATTTCTGATGTTCCTTCATATATCTGCGTGATTTTGGCATCACGCATCAAGCGCTCCACATGATACTCCTTGACATAGCCATATCCCCCATGGACTTGTACCGCTTCTACTGTCACATTCATCGCCACTTCCGAAGCATAGAGTTTGGCCATAGCAGATGCATGTGCGTAGTCTTCACCCTGATCCTTGATGCATGCAGCCTTGTATACCAGCATTCGTGCAGCTTCAATTTGAGTAGCCATATCTGCTAATTTAAACTGAATAGCCTGATGCTGACTGATGGGTTTGCCAAAAGCCTTTCGCTCCTTGGAGTAGGCAAGGGCTAATTCATAAGCTCCAGCAGCTATGCCTAATGCCTGTGCAGCAATACCTATGCGGCCACCATTGAGGGTTTCCATTGCAAAAGAAAAACCAAAGCCCTCCTCTCCGATTCTGTTTCCAACAGGGACTTTTACATCATTAAACATCAGGGAGTGCGTATCACTTCCTCGGATGCCCAATTTATCTTCTTTTTTACCAATGATAAATCCTTCCCAGCCTTTTTCTACGATAAATGTTGAGATTCCTTTATGCCCTTTACTAGCGTCTGTCTGTGCGATCACTAAATAAACACTTGCTGAGGACCCATTGGTAATCCAGTTTTTGGTCCCATTTAGAATATAATGATCCCCTTCGAGCTTGGCTTCTGTCCGTTGTGAAGTCGCATCTGACCCTGCTTCAGGTTCAGAAAGGCAAAACGCACCAAGAATCTCTCCAGTAGCCAAGGGCTTCAGATATTTCTCTTTTTGTTCTTCGGTACCGTATTTTTCCAAACCCCAGCAAACAAGCGAATTGTTGACAGACATGGACACAGAAGCAGAAGCATCTATTTTGGAGATTTCCTCCATAGCCAATACGTAAGAAAGCGTATCCATTCCGCCTCCATTATACTTGGGGTCAACCATCATTCCCATGAATCCTAATTCGCCCATTTTTTGGATTTGCTCCTTAGGGAATCGGGCTTCGGTATCTCTGTCGATGACCCCCGGTAGCAGTTCTGCTTGAGTAAATTCCCTCGCTGCATCTCTTACTGCAATATGCTCTTCAGTCAGTTCAAAATTCATTATATAATTCGGGTTTATTTTACGTGTTGAAATTTATAGTAAAAAAAGAAAAGGGGCAAAATGTTGCCCCTTCCCGAATTTTATTTTGATTTGAATCAATCTCGATTCCCAAAAAAAATAAATATATAGTATGCCAAGGTCGCTAAGGAAGCCAAGGCAGCGACTACATAAGTCATGGCTGCCCACTTCAACGCGTCTTTTGACATGGCGTATTCTGAAGAAGTGACAATGTTACGATTTTGGACCCAAGCCAAAGCTCGATTGGAAGCATCAAATTCTACAGGAAGCGTCACCAGAGTGAATAGGGTCATCACACCGTAAGAGCCAACCACGATGTATCCGACAAACTCATAAGGAAGCCCCAAAGCAAAGCCACCAAAGAGTGATGCAATCAATACAATATTTAAAATCTTGCCCGAGATATTCTGAAGAGGTACCATCGCGGACCGGAAATTAAGCCAAGCATATTTGGTAGCGTGCTGCACTGCGTGACCACATTCGTGAGCTGCTACGGCAGCTGCAGCGGCATTTCGACCATAATATACATCCGGACTCAAGTTGACGGTCTTGTTCATAGGATTGTAGTGGTCTGTCAACTGACCTTCCACCGATACTACCTGCACGTCGTGGATATTACTATCCGCAAGCATGAGTTTGGCAATTTCTGCACCCGATAGATTTGCCTGAAGGGCTGTCTGAGAGTACTTTTTAAATTTGCTTTTCAGTCGACTGCTCACTACCGATCCAATGATGGCGAAGAAAACGACAATTACTATCAACAATATCATAATCTAATTCAGTTTTTGGTTGAGTACGAAATTACGCGGATTCAGGTTTTTTCCAAGCAGGTTTTTGCAACATATAAATCCAAGAAATCAGCCCTGCAATGAGAATAAGAATCAGCTGTGTTCCGTGGATTATTGCCGCAAAGATTTTTCCGTCCTGCTCCGCGATTCCCAACTGTATCAAAATGAAGGCCACGAGTGCATGAAAGGTGCCAATACCACCCTGGACGGGCGCTACCATGCCAATACTACCCATTACCATGACTAAAAGCACCTCGCCGGGAGACAAATTGGCAGTACTTGCAATCCCCATCGATACGGCATACATGGTCAAAAAATAAATAATCCAAATCAGCACTGAGCTCAGCCAAAAGCCCCATGGATTGCTTAATCGACTGATTCCTTTCACTCCACCATAAATATCGCGAAGGAAACCCTGGATTTTTTGAATGAGTCCACTTTGCCGGAATCGGCGGAAGATCAAATATCCAAAGAGAACCAAAACCCCAAAAGCACCAATTATCAATGGAAGATTATCCAAAATCCCTTGGAAGATTTGCTCCAAATTGACCAATTGGTTGGCCAAGCTGATAAAAAGTGGATTTTCGATTAGGAATGCCAGGAGAATAGTCCCAATCAAAAAAAGAAGATCAATGGATCGTTCGATGATGACGGTACCAAGAAGTTGCCCAAGGGAGATTCCATTGGTTCGGGTCAAAACGCCACAACGAGCGACCTCACCAGCCCGTGGTACGACTAGGTTTGCTAGATAGCCGACCATCACGGCATGATAAGATTCGCTGTAGGTGACCTTCTTTCCTTCCGACATATCCATCAATAAGGTCCACCGCCACCCTCGTAGCCAAAACCCAAAAAGCGATATTATCAAGGAAAAGCTAATCCAAAACCAATTACTGGTCCGAACCTGACCCCAAAGTATCTCTACTTCGATATCCTTATACAAGAACCAAAAAATCCACACGGCTAATCCCAAAGAAATTAGCACTTGAAAGATTTGTTTGATTCGGGGGTGAAGCATTAGATTAGGCGATTTTGATCATCTGGAAAAATGACCGTTGGTTTGAAATTTAATGCTTCCTGCTTTTCCATCGATGCATAGGAGATGATAATTACGATGTCTCCCACGGCTACTTTTCGAGCGGCAGGACCATTCAGGCAAATTTTTCCGCTACCGCGTTCACCTTTGATCACGTAGGTTTCCAATCGCTCACCATTATTGATGTTGACGATCTGTACTTTTTCGTTTTCGATTAGATTGGCAGCATCCATCAAATCTTCATCGATGGTGATTGACCCTACATAATGAAGCTCCGCCTGGGTAATTTTTACCCGGTGGATTTTGGACTTCATGATTTGAATTTGCATTGGCTCCGTTTTTTTCAGGCCGCAAATCTAAGCATTTACTGATAAGTTGTCGATTAGTCTCACTTTTCCAACCTCGGCGGCTACGCAAAGGGAGCTTTTTTGATTGTGGTCAAAAGCCTTCAAAATTTCGAAACTTTCCGTCCCTACCAAATCAAAGTATTCCAAAGCTACACCATCAGTTTGCTTAAAATTACGGATGACTTTTTGTTGTACTTCCAACCAGTCAGCGCCATTTAAAAGTTCCTCTCGTGCCCATGATAAGGAGTGAAATAAAAGCAAGGACTTTTCTCTAGAAACTGCGTCAAGCCGGCGGTTGCGGGATGACATCGCCAGGCCATCTTTTTCCCGCCGAGTGGGAATTGTCTGGATTTCGATAGGAAAGGAAAGGTCCAGCACCAGCCGCTTGATGATCGCCACTTGCTGTAAGTCTTTTTGTCCGAAAAAGGCTATATGAGGCTGAATCAGGTGAAAAAGTTTGGAAACAACCAGTCCTACTCCATTGAAATGTCCAGGCCGGAAGGCTCCTTCCAGTACTTGCTCCAGCGGGCCGAAGTCCAGCGTCATTTGAGGTTTTTGAGGATACATGGTTTCTACTGATGGAGTAAAAACATAATCCGCGCCCTCTGTATTCAAAAGGGCTAAGTCATCATTTAAACTTTGTGGGTACTTGGCAAAGTCCTCCGGATTGTTGAATTGAGTGGGATTGACGAAAATAGAGACGACCGTCGTATCACAATTTTCTTTAGACCTTTTTACCAGGTCGAGATGGCCTTGATGCAATGCGCCCATTGTTGGGACGAGTCCTATTCGAATGTTTTTCTGAAGAAGTTGGAGGCGGATTTCTGACCATTCGGCCTCAGTGTAAAATACCTGCACGCTTTGGGTAATAGCTTGGGGAATATGCCGCAAAACTAGATTAATATTCAGAAAAACAAGGCGTTTCGCCCTTTTTTTATTATCTTTGCGTCGTTGTTTATCACTTTACTAAAAAAACACTTAATATGTCCAAATTACGTATCCTCTACGTTGCTAGTGAAATCAACCCTTTTCTCCAAACTTCCGAAGTAGCCCAATTCTTACGAACACTCCCTCAAGCCATGCAAGAGCGCGGTATGGAAATCCGTATTTTGGTGCCTCGATTTGGGCTTATCAATGAGCGCAAGAACCGACTTCATGAAGTAGTTAGGCTTTCAGGGATCAACATTGCCGTAGGAGAAGAAGAAAAACCACTAGTCATCAAGGTGGCTTCCATCCCCCAGGCGAAGTTGCAGGTTTATTTCATCGATAATGAGGATTACTTTCAACGAAAGAGTGTCTTCCATGATAAGCAGCACAAATTTTATGAAGACAACGATGAGCGTGCAATCTTCTTTTGCAAAGGCGTGATCGAAACCGTCAAAAAACTAGGTTGGGCTCCAGATATCGTACACTGTAATGATTGGATGACTTCACTCATTCCGATGTATCTGAAGACTACTTACAAAAACGAGCCTCTTTTCAAAGACACAAAATCCGTATTTGCTATCTACAACAATGGATTTTCTCATACCTTTGGCGATGATTTGTTAAACAAGGTTAAGATGGTGGACATAGATGACACGATTTTAGCACCTTTGAAGAGCAAAGATTTCGAAGGCTTCATCCGCATGGGCATGGAATATGCCGACCTAGTGGTCAAAGGCGGTGAAGTATCGAAAGATCTAAACCAACTAATCGAGGATTTCTCTAAAGACAAGAAGTTTGAAATCAGTATTGAAGAAGAGGAGCAGGCTCACGAAGAGCTCTACGATATTTACACCAATTTGGCAGGCTAAAGCATTCGCTTTTGCGCTGTTATTTACCATTTTCTTAAATTCTTGTTCTGACCCGTCTTCCGTGGGTATCGAATTAGCGCCGGGAAACAACCAAGTGGGAGTTTTCTTTGTGGATTTCGAGCTACCTGCGGAAGTCGTGTTATTGGACTCTTTTAACACGACCAATCAAAGTATTTTGGTCGTAGGCGAAGAGCAGGATGATTATTTTGGTAAGACTTCCGGAATGGGTTTCACCCGTTTGTTTATTAGTGCCATTGATGAGCGGCCTGAGGCGGAGGCTATTTTGGATTCCATGTTTTTCAATCTGGATGTGGTATCTGTCAACGGACAGGATTTAGAAGATCCAAAATTCTATAGCATCCATCGACTCACGGAGCAACTTCAGGACACGCTTTACTACAATTTCGATGAGTTGAGCTTTGAAGAGAATCCAATAGCTAGCGCTGAGATTGAATTTGGCGAAACCAAGGATACTACTTTGATGATCCCTGTGACTGAAGCTTTCGCAGAAGAGCTCTTTGGTAAAATGAAGCGGGGCACAGAGTTTAACAATCTTTTTACTTTCCGTGAGTATTTCCCTGGAGTAGCCATCAAGGCCCGTGAAGGTGATAATACAACCATCGGTGTCAATTTGGGATTTGAAACGGGTATCACCACCTTCTTTCATTACCCGGGAGATACGGTAGCGACTACCTATGAGATCAGTACGGCCTCTTCCAGAAGCTTTAATTCTGTGAAAAGTGATCGATCTGGGACTCCCACAGCTGTGGTGACTGAAAAGCAAGTTGCATACAAGACAGGTGATCTATCTGGAATGAAATCCAATTTGGGAATGGTTATCAAAATCAATACTGATCCTGTGGATGAGTTTTTAGATACGCTTTCAGGCGTGATCTTTAAGCAAGTTGTTTTTGAGTTGGGTGAAATCGAACCAGTTCCCGAAGGCCAAAACCCTCCTTCTGAATTCGTTGCCTATTTCACAGATGATACAAATGAAATTTTCACCAGATCGGATGGTCAACCTTTAACATTACAGCGTGATGGCCTTCCACAGAATTTAGAGGATGAGAATGGACAGATTCTACCTAATGCTCCTGCTATCGCTAGGTATAATCAAAATGAAAATATTTACCGATTAGGAATCACTTCTTATTTGAATGCCGTTTTTAGGGGTGAAGTTTTGAACAGAGATTGGCTATTGTATGGCAACTCTCCCGAGGTCAACGGAGATGACTTTAAACGCTCGTTAAGACAGCTAAAGGTTCAAGATAACAATATAAAAATCAGAGTCATTTATTCGAAAATTCGATAAACAATCGTTTTCGAAAAAGTAATTAGAATCCACTTTCATATTTTAAGAAAGTGGATTCTTTTTTTTGGCATGAAAGCTGTTTCTTTGTAAAAGTTCAATTTACCTTAAATAATTTTTCAATATGTGCGGAATTGTAGCGTATGTGGGGCAGCAAGAAGCCTTGCCCATCATTATCAAAGGACTCAAGCGTTTGGAATACCGAGGATACGACAGTGCCGGAGTAGCCCTGTTGGACCAAAAAGGCCTGAGTATTTACAAAAAGAAAGGAAAAGTCTCTGAACTTGAAAAGCATCTTGAATCGAATGGAGCTATCCAGTCTAAGATAGGAATCGGGCATACCCGCTGGGCTACTCATGGAGAGCCTAATGATGTCAATGCACATCCCCATTATTCTTCTTCGGAGAAACTAGCGATGATCCATAATGGGATCATCGAAAACTACGAGGTCCTAAAGAAAGACCTTCTCCAAAAAGGCTATTCTTTTCAGTCCGAAACGGACACGGAAGTTTTTATCAAGTTTATCGAAGATATTCAAAAACACAATGAGTGTTCGCTTGAGGAGGCATTACGACTTGCCCTTCATAAAGTAGTCGGTGCTTATGCTATCGTCTTGATTAATCTGGAAGAACCGGATACCTTGATAGCTGCCAGAAAGGGTTCCCCTCTAGTGATAGGAGTGGGAGAAGATGAATACTTTTTGGCATCCGACGCTACACCCATCATTGAATACACCAATAAGGTGGTGTATCTCGATGACTACGAAATTGCAGTGATCCGAAACGGACGTCTTCAGGTCAAGACAATTGAAAATGTGGAGACAAATCCTTACATCAATCAGCTGGAAATGGAGCTTGAGGCTATCGAAAAAGGTGGCTATGAGCATTTCATGATGAAGGAAATCTATGAGCAGCCAAAGTCCATCGCTGACTGTCTTAGAGGACGATTGGATGCAAAGTCAGGTCGTTTGGTTTTGGGCGGTTTGCGTGATTACATGAATAAATTCCAGAATGCCGAACGAATCATAATCACGGCTTGCGGAACTTCCTGGCACGCAGGGCTAGTCGCTGAGTATTTATTTGAGGAATTTGCCCGGGTTCCCGTCGAGGTAGAATACGCGTCTGAATTCCGATACAGAAACCCGGTAATCAATGATCGGGATTTCGTGATTGCGATCTCCCAATCCGGGGAGACAGCTGATACCTTAGCAGCTATCGAGCTTGCCAAGTCTAAAGGAGCTACCATTTTTGGTGTTTGTAATGTGGTGGGATCTTCTATCCCCCGAGCAACGCATGCTGGTTCTTACACTCACGCAGGACCAGAAATCGGTGTGGCTTCAACCAAAGCATTTACGGCTCAGATTTCTGTCTTGGCGATGATGGCGCTTAAGTTGGGCTATCAGCGTGGGACCTTGCCCGAAGGACGCTATATTCAGCTGCTTCATGAGCTAGAGGCCATTCCTTCTAAAGTGGAGAAGGCATTGGAATCCAATAAGCAAATCGAGTACATCGCCTCAGAGTATAAGGACGTACGAAATGCCTTGTATTTGGGCCGTGGATATAATTTCCCGGTTGCTCTGGAAGGTGCATTGAAGCTGAAGGAAATTTCTTATATCCATGCGGAAGGCTATCCTGCTGCAGAGATGAAGCATGGTCCGATCGCCTTGATTGATGAAGAAATGCCGGTGATTTTTATTGCCACGCAGGACAGCTCGTATGAAAAAGTAGTCTCGAATATTCAGGAGGTGAAAGCAAGAAAAGGAAAAGTCATCGCAGTAGTCACCGAGGGAGATACGCAGGTGCGGGGTATGGCCGACCACGTGATTGAAATTCCCGAAACGCACGAGGCTTTTGCACCACTAGTGGCCGTTGTTCCACTGCAACTACTCTCTTATCACATCGCTGTGATGCGCGGTTGTAATGTGGATCAGCCGAGGAATCTGGCGAAATCTGTTACAGTAGAATAAGAAATAAGGCTCCTTTGGTATGGAGCCTTAATTTTTTTCATCACAAGCTCCTTGCGTAAAGGAAGTCACCCCAGCATTGTAGGCATTGCACTCATTGCTGTAGGTTTTTCCATCACAACCGCAGACAGGTTCATAGAGGGTAATGCATGCTGCGTCTTGGTTGATTTTGGACCGATCGATACAATCATGAATTTGGGTATCCTCCGAGCAATTTGCCAAGAGTAAGACGAGAAAAAGAAAGCTAGCACTTCGGAATATTTTCATACAAGTCAGTCTGTGATGCGAGAACGAAAACGAGGTCAAAAATGATACATCCGGAACATTGTCTCTTCTTCCCAAGCGAGAATTAATCCTTACTTTTGCAAAGCGAAGAAAAAACCATGCTAGATAAATTACAGGCCCTAAAAGAGAGATTTGAAGAAGTTGGACAACTCATCATCCTACCCGAATCCATGTCGGATATGAGTAAATATGCCAAGCTCACCAAGGAGTATAAAGACCTTGAAAAAGTAGTGGAGGCCTATGACGAGTACAAGTTGATTCTTCAAAATATTGATAGCTCCAAGGAAATTCTGGAAAAGGAAAAAGACCCTGATTTTCGCGAGATGGCCAAATCTGAGCTGGATGAATTGCGAGAGCGGAAGGATTCGATGGAAGAGCATCTCAAGCAACTCCTGATTCCTAAAGACCCCAACGATTCGAAGGACTGTATTCTGGAAATCAGGGGCGGTACAGGCGGTGATGAGGCGGCGATTTTTGCAGGAGACTTATTCAGAATGTACCAGCGATTCTGTGAGATGCAAGGGTGGAAGTTGACCGTTTTGGATTTGACTTTTGGCTCAGCAGGTGGCTACAAAGAGATCATTGCTACGGTATCCGGGGCAGATGTGTATGGCATGCTCAAATATGAATCCGGCGTACATCGAGTGCAGCGTGTGCCGGCTACTGAATCTCAGGGGCGGGTACATACTTCCGCCGCTTCAGTGGCGGTGCTCCCTGAAATGGATGAAGTCGAGGTACATCTCGATATGAATGATATTCGAAAGGATACTTACTGCTCCTCCGGTCCGGGAGGGCAGTCTGTCAATACTACTTATTCGGCTGTTCGATTGACCCATAACCCTACGGGATTGGTGGTCACTTGTCAGGATGAAAAGTCTCAAATCAAAAACTTTGAGAAAGCGCTGAAGGTCCTTCGATCCAGACTATATGAGATCGAACTAGCCAAGCACAATGAATCCGTGGGAGCGCAGCGTAAATCCATGGTAGGTAGTGGTGATCGATCGGATAAAATCCGAACCTATAACTATCCCCAGTCTCGGGTGACTGATCACCGAATCAACAAGACCGTCTATAATCTCCCCGAAGTCATGGATGGGAATATTGAGGAGTTTATTTCTGCCCTAAGGTTGGCAGAAAACCTTGAGAAAATGCAAAACTCTGGTCTGGAAGAATAAATTGACCTTTTGCGTAAAACTGAGGCTATTTTTGTAGATTGCTTGGATAGGGAGTTATATTCCCTGATTGTTAGGAATTGCTGTTATGATACTTGCAGGAGAAAAAGAAATTAAGCTGGTTACGTGGAATGAAAATCACTTCCACCAATTATATCCTTTGGCTAATAATCCCAAAATAGCGATGAATTTGCGGGACAGTTTCCCGCAACCATATACCATCCATGATGCCCGTCACTGGATTGAGCATAATCAAAAATTTAATCCCCCGCAAAACTTCGCGATCGAATTCGAGGGCAAGCTAGCTGGAGCCATAGGTTCGGAGCGAGGCAAAGATGAACTACGAACAAACGTGGAATTGGGGTTCTGGGTAGGGGAGCCTTTTTGGGGAAAAGGAATTGCTACCGAAGCAGTTAGACTTTATACCGATTACCTTTTTGAGCGCTTCGATATACAGCGGGTTTTTGCCCAGGTTTTTGATTACAATGGAGAGTCTATGAATGTGCTAGAAAAGGCAGGTTATGTTCCCGAAGCCATATTGAAAAAGGCCTACGTTAAAAGAGGAACCGTAGGAGACCTTTTTCAATATGTAAAAATCAGAGGGGAAGAGTGATGTTTAGTAGCTAGTATTTAGTAGCAAATATCAAGTATTATGGGTACTCTTTGAATTTTGGTTTTTCGTTTTCTAAGCTTTTTCAAGTGCCTCAGAGATATCCCAAATTAAGTCTTCAAAATATTCCACCCCGATAGAAAGCCTGACTAGGTTTTCAGAAATACCAATTTCTGCCCGGTCTCCTTCATCTACATCACTGTGAGTCATGGTGGCCGGATGTTCTGCAAGAGATTCAGTACTACCTAGTGAAACTGCTAGTTTGAAGAGTTTGAGGTTGTCTAGGAATCGGAAAGCCACTTCTTCTCCTCCCACTATGTCAAAAGAAACCATTGCGCCTGCTGAGGACAGCTGATGCTTAAAAATCTCATATTGAGGGTCACCTTCTTCTAAATGTCCTAAATAGTAAACCTTACTTACTTTTGGATGATTTTTAAGGAAATCGGCTACTTTTTCTGCATTTTTTGCCTGCTGTGTCATTCTTACTTTCAGCGTTTCTAGGCTTCGCATCAATAACCATCCGGTCCATGGCCCTGCCATATTTCCCAAAAAAGTCCGGAGCGTTCGTACTCGCTGCATTAATTCAGATCGCCCAAGGACAGCACCAGCTATCAAGTCCGAATGCCCTCCAATATATTTGGTCGCTGAATAAACTACCAAATCAGCTCCTAACTTCAGAGGATGTTGCCAAAGAGGCCCCATGTAGGTATTGTCTACTACGACATAAACTTGATTTTCTGGGGTACTTAGGCGGTCAGCCACCTTTTTGCAAAGGGTCAGATCGAAAAGGGCATTGGTAGGGTTAGCGGGAGTTTCGATGTAAATCAGTTTCACATTTTTCCCTTGAGCTATGGAGATCAAGGTTTCCTCATCCATGGCGTTGGTAAAACCTACACCTTCAATCCCGTATTGAGGCAAGACTTTGTTGATAAAGTGATCCGTTCCTCCATAGACAGGTTTACTATATAGCAATGCATCCCCTGGTCTCAAAAACTCTAGTAAAACAGTCGAAATCGCAGACATGCCACTTTCGAAAACAGCGCATTCATCTGCACCATCCCATAGTGTCAGCCGTTCCTCCAGAATTTGAAGGTCTGGATTATTCAGTCTGGAGTAGATTAGGCCCGGTTGTTCCTCTGGTGATTTTTCTCTCTTGCCATAGGCGATTTCAAAAAACTCTTTTCCTTCTTTTGCACTTTTGAAAACGAAGGTGGATGTCTGGAAAATAGGGCATTTGACAGCTCCTTCTGACCATTCTGGCTTGTAGCCATATGACATCATTAAACTCTCTGGGGCAAGTGAATGCATAAAATTTGGATTAATATTCTCCTCAAATCATCAAAAAATTTTCGGAATTCCCAAATGAAAAACCTAATATAATTTGGATTAATTATATGATACGGTATGATATTTTAAAAATCTAGAATAAAACAGATATAATTTTACAATTGCCAAATAAAATTTGGTTCTATCGAAAAATAAAGTCAGGTGAAAAAATTCTATGTGGCGAGAATTTTTTTCTATTGAACAAGAATTTTTCTGACCACAAGGTCAGCAGACCCCGTCATTCGGATAAAATACAATCCCGGCCGAAGATCTTTAATTTCGATCCGTTTTTGTCCCTTATTGATTGGAAGCATTTCAATGGATTTTCCATTGGGATCAAAAATATCAATTGAATTCCACTGGTCTAAAAATCCAGCCTCAATGAATACCTTACCTGAAGATGGATTTGGGAAGACTTTTAGTCCTTTGATATCCGGCGAAGGCTCCAATGATGTCACTAGACTGACAATGACAGGCAGACTCCTCTCTGGTCCAAATCCACATGCATTTTGGGCAGCTACAGTCAGGGTATATTCCCCCTCTTCCACCCAGGATACTTCTACTCTGTTGGTCCCCTGACCGCTCAAAATCCTTCCTTCACCTTCTATTTGCCATTGGAAATTAAAGTTGGGTTGATTTTGAACCTCATAAAAGTAATTTCCTGGAGCCAAGATGCTTTCACCTTGAATTTCACTGGGTTGGTTTGGACTTTCGATTACCTGGATGGGAAGAAGGACAGGGTCGATGGTGCCGCAGCTATTTTCAAGTGTAGCAGTGAGTGTAGTTTGGCCAGCCTGTGTCCAAGCTACCTCAACCTCAGCAGTTCCCTGTCCTGAGATGACGGTACCGCCTGTTGCATTCCAAGTATAAGTTACCCCCTCTAAAGCCGGGAGCGCATAATTTTCTGTTTGATCCACACAGGTAGTTCCTTCTCCTTCGATTTGAAGGTTTTGAGGTGGAATATCAGAGACAATTACCTCCATGTACGAGGTTTCTCCGGATCCACAGAAATTTTGGCGACTGACAAAGATCCCTTTCCTTCCCGGGTCTGTCCATTCTACTTCGATTTCAGAAGTGCCTTGGCCGGAGATAATTGTGCCTCCGTCCACACGCCAGGTGATTTCTGATCCGGGTACAGGAGAATCGGTAATTGTGTATGTTTTCGTTTCCAAACAAGTAAAACTGGTACCTGAAATTTCTGCCAATACCCCAGAAGGAGGTACACAATCGTATCCGATAACAACCCCATCTTTTCCTGCGGCAAATGCTTTATTGGGATTTACAGCTTGGATTGCACGCAAATCTCTTTTTGTTTTTGAATCGAATTCGGTCCATGACTCACCACCATCGACACTGATCAGAAATAGACCGCTCTTTCCTACGATAAAACCCGTTTTATCATCAAAAAAATCAACTCCCAGAAAATCTATGTCATATTCAGTCGTTATCTTTTTCCAAGACTTGCCAAGGTCTTCGGTTTTTAAAATGGTGCCTTTTTCACCAACCACAATTGCAGTTGAATCACTTAGCTGTGAAGTAAAATAAAGATCATTCTCAGTACCAGATTGGATTCTTGGCCAATCAGAGCCGTTGTTAGAAATACCGATATAGCCACCGTTTCCTACCGTCATGGCATTTTGAAGATCAAATCCTAAAAGGTCATTTATATCTTGGTTGGTATCGGTGGTTTCTTCTTGAAACAGTTCCCAAGAGTTTCCGCTAGTGCCAGAAGAACGCACAATCAGACCAGATTGACCTGACAGGTAAGGGAATTCGGGAAGGAATAAATGAATGCCTTTCAGGGATTGATTTGTTTGGATCGGAAGTGGCGTCCATGATTGTCCACCATTGGACGTTCTATAAATGTTACCGTTTTCTCCAGCGACAAAGCCGTAATTTCCGTTCCAAAAATCAGCGGTAAGAATTGAGATTTTATCAGGGATGGGTCTTTCGATGACCGTACTGAATGCATTTGAAGTAACGAAAAATTTTCCTTCGGTCCCAGCAGCTATCGCAAAGGAGTTTGATAGAAATTCGAGCGTATAAAAATCTACCCGATTGCCCAAAAGCCTTGATGCCCATGAGTTTCCAGCATTAATGGATGCGGTGGCATATCCATCTTGCCCGACACCGTATATGGTGTTTTCACCAGGTTTGAAGCTAAGTGACTTAATTGTTCTTCCATTGCCTGGGGCAGGGAGATTGATTTTTGAAAAACTACTTCCAGAGTTTACTGACCTAAATAAGGTATTATCTGCTCCTGCGACATTAATTATTTTTTCATCCAATTCTCCGATGCTTAGGCTGTAAAAATCTACAGCCTCGGACGCTTGAATACTAGTCCATGTTTTACCAGTATCAAGAGAATGGATAATAGTTCCTGCTTCCCCTGCCGCGTAAACTTTACCCGAAGCTGAGATTTTTATACTCTTTAAATTCCCAGAGGTGGCTACAGAGGTGATTTCCCAGGTTTCACCCAAATCCTTGGAATGGGCAACAAGGCCCTGATCTCCGGCTAAAACTCCAAGCCCACTATCCGAGAAATCCACTTCATTGAGGTTTGTGGTTAAATTGGAACCCACTTCTGCCCAGGTTTTTCCTTCATCAGTTGATTTAATTATTAAACCATCAGCTCCAACAGCAATAACCTCCGTTTCGTTAATTTTTGAAATACTAAAAATATCCCTGGTAGTACCGGATTCTGAAGATTCCCAGGTTTTTCCCCCATCTAAAGAGTAAAAAATTTGACCTTTTTCACCCACTGCAATTGCGGTATTTTGGCTAAGAAATGTCAAATCGAAAAACCTGAAATCAAAGTCTTGAGTGACTTCATGCCAATTTTCTCCACCATCTTCTGTGACTGCAATAATTTGCTCACCTACAATGATTCCCTCAAGATTAGATGTCCAATGTATTGATTCAAAGTCCAATCCCCAGCTTTGTAATTGCTTAAAGGTTTGTCCCTTCACCAAGCCAGAAAACAAAAACAGGGTAAAAATAAAGGATAGGTATTTTCTCATCATTTGCTTCGAATACAAACAAATTTAAGTGAATTCCGCACTTGTCAAAGTTCAAATTTGAATGTCTAAATTAAAGCTTTCCTATCATTTATTAGGATTGATTAGTAGATTTAGCAAAAGCAAACCAATAAAAGATATGACTAAGAATCTGACTCTTGTTTTTCTGATCACCATTTTAGCCTCTTGTGGAGGGGGTGAGCGAGTTTCTAAAGAAGTCTTTGAAGAGGTAAACCAAGCCATGGAAGTGAAAAAGCTAAATGAAGCCGAAATACTCGATAAAGCCATGGTATGGGGAGATTCAATCAGCTTAGAGGCTCAGAAGCAACTCATGGGAAGTCTTCAGAAAGCCATTGCCGAGAAAGGAGTACCTGGAGCTATTGAGTTTTGTAATGTTCAAGCCCTTCCCATTTTGAAAGAAGTGGGGGACAAATATGGAGTGGAAGTAAGAAGAGCTTCTAATCGCTATCGAAATCCCACCGACCAGCCTACCGAAATGGAGTTGCGCTATCTGGAAACATACGAGTATGATGTGGAAAATGGAAATGAACTGGCACCCAATCTTCAAAAACTAAATGGAGGTGAAGAATTACTTTATACTAAAGCAATTGTAATTCCCGGAGGACTTTGCTTGAATTGCCACGGGGAACCCGGCAAAGAAATCAGCGAGGAGACTTTACAAAAGCTGAATGAGTTATACCCTGAGGATAAAGCAATAGGACATCAAATAGGAGATCTTCGCGGAATGTGGTCGATTAAAATTCCAAAAAAAGAAGTCGTAAAAGAAATGTGAACCAGACTGAAAGAACATGAGCAAATCATGGGTATTTGTTTTTTTACTTTTCCTGACCTTAGGCGAAAAGGACTATTCGGAATTCAATGCCTATGATCAGTCTATTGAGGGTACTGATCTCTATTTTTCTATGGTACCAATTCCCGCTGGCAGTTTCATTATGGGCTCTGATAATTCGGGTTTTTTGGACGAAAAACCAGCTCATTCAGTTAAGATTGATGCCTTTTGGATGAGTGCTCATGAGGTGACTTGGGATATTTTTGAGCTATTTGTTGACAAGAATTATGAGCTAGCGATCTCCGAGGGGCCAATTGGAGATCAAGTGGATGGGCTTTCCCGGCCTTCCTTACCCTATCTGGATATGACTTTCGGAATGGGGAAGGAAAGCAAGCCTGCTGTAGGAATGACACAGTATGGAGCCATCCAATTTTGCCATTGGTTGTATCTGAAAACGGGCGTATTCTACAGACTGCCGACAGAAGCCGAGTGGGAATATGCGGCCAAAGCGGGAACAGATACCCGGTATTTTTTTGGAGAAAACAGCTCGGATTTGGGCGATTATGCATGGATTAAGGAAAATTCGGAAGAGTCCACGCAGAAGGTCGGACTGAAAAAACCAAACCCCTGGGGGCTTTTCGATATCTACGGAAATGTGATGGAATGGACAATGGATCATTATGATCCGAATTATTACGAGGAATCCTCTGAAATTAACCCACTAAATCCTTCCACTAAACTCTATCCAAGGGTAGTCCGAGGCGGTAGCTTCAAGCATCCTGCAGAGGAAATCAGTGCTACCAGAAGATTTGCCACTGATCCAAAATGGAAACAGCTTGACCCACAAATTCCCAAAAGTCAATGGTGGTTTCCTGAGGCGCCCTTTTTGGGAATTCGGCTGGTTAGGCCCTTAGAAACCCCTTCAGAAAAAGAAATTCAAGCCTATTATGGACAGGCACCAATTGATGACTATTAAACCTAAACAACCCAAAATATGAAAACCGAAAATTCGCGCAGGGATTTTATCAAGACTTCTGCCATTTTGACCGGAGGAGTTCTTACCTCGCCATTCGTCGTACCCGGAGCTTATGCATCTCCTGATAATCATCTCAAACTAGCCTTGATTGGCTGTGGAGGAAGGGGTACAGGAGCTGTCTTTCAGGCTTTTGAGACGGGTCACCCTATTCGATTGGTGGCTATGGCAGATGCATTTCAGGATCGATTGGATAAAAGTTTGAAGCCTATTTTGGATAAATATGGACCCGAGAAGGTTCAGGTTCCCAAAGAGAAACAGTTTGTAGGATTTGAGGGGTATAAACAAGCCATAGCCGAGGCTGATGTGGTTATTTTAGCGACACCTCCTGGTTTTCGACCGAGTCACTTTGAGGAGGCCGTAAGGCAAGGCAAACAGATTTTTATGGAAAAGCCAGTTGCCACTGATGCTGCCGGCATTCGCAGAGTTTTAGCCGCTGCAGAGGTAGCAAAACAAAAAAAAATGAATGTAGTGGTTGGTTTGCAGCGGCACTACCAAGCCAACTACCGTGAAACTATCAAAAGGATTCACGATGGAGCTATAGGAGATATTGTTGGTGGACAGGTCTATTGGAATGATGGTGGGGTATGGGTGAGAGAACGAAAACCTGGCCAGACTGAAATGGAGTATCAGATGCGAAATTGGTACTATTTCAACTGGCTTTGCGGAGATCATATCACTGAGCAACACGTGCACAACATCGATGTGGCCAATTGGGTCAAGCAGGGCTATCCGGTGAAAGCGGAAGGTACAGGTGGGCGTCAGGTTCGTACAGGTAAAGACCATGGAGAGATCTTTGACCATCATGTAATCACATTCACCTACGAAGATGGCTCGGTGATTCACAGTGAATGCAGACACTTCCCCGGCGCAGCTAATCGGGTGGACGAAACCTTCCAAGGCACGAAAGGGAAAGTCTACCTCAGTGCTGGAAATCATGGGAATCTGAGTGATTGGAAAGGGAATGCCATTTATACCCATGACCGGGAAAACAATGCCAATCCCTATCAGGTAGAGCATGATGAGCTTTGGGCGGCTTTAGTAAAAGGGGATTATAAATTTGCAGATGCTGAAAATGCAGCAAAAAGTACGATGACTTCCATCATGGGAAGGTATGCGACCTATTCGGGAAAAGTAATTTCCTGGGATGAGGCCCTGAATGGGTCGGTAGATTTATTCCCCGAAAAACTTGCCTGGGACGCTCTACCAAAAATACTTCCCAATGAGGATGGCTTTTATCCTCATGCTGTACCCGGTAAAACTAAAGTGATCTAAGCCATGAAAAGAAGAGGATTTATAAAAAAAGTAGGTCTTGGAAGTACGCTATTGGGACTTACGGGAGGGATGAGCCTTCAGGCCATGGGCAAAGAGACAAGGAGTGCTCCTACATTTAATATGGACTTTGCACCGCACTTCGGCATGTTTCGGAATCATGCCCCCGGAGGAATCATCGATGAGCTGAAGTTTATGGCTGATCAGGGGTTTCGCTCGTTTGAGGACAATGGTATGCTGAAGCGATCGGTAGAGGAGCAAGAGCAAATCGGAAAAACGCTCGATCAGCTCGGGATGCGAATGGGTGTATTTGTGATCGAAGGAGGGGATAACTGGAAGACTTCTCTGACCACGGGCAAGCAGGAATTTATGGATACTTTTCTAAAAACCTGTCGTGAATCTGTTGAGGTCGCAAAACGAGTCAATGCCAAATGGATGACCGTGGTACCAGGGTATTTTGATAGAAGCCTGCCGATGGGCATCCAAACTGCCCATGTCATCGAAGCGATGAAGCGGGGTGCGGAGATCTTCGAACCGCATGGATTGACCATGGTCATGGAGCCTCTGAGTGACAACCCTGATCTTTTCCTTCGACATGCTGACCAGACCTTTATGATTTGTCAGGCTGTAGGTAGTCCTGCTTGTAAGATTCTATACGATATCTATCATATGCAGCGAAATGAGGGAAATCTAATCGCTAATATGGAGAAGTGCTGGGATGAAATAGCCTATATCCAAATCGGTGACAATCCGGGGAGAAAAGAACCCGGTACCGGAGAGATCAATTATGAAAATGTATTCAATTACATTCATGATAAAGGATTTAAGGGGGTAATGGGAATGGAGCATGGCAATGCGCTGCCTGGAAAAGAAGGTGAGCTTTCACTGATTGAAGCTTACCGAAAAGTAGATGTGACAGTTTAGTGTAAGCGGATTTGCTCCCATATAATATATCTTTCACTTGAAAACTCATCAGGATAGAAGGTTTTAGCTTCTTACACTTGACCTAGTCTGAAATCATATCCATAAAAACATACTTGTGCAAAACCTTATTATCAAGCATTGGCTGGGCTTCACGCTGGCCATAGTTTCCTTACTTATTTTTTCTGCTTGTCAAAATGAATCTAGGCAGGAGTCTCCAGAAAAACCGTTGCATTGGGAGGTAGTCGAGGCTCCCACTGAATCATCTCTTCGTGGTCTCAGCGTAGTGACTTCTGATATCATTTGGGCCAGTGGAAGCGAGGGGGTTTGGCTCCGATCAGTAGATGCAGGCAGCACGTGGAGTTTTGGAGTCGTTGATGGTTTGGATTCGGTGGATTTTCGGTCTATTCATGCTTTCAATGCTGAGGAAGCCATAGTGGTGACAGCTGGACAACCGGCTAGGATTTATCGTACTTCAGATGGTGGGGAAAGTTGGGAGTTGAAAGTCGAGGAGTCCGAGAAGGCCTTTTTCGATGGAATCAGCTTTGCAGATGAAAATCGGGGCTATGTCTTTGGAGATCCCGTAGATGGATTTTGGATGATCTATCAAACCTTAGATGCAGGCTTAACTTGGAGTCTACTGGATTCCCTTCCGCAAGCCAAGGAAGGCGAAGCAGGTTTTGCGGCATCGGCTAGTTCACTGCTTGCACAAGAAGATAATATTTGGCTTGGGAGTGGCGGTAGATATTCAAATATCCACCACTCACCGGATCGTGGTAAAACATGGATGGTTCATCCAAGCCCACTCATTCAAGGAGAGTCCTCCCAGGGAATTTTTTCTATGACATATACGAAAAAGGGGGAGTTGGTAGCTGTGGGTGGGGACTACCTAGAGCCTGAATCAAAAAAGGGTAATATAGGGCTCTTTTTGACCGCGACAATGAGTTGGTCAGAAGACAAAACCACCGGGCCAAGTGGCTATCGATCCGGTGTGCAATACTTCCCGAGATTTTCCTGGTTAATAGCCGTTGGTCCTAGCGGGTCGGATTTTTCAAAAGATGGAGGCAAAACATGGGAACGATTTTCAGACATGCCTTTTCATACAGTTTCATTGAGTACTGCAGCCGGGAGTGTTTGGGCATCTGGTCCGGAAGGAAAAATAGCGAAGTTGCTTTACTGAATATTAGAGGAATTCTAATTTCATCCTTTGTATTGAATCCTTGAATAAATTTAAAAAATTGTAAAGTTTTGCCACTTTACTTGGAGAGATAGTAGTCTTCTGTGTTATCTTTAGGATTCAGATTTTTCTGCTTATTTTACTAGACACCTCTATCGAAATTAAAATGTTTGAAATAATACCTTCAATATGGCTTATTGATGGCAAATGTGTCCGCTTGAAGCGTGGAGACTTTTCCACTCAGGAAGTCATTTCCAATAATCCTCTATCGATTGCTCAGCAATTTGAGTCTATTGGCATTAAGCGCTTGCACTTGGTGGATTTGGATGGTGCAAGACGGGGAGAACCAAAAAACTACCATATCTTAGAAGCAATCTCCGGATACACCGAATTGAAGGTTGATTTTACCGGAGGCATCACGACTGATGGAGATGTGATCAAATGCTTCGAGTTTGGTGCCAAGACGGTGACTATTTCTTCTGCAGCGGCAAATCACCCGGAGCGCTTTGCCCAGTTTATCCTTTCCTATGGTCGGGAAAAGATCAATCTTGCAGCAGATACCAACCCCTCAGATAATAAAATTAAAATCCGCGGCTGGCTCAAAAAAACAAGCATTGATCTCTATGAACACATTGAATTCTTTTATGAGCGTGGTCTCAAATACCTCAAGGTATCAGATGTGACTCGAGATGGAGTCATGGAGGGTCCCAACTTTGAGCTTTATAAAACGGTAAAGGAGAAGTTCCCTCAGCTGCATATTGCGGCAAGTGGAGGAGTCAGAGGTATCGATGATTTCAAAGCGCTCAAAGAGGTTGGAGTACAATCTGCCGTTTTTGGAAGAGCATTTTATGAGGGAATGATTAGCGTGCAGGATCTGGAAAAATTTCTAGCTGAATCATAAAAAAAGGACTTTCTAAAAAGTCCTTTTTTGCTTTAAAAGAAAACACAAACTAGTCTGCTTTGAATTTCTCTAAAACGTAAAGAAAAATATTGAATGATAGTGTGGAGGAAGGTTCATTGGTTTTTTTTCCTTCAGGCCCGATGACTACTTCTCTTCTGATAGGGGTGGTAGGAATCTGAACCGGATTTACTTTTGATTCAGTTTTGGGTTTAACGTCGTTTTGCTCCGTACTATAATTGTGATGGAAAGATCTATCTTCTTCCATGATTGGCCGATCTAACTGTCGAGGGATTTCAACTGGCTTCTCTTGCTCGTTTTGTGCCAATGATTCAACTGAAAAAAGGCATAATGCGAAGACAGATGTCAGAATGCAGCCGATTTTACCAAAAGGAAGCGTAGGTTTATTAAGCATTTTGAGTATGTTACCTTTAATGAAACTTAGGGCTATTTAAAAGGTTCATAAAATTAGCAAAAAAAATCACTATGCAAACGATTGACTATGAAGAATTCGCCAAATTAGAAATTCGTGTTGGAACCATTATCCGTGTGGAAAATTTCGAAAAAGCACGCAAACCTGCTTATAAAATTTGGGTCGATCTAGGGCCGGAAATCGGTGTGAAAAAGTCATCTGCTCAAATTACGGAGCTTTACTCAGAAGCCGACCTGATCGGCAGGCAGGTAATATGTGTAGTCAATTTTCGACCCCGACAGATTGCTGATTTTATGTCTGAGGTTTTGATCACTGGCTTTCCAGATCAAAGTGGTCGAGTGGTTTTGGCAGCGGTAGAAAGATCATTACCCAATGGGGCTAAGTTTTTTTAAACTTTTAGCGAAGCCTTTATTTTTAGCAGTTCTTCGACAAATTCCCGGCTATTGGAAAGTCTAGGCACTTTGTTTTGGCCACCGAGCTTTCCTTTTTGGCGTAGCCATTCCTGAAAAAGTCCATTTTCAGCTATATGAATAATTGGTTTTACCAGTGCGAGATCTTTGTGTCTTTTTGCGTCATAATCGGAATTGACCTCCCGTAAATGCTGATCCAGCAGCTCTTCGAATTTGGTTAAGTCAGTTGGATTTTTGGCAAACTCAATGATCCATTCGTGTGCCCCCTTTTCACCATTTTTTCCAAAATAAACTGGTGCAGCGGTGAAGTTTTCGATGGTCGCCTCAGTCTTTTCGGCTGCAAATTCTACCGCCTTTTCTGCATTCTCCACAATGACTTCTTCTCCAAAAGCATTGATAAAATGCTTGGTTCTTCCGGAAATTTTGAATCGATAGGGCTTGGTTGAGGTAAATCGGACGGTATCTCCTATTTTGTATCTCCAAAGCCCACCATTTGTTGAGATGACTAAGGCGTAGTTTTTTCCTACTTCCACCTCCCAAAGCGGAAGCACGGTAGGATTCTCATCCTCCCAGGATTCCATGGGGATAAATTCATAGAATATTCCATAATCCAAAAGCAAAAGCAATTCGTCCGAATCTATTTGATCTTGCAATCCAAAGAATCCCTCCGATGCATTGTAGGTTTCCATGTATCGCATCTTATCAGAAGGGATGAGTTCTTTAAAAAGGTTGCGATAGGGTCCAAAGGCTACCGCTCCGTGAAAAAAGACTTCCAGATTGGGCCAGACTTCCAGGATGTTTTTTGCTTGTTTGATTTCTATGATTCGTCTTAGCAAGACAATGGTCCAGGTGGGAACACCCGCTATGCTCACGACATTTTCGTCCATGGTTTCGCGAGCCATTTTTTCGATTTTTGCTTCCCATTCATTCATCAAAGCGACTTCAAGCGAGGGGGTTCTGGCAAATTGTGCCCAGATAGGAAGATTCCGCATGATGACGGCTGAGATATCTCCCGCCTTTGCTTTGCTAGTTGTGTTAAGTGGGTTGGATTCCAAAGAACCACCAATCGAAAGCGATTTACCCGAAAAAAGCTTGGAGTCCGGATAGTTGCTCACGTAAAGGGTGACCATATCTTTTCCTCCTTTGAAGTGACACTCTTCGAGACTTTCTTCTGTGACGGGAATGTATTTGCTTCGGCTGGAAGTGGTGCCCGAAGACTTGGAAAACCACTCGATTTCTGTATTCCAAATCAGATTTTGCTCTCCTTTCATGACTCGGTCGATGTAAGGTTTGAAGCCTTCATAATCGGTAAGAGGTACATTTTTAGCAAAATCCTGATAATTACGGAAGCTTGCAAAGCCAAACTCCTTTCCAAATTTGGTTTGTTTTCCAGCTTCAATAAGGTCTTTCAGCACGCTGTCCTGAGCAGCATGGGGAGCTTTTTTGAAATATTCGATTTGTCCCAGGCGGCTTTTGAAGACCCAGGTCATAAAGCTGTTGATCACCTCCATTAATTAGAAAAAGTTTTACGTTTCAATTCAAACTGACTGCCCAAATAGACCTTTCTTACCTGCTCATCGGCAGCCAACTCTTCGGCAGTGCCGGCCTTCAAAAGTCTTCCTTCAAACATCAAGTAAGCCCGATCTGTGATGGATAGGGTTTCATTTACATTGTGATCGGTGATCAATATCCCGATATTTTTGGTTTTGAGCTTGGCCACGATCGTCTGAATCTCCTCAACGGCAATCGGATCTACCCCTGCAAAAGGTTCATCAAGCAACACAAACTTAGGATCTACTGCCAATGCCCGCGCAATCTCTGTACGCCTTCTTTCGCCGCCGGAAAGAACCATCCCAAGGTTTTTCCTCACGTGGGTTAAGCTGAATTCCTCTAGGAGGCTTTCCACCTTTTCCTTTTGCTGCTGCTTTGGCATATTGGTCATTTCGAGGACTGCCAGGATATTTTCTTCTACAGATAGCTTACGGAAAACAGATGCTTCCTGCGCCAAGTAACCGATCCCCAATTGGGCTCTTTTGTACATCGGCAGGCTGGTGATATCTTCTTGGTCGAGGAAGATTTTGCCTTCATTCGGTTGAATCAGGCCCACGATCATATAAAAAGACGTGGTTTTGCCCGCTCCATTTGGACCTAATAGTCCGACAATTTCCCCTTGCTTTACCTCAACGGAGATATCGTTGACCACCTTTCGGCTTTTGTATATTTTGATGAGATGCTCTGCTCGAAGTTCCATACTAGTCGAATTTGATATCTTTCACGTAGAGTTGCAAGCTACTTTTGTCCCGGAAGAAATTTTCTCGCATTTCTGCCACTAAGTCAAAACGCATTCGGGATCTAAGAAAATTCACCGTAGTCAAATCCGGATCCTTAGCCCGATCGGCCATTCCAAAACCAAGACATACCGGAGTGGTGAGTTGGCCATCCTGCAAAATTTTGAACCGGAGATGCTTTTCTTTCAAAACGACCACATCCTCGGCCTGCACATTGGAAATCTTGAAAATAGGTTCAGGATTTCCAGGGCCAAAAGGAGCCATTTGCTTGAGAATATTGTAAAAGCGATAATTGATTTGATCCAGTAGGAGTTCTCCATCGATCTCGATGACCGGCTTTCGATGGACTTCCTCGATCCGATTTCGCACTACCTCTTCAAATTTTTCCTGAAAGGCAGGAACCTTATCCACTGAAAGTGTCAAACCCGCGGCGTACTTATGCCCTCCAAATTGATCCAGGAGATCGCTGCATTCTGCAATCGCTTCGTAAATATTAAAGTCTACAACAGACCGAGCACTTCCGGTCGCTTTGGCATTGGATTCGGTGAGAATAATGGTGGGACGGTAATACTTTTCAATACAGCGGCTCGCCACGATCCCGATGACACCCTTGTGCCAATCTTCCTTGAATAGAACCGTCGAGTTCCAGGTTTGCTCCTCTTCCCTTGCCGCAATCATTTCAAATGCTTCTCGGGTGATGTTTTCATCGAAATTTCGGCGGGTAGCATTGACTTCATCTACTACTTTGGCGCGCTCAAGAGCCTCGTCCAGTTCGGTAGAGATCAGAAGCTCTACAGATGCTTTCGCATGCTCTAGGCGACCGGAAGCATTGATTCTTGGACCGATTTTGAAGACAATATCAGAGATGCCGATGTCTTTTTCGATTTTGCTGCGGAGGATCAAGGCTTTGAGTCCGGGTCTGGGAGTATTGTTGATTCGATCGAGACCATAGTAGGCCAAAATTCTATTTTCACCTGTGATAGGTACAATGTCTGCTGCAATGCTGACAACGACTAAGTCCAAGTATCCGTAAAGTGCGGATTCATCGATATTTCTTCTTTTGGCAATTGCCTGGATCAGCTTGAAACCGACCCCGCAGCCGCTCAATTCTTTGTAGGGATATTGACAGTCCGTCTGTTTGGCATCCAAAACGGCGATTGCAGCCGGAAGAATTACCCCGGGCGTGTGGTGATCACAAATGATAAAATCTACGCCCAGTTCCTTGGCTAATGCCACTTTTTCGATGGCTTTGATGCCACAGTCTAGGGCAATGACCAAAGAGAAATTTTCATCTGAGGCGTATCTGACCCCTCTTTCGGATATCCCATACCCTTCTTTGTAGCGATCAGGGATATAAAAATCCACGTTTGGATAAATGCCTTTTAGAAAGCCATAGACTAGCGAAACTGCCGTGGTGCCGTCCACATCGTAGTCTCCATAAACTAGGATCTTTTGCTCTGACTGAATGGCTTCCTCGATTCTATTGACAGCTTCCTGCATCCCCTTCATTAGATAAGGGTCGTGAAGCTGACTAAGGCTTGGTCGGAAATAATCCTTTGCCTGCTCAAAGCTCTCAACACCCCGATTGATCAGCACATTGGCCAAAGTCGGATTGACATTGATCTCCTTGCTGAGTTTTTCGAGTGCAGATTGAGCTGCTATTGGTTTAGGTTTCCAGACGTACTCCATGGGTGTAAATTACGAAAGAATTTGACGATCGGGTTCGATCGTGTATTGTGAATACCCCTTTTCAGGATTGTTTAACTTCTTTTTGGTATTGAAACCAATAGTAAGCGGGAAAAATCAATGCCTTGAGCTTCCAAACATTTTTTTCCTTGATCGAAAGAAGGGAATTTGCATGAACAGCCCGGTACATTTTCCCTGCTAGGAGCGTGTGGCCGATGAGCAGCAAAAACAAAACCGCATAGATCAAGAGTTCCTCCATCTTAACTTTTGGTGAAGACCAGTGCGGCCCAGTTATCTTTTTCGCTTTGATTGACCAATTCCAGACCAAGCTTTTCGCAAGCCGATTGGATATCCGCAATATCATGGGTGTAAAAACCACTGAGAAGTAAGTACCCATGAGGTGCCAAAAGACGGGAATATATCTCCATTTCGTCCAAAAGCACATTTTTGTTGATGTTGGCGAGAATGATATCAAAGGGCCCCTTGGGATTTACATCCCGAATGCTGCCTAGCCCCATGGTTGCTGGGACTTCATTGAGCTGAAAGTTTTCATTCCCATTATCCACACACCAGTCATCGATATCAAAGGCTTCTACCGATGAAGCTCCGAGGAGGTGAGCCATGATCGCTAAGATTCCGGTACCCGAACCTACATCCAGGACGCGCTTACCTTGATGGTCGATTTTTCCCTGAAGCTGCAGAATCTGAAAGGTAGTCGCATGATGACCTGTCCCAAAAGACATTTTGGGATTGATGACTATCTGGTATTTAAACCCTGGTCTTGGCTCATGAAAAGATGCTCTGACGAATACCAAGTCACCGACGGCAATGGGGTCATAGTTTTTCTCCCATTCCTCATTCCAGTTGACTTTTTTGGTGAGATTCTCCGAAAAGGTGATGCTTGCATGACTTTGATAGCGATTCAGAATCTCATCAAAGGCTTCCCTGTCGAACGAATCCAAAGGCGAATAGCACTCAAAGCCCTCATCTGTTTCCAAAAAGGCATCAAAACCTATCTCAGAAAGCTCAGCAATTAAAATCTCTCGAAAATCTTCGGAGCAAGTGAATTTGAATTCCCGGTAGTCCATCCCAGCTTAGTAGGATTTGGCGATATCGATAAAGTCGCGGGATTTCAGCGAGGCCCCGCCAATTAGTCCACCGTCCACATCGGGCTTAGCAAGAAGTTCGGCAGCGTTTGACGGCTTCATACTTCCACCGTAAAGTATGGAAATTGAATCAGCCACTTCCTTGCCGTACTTACCGGCCAAATGCTTTCGGATAGCCGCATGCATCTCCTGAGCTTGCTCAGCAGAAGCTGTTTTTCCTGTACCGATTGCCCAAATGGGTTCGTAGGCGATGGTAACTTTTGAAATTTCTTCAGCGCTAAGTTCAAAAAGGCTATCCGTGAGCTGGTACTTGACATTGGGCTCATGAGTACCTGCCTCTCTGATATCCAATGATTCACCACAGCAGAAGATAGGCTGAAGTCCAGCTGCCAAGGCTTGCTTTACTTTCTCGGTGAGCAATTCATTAGTTTCTTCGAAATATTCTCTTCGCTCCGAATGTCCAATGATGACGAAACTCACTCCAAATGAAGCTAAAATTGGTGCCGAAACCTCACCGGTGTATGCTCCTGATTCCTTATCAGAGCAGTTCTGAGCTCCTACAAAAACATTGGATGCTCCACCGATAAGCTTTTTGACCACGTGAAGGTGAGGAAAGGGTGGATTGAGTACCAGAATAACATCCTTCAACTGTTCATCCTGCGCCATTTGCACGATCTCAGATGTAAGTATTTGGCCTTCATCATAGGTCATGTTCATTTTCCAGTTTCCGGCTATGATTTTCTTTCGCATCGTAAGAGTTTTTATTAGGTTTGAGAAAAACTAAGGATAAAATTTTTCTATAAAATTAATCAAAATGTCCGATTGGGGAAGAAATAACCCAAAGCAAGTCCGAAAAACCTCCTGGACGGTCGAGGAGGCTGAGGAAAAAATCGCCGCTTTCTGCGCCTATCAGGAGCGATGTGCCTGGGAAGTGCGGCGTAAACTTTATGAAAAAGGGATCGCTGAACCGCAGATTGAAAAGCTGATAGATTTTCTTCTTCGGGAGAAATTTATTGATGAGGAGCGCTATGCAAGGGCTTTTTCCCGGGGAAAATTCCGCTTGAAAAAATGGGGTAAAAATCGGATTCGAATGGAGCTAAAAATGAGGCAAGTTCCTGAGGATCTAATCAGAAAAGGCTTGCTGGAAATTGACCCAACGGAGTACTATGACACGCTTCTTTCGGAAACAGAAAAGAAATGGGAGAAGACCAAAGAACCCGACCTGTACAAAAAGCGATTTAAGGTTGTCGGCTATTTGATGCAGCGGGGATTTGAGCAAGATCTAGTTCAGGAAGCAATAGACTCACTTTTGTGATTTACGATTGACGAATTACGATTTACGAAGTGACTATGCCTGAAAATGGTTGTCACCATTCTGTCAATCATCAAGTTAAAATATCTGTTTTGAATGTATTCTTTTTCTTTGGTTGTTAGGTTCCCTGAGTTTAAATAAATAATTTTTGGAGGGGTACCATAAATACTATTAAGATCGATAAAGTCAGAATCAAAGGATACTATAGTGAAGTGGTTTTTCTTTGCAAACTGAAAAATCTCCATATCGGAGGCGTTCTCTAGTCCAACGAATCGCACCTGTTGACTACTAGAAATCGACACGATTAAAATCATCATTAAACACACAGGGAAATGCCCCGATATTTCGGGGTTAATCGTCATCCCGAAAGCTTTCGGGACCATCTGACCAATAAAAATCAAAAAATAAACAGATGAAAATTTTGGAGGAAGTGTTTTTAGGATTTTTGGCGAAATATTTTGGTCAAATAAAAGCTTCATATTGCTGAGATTAACCTTCGCTCCTTATCTGCAGCATAGGCTAAGCAGGCATCAATCATTTCGTCTGTGATCTCTTCAAAATCAGATTTTATTTCTTCGCGGCTCATTCCGTTGGCCATCCAATTCAACACATCATAAACAGAAACTCTAGTTCCCTTGATACAAGGTTTTCCAAATCGTTTCTCAGGTCGAATTTCAAGGTGTGTTTTAAAGTCCATAGTTGAAAATACGAAAAATTGGATGATAAGATTGAAGGTGTTAAAGTCTTTTTTGAATTTTGCCTATCAATCCCCCACAAACCCCATCATAATCTTTGCCGAGAGCAAAGAAAGCGGAATTCCGCCTCCCGGATGGACCGATCCTCCGCAGAAATAGAGGTTTTTGATGTCAGAGGAATAGTTGGCATGACGTAAAAATGCCGCAAAGCGATTATTAGAGCTGTTTCCGTACAGCGCCCCATTCGCACTGGAAGTTTTGGACTCGATTGTTCGGGGTTCTAGAATTTCCTCGACCTCGATCAAGGATTCCAAATCAGTTTTTAACACCCGATTGACTTTGGAGATGATGTTTTTCCGCGCCTCCTGTATCAAACTATCCCAATCCTGCCCTTGATTATTGGGGACATTGATCATCGTAAACCAATTCATACAGCCTTTGGGAGCATCGTCGGATTTGTGAGTGGAGGTGATATTGATGTAAACAGTCGGATCTTCGTAGATGCTTCCCTTTTTGAAAATATGCTCAAACTCAGTTTGATAATCTTCCGAAAAAAGAATGTTGTGAAGTCCTAGTTCCTTGAATTCCCTTTTTACTCCCCAATAGAAAATCAATGCCGAACTGGATTTAGGTTGCTCCAGCAACTTCTTGGGCTGCTTCTGCTTGCGCAAAATACTTTTGTAGGCGTTCACCATGTCCATATTGTTCACGATGATGTCGGCCTGATGCCTTTTTCCATCGACTTCTACTCCTACTGCCCGTCCCTTTTCTACCAGGATTTCCTCCACTTTGGCATTGAAGTGAAACTCAACACCCAAGTCTTGAGCTAGCCGATAAAGGCTCATGGTGATATCGTGCATGCCCTTTTTGGGGAAGTAGGCTCCAATATTGAATTCCAGATGGGGGATGATATTCAGCGTAGCAGGAGTTTGATAGGGATCCGAACCGTTGTAGGTCGCGTAGCGGTTGAAAAGCTGAACCAATTTTGGATTCTGGAATTGCCGTTCATTGGCTTGATTCATGGTGGAGAAAATCCCCAATTTCCCCATTTTCAAATAAGACTTTAGCGCCTGCGGATTGGTCCAGGTACCAAATTGATGCAGGGATCGATGCATGAATAGCGGCGCCAAATGCTCATAAATAAAGGCTGAGCTCCGCAGTGCTTCCCGCACGTTTTTGGCAGGTTCACCCAATTTCGTTTCTACTTCTTCTGCAAAGCGATTGATATCTGCCCAAGCCTTGACTTGCTTCCCATCTTCCCAAAAATAATGACAGGCTACTTCCAGTTTTTCGTAGTCGAAATGATCCTTGGGATCCTTTCCTGCCAATCGGAATAGTTCTTCCACCTGCTCGGGTAGAGTGAAAAGCGATGGACCTGCATCAAAGCGGTAGCCTTTTAGGGTGATTTCGGAAAGTTTACCTCCCGGATAGGGATTCGCTTCGAAGACCTTGACGGAATAGTCTTGGACAGCTAGGCGAATGGAGGCGGCGATACCCGCTATACCGGAACCTACAATAAGGGCTTTTTGAGACATGGATACTGTTTTGCTTCTAAACTACACAATCGGCCGGGAAGTTGGTAGAAAATTGGAGAAAGCCCAAAAACAAAAAAAATGCTGCTTCTCCAGAGGCTGCGTAGCGTTCGGTCATAGAACATCAGTTCCTCCCATTTTAGAATTCCTAGGCCTTGTTGAAGGATTTCCAATTCGATGAAACTTGAGCCAAAAACACAAAAAGCCTTGAGAAAATTAAATCTCAAGGCTTATTTCATCGGTCATCTCCGCCGCTCCCTGCCTTTGTGAGTGTCCACACTCACAAAAAGCTGTTATTCCGCCGTTGTTAGTGTCCCACTAAAAACAACATCAACAATCATATCTTCTCCTCCGCTGTTAGTGTCTCACTAACAGCATCAACAATTATATCTTCTCAAAAACCCGTCTAAAGCTCGTCGCCTCAGCGATTCGGCCATGCAATTCAGAAATAGCCACACGCTCCTGTTCGGTAGTGTCCCGATGACGGATGGTGACAGTATTGTCCTCCAAAGTCTGATGGTCCACGGCGATACAGAAAGGCGTTCCGATCAAATCCTGTCTCGCATAGCGCTTTCCGATAGACGCCGCCTCTTCATAAATGATATTAAAATCATATTTCAACAATTCCACGATTTCCTGCGCTTTCTCAGGCAATCCGTCTTTCTTGGTAATCGGTAGAATCGCTGCTTTCACCGGAGCGATTGCCGGGTGAAACTTCAAATAAGTTCTGCTTTTCTCCTCGGGCTTTTCTTCCGTATAAGCATTGCAAAGGGTCAGCAAGAACAGGCGGTCTGCTCCGATAGAAGTTTCGATCACATAAGGAATGTAATTCTGATTGACCTCCGGATCGAAGTACTGCTGCTTTTTCTTGGAGAATTCCTGATGGGATTTCAAATCGAAATCTGTTCTGGAGTGGATGCCTTCCACTTCTTTGAAGCCAAAGGGAAATTCGTACTCGATATCCATAGCTGCATTGGCATAGTGCGCCAATTTCTCATGATCATGCTTTCGGAGCTTTTCCGCAGGAGTACCCAAAGCCAAATGCCAGTTCATCCGCGTCTCTGCCCATTGCTTGTACCAATCTAGCTCGGTGCCAGGGCGTACGAAAAATTGCATTTCCATCTGCTCAAATTCTCGCATCCGGAAGATAAACTGACGGGCGACGATCTCATTTCGAAAGGCTTTCCCGATTTGGGCGATGCCAAAAGGAACCTTCATACGGGCAGTTTTTTGCACATTCAGGAAGTTGACAAAAATCCCCTGAGCCGTCTCCGGACGCAGGTAAATGGTAGAAGCATCTTCCGCCACCGAACCCACTTGGGTCGAAAACATCAAATTAAATTGACGAACATCGGTCCAATTGGTCGTGCCGCTGATGGGGCAGGTGATCCCGGTATTCACGATCAAGTCCCGAACTCCAGCCAAGTCCTCCGCTTCCAACAATCTCGCTAATGCAGCAGTGAGTTGCTTGGCTTCTTCTACTTTTCCCTCATTCTCTAACTTGGCAGCATGCTCCTCGACCAAGACGTCGGCGCGATAACGCTTTTTACTGTCCTTGTTATCAATCATGGGATCATTGAACGAGTCCACGTGACCGGAAGCTTTCCAGGTGGTTGGGTGCATAAAGATCGCCGCATCGATTCCCACAATGTTCTCATGGACACGCGTCATGGTTTCCCACCACAGGCGCTTGAGGTTGTTTTTCAACTCAACCCCATAAGCCCCATAATCATAGACCGCCTGCAGACCGTCATAGATCTCGGAACTTGGGTACACAAACCCATACTCTTTAGCATGGGAAATAATATCTTTCAGTTGGGCGTTTTCCGCCGGAGTCGCTGTCTTTGCCATAGGGCGCAAAATTAAGGAAACTTATTGATTTGGGAGAGGGAGGAAATGATTTGATTCCAATTGTAATCCCTATTTTTCAAAATTGGTAAAGGATCATTTTGTCGTGCCGATTTCATTGGCATTAGGGAATAAGATTTTGGATAGATGTTAGGAGCAGGGCTAGGAAATTGGAACTCGCTGAAAATCGCCTAAAAAAGCCAAATTCGATCATTGTGACTGGTAATTCCGTCTTTAGACTGTCCTGTCCAAGACTTTTTCAGCAGACCCTAAGTAGAACCGAATCCTTTTTGAGTTAATCTTTGTCCGAAAACCCAGTTAAGTGGTTTTTTGTAATTGTACTTTCATAATTGTGAAAATTTATTACATATTGTAATCATACTTACAATATCTTATCTTTAAGCACTTCAATTATTTATCTCCAATGCAAATTCCAAAGGATATTTTTGAGCGGCCTCAATATTTGACACGTGTAATTCCATTCATGCGAAAGTCTTTGATCAAGGTTTTCACAGGTCAGCGAAGAGTAGGGAAGAGTTACCTCTTATACCAACTCATCCATATTATTCGAAAAGAATCGCCCAATGCGTCAATCATTTACATCAACAAAGAAGATCTAGAATTCTCATTTCTTAAAAATGCTCAAGATCTAAATCATTTCATCAAAAGCAAGAAGATCTCGGGAAAAATGAATTATCTGTTTATAGATGAAATTCAGGATATAGATCAGTTTCCGGAGGCATTAAGATCATTGGTTTTAGATGACGAATTAGATATCTACTGCACAGGTAGTAATGCAAATCTTCTGTCAACGGATGTTGCTGGCTTGTTGAGCGGTAGAGTAATTGAAATCAAAGTATTTAGCCTTTCTTATGTGGAATTTTTAAAATTTCACGGATTGGCGGATGAAAATAAAACACTAAATAAATTTCTTAAATATGGTGGATTGCCTTATCTGAAAAATCTAGAGCTAAGGGATGAGGTAGTTTTTGAATATCTAAAAAATATTTATGTCACCATTCTTTATCGGGATGTGGTAAATAGGAATTCAATTAGAAACACTGCCTTTCTCGAAAAGTTGGTTCTTTTCTTGGCAAATAACACAGGCAGTTTATTCTCAGCCAATAAAATTTCCGCTTTCCTAAAATCCCAACAAGTAAAAATCTCCCATAATCAAGTTCAGGCATACCTTTCCTATTTGACGAATGCGTTTTTGATCCACCAAGTATCTCGGTTTGATCTAGTGGGAAAACGAATTTTTGAAATTGGAGATAAGTATTATTTTGAAAATTTAGGAATTAGACACGGGATTTGGGGTTTTAGGCCCGAAGATCTCGGCAAGATCATAGAGAATGCCGTCTATAACCAACTATTGATTTCGGGGCATGATGTTAAAGTAGGTTCCTTAGGTGCAAAAGAAATCGATTTTGTTTGTCAAAAATCCGGTGAAACCATCTATATCCAAGTGGCTTTATCGATCACAGAACCTTCTACTATAGAGCGGGAATTCGGAAATTTGCAGCAAATCAAAGATAACTATCCAAAAATAGTGATCACAATGGATGAATTTGAAGGAAATAGCTATGAAGGTATCAAACAGCTTTCACTTAGAGAATTTTTAACCAATGGAGATTTAAATTGAAAAATAACCCAAGTTTCACGACTTGGGTTTTTCTCTAATCTATATTTTCACGGAAACAGACTGGAACTGATGAATTGCCCTTTTAATTGATTTCCTGTAAAAGGGTAAAGCCACCCCTAAATGGGATGGCTTTTCTATCAAATTAATCAGTGAAAACTACATAAAGTGGCACAGAGCACTCATAGATCCATTCTCCTCTTTCATTCTTCTTTTGCACTCTCAAGCTTTCCGAATTTGGGTATTTAAACAACAAAAAAGAGTAGTCTCCTATGATGATGGGCTCGGTCAGGGACAAATAGGGTTGCTCGGTCAGATCTTTGATCAAAACAAATCTTTTTCCCAGCTTCTTAGGATTAAATTCTTTGACCTGAATATTCATTACATGATCGCTCAGTTGATCGATGGCTTTTTCTAATTGAGAATCTTCAAAAGAGCAAAGCGCGATTCCCATTCTTCTCTGTAGTAATCTCCATACAAAAGATGAACCCAGGATTTATAATCAATTGTCTGAAAGAAAATACGCGTTTGATCCTTGCCGGAATTTCTAAAGGCTCCCTCTATTACCTCATACTGTTCTTTGGTCAGTTTACTTTTTTGTTGAGCCTCACATAGCAAGGAAGACCCTAGAAGAACCAGAATTATAAACCCTTTAATTACACTTTGTTCCATTTGCCTGATTGCTTCCAGATGCTTCATTTTTTAAAATTTGATTGATATCCGCCCAGCTGCTTCCTGGTGGAATGTGCGATTTTGCTTCATCGATTAGTTGGTTAGGATCAGAAGGATTGACCAATCCTCCAAAGGCCATCTTGTAATAGTAGTCAAAACCTAAACTACCATCTGTAGGGCCATACTTCTTATCCCAATTATAAAGATTTCATCCCGACTTATTCCATCTATTTTTCTATTATGCACGTTTCCGAAATAATAATGAGGCCATCCCAAATACTTGGACGGCCTCATTATTTGAATTTTAATGGAGTTCACCGTAGATAGTCACCCCGCATTCATAATCCCAAATTCCATCGGAATTAATTTTTGATACATATAAGCTTTTATTCGTTTTCGACCTAAAGAAAAAGAAAGCGTAATTTCCCAAAATTATCGGTTCTGAAAGCATCAATCCATTATTAGAATTTGTAAAACGTTTTATTTGAAATCTATCATCAATAAGCTTTTTCGAAAGCTTTTTTACTTGTAGACTTTTTACTGAAACCCTTAAGTCTTCAAAGGCTTTAGCTAAATTTTGGTCATTTTCAAAGAGACAAAATCCAACACCATGTGAATTTGAAAATTCCTCTCCCCAAACTTCATCCATCCAAGTCTCATAGGGCATTGTCTTCTTGTGAATTTTTATATCTTGTTCTCTTGAGTGCTTAAAAGCCGAATTTATGATAGAATATTTTTCTAAACCTAAGTCATATTTATCTTGGGGATATGCATTTTGAAAGTTTAGGAATAGAAAAAGAATGAAACCAAGAATTAGATGAGATTTAATTACACTTTTCTCCATTTGCATCATAATTTCCGGTTGCTTCGTTCTCTAATATTTTACTTATCTCACTCCAACTGCTTCCAGAAGGAATTAAGTTTTTTACTTCATCTAAAGGATCTTCAGTTCCGTCTTTCAAGAGTCCTCCAAAGGCCCTCTTGTAATAGTAGTCAAAGCCTAAACTACCACCTGTAGGGCCATACTTCTTATCCCAATTGTAAAGATTTCATCCCGACTTATTCCATCTATTTTTCTATTATGAGGGTTTGACGCATAAAGGTAAAGCCACCCCTAAATGGGATGGCTTAGTTTTCAAAAGTCAATGCAATTCAAATTCAAGCGGAACTCCACATTCGTATTTCCATTTTCCCAATGTGTCTTTTTTTAGAACATGAACACTTTTTTGATCTACACTTCTACTAAAAACAAAAGAGTAATCGCCTATGATTATTGGCTCAGAAAGAAAACTAACTTTTGATCTTTTTTTTCTCTTCGAAGTTTTGATTTTATCCGAAAGCTTTTTCCAATAGATCTCTTTTTCTTCTAAGTCAAAAACCTGTTTTTTTAATTCAGAAAAAGCTAGTTTAATATCTGGTTCTTTGAATGAACAAAAACCGACTCCCATATCTGAGTAATTATCTTCATTCCATAACGATTGCATCCAAGATTCAAACGGTATGGTATGATAATAAACATCAATGGTCTTTTCTTTTGCCTTCCTATATGTATTTTCCAAGACATTATATTGTTCCTCTGTCAACTCTGCCTTTCTTTGGCCGAAGCTCTCATTTTGAAAAATTAAGAGAAAGACGAAGAATAAACATATTTTAATTACACTTTTCTCCATTTGCATTATAATTTCCGGTTGCTTCGTTCTCTAATATTTTACTTATCTCACTCCAACTGCTTCCAGAAGGAATTAAGTTTTTTACTTCATCTAATGGAACTTCAGTTCCGTCTTTCAAGAGTCCTCCAAAAGCCATCTTGTAATAGTAGTCAAACCCTAAACTACCACCTGTAGGGCCATACTTCTTATCCCAATTATAAAGAGATACTGCCATTCCAAGAACATATTGGCTCATTAATGCATGATGTGTATCAGGTAGATTCTCTGGATATTCTTTCCAATATTCATTCAGCAATTGTACCGTATTCATATCAGTTTGAATCTTTGCTTGTTTCAGTAAATAAGCATGGACCGTTTCATGAATAATTGTTCTTGCGATACTTAGAGATGTTGCGGTTCGCAGATAATCGTCACTCAATGTTATGGTGATGACACCATTTACGATGGGAGAAGTAGATCCACCAGCTTGCGAACCTGTATTACCATTCCGGATACGATAGTCAAATTGCCCACTTTGTTCAAATAGATCAAGCATTCCCGGAAAGATATCCAAGCTGCCCAGCCCTGTCATATCAGTGAGATAAGCACTTCCTTTCGATAGTTCCTTAAAGATATCTGCAGCGCAGGGGTTGGTCAGTTGCATGATGATTGTCTTGGGAGTAGGGAGCGAAGGTGGTTCGTACGGTGGAACATCGCGTGGCGGAGCCGTCACTGGATCATCGCAGCATGGGGGGCGCTGATAGTCATGGTAGTCTCTTCCATCTCCTGAGCCTCCACCTGGAGTATAACCGCCAGAACCAGAACAAAAAGTTTGGACAACTATAGTAGGTGGTACTACAACTACAATACCATTTGAATCTGTATAATTATTTGAGATTTCCCGTGTTATTTGTATACAATCTCCGGCTATTCGAGCTTGTTCTCCTGTCGAGTTTAACGGACTATATTTGAAATGGCCTACCACTTCACCATTCTCAAATGTAAATCCAATAAAGTGCCGCTCATCATAGGTCCAGATATCTACCACACCGGACCAATCATGGGGGATGCCATCGTAATAGATTCCTTCAAAATCTTCTATCGAGCCTTCTCCATCGGGATAGTATCTAGCGATTACCGGATCGAAGCGCTGCTCGGTAGGATGGCTGATAAACATAATATTCTGAATGACCAGCTCTTTTACGTCCCGATCCGGAAAGCTGTCCAGCATACTGGCAGGGAAGTACTTTGTTGCATTCTCCAAACTCACTTCAAAAACTTCACGTCCATCCGGAAAGAAATAATGATGAAATTGCTCCCAATCGGGTTCTTTTTCGAAAAATGGGAGGATTAGCTCCTGAGATTCTGTTCGGAAGTTAGTGCCACGCTCGGGTAATCGGAGCTTGGTCTTATTAGCTTCAAACCAGTCTCGGACTTGAGCCAGCTGTGAAGATTCACTGAGCTCGATAGTAGGGTTTTCTGGTTCGGGAATACAAGCGGATAGCATCATAATAATCCAAATAATAGTGCTAAACCGGATTTAGCTAGATTTTTGTACTTGGGGGGGCAAAAGTGTTGTTCATAAATCTTTAGCTTAGTTGATCGATTAAATGATAAGTCAATCTAAAACCTAAAATCTAATTATCAAACTCTGGGCCTAAAAAAACCCAAATCTTTAGACTTGGGCTATTCTTAATTCTACATTTTTAATTTATCATTTCTTACTCTCCGCAACCGCATGATGCGCTGCTCTCGCCGCAAAGGCCATATAAGTCAATGATGGATTCTGCGTCGAGGTAGAGGTCATCGAGGCGCCATCGGTCACATAGACATTGGGTACGGCATGCAATTGATGGTTGGCATTGAGCAGGGAAGTTTTGGGGTCTTTGCCCATGCGTACGCCCCCCATTTCATGAATATCCAAACCTGGCGCCTGCTTGCTATCACTGGATCGGATATTGGTAAATCCTGCCTTGGTAAACATCTCCGTCATTTGCTCGATGTAATCTTTGACCATTTTTTCATCATTGTCATCGTAGTCCACCGAGATTTTGAGCTGTGGCATTCCCCATTCATCTTTGAGATTGGGGTCAAGCGCGACGTAATTGCTTTCCTTCGGAATGGTTTCGCCCATCATATGCGAACCTACGCGCCAAGGTCCATATTGATCGGGGTTGAGCAGGCTGTTTTTGAGATCCATTCCTACGCCGCTTGTATCTGCACCTGCACCACGGCTGGCAGAGAATCCTGCTGCATAGCCCCGGAGAAAATCCGTTTCCTGCTTGAAGACATTTCGGAACCTCGGGAAATAGCCACTTGTCGGTCTTCCGCCGCTTGTGGTGTATTCGGAATGTCCCTCATATTCTCCGGAGACACGTGCCCGGTAGTTGTGAAAGGCCACATATTTCCCAAGTAGCCCATTGTCATTGCCAAGCCCGTTAGGGAATCGGCTGGACGTTGAGTTCAACAAAATGGCATTGGTATTCAAAGCGGCTGCATTTACAAAGATCACATCCGCGTAGAACTCTTCCATTTCTTTGGTCAGGCGATCGATGATTCGGACTCCCGTTGCTTTTCCTTTCTCATCATCGTAAATGATAGAGTGTACCACAGCATTCGGCCGGAGCGTGAGGTTTCCGGTTTTCAGAGCCCAAGGGATGGTAGAGGAATTAGAACTGAAGTATCCACCGAAAGGGCATCCTCGCTGACAGAGGTTCCGATTTTGGCATTTGGCTCGGCCTTGCTGCGCATAGAAATCCAAGTTTCCGTTGATGTGAGCACATCGGGCAGAAATCATGTGGCGGTCATTTCCGTAATGCTTATTGAGTTGAGCGGCGAAGTGTTTCTCGACCACATTGAGTTCGTATCCCGGTAAAAACTCGCCGTCTGGCAATTGAGGAATACCGTCTCGGTTGCCGGAGACTCCTGCAAATTTCTCCACATGGCTGTACCAAGGCGCAATATCCTTGTAGCGAATCGGCCAATCCACGGCAAATCCATCCCGAGCCGGTCCTTCGAAATCAAAGTCTGACCAGCGCTGTACTTGTCTAGCCCAAAGAAGGGATTTTCCTCCGACCTGATAGCCCCGAATCCAATCGAATGGCTTTTCCTGAACGTAAGGATGCTCGGTGTCTTTTACGAAAAAATGCATGGCATCTTCCCGAAAGGCATAGCATCGGCTGATGACGGGATTTTCTTTTTTGATATCTTCCGGAATTTGACCACGATGCGGGAATTCATATGGAAGCATGTTTGTCGTCGGGTAATCCTTGATGTGCTCGACATTTCTACCTCGCTCCAGCATCAGGGTTTTGACTCCCAAATCGCAAAACTCTTTGGCAGCCCAAGCTCCACTGATACCCGAGCCGATGACGATGGCCTGATAGGTTCGATCTTGCTTACTTTTGAGATTTAGATTAGCCATTGACTCGAGGTTTTTGAAGGTCAGAAATCAAGACTGCCCCGTTGTACTCACCTGGAATGAGGGAGTAAGGCACCACTTCGGTTTGGATGTATTCGGAAGCCATATATCCTTGTATAGTAAATCGCTTGGCGGTATTGACGAAATATGCGATGGATTCTTTGGTGCGTCCCTCCTCGGAATCGTCTCCTTTGAGTTGGGCGGTTTCTAACACCATTGCCTCCTTTTCTTTGGTGGTCAGCTGATCAAAAGCTTTTCCACTGTTTTCTTTTACATAGCTGGAAAAGGACTGCAAACCTTGAGAAAACTTTTTCTGATTTTCTTCATTGAAGCAATCGTTGACCATCACTAAAATAAAATCATGGACTTCTAGGTCTAAAGCACCTTTGATCTCTCCGGCGGGAATGATCGTGTCGGATATACTTGCAAGAAGCTTTTTGAGTGATGGGGTGATTTGGAGTTTATCGTAGGCAGCGAGGATATCTTCCTTTCCAAAATCACAGGAAGGAATCAAGGCAAGTCCCCCGGAAATCAGGGCAATATGCCGCAATGCGTGTCTTCTGTTCATGGGTATTAATGGGTTTAAAGCAACTGGATTAAAAAGTAGGGATTTTTCTTTCAAAATCCCACCTTATCCATGCTTTTGGAGGAAATGATACGATTAGTGGTAGAATAATCTGAAGTGAAAATCTACCGGGTCAGGACTCCTATTTCAGCCAAAGTAGCCGGATTACCATCTGCGGTCTTGATTGCTTCCAATTCTATCCACTTGGCTGAAATCGCGTCAAAGCGTATTTCCTGCTCAATTGGGCTATTGACCACATTGTCAAACTCACCACTAGCGACTTCTGTCCAGTTCTTCCCATCCTGACTGATGCGGAAAGCAAATTCAGTGATATGGCCACTTGGGTATCGCGCCTGCATAGGGAAGTAAGTAAAGCCAGTTAGGATTACCGCTTCTCCCAGGTTTACCTGAATTTTGGAGGAACTTAAAGTGGCATATGAGCTAGGATTTTCATCGATTGCTTTTTCATCTTCGGTCTTCCATTTTGCTTTGGCGATTTCCAGCTCTTTTTGAAGCATGTCACTTTTATTGCCTGTCTTTGGATCAATGGATATAACTTTTAAGGTGGAGGCTTCTTGAATTTCCAAAGGATTGGTATAAAGCTCCGATGGTTCTGATCCATCCAAGGAATAGCGGATTTCCAAGCCTTCGTCAGGAGAAATTAAGGAGACTTTACCTGACTTTTCCCGCTCGATCAGAGGAGGTAAAAGTAATTTTGGGGAATAGTAGATTCCAAGCTCTGAAATCAGGGGAATATCTTTTCCATCTTCAAATGCGATTCGGATTTTTTGGGTGCTTACATCCGGAAACCGTAAAATCCGCTTGTAACCAACGGTAGTGCCAGACGCAATTTTTTCCCAAGATCCATTGATTTCGGCTTCGAGTGTAAAGGCTTTCACCCGCTGTCCGAGGGGGGTGTATTCCTGTAGAAGCAAGCGATTAAAAGAAATCTCTTTTCCAAAGTCCAATTCCAATTTGGCTTCTGGTCCTTCCCCATCCGAAAGAGTCCAATAAGTTTCATAATCCCCATCAATCGCCCTATTTGCTTCGTATCCATAGCCCCGATCCGCACTGGATGAAATGGCCGCTTCAGTCGCTAGATTGGTTTGAAAATCTTCTTTGATTTTTGCCGCCATTTTTAAGATGGCATCTTCATCATTCTCATGAATCAAGCCGCGGGTGTCCACAGGGAAATTGATCAGCAAAGAAGAATTCCGACCTATGCTTTTGTAAAAAATCTCCATCAGTTGGGGGAGGGTCTTGACTTTGTGATCCTCATAGGCATGATAATACCATCCCGGGCGAATGCTCACATCAGACTCAGCAGGCACCCAATGCGTGCCATTTTCCTGTCCGGATGCCCACTTTTCCGAATACTCAGGCATGCCTGCATAGACCGAGTCTCGCATCAGATTGGACCAAGTGGTCTCGTACGCAAAGCCATGCTCATTTCCCACCCAGCGTACATCCGGTCCCGCATCGCTAAATAGCATGGCATTGGGTTGGAGTTCCCTAACCAAGGCATGCGTATTCTCCCAATCGTAATAGGTCAGTTTATCGACTTTTCGCTCCTCATTGGCACCGCCGTACCAGCCCGTACCACCATTGGCCCCGTCAAACCACACTTCAAATATTTCCCCATAATTCGTCAGCAGTTCGGTTAGTTGATTGCGCATGTAGGTGATGTATTCAGGCTTGCCATAGTCCGGATGATTCCGATCCCAAGGCGAATAATAAATGCCTACTTTCAGCCCATATTCCCGGCAGGCATCTACGAATTCTTGGATCAAATCACCCTTTCCATCTCGCCAAGGGCTGTTTTTGACCGAATGCTCCGTATAGTCGGATGGCCAGAGCACAAAGCCATCATGATGCTTGGCAGTGATGATTAGCCCTTTCATTCCTGCCTCCTTGGCGATCCTTGCCCACTGCCTAGCATCGAGCGCTGTGGGATTAAACTGTTCTGGCTTTTCATCTCCAAATCCCCATTCCCGGTCTGAAAAAGTATTCATATTGAAATGGACAAAACCGTAAAACTCCAGTTCCTGCCAGGCAACCTGTCGCTCATGGGGAACCGGGTATACAGGTGCAGGTGGTGCGGCTTTTTCCTTACAATGTGAAAAAAGAACTAAAAGGAGTGGGACGAGCAGTTTTTTCATAAATCAAGTTTGAAGAAGCATTCTAAGAATTTTCGATGGAATTGGAAAAGAAAAATCCTGTTCAGCAAGTCTTTTCTGCCATTTGGAAAAAACGGGAAACTATTACCCCACTTTCCTTGTATTTTCGGGGTATGAGGTATTTAATTCTTTTTGCTCTGCTTTTGGGCTCAGGTTCTCTAAAAGCTCAAGTAGAAATCACGGTACGGGATGGGCTTAATTATGATCCGCTATCAGAGGTTTTGATCCGCTTGGAAACTGGCGAAGAGTTTCAGACAGATCGGCTTGGGCTGGCCACTTTAGATCAAAAGGCTCCTTTCTCCGGTATTCTTTTCAAGCCTGGATATGAATCGCTCGAGGTTACAGTGAATGCGGAGGAAAGCACCTTTTTTCTTTTCCCAAAAAGTATTTCACTCTCGGGAGTGACTGTCAAAGCTTTTGAAACAGAGCGACCACTCTTAGAGCAGTCTGCCTCTATCAGCCTGATCGGAGAGGCAGATTTCTATCGATTCAATGAAACTTCCATAGTCAATGCCTTCAACACCAAACCGGGTGTGCGAATCGAAGAACGAGCACCGGCCAGCTACCGGGTATCGATTCGGGGGAGTTCTCTCCGTGCTCCTTTTGGAGTCAGAAATGTCAAGGTCTATTGGAATGAAGTGCCAATTACTGCACCAGATGGGACGACCGCTTTGAACCTGCTCGACCTCAGCAATATTCGCACAGCCGAAGTGATCAAAGGACCATCCGGAAGTATCTACGGAGCCGGAAATGGCGGAGTCATTAACCTTAGCAGTACTGCGAACCTACAGAGCGGTAAATTAACCTCCGAGTGGGTTGCTGGATCTTTTGGCTTAAATAAGGGACGCTTTGCCATCACCCAACCTATCGGTAAAGGAGGCCTTGAAGTAGCCATTGTCAATCAAGAAAGTGACGGCTATCGCGAGCATTCGGCGGTGGACCGTACAGTTTTTCAGTTGGGAGGCTATTTCCCCGTCAATGAAAAGCAGGAGATTCGTACACAGATTTTATTCTCCGATCTAGATTATCAAATTCCCGGTTCCCTGAATGCAGAACAGCTGGCGGAAGACCCCACCCAGGCTCGTCCCGGATCCGTAGATCAGAATAGCTCTATTTCACAGCGAGCGCTTTTAGCGACTTTTGGTCACCGTTATCGATTTTCAGATAAGATTGAAAACAACACGACATTCTATGTAAACACCAATGACTTTGAGAATCCCTTCATTTTGGACTACAAAAAGGAATTGGGCTTTGGGAGTGGAGGAAGGACTCGATTTACCTTTGACTGGAATCTGGGCGGGAGACCACTGCGCTTGATAGCCGGTGGGGAATATCAAACCAGTCTCACCGATGCTCAAAATTTCGGGAACCGAAGTGGTGTGGCTGACACGGTTCGCTTTGCTGATAAACTTCGGGCTACACAAGCATTTTTATTCCAGCAAGCCGAATGGGAGTTTACTGAGCGCTGGTTGTTGACTTTAGGTTTGAGTCAGAATTTTTCCTCCTTTGAAATTGACCGTTTGATAGATGCAAATGGGGGACCGACGGGCCTTCAGAAAAGGCAATTTGATCCTATTTTAATTCCACGAGCCGCAGTCAATTTCCGGTTGGATGATTTTTCGGCTTTGAGAGCATCTGTGAGTAGTGGCTTCTCGCCGCCCACCATTGATGAGGTACGTACCAATGAGGGAAGCCTGAATTTGGACCTGGAGGCTGAGCGGGGAACTAATTTTGAGCTTGGCTATCGATTGGGTAAGAATCGTTTGAATGTGGATCTGACAGCCTTTTATTTCCGACTCAATCAGACGATTACCACCTTCACCAATGAGCAGGGCGTAGTACTCTTTCGAAATGCCGGTTCCACTGATCAAAGAGGAATCGAACTGGCTTTGGACTATCAGTTGATCCAGCGAATGGGAGGGTTTCTTCGGGGTCTGGATTATGGAGTAGCTTACACCGGACATTATTTTAAGTTTAGGGATTACCAAAAACGAGATCAGGACTTTTCCGGAAACCAGTTGACGGGTGTTGCTCCAAATACGCTGGTTCAGACGCTGGATTTCCGTTTTGCCGGAAATGTTTACCTGAATTTGACCCACCAGTTTACCGATGAAATTCCATTGAATGATGCCAATACGGTTTATCAGGATCCTTTTAACTTGGTGAATCTCCGAATGGGCTTTTTCGAGCAGATTTCTAAAAAGCTTGATATGGAAATCTACTTTGGTCTGGATAATCTGTTTGATGTGGATTACTCCTTGGGAAATGACCTGAATCCTTTTGGAGGTAGATTTTATCAGCCGGCACCGGCACAAAATGTCTATTTCGGCGCCAAATTCAATTTCCGCTATTGATGAGCTGGATGATCAGCCCTTCCTCGGTGAGACTCGTCTGATAAACCTCCAAATCAGAACAAGAGCCTGATTGGAGTGCGCCGGTCTTCAGGTCGAAGCGGTATTGATGAAGTGGGCAGATAATTTCCTCATAGCCATTGATGCTGCCTTGAATAAGCGATGCTCCCCGGTGAGGGCAGAGGCTATCAAATGCAAAAAAGTGATCCCCTACCCGGACGATCCCGATTTCTTTGTTGCCGAGCTTCACTCGTTTGATGACTTTTTCTGGGAAAAGATCGATGGCAGCTTCCTTTGTCTGACCTAGTTGGAATTTCTTCATAGCAGTGTAAAAATCAGATTTTTACCCTTCAAAATAAAATTTTGGATTTAGCAGGCAAGAATTGGTAACTTACTTCAAACCTCGAAATGTATGAAAATTCTAATCACTTTTGCCCTTGTATTTTGCTTCGGGTGGGCTCAGGCGCAATCCATAGAAGGAGCTTGGAAGATGACTCACCAAAATGGAGAGAAAGTCATGGATGTAGAATATATCAAGATTTATCAGGATGGTTATTTCGCATTCGGCGCCAAAAAGCTGGACGATAATGCTTTCGTCGGTGCCGGTGGAGGCCCCTTTGAGTTGGAAGGGAACACCTACACGGAAACTTTGGACTTTTTCACTCTGGACCCAACTCAGGTTGGGACAGACAACCAGTACAAACTGGACTGGGTTGACAACAAAATTGTCATTTCCTCAGAAAGTACGGGTCGCATGTTGGTCGAGATTTGGGAGCGCGTGTCCGACGCAAGGGATGACCTGACAGGAAATTGGGTCATCACAGGTAGAAAGCGGAATGATGAAATCCGAAGATCTACTCCAGGAGCCAGAAGGACGATCAAAATTCTTTCCGGTGGTCGCTTTCAGTGGGTAGCCTTCAATTCGGAGACCAAGGAATTTAGTGGTTCTGGAGGGGGTACTTACACTGCCAAAGATGGAAAATATACCGAGAATATCACCTTTTTCTCCCGAGATAATTCACGCGTGGGAGCAAGTTTAGGCTTTGACTATGAGGTGATTGACGGAGAATGGCATCACAGCGGGCTGAGCTCTACGGGTAATCCCATCTATGAAATTTGGACCCCTTACGCGATCGGATATCCGGGCGCCAAAAAATAATACGTATTGGTTTTCAGAGAAACAGAGCGGGATCCTCGCTCTTTTTTATTGATTTCCTTATTATTGTAACAGAAATTACAGTAATTTTCATTACAATAATCCAAAATGAAATTTTACAATCGGGAGAAGGAGCTTGACTTTCTGAAAGTAATCCGAAACAAAAGTCTGAAAATTGCACAAATGACTGTGGTCACCGGCCGTAGGAGAATCGGAAAAACGCTTTTGTTAAGAAAATCTACCCAAGGAGAAAAATCAGCCTACTTGTTTGTAGCAAAAAAATCAGAAACTCTCCTAGTAGAAGAATTTTTACAAACGATCAATGAAAATTTTAATATTCCGATTTATGGACAAATTAAATCGTTTTCTGCGCTTTTTAGAATGTTGATGGATTGGTCGATCCAAGAGCCTTTTACCTTAATACTGGATGAGTTTCAGGAATTTTATACCGTAAATCCATCCGTTTATAGTGAAATGCAAGCGATTTGGGATGAAAAAAAGTCAGTCGCTAAGATCAACTTGATTCTCTGCGGATCGATCTATTCGCTGATGAATAAAATTTTTGAAAGTCAAAAAGAACCTCTTTTTGGAAGAGCTACTGCACGGCTTCAGGTAAGACCGTTCGAATTAGATATACTTAAAAAGATCTTATTAGACTATCAACCAAACTTTGAAAAAAAAGACCTTCTGAGTTTTTATGCTTTCACAGGTGGGGTAGCAAAGTATGTGGAGCAATTTGTGGACTCCGGAGCACTTGATCAAACAAGTATGATTTCCATGATACTGCAGGAAAACTCTCTTTTCATCCAAGAAGGAAAAAATGTGCTGATCGAAGAATTTGGCAGGGATTATTCTACTTATTTTTCCATTTTGAGTTTAATAGCCAGTTCTAAAACTTCCCGTCCGGAAATTGAGTCCATTTTAGAAATGAGTGTGGGAGGCTTTTTGGATAAGCTGGAGAATCAATTTGGAATCATTAAAAAAGTTAGGCCCCTATTTTCTAAACCCGGAAGTAGAAAATTCAAATATCGAATTGAAGATAATTTCCTCAATTTTTGGTTTCGATTCATTTACAAAAACCAAAGTGCAATTGAGATAGAAAACTTTGATTATGTGAAAAAAATAGTTGATCGTGACATAAGTAGTTATTTGGGGCCTGTTTTGGAGAAATATTTTCTTCAGAAACTCAAAGAATCAAAAGCTTACTCCACCATAGGAAGTTATTGGGATGGCAAAAGTGAAAACGAAATCGATATTATTGCAATCAATGAATTAGAGCAAACTCTTTTTATCGCAGAAGCCAAATTAAACCGGGAAAAATATTCCGAAGATTTACTCCGAAAAAAAGCAAAAAATATTCTTCAAAAATTTAAAGGGTATAGCGTAGAGTTTGCTTGCCTGAGCTTGAGCGATTTATAGAAAAAAGGGCTCATTCAGCTCTTTAAAATCAAGCTTCCACCGCATACAGCTCCTTGAGCTTGTCGACCGTATAATCTACTTCCTCAATAGTATTGAATCGGCTAAAAGAGAATCGTACCGAATCCCGCTCGGGATTGTGATTTAATGCCCGGAGTACATGAGATCCAACTGTAGCCCCCGAACTGCAGGCAGAACCTCCGGATGCGGAAATTCCAGCTAAATCCAGATTGAAAAGCAACATCCCCGCATTGGCCTCAGATGGAGGTAAACTCACATTAAGGATCGTATAGAGCGAGTGGTCAATATTTCCAGACATTCCGTTGAACTCCACCCCTGGAATACCCGCTTTCAATTTTTCGATAAAATGCTTTTTCAAGGCTTTGATGTGTGCCTCGTGGCCACTCATATCCTCGTATGCTATTTCCAAAGCCTTGGCAATCCCAATGATTCCGATCACATTCTCCGTTCCACCCCGCATATTTCGTTCCTGAGCTCCGCCATGAATAAATGGGTGGATCTTTTTGTCTTTTCGCACATATAAAAATCCGCAACCCTTTGGACCATGAAACTTATGCCCGCCAGCTACAAGAGCATCGATCGGTAAACTCTTCAGATCATGAACATAATGCCCCATAGTCTGTACGGTATCCGAGTGGAAAAAAGCCCCGTGAGCCTGAGCTAACTGACCGATTTGATTGAGGTCGTTTAAGTTTCCAATTTCATTATTGGCTTGCATCAAGGAAACGAGCGCATTTGGATATGTTTTCAACAATTCCTCCAATTGCCCCAAATCGATTTCTCCTTTTTCATTTACATCTAATAGATGTAGCTGAATGTTTCCTTTTTGAGCGCATACTTCCAGCGTATGCAATACTGCATGATGCTCGATAGGAGAGGTAATGGCATGCTTGATCCCGTGTGTTTCGATTCCACAAACCAATGCGGTATTGTCTGCTTCAGTACCACCGGAGGTGAAGAAAATCTCCGAAGGGCTAGCATGGAGCAATTCTGCCACTTTTTTGCGAGACCGTTCGATGGCAGTACGGACTTCTCTTCCATGGCTATGCACCGAAGAGGGATTTCCGTAGTGATTTTTCATAAACGGGAGCATGGCTTCGATGACTCGATCGTCCATGGCCGTAGTAGCAGCATTGTCCAAATAGACCTTCATCTTTTCTTCTTTTGGGATTATTTAAATCAAAGAAGCACTGACTACTTCTTTGATATCATGCATGATTTTCTTGGCTAGGTGTTCGGCTTTGGATTCAGAATCGGATTCCGCATAGATTCGGATAATCGGTTCGGTATTTGACTTCCGCAAATGCACCCACTCCTTTTCAAATTCGATTTTAACTCCATCAATATCATTGATCGGTTGCTTTTTGTACTTTTCGCGGATCTCCGAAAGGATTTTATCCACATTGATCTCCGGGGTAAGTTCGATTTTATTTTTGGAAATATAATAATTCGGATAGTTGGCCCGAAGTCTGGAGATGGACTTTCCGAATTTCGCCAAGTGAGTCAAAAACAGCCCAATCCCAACCAAGGCATCTCGGCCGTAGTGGGAAGTTGGGTAGATAATTCCCCCATTGCCTTCTCCACCGATGATGGCATCCACAGCCTTCATCTGACTGACTACATTGACTTCTCCCACCGCAGCCGCTGTGTAGGTTCCGCCTCGCTTTTCTGTCACGTCTCGGAGTGCCCGGGTAGAGGAAAGGTTGGAAACTGTGTTTCCATTTGTGTGCGATAAGACATAATCGGCTACCGCTACTAAGGTATATTCCTCCCCAAATGGCGACCCGTCTTCATTGATCAGCGCTAGTCGGTCCACGTCCGGATCTACGACGATTCCAAGGTCAAAATTTCCTTTTTCCAGTTTTTGAGAGATGTCGCGGAGGTTTTCAGGAAGTGGCTCAGGATTGTGCGGGAAATGACCGTCTGGGGTACAATACATTTCTTCCACGACTTCTACTCCCAGGGCTTTCAAAAGCTTTGGGACTACTATCCCTCCGGTAGAATTCACAGCATCGACTACCACTTTGAATCCACGGGCCTTAATCGCCTCTACATCTACCAACTCCAGATCCAATACATGCTGAATGTGACGATCAAGATAGTCGTCTATGGTGGTGTAGCTTCCCAATTTTTTTACTTCTGCAAAGGTGAAATCCTCTGTTTCTGCCTTTTCCAAAATATCTTTTCCCTCTGCATCGGAGATAAATTCTCCTTTTGCATTCAAGAGTTTGAGGGCATTCCATTGAATGGGGTTGTGACTGGCTGTAAGGATGATTCCCCCTCCTGCCATTTCAGCAGGAACCGCAAGTTCAACAGTCGGCGTAGTACTTAGGCCTAAGTCAATCACATGGATGCCTAGACCTTGAAGTGTAGCAGAGACTAATTTTGAGACCATCTCCCCAGAAATCCGTGCATCTCTTCCGATGACGATTTTTGAGTTTCCGGTTTTTTCCAATACCCAAGCGCCATAAGCGGCGGTAAACTTCACAACATCGATTGGGGTGAGACCTTCTCCGGCTTTCCCACCGATAGTTCCCCGTATTCCGGAAATTGATTTAATCAGTGACACGTACAGTAAATGATTTGTTGAAAAATTGAAAAAATCCCGCCGAGAGGCAGGATTGAAATTTTATTTGAATTTTGCGAGTACTTTATCGACTTCGTTGTCGGGATTCCCACAACTACTGTTCGAATCGACAGTTTTGCCACAGTAGCCACAGGTACCCCCGTCCTTGTTGAGATAGGGATTTTGAGAAGCACAGGTTCCTTTAAATTCCCCGTTTTTTATGAATATGAGCCTGACAGACATCAGAACGAAGAATAATGCCAAGAAACCAAGCGTGATCAATAGAGTTGCCATAACGGATAATTTTGCACAAATTTAAAGCTTTACTTCGAAAACGACTACCATTTCAACATAGTTTCCCAAATCATGTCTAATTTGAGTACCCGCGCCGAACAGTTGGCTGCTTTTGATCGATTATTGACCATCATGGATGAGTTGCGGGCGCAGTGTCCTTGGGACCAAAAGCAGACCACGGAGAGCCTCAGGCATTTGACTATCGAGGAAACTTTTGAGCTCTCGGATGCCATCCTTGACGGAAACCCCGAGGAGATTAAAAAAGAACTTGGAGATATCCTTCTCCATATTGTTTTTTACGCCAAAATCGGTTCTGAGGAGGGCAATTTTGACATTGCATCTTTGACCCATTCACTATGCGAAAAACTCATCCGTCGTCATCCGCATATCTACGGGGATACCCAAGCCAACGATGCTGAAACTGTCAGCCAAAATTGGGAGAAAATCAAGCTTAAGGAAAAAGGAAATCAATCCGTTCTCGGAGGTGTGCCCAAATCGCTCCCTGCCCTGATAAAAGCGATGCGAATTCAGGAAAAAGCACGAGGCGTGGGCTTTGACTGGGAAGAAAAGCAGCAGGTTTGGGAAAAAGTAGAGGAAGAAATGCAGGAATTCAAAAATGAATTTAATGCTGCAGAAAATGCCCAGATCGATAAGGAAAAAGCCACGGCAGAATTTGGGGATCTGCTTTTTTCATTGATCAATTATGCCCGCTTTATCGATATCAATCCTGAGGAAGCTTTGGAGCGGACCAATTTGAAATTCATTAAGCGATTCCAGTATCTGGAATCAGCAGCACAAAAATCCGGTAAAAATCTGGCTGATATGACTTTGGCCGAAATGGATGTCTTTTGGAATGAGGCAAAAAAGCAGTAAAATATTTGTGTTTTAGGCGAATAAGTATTTCTCTTTAAAGGGATTTAACAAAAATTCTATTAGGTGAAATGAAGGGTCTGTCAGACTGATCCGCCTTGATTTTTAATAAACCCAAATAAAATTTTGACTCCGTGCTAGATTTCGGAATCTAAACATTCGGTCCGTGGATTGAATTTCTCCTTTGGCTTGTTTTGGCAGGCTTTTGGAAGAAATATTAATTTGGAAATCGATCATCAAAGCCCTGTCACCTACCGGGATGCCGCGATATATCGGGGAAACTATACGACCTGCCTATACCGTAAGCAGGGACTCCATCCCGATCGGTGTGCGGAATAGGCTATGTGGCAACTGAAAATCAAATTATAACCAAATGAAATCGACACGATTAGAATCATCATTAACCACCCACTGAAATGATTATTTTATCCCTCAAAAATTCCATTTGACCATTGAAAATCAAATTATAGACAAATGAAAAAATGCATTTTGGTTTTTTTGGTCTTGCTCCTCTGCGCTCATGGAGTTTTTTCCCAAGATTCCCGATCTTATAAAGGAGGTTTTACATTCAAAGGACTTCGGGGAATAGCTGAGCTTCAGTACACACTAGATGATGAAATGGAGCCTATTTTGAATGGCCCCTTTGTATTCAACTATAGCAAAATGGATAGTCTGGAAAGGGGATTATTCAGAAAACTGCAAGTGGAGGGTGTCTATGCCGACGATCAAAAAAATGGAGACTGGACCTATCAGCAAGAAACACATCAGATAGGTATTCAGGATATTGTAAATCGGCAAATTCAAGCTGCACTTTCTACAAATCTGATAGAACTGAAAGCTAACTATCAGAACGGTGGACTCAGCGGTACCTGGAACTATTCCGAGAAAAATTGGCAAGATGAAGACTACTTGAATGTATTTGTAGCCAACGATTTGACTTTTGAAAAAGACAGCTTGAGGGGTTCAGTTAAATTTGAGTCTAAAGACCCTAAGCGTACCTATCAGATTTACGGAGAGGTAAATAAAGAGGGCTTGATGGTGGGTAATTGGGAGTTTTTCTATCCCGTGGACAGCAATCTTACCATTCATGAAACTCGGCGCTACGAAAAGGGATTCTTGATTGGGCTTTCGAAAGTCAATAATCTGACAAATCAGAAAATTGATGAAGTGGTATTTTACAATGCCATCGAAAAACTCGATTCACTTAATCAGGGCTTTGAGGTTGACTATCAAGTATCGGATCAGGCATTCGGACTGATATTTAACGATGGGTATGTTGAAAACAGTGAGGAGTTTCAAGAGCAATATTTGGGTACTTACCTGCTTGAGGATGCACTTAGTAGGATTTTGCAGTTTGAGGAAACTTTCTTTTCTGAGGATGGAAAACTCAAAAAATATCCGCTTTCAACCCGAAGGTTTGTCTATGCGATTTCAGAAGATGATCAGAGTCGCTATGAGGAGATCATTGAGATTTTTGACCGATTAAAAAATCAATCATCTCAAAAGGCTATTTCCGATTTCCTTTCATTAAATCAAAACACATCCGATTCGCTGGCATTTAGTGGGGCTTATTTTGAGTATTTGTCCAAGAAAATCGAAAACTACGAACAGGTCATCCAACTGCTGAGAAATGGTGATATTCAATACTTTGATACTGAAAATTACCTGCGTGATGGATTGAATTTCCTGAATTCCGAGGAGGAGATCAGTTATACTTTTGACACAGAATTGCTTCAAAAAACCTTGAAATTTCCAGCGCTTTCAGAAGAGAAAAAGCTATCCACAGATCTGCTGGCACAGATCCGGAAAGAGTGGGAGATATTTGACTCGATTCAGGCATTTATTCAAAAGCAACAAGTCAACTTCAGGCAAACAACAGAGCTTGAAGTCCTAGAAGAGCGGATTCTTAAGGAAAAGCAACGGGTAGCAAACCAAAAGAAATCACTTGAAATCAGCAATGATCGTCATCAGGCCTTGGTAGATTCGGTATATCAAAATCTCAGTGTCGATAACTATCAGCAACTCCTCAATAAGTATAATGAAACCGAAGGCTTTTTGGAAAAAGCGGAGGTCGGGGATGAATTGATTGAGTTGTTTCTCTTTCTGGAGAAAAGCCTTCCCCAATTGCAGCGATACGAAAATCTAGGAGGATCTCTCCGGGAAGAATTCACTGAAAAGACGCTGGATCCATTCACCTTTGAGACGGATTTTGAGGTGCTGCGTCAGCCTGGATTGATCCAAGCAGCCGAATCAATCATCAATTATGAAATAGACTTGATCATGCGTTCGGAAGATTTTCGAGAGGTGCAGGTTCACTTCCTCAATCTAGATGCTCTCGAGTCCCGCCTCTTGGAATTGAAAGGAAAAAATACCAAAAGGCTGGAGCGAAATATCCGAAAAGTCTCCGGCAACATCAACCAACTTAAAAAACTACTTTCGATATGAGGTTTGACTTTTTAACAGCTTTGTTGAGCAGGATGAAGGCACCTCTCTTGTTATTGATATTGATTGCCCTGCCTTTTGCGGCTCAATCACAGGAAGACTCTGAGCAGGAGGAACGGATCACTTCCCGTCGATCTGAGCTTTGGAATGGGCTTTATACCAAGTATAGAATAGGTGAGAAACTATTCTACTACGGAGAGTATCACCTTCGGACAAGAGATCAATTGGTTCAAAACATGGGGCAAATCTATTTGAGATTTGGACTCAGTTATATCATTAATAAAAATTTTGAATTAACCGGTGGGATCGTCACACCTCTCTATTGGGCACCACCGGAGTATGCAGATCAGGAGCTTCCCTATGATAAGGTTGTCAACCAGTTTCGCTTTTGGCAGCAGGCGCTTTTTATCCAGTCACTGGGGAAGGCAAAGCTCTACCATCAAATTCGAACAGAACAACGCTGGAGAAGGAGTTATTATGTTGGCTCCCCTTTCCAACTTACCTATCGATGGCGATACAAGATATCTTCATACATTCCGCTGAATTCTTATAAGTTTCAACCCGGAACCTACTTTTTATCGCTTTACAATGAATTATTTATTCAAACCGGGAAAACGGTAATTCGTAATCCTTTTGAGGACAATCGGGCATTTGTGGGACTGGGATATATCTTGAATGAAAATATTCAGTTTCAGGCTGGCTACGCAAAAAGCTGGCAGCAGCAAAACTCCGGGATCAATTACAATAACCGGGATCTGATTCGTTTTTCAGTTTATCACAATTTGGATTTTACCAGAAAGAAAAAGCCACCGGTGGATTTTCAGCCAGTGTTTTGATGAATTTTCAGTAAAACCAAGCTTTCTTCCAGCCCAAATCTTGAGAGGAATAAATACTTCCTTTTCCGCTGAAGACGTAGGCGATTCCACAGGCAAGCGCTAGAAAAACTCCGGCTTCCCAGCCAAATAACTCCATGCCCATTACCGTGCAAGCCATGGGGGTATTGGTGGCTCCTGAGAAAACACCGACAAAGCCCATCCCTGCCAGCAGAGCTAAAGGCAGGGGTATCAAGCTACTCAAAGCATTACCCAAGGTGGCTCCTGTGAAAAATAGAGGAGTCACTTCACCTCCCTTGAATCCTGCCCCCAAGGTAAATCCGGTCAAGCCAGTTTTGGCGAGCCAGTCGTACCAAGGGAGGGGCTGTTCAAAGGCCTCCACAATCCGAGGCACACCTAATCCAATGTAGGTGGTGCTGTCCGAAATCCATACAATCCCAGCGATCACCAGTCCGCCTATGACCGGTCTCAGCGGAGGGTAGGAGATGGTCTTTGAAAATAATTTTGAAAAAAAATGAGTGCATTCCGCAAATAATCTACCCGAGAGGCCAAAGGCTATGCCAGCTGGGATGATCCAGAGTAAATTGGTGAAAGAATGAGCAGCGATTTCGGGAATGAAATACTCAGTATGCCCCACCCCCCAGAGTAATTCGCAGGTCCAATCAGCTACAAAGGCCGCCCAAAAAGCTGGAAAAAGGGATTGAGGGCGAAATTTGCCTGTATGCATCCATTCCAGCGCAAAAATAGCCCCGGCAAGTGGAGTCCCAAAAACTGACGAAAATCCACCTGCAACCCCTCCTATGAGCGTCAAACGCCGATTTTCACGATTAAGTCCAAGCCATTTGGTCAATTGATCGGAAAGGGATCCTCCCATCTGTACGGCGGTTCCCTCTCGCCCTGCCGAGCCACCAAAAAGATGTGTCAAGATGGTCCCAAAAAGTACCAAAGGCGTCATTCTAAGCGGAATGGGGCTTTTATGTGCATTGAGTTCGTCTAGAAGCAAGTTGTTTCCTTTGAGGGAGTTTTGCCCAATTTTGTGATAAGTCCAACCGATCAAAAAACCACCCATTGGAAGGAGCGCAATAATCCATCGGTGAGACTCTCTGTAATCGGTAGCCCATTCCAAGGATACGAGGAAAAAGGCGGAAGCAGACCCTGTCATAAGTCCTATCAGAAGCCCTCCTAGGAGCCATTGAAAAAAGTAAATGCCAAATGATTTGAAAGTCAATTTAGATTTTTGTTCTTGGGATGGGCAAATTAGGAATAGAAATTGAATTTTGAAGAACTGTCCGGCCGCTTACAACTATTCATGGCAGGGAGTGGTTATTTACAAAATCCATTGAAATGAAAAATATACTTATCACCGGTGGCTCAGGCCTGATAGGGCAGCGCATCACTCAATTGCTGGAGCAAAAGGGGATGGAAGTCGCTTGGTTGAGTCGATCTGCAAAATCACGAAAATCGTTTACCTGGGATATTCCCAGTCAACAAATCGATGCTGAGGCGATGGAATGGGCTGATGCAGTGATCCACCTGGCTGGTGCTGGAGTGGCAGACAAAAAATGGACTCCTCAGCGGAAAAAAGAGATTCTGGAATCCAGGACCCAAAGTACTCAATTGCTCTACCAAGCAATTGAATCGGCGAAAGAAAAACCGACGACTTTTATCTCTGCTTCTGCGATTGGATATTATGGATTTGATACTGGTTCACAATTACTCGATGAAAACAGTCAAGCCGGGAGTGATTTCTTGGCTGATGTAGTGATCGCTTGGGAAAAGGAAGTCAAGAAGATAGAGTCATTGAATTTGCGGACGGTCTTACTTCGGATCGGTATCGTCCTAGATGCCGAAGGTGGAGCTTTAGGAGAAATGCTCAAGCCGCCTGTTGCTGCTCCGCTTGGAAATGGAGACCAATGGATGAGTTGGATTCATATCGAAGACTTGGCGAGAATGTTTGTATTTGCCCTTGAGAAAACAACCTTGCAGGGGATTTATAATGCAGTCGGACCCAATCCTGCCACCAATCAACACCTAACCCAAGAAGCGGCAAGAGCAAAGGGTAAGCCGTATTTGGGTATCGGGGTTCCGGGTTTTGTGCTTCGATTGATGTTGGGTGAAATGGCCAGTATGGTGCTAGGAGGAAACCGTGTCGCTAGTCAAAAAATCCAGAAAGCCGGGTTTGAGTTTGAGCATGAAAATTTAAAAAGTGCACTTCTTGACTTATTTAAGAAGTAATCTCAGAGGCGTTTTGTCCTTCCAACCAAAAACCAAAGGATTGTGCCCAAGAAAGGGACAAGTACAACAATCAAGAGCCAAATCAATTTGTCCGTTTCGTTGGCAAAATTGCTGATGACCACATCGTAGATCGTAAACGCGTAGATTGCCAAGCCAATTATTCCCAATCCAAACATCAGTAGGAGAATTTTTTACCGCTATTGCCGATAATAATGTAAATGATGGGCCCAATACCTTGGGCAAAGACTAAAATCAGCACCCAAATTAATTTCATATTGGGGTCTTTGAATTCGGAGCGAATGACGTCTACAAGACAATACACCCAGAAAATGAAATAAAGAATACTAAATAAAAAGAGGATGATAAATCCACCGCCCATATTTTGAATGAACATCATATGCAAAGTTTTTATCGTTGAAGTCTACTTGAAAAATTTGGATTAAATTTCCGCTTTTCTTTGTGTCTTCTACTTAAAGCCAAATAAAGAAAAACTCCAAATGGGGTAGTAAAGAGCAAGATCAGCAGCCACATCATTTTTTCATGCGGAGCGCGAAAATCACTTTTGATCAAGTCTACCATGGCATAAAGCCAAAAAGCAGCATAACCAAATAAAAGAAGAGCCCCTCCAGCTTGCCAAATCCATAGTCCTTGTCCGGGAGTAATTAATTCCATAGCTTTTCTTCAATTATTTTTACCACTGCTCTAAAATAGCTTTTTTTGAGAAAAATTAGTAAGAATTTAGTCGAAAGTTTTAATCATACCTATATGCAACGAGTTCTAATTCTCCTGATTTTCACGTTCATGTCATCTTGGGCCACTGCTCAAGTTGATCTAAGTTATTATCTGCCGGAAGGCTACACCTATGATCCCTCCATTCCTACTCCCAAGCAGGTTCTTGGCTATGAGGTAGGCGAGTGGCATGTCACGCATGACCAGCTGGTCATGTATATGAAAGCCATAGCCGAGGCTTCGGATCGAGTGACTTTTGAAGAGACGGGGAGAAGCTATGAAAAGCGCCCTCAGACACTCCTGACGATCTCTTCTCCTGCCAACCTCGCTAGGCTAGATCAAATCAAAGCAGATCGTAAAAAGCTACGGGATCCTAATACGAGCGTTTCTATTGAGGCCATGCCGGTGGTGATGTTTATGGGCTACTCCGTCCATGGCAACGAGGCCAGTGGGGCAAATGCTTCGCTTTTGGCCGCATACCATTTTGCTGCGGCAAATGAAATTGAAGCTGAATTGGAAAATGTGGTTTTGCTTCTCGATCCAGCGATCAATCCTGACGGTCTCAATCGATTTGCTTCTTGGGTCAACTCCCATAAATCTTATAACCTGAACGGCGATCCAAATGGTAGGGAGTATAACGAAGCTTGGCCTCGTGGACGTACCAACCATTATTGGTTTGACTTGAACCGGGATTGGTTGCCAGTACAGCATCCTGAGTCTAGAAATCGCGTGAAAGTATTCCAAAGCTGGTTGCCTAATATTCACCTCGACTTTCATGAAATGGGAACAAATAGTACCTTTTTCTTCCAACCTGGTGTTCCTTCACGTACCCATCCGCTTACCCCAGATAAAAACTTTGAGCTAACCGAAAAAATAGGGACCTATCACGCCAAGGCTCTCGACAAGATTGGTTCGCTTTATTACAATCAAGAAAACTACGATGATTTCTACTACGGAAAAGGCTCTACCTATCCGGATGTGCAGGGATCAATAGGTATTCTCTTTGAGCAGGCAAGTTCTAGAGGACACCTTCAAGAATCAGCCAATGGGATGTTGAGTTTCCCTTTTACGATTCGAAATCAATTCACCGCAAACCTTTCTTCTTATGAAGCTGCAAAAGAGATGCGTGAAGAACTCAATCAATGGATGCGTGATTTTTATGTGGGAATAGCAGAGGAAACTGCAGCGGATGTCAACAAAGCCTACATTTTTGGTTCGGAGAAGGATGATGCCCGAAGCTTTCACCTAGCTGATTTGATCCTTCAGCATGATATCAAAGTCTTTAGCCTGGAAGAGAATATTACTGTCAATGGTAGAGATTTCAAAAAGGAAAATGCCTACATCGTGCCGGCGGATCAGCCCCAATACCGCTTGATCAAAGCCATGTTTGAAACTAGAACGGAGTTTCAGGATTCGCTTTTCTACGATATATCAGCTTGGACCTATCCGATGGCTTTCAATTTGGATTACATGGCTTTGAATAGCCGTATTTTGAACTTGGCAAATGTACGTGAGATCAACAAGGATGAGTTTCAGCTCAAGCCTGGTCAAGTCATCGGCGGAGAAGGTGCCTATCAATATGCCATGGAATGGACAGACTATTATGCTCCGAAAGCCGCCTACAAGTTGATGAAGGAAGGCTTCCGGGTACGCGTAGCAAATGCCGAATTTTCCACACCTGAAGGTAAAAGCTTTGGGAGAGGCACTATTTTAATTGATAAGGGAGAGTCCGGTATGTCTGAGACAGCTTTTTTCCAAAAGCTACAAGAAATTGCTTTGGCTTCTACTGTAGATATCCATGCTATCAGTACTGGATATACAGGAGGTATCAATATGGGCTCCACCTTTATCACACCACTGGAAATTCCGAGAGTTGCTTTGTTGGTAGAAAATGGTGTAGATGGCTACGAAGCCGGGGAAATTTGGCATTTGCTCGATCAGCGAATCGAAATGCCTATCACACTTTTGCCAGTAGATCGAGTCAGCTCCAGTGTCATGGATCGCTACAATGTCATATTAATGCCTGATGGCTATTACGGAAGTTTAGGCAAATCCGGTGCAAGCACTTTGAGATCTTGGACTGCTCGAGGAAATACCTTGATAGCCAAAGGTGGAGCGCTTCGTTGGCTAGCCCAAAATGAGGTAATTGACCTCAAATTCCGTTCGGTGGATAATGATGAAAAAGGACTTCAAAAGCCTTATGAAAGCTATCGAAATGCAACTGGAGCCAAGGTGACTGGAGGGGCAATTTTTAATGCTAATCTGGATCTGACACACCCAATAGGATATGGCTATACCGACTCGGCTATTCATACCTTCAGAAATGACAATATCTTCTTGGAGCCAGCCGAAAACCCCTATGCAAATCCATTGGTCTACACCGAAAACCCGCTCGCTTCAGGGTATTTGCACCCGAGCAATGTGGCAGGACTACAGAATGGTTCGGTCATCCAAGTGCGGGGCGTAGGACGAGGCAGAGTCGTGGCCTTTTCTGATAATATGAATTTCCGAGCTTTCTGGTTTGGCACGAATAAGCTCTATCTGAACGCAATCTTCTTTGGTCAGGCGATCAACGGAGGTACCGCCCGCTAATTCTTTTCAAATCCCGATTTCAATTTGAGATCGGGATTTTTTTATTCCATTTGCTATGAACAGACTTCGATCTTCCTTTTTTCTTTCCATCTTTTCTTTGACTGGTTTCTTTGCGTTAAATGCTCAAGAGATGGGTTTCGAAGAGTACAATCCACCATCTACTCTTAAAGTACCTGAGACCATCGTCACCCGGGCCAAGTTTCCATTCGTGGATATCCACAGTCATCAGGGTGGCGTCAACAAGGAAAAAATTGATCGGCTTCTTTCAGACATGAAGGAATTGAATATGGGCGTGCTGGTCAATTTGAGTGGTAGAGGATTTGGCAGGGGTGATTCCAATAGCCAGCAAGAATATATTCGTGGGATGCTCCGGGAGTTCGAAACTCACGCACCCGGAAGATTTATGGTCTTTACCAACTTGAATTTTGCCGGGTTTGGAGATGAGAATTGGAGCCGAATCGCCGTCAAAGAGCTGGAAGAAGATGTAGCGGCTGGAGCAGTAGGATTAAAGATATACAAGAGTCTGGGGCTTTCTGTAGCTGATATTGATGGAAACCGGGTACCGGTGGATCATCCGGATTTGGATCCTGTTTGGGCCAAAGCAGGTGAGCTGGGAATTCCCGTTTTGATTCACTCCGCGGATCCTGCGCAGTTTTGGCAGCCAATGGATGCGAATAATGAGCGCTGGCTGGAGCTCAAGACACATCCCGGCAGGATGCGGTCGGCGACCAATCCGGCTCCTTTTGAGCAGATTATCGCAGAGCAGCACCATGTCTTCGAAAAGCACCCAAAAACCACTTTTATCAATGCCCATATGGGTTGGATGGCCAATGACCTCGACAAAGCTGAAGCCCATCTGGCAAAATATCCCAACGTCAATTTTGGTATTGGAGCTGTCATCGCCGAATTCGGAAGACAGCCGAGAAGGGCGCGGGAGTTTTTTATTAAAAATCAGGACCGTTTGTTATTTGGAAAAGATGCTTACAATCCAGAGGAATTTCATACCTACTTCCGAGTTTTGGAGACAGCTGACGAATATTTTCCCTATTACAAAAAGTATCATGCCTTCTGGCGCATGTATGGTCTAAATCTTCCTGACGAGGTACTCAAAAAGGTCTATTATAAAAATGCACTGAGGATAGTTCCTGGGATGGATGCATCACTTTTTCCGGAGTAATTGGATTTGGAAAATAAATTCACTCTCATTTTTTGAAAGTTCAGTCTCAGATTTCTACACTTCAGTCAGGTTGATTTCCTGAACCCCGTCTCGGAGTTCATTTTTGGATCAAATACGATTCGCTATGAACCTTCGACTGATACTTTTCTGCTACCTGTTTCTACTTCAAAGTCTGGCCTTTGGACAGACAGTTCTTTCAGGAAGAATCTTGGATGAAAAAGGTCTTCCGCTCCCCGGAGTCAATATCTTGCTCAAAGGCAGCTTTGACGGGACCACTTCTGACCTGGAGGGGGAGTTTGAATTCAGTACCGAAAAGGGCGGTATGCAGGTTTTGGTTTTTCGATTGATGGGCTATAAAACCCTAGAAATCCCGGTAGCGGTCGAGGAGGAATCCGTGCAAATAGGTGATCAGGAATTAATAGAGTCTATCACCGACATGAGTGGGGTGACCATTTCTGCAGGAGCTATGGAAGCTTCCGATGAGAAAAAGTCGGTCGTCCTTCGTCCCTTGGATATCGTCACCACACCCAGTGCAGTCGGAGACATTGTCGGGGCCCTACAGACCTTGCCTGGTACTAGCGCCGTAGGAAATGACGGACGACTTTTTGTAAGAGGAGGAGATGCCAGCGAGGTGGGAATCTATATCGATGGTCTGCGGGTGGCCAATGCCTATGGCACAACCGCTGGAAATGTTCCGACTCGTACCCGTTTCAATCCCAATCTTTTCAAAGGAACATTTTTCTCCACAGGAGGCTATTCTGCGGAATATGGACAAGCGCTTTCTTCGGCTTTAGCTTTGAATACTAAAGACCTTTTTATCCGAGATCAAGGTGATTTAAGCCTGATGTCTGTTGGAGGAGGTTATTCCCACACATTAGCAAATGAGGAGCAGAGTATTACCCTCACGGGAAATTATTTTGATCTGTCACCTTATCAAGGCTTGGTTAAGCAGGATTTCGACTTCGAAAGAGCTCCTTTCGGGTGGGATTTAGAAGTTGCGGCTCAAAAGAAGCTCGGCAAGGATGGGCTTTTGAAAGTTTTGGGTCGGACAGAATCAGGAGGTATGAAAATCCGACAGCCTGAGCCAGTTCAGGAAGCTGCGGCTCCACTGATAGATCTTAGAAATCAGTATAGTTATGCTCAGAGTAATTGGTCTAAAATTAGCCCAAAGGGTTGGACTTGGTTTTTGGGAGCTTCCATCTCTGCCAATTCAGATGAGATTGGTTTTGATAGTATTCAGACCACTCGTGACAATAAACTGGCTCATTTGAAAGCATCTACCATCCGTGATTTTTCTGATCGGGTTTCTATGAAACTGGGAGTCGAGCACTTTATCAACAATTACGCTGAAGGGCTTCCTTTGCAAGGTCTGGAGCGGAACTTTCAAGATGGTCAGACCTTCTTGTACACCGAGTGGGATTGGTATCTCAGCAAAAAAATAGTAGTACGTGGAGGACTTCGAGGGGGCTTAAGTACGCTTTCTAAAGAAAAGTGGCTAGATCCGCGAGTCTCTTTTGCCTACCAGGTCTCAAAACATGGGCAGGTGTCCTTGGCAGCAGGTAAATTTTCACAAGCTCCGCTTGAGAATTATCGGGTCCTGTACAATGACTTGAGAAACACGCAGGCCGATCATTTGATTTTGAATTATTTCTGGACTAAGGATGGGATTACTTTCCGCGCAGAAGCTTTTCACAAGGAATACGCTGAATTGGTTCGCTTTGAAGGCGTGCCTATGGCTCCTGTGAATCTTCGAAATGAAGGAAACGGTTTTGCCCGAGGTTTCGATTTATTCTTCCGGGATCGTCAAACCTTGAAAAACACAGACTATTGGGTCACTTATAGCTTTGTGGACAGCAAGCGAAGCTTTGAACAATTTGGCACACAGGTTCAGCCTGGCTTTGCTCCCAAGCATAATCTTTCGGTGGTAGTAAAGCACTTTGTCACCAGTCTTAAGTCTCAATTGGGAGCCAGTCTCGCAGTGAATGACGGCTATGCTTATACAAATCCTAATCTACCCGGTGAGATGAATAGTAAAACCCCGGGATTTCAAAATCTAAGCCTTAGCTGGAGCTACCTGCCCCGTCCTAATCTGATTATCCACGGTGCGATCACCAATGTGCTGGGTCGGGAAAATATTTTCGGATATGATTTCTCCTCTACCCCCAATGCTCAAGGAATCTACGAATCCCGGGCTATTGGTCAACCGGCCCCAAGATTTCTCTTCCTAGGAATATTTCTGACTCTTTCCAAAGACAAAGACGCTAATCAATTAAACAACCTCTAAATCTTATACTTATGAAAATCTTGAATCTAATCTTCGTCTTCTTTATTTCACTATCAGCATTTTCTCAATCCAATGGAGCCTTTGAGACCGCTGTTAAGTCACAAATCCAAGCGATGGGGCAAATCGACAATCCCGAATCGGCCCAGGAAGTGAGCAATTCCTTTCTGAGAATTTCAGAGGTAGAATCCGGAGAATGGCTGCCACTTTATTACGCTGCACTTACCAAAATAGAGACCGCTTTTCGATTTGATGTGGATAAAGACGCATACTTTGACGAGGCCATAGAATTGGTTCAAAAAGCCAGGGAAATCTCCCCAAATAATTCTGAGTTGACTGCACTGCACGGATATGCCTTGATGGGAAAAGTATCCGTCGATCCTGTCTCCAGAGGGCAAAATCTCAGCCCACAAGTGATGCAACTCTACGGTACAGCAATCAACCAAGATCGGGCAAACCCACGTGCTGTAGTTTTGATGGCACAGATGGAATTGGGAATGGCTGAGTTTTTCGGCCAAGGTCCTGAAAAAGCCTGTGGAATGGCTCGAATGGCAGACGAGCTTTTCAGAAAAGAATCTCAGAAAGTGGATGAAAACTACTTGCTGCCAACCTGGGGAGCAAATACTGCGAAAGCATTGATTGAAAACTGCCAACAATAACCAAGCACCCAGCCCAAATCGATGAATATGCTACGGCAGTTCATTGGTTTGGGTTTTATTCTTAATTTCCACCAATGCAAATCGAGCTCAACAGACCAGAATCACACAAAGACCTCTTCACCCGACTTGGTCCTTTTATTTGGATCAACTTGCTCATTGCATTCGTACTGATGGCGAGCACCTGCCCCAGTTGCTTTTTATCTCTGGAGGGACTAAAGCAACTATTTCCTGATTTTGCTTTTTCCTTTTGTATTTCATCTGCCTTGAGCTATGGAGGCTCGGTGATTACTCGATGGCTCGATCGAAAGATCCCTTGGGTGCTTTATCCATTTGGAAGATTATTCGCCACGGTTGGGATTTATATGGCCTATTCCTTCATGGTCTCTTTCTTATTTGTTTTTGTCTTTGCGTGGCTGACTGGCCAGTTAGCGATACAAAATATCCCTTGGGTGGAGATTTTTCGCTTGACTGCTTTCCCTATGCAAGTAGCGCTGATCATCATGGCAATATTTACCACTTGGTCTTGGCTGGGTGAGTGGCGCAAATCAGCCGTGGAAGCTGAGAGATTGAAAGCGGAGCGTTTTGCCAGTCAATATCAAAGCCTTAAGGATCAGCTTAATCCTCATTTTCTTTTCAATTCCTTGAATGTTCTCACGAATTTGGTCTATGAAGATGCCGATCGATCAGCTGCTTTTATCCAAAAACTCTCCAAGATCTACCGCTATGTTCTAGAGGTACAGCAAGAGGAGCTAGTCTCCTTGGAAAAGGAGTTGGACTTTGCTAAAAACTTTCTGGATTTACAGAAAATACGCTTCGAAGAAAACCTCCAGTTTAGAATGGAAGAAGAAAAGGGTCAGCAGTTTTATTTACCGCCTTTATCTCTTCAGTTGCTTCTCGAAAACGCCATCAAGCACAACGTGGCGTCCAAGGAAAACCCCTTATTTATTGATATTCGCCAAAAGGGGAGTGAACTATGGGTAAGTAATACGCTACAACTCAAAAATCAAGTTGAGGAAAGCTCCACAGGAATAGGTTTAGAAAACATTTTGAAGCGCTACCAGCTTCTCAATGCTAAGGCTCCTATCATCAAAAAAGGGGAAAGTGAGTTTCTGGTAATCCTACCCTTGATAAATATCGAGCAATGAGAATACTGATCATTGAAGATGAAAATCCAGCGGCGAAAAGACTTCTTTCTTTGCTGAAAATCCATTTTCCTTCCGCAGGATTTGAAGGCAATTTGGATAGTGTAAGATCAGCGCTGAGCTGGCTTTCTGAAAATCCTGAGCCGGATTTAATCTTTTGTGACATTCAACTTGCAGACGGATTGAGTTTTGAAATTTTTCAAAAAAAGCCGGTCTCTTCACCCGTAATATTCACCACGGCCTTTGACCAATATGCGATTAAAGCATTTCAAGTAAATGCCGTAGACTACCTGCTCAAGCCTATCGATCCGGAAGAATTGGCTCGGGCGGTCGATAAGTATCGGAAAAACCAGCTTCCTAGTCAGCTAGACGGACGACTTCTCGAGCAATTACTCAAACCCCAATCAATACGCTTCAAATCCCGATTTTTGGTGAGTTTTGGGGACAAAATACAAAGTGTGCCTGTAGATGAAGTGGCATTTTTCTTCAGTGAAGAGCGAGTGACTTTTTTGCAAACCTGGGCCAGTAAAAAGTATGTCATTGATCAGACTTTGGAGCAAACGGAGGGTCAACTCGATCCAACTCGCTTTTTCAGGCTGAATCGCAAATACCTGGCTTCTTTGGAAGCGATCGAAGCGGTTTTCACCTACTCCAACAGTCGCCTTAAGATTAAATTACAGGGTTGTGAAGATCCTGATATTCTTGTCAGTAGGGAAAAAGTGAGTGAATTTAAGGCTTGGCTTGATCAATGATTGGGATATAAAGTGTCTAGGACTTAACTTTTAGAAATGAATTCCAATTCGGATAGTAGCAGAAAAAATGAAGAGCTAAGCTGGCTCGAACAATTGCAGCGCAATAGCTGGGAGCCTGAAGTACTTATTTCAGGTATCATCCTTGCCTTTTTATTTGCATTTCCTTCTAGGGTCTATGAATTCGCTGCATTTCTGATTCAGGAAGTAGGAGTAGGTAGTATGCTTAGCTGGTTGGTTTTAATCTACCTGACTGCCATTATCAGTGTGTTCAAAATTTTTTTTGTAGTCCATCTTGGTTTGCGTTTTATGTGGGCTGGACTTTTAGGCTTGAGCTATGCATTTCCAAAAGGGGTCATTCAAGAAAAGCTATTTAAGTCCGGCCAGGGCTATGATTATCAGTCCCCCGATGCGATGGTTCTTCGATTAGAACGAATTTGTAGTTCTACCTTTGCCTTTCCAGTTTCACTATCCATCATATTTTTGGTCATCACTTTTTATCTAGGCTTGTTGGTCGCTATTTACCTTTGGTTGAGCCTTACATTTTTACAGGTTTATCTCTTTTTTATGATCACATTGATTCTTTTTGCACTACTGATGCTTAGCAAAAAGAAGACGAAGTTTAAATCTTGGTATGCCACTTCCATCGTTTCTTCTATTTCTGCGATTTATCAAAGTAATCTGGGCAAATGGTATTCCATAGGGTATATAGTATTGATTTTTATGCTTGCAGCTCCCATCATCGTGACTGATGTAAGAGATTTCACTTTGTTTTTTAATGAGCGAAATATGCTCAATCATGAAGTAGAATGGCCGGCAAAAAACCTCTATTTTTAGTCTCAGCATGAATCTGATAAACGTTTTCCTCGGGCTTTTTTATCTAGTGAAGAGGTGTCGGATAATTATTTGAAGGTGGGAGTTGCCAGGTACGAAGTAGATCAAAAAATGATGGAAATGATCAAGAGAGACTTTTCTTCAATAGTTGATACCTTACAATGGCATGCGTTAAATCAAACAGCGGATCTGCATCGGATTTATGTGAATGATTCGCTTATTTCTGTGAATGGCTGGGCAAAGTATCGGCTGGCTGGATCGGGACAGCGGGTTTATCAATCGCTTATTGATGTAAGTTTTTTGAGCCCCGGTCGATATCAGATTCGAGTAGAAAAGTTGATGCTAAGAGATCCATTATTTGGAAGTGATACAGACCTGAGGGTATTGAAAAATTGGTCAGTTTTTGAGTTTATCAAACTTTAGGATGAAAGAAAAAATATTAGTGCTGCTAGTTGTGGTGATGGCTTTTTCATGCTCGGCGCCAGAAAAGAAAAGTCCGGTTTTCAGTTTTGAGGACCTGATTGTCGATACTTTGGTTTTGGAAAAGGATCCTATGACCAAAAGTCTTGGAAGTGATTTTACTTTTATTCAGACGGATTCAGGAAGTATTCTTCAGACTTTTTCCGATCATACCCTTTTTTCCTATTCCTATCCTGAAGGGAAGATTCTCAAAAAGGTGGAATTTGAAAAAGAGGGTCCTGACGGAATCGGTGATTTTATTTCAGGAAGTTTGATTGATTCCCAATCCATTTGGTTTCTGTCAAATAACCGCTTGCTGGAAGCTACCCAGAATGGTCGTGTAAAAAGAACGATAGCACTTCCAGAAGCTCCTATGGAAAGATTAGCTGCAAATTATGCCACTTTTCCTCACAATGAAATGAAGAGATTTGGCTCCAAGCTCCTTATCCCAGACGTTCCGTTTGTTTTTAAAGAGGAATTTAAAGATTACAAAAAATGGCTTTTGGTAATAGATTTAGAAAGTGGGAAGCAGGAATATTGGGAGTTTCCTTATCCTGATGGATATGAATACTATGCAGAGGATCATATGCTGGGTCCTTACAATCATCATTACCATCCGGAAACCGAAAAATTACTTGTTTCTTTTCCAGCATCTGACTCAATTTACATTGCAAGTGAAGGACAGGAAAAATGGTTTTTGGCGGATGCAGGTGAGAGTTTCCAAATACTTCCCGGCTCTACTTCTACTCAGGGAGAATGGACCGTATTCCAGCCCAATCCAAATTCGGGGAGATATACTTGGATAGATTTTGATCCGTTAGCCGAAGTTTACCTTCGTCAAGTGACACTGTCCCCAGGCAATTCTGAAGAAGGAAGAAAATCAAAAAATAAGCTTTTGATCTATAATTCCGAATTCGAGCAAATCGGAGAAATTAAGCTCCGCTTCGAGATTTCAGGTTTTTCTGGTGATTCAGGATATTTTTTTCGGCTAGGTTCCATCCATAGTGAAGACGAGGTATCCTACGTAAGAGTGGATTTTTCAAAAATGAAGTGATAAAAAAAAGCGAGACTTATTCAGTCTCGCTTTTTACTTTAAGTTCTATTTCCTCTCCAGATTCATCTTCAAATCTGTATTCCGTCACCGGTAGGGAAGAGTCTTTGATCAGTTTAATCCATTTGTAATATTTGAAAAACCACTTGACCCTTCGGCTCATGATGCCTTGGGTAAAGTAGGCATGCAGGTATGGATGCAGTCCGATTTGGACTTTGGCTATATTCTGCATGGTCAGCAGGTGCTCCAGGTCTTTTTCCAGTTTGTCTGCCACCAAAATAGAAGCTTGAATTTTGCCGGTACCATTACAGGCAGGACAGACTTCTTTGGTGACGATATTGACTTCTGGACGAACACGCTGACGGGTGATTTGCATCAATCCGAATTTTGTCAGCGGTAGAACCGTGTGTTTGGACCGGTCCGCCTTCAGCTCATCTTTCATCGCATCGTAGATAGCCTTTTTGTTTTCGGCCCGTTTCATGTCGATAAAATCGACTACGATGATGCCTCCCATATCCCGGAGGCGGAGCTGTCTGGCGATCTCTTTGGCTGCGACCAAATTGGTCTTCAATGCGGTAGATTCTTGGTCGCTTTCCTGATTGGATTTATTGCCACTATTGACATCAATGACATGGAGCGCTTCTGTGTGCTCGATGATCACATAGCCACCTTGTGGTAAGCTGACCGTCTGTCCAAACAGACTTTTGATCTGTTTTTCGATCCCAAAACTTTCAAATAATTTAGCCTTACCGTTGTAAAGCTTGACAATTTTTTCTTTTTCAGGAGCTATTGTCCTGATGTAGGATTTAATCTGATCGTAGGTAGATTCTTCTTCTACGGTGATTGCATCGAAGGATTCATTGAGCAGGTCTCTCACTAGTGAGGAAGCCATACTCATCTCTCCAATAATTTTGTCGCGACTCTTGGCTTTTAGCAGTTTTTTCATCCCTTCTTCCCAATTGTTGAGAAGGTTTCGAAGGTCTTTGTCCAGTTCGGTGACTGACTGACCTTCGGCCACTGTCCGGATGATTACTCCGAAGTTGGCAGGTTTGATAGAAGTGATAAGCCTCAAAAGTCTTTTTCGCTCGTCACTGCTCCGGATCTTTTTGGATACATTGACTGTGTCTGAGAAGGGAACTAGGACGAGGTAGCGACCAGGAAGAGAGAGCTCACAAGATAGTCGGGGGCCTTTCGTTGAAATAGGTTCTTTGACAACCTGTACGAGCACTTGGTTATTTTTAGACAGGATGTTGGAAATTTTCCCAATCTTGTCTATTTCCGGCTCGTTTTCAAAGCCCTTCAGGTTGTAATTCGAATAATTGTTGTTGCGCACCATTTTGGTGAACTTCTGCAAGCTTCGAATATTGGGACCCATGTCTTGGTAGTGAAGGAAGGCATCTTTTTCGTAGCCGACATCAATGAAAGCTGCATTCAGCCCATTGACTATTTTCCTTACCGTACCCAGGTAGATGTCTCCCACTTTAAACTGATTGTCTACACCTTCTGAGTGCAGTTCAACCAAGCTTTTGTCCTGAAGGAGGGCAATCCGACTTCCGTTTTGAGCAGAATCAATTAACAATTCCGTACTCAAAATCTAGTCTTATACTATGTAAATGAACGTGTGTTTTTGTCTAAAAACGGGTATAAGAAGAAGTGTATTACTTCTTCTTATGTCTGTTTTTTCTTAGTCTTTTCTTACGCTTGTGCGTAGAGATCTTATGTCTTTTTCTTTTTTTTCCGCAAGGCATAGTCTTGTTGTTTAAAGTGATACAATTTTATTTAGAGCCTATCCAGGTAGCTTTGCACACTTTCCAGGATCATCGCATCCTGGGTCATGTCCTTCACTGCCTCGAATTGAGCCCTTGCTTTATTTCTTTGATTGGCTTCGAAATAGCTTACACCTAAGTAAAACTGCCCCTGAAGATTGTCAGGATGGTAGTTAATCAACTCCTCAAATCGCTCCACGGCCCGCTTATACTGTCCGGACTGCATGGATAAGATGCCCATGTTGAAAAGCGCATCTTCATTTTGAGGGTCTTCTTCCAAAATCTCCCGCAGCATCATGATGCCCTGCATGGGATTGGAAGATGACACGTAGGTCATGGCTATTTTTGATTTCAAATCACTTCTTGCCGGATCGTTTTCCAGCACAGTTCCGAGATACTCTCGGACCAGTAAGGCGGTAGCTTCTACTTTCTCTGGATTCAAAGCAAAGGTGAAAGCCTCAAAATAGGCATTACCAGTTTTTTCGTCCCAGGAGATTTCGTCAGATCGTTCCGCTGCCAAAGATAGAAAATACCCCGCACTGTCGTACAAGGATTTTTCTCTGTAAAGTTCAGCCATTTGCTCCAGTTCTTCCAGTGAAATTTCTTCACTGCTTACTTTGGATCGTAATTCAGCAAGACTTCTTTCGGCCTCCTCATTTAACTCTGCCTCATGCATAGCGGCAGGGTCGGAATCAGTTTCGATAGAAGACTGTGCCGTGGCTGTGTCAGCTTGCCCCTCATTGTCCACGACGAATTTTGGGAGGGAATAGAGCCCTGCTATTGCCAAAAGGCCGACGACAATGAGGATTAGCTGTGTTTTTTTCATTTCAAATTTCTCCTAAGACCTATTCCTGTGGAGCTAATTCTTTGATTTTGTCACTGCTTTTGATCTTTTCGATAAACACCTTAGAAGGCTTGAAAGCCGGGATGTAATGCTCATCGATGACAATGGCAGTATTTTTGGAGATATTTCTAGCGATCTTCTTCGCTCTTTTCTTGTTGATAAAGCTACCAAAGCCTCTTACATAAATGTTTTCGCCTTCAGCCATGGATTCTTTGACCACGCTGAAAAACGCTTCAACTGTCTGGGTAACATCATCCTTTTGGATCCCGGTCATGTCCGAGATTTTGGTGATTACTTCTGCTTTTGTCACGGTGATTGAGATTTAGAAATTATTAAATAAGCTTAACAACCTATTAACCAAGTGTTTTTGGGACTGCAAATGTACGAGAACCTGCTCAATTAAAAAACAAATCCACAAAATTTAACCAGTTTTGTGCTGGAGCCATTCTTAGCCAATGAACTTTAAAACAACTGATAATCAAGTCTTTTCAAAAGAAATTCTTAAGTGGTATCAAGCAAATCCAAGAGAATTACCTTGGAGAGGCACCTTTGATCCCTATAAAATTTGGCTTTCGGAAATCATTTTGCAGCAAACCAGAGTGGCCCAGGGCCTACCTTATTATTACAAGTTTGTAGAGCAGTATCCCACGATCAGAGATCTGGCAGAGGCCCCCGAGGAAGAGGTGTTGAGGCTGTGGCAAGGATTGGGATATTACAGTCGAGCCAGAAACTTACACTTTTGTGCCAAGCAAATCTGGTTTGAAAGAGGGGGCGAATTTCCAAATACATATTCTGAGCTTCTAAAACTCAAAGGAGTGGGAACTTACACAGCGGCGGCCATTGCGAGTTTTGCTTTTTCTGAAGCCAAAGCGGTAGTGGATGGAAATGTTTTCCGGGTACTTTCCCGTGTTTTCGGGATCGAAACAGATATTGGCAGTGGAAAAGGGAAGCGGGAATTTCAGGAATTGGCAGATCAGCTAATCCCTCAGGACAATGCTGCCGAATACAATCAGGCGATGATGGACTTTGGGGCGAGGCTTTGTGTACCCAATAAACCGGATTGTATGAACTGCCCGATTCAAGGCTCCTGTTTTGCTTTCAAAAATAACTTAGTCAGTGAGCTCCCTGTCAAAATCAATAAAACTAAAGTTCGGGACAGGCATTTGCATTATTTCGTCATCCGCTGTGGAGAAAGCTGGGTCTGGAAAAAACGGAGCTCCGGAGATATTTGGGAGGGGCTGTTTGATTTTCCGGTGATCGAAAAGGAGGAGGAGGAGTCGCTGGAAGAAGGGTTAGCAATTCCGCTAATCGCTGGAGAGCCAAAGGTGTTTCCCAAAAAATACCGACATATTTTGTCACATCAGCGCTTGCATGCAGAATTTTCCGAGATTGAAATTCCCCGTGAAAACCGTTCGACTCTTGAGATTTGGGCTGAGCAGGAAGGATATCTTTTAGTGGAGGAGGAAAAAATCGAATACCTTGCCAAGCCGAAGTTGATTGTTAATTTTTTGACCGATCAGGGCTTTTGATTAACTTCAATTTTCAAACAAAAATAAGTAAATCAATCATGGCAGGAGTTAATAAGGTAATATTAGTAGGAAATCTAGGAGCTGATCCCGAGGTAAGATACCTCGAAGGTGATAATGTGGTAGCGAATATAAGCTTGGCCACTACTGAGGCATACAAGGACCGAAACGGCAACCGGGTAGAGCAGACTGAGTGGCATGATCTGGAGCTTTGGGGTGGACAGGCAAAAATCGCCGAACAGTACCTTAAAAAAGGAATGCAGCTCTATGTTGAAGGGAAAATTAAAACTGATAAATGGACAGATGACCAAGGGCAAAATCGCAAGAAAGTTAGAATTCGTGTGTTGAGCTTTACCATGCTCGGCTCCAAGTCAGATAATCCGGGCGGAGGTGCTCCAGAAGGTTATTCTGAAAACAAACCTGCTTCAAACCCAATGGCAAATCAACCAAAAGCCGCGGCAGCACCGGATATTTCAGCACCGTCTGAAGAGGATGACGATCTTCCGTTTTAATTTAATCCCCTGAAAAAATTCAGGGGATTTTGTAATTTTGTGCCAATCATCGTGTGAAGTCCATGGACGACCCTTACCCGAGTGCTTATTTACTCGCTCAAATTGCTGAAATCAGCCCTGCTTACCTCCTAATCAACGGAGTGATTTTTATCCTTTTGCTTATTTGTTCTGCCCTGGTATCAGGTTCCGAGGTTGCTTTTTTCTCATTAACCAATGATGACCTCGACGATCTGTACAATCAAGATACCCCAAAAAGCAAGACAGTTCTTGAACTGCTCAAGCGTCCGAAGGTATTATTGAGCACCATATTGATCCTGAACAACATGGTCAATATCGCTATCGTGACCCTGACGACCTTTGTGGTGTGGACTATTTTTGGTTTGAATGCTACAGGCATTATAGTCATACTTGTGCAGACCGTTGGGATTACATTTGCCATTGTGTTTTTTGGTGAAATTGTGCCGAAAGTCTATGCCAATAAGGCCCGGAAAGAATTTAGCCTTGGAATGGCCCCAACCATGAATCTTTTTGCTTCTGTATTGAAGCCGATTTCCATTTTCTTAATGTCCATCAGCAATCTAATAGAGCGTCGGATTGAAAAGCGAGGCTACACACTTTCGGTGGAGGAATTGAATCATGCGCTTGAACTTACTACGGAGGATACTCCTACCGAAGAGCGCGAGATCCTGAAAGGCATCGTGAATTTTGGTACTCTGACCGTGCGTCAGGTGATGCGAAGCCGAATGGAAATCACCGCTGTCGATACAGAGATGGATTTTCACGAACTCATGGATAAGATCAATAAAAGTGGCTATTCCAGAATTCCGGTTTTTCACGAGACTATTGACAATATTCAGGGGATATTATACATCAAAGACCTGTTGCCTTACATCGAGCGGGATGAGAATTTTGCCTGGCAAGAGCTTATCCGGAAGAGTTTCTTTGTGCCCGAAAACAAAAAGGTTGATTCTCTTTTAAAAGATTTTCAGCAAAAGCGGGTTCACATGGCTATCGTCGTCGATGAATATGGTGGCACTTCAGGCTTGGTGACTTTAGAGGACTTGATTGAGGAAATCATAGGAGAGATCAATGATGAATTTGATGATGCCGATGACTTTTTCTTTAAAGAGCTTGATCCCCAAACCTTTATTTTTGAAGGGAAGATTTCATTGAATGACTTTTGCAAAAAGCTCGAGCTTGATTCGCAGATTTTTGATGAAGTGAAGGGAGAAAGTGAATCCCTTGGAGGTCTACTGCTTGAGCTCAACACCAAACTTCCTAAGAATGGCACCAAGATCGGATTTGAAGGTTTTGAATTCACCATCTTGGCTGTGGATACTCGTCGAATCAAAAAAGTGAAAGTTCATATCAAGCATGATGAAAAGGACGGAATAGGCGAGAACATTGATTGAGTTTAGTTTGGCTTATTTCCATTATCGCAAAATAAAATTTGGTTTAAATATTGGGTCGGGCTCAGTTCGGGAAGTGATCTGATTATTTGTAGATAATTTTTTTTAAAGAATCACCAAAATACCCACTTTCCAGACTATTTTGATTTTTGTCTGTAAAATGGTTTATTTTTTACCCATCTTTTTCAAAAATTAAATCAAATGATTAAAAGTAGGTTTATTTTTTCTTTAAAAATTCAATTGCCGAATATTCAAAAAAAATTGATTTTCTAAAAAATAAATCATCCATTGAGGTGTTCTATTGCCTTTATTTTAAAAAAAGGAAATTTTTTAGTAATTTATCGAAAATTTTGAACCTATTAAATCGTAAAATTTATGCAAAATGGAATGTACCGTCCCGATCTGGAACATGATTCCTGTGGTATCGGAGCGGTGGTGGATTTGACAGCTCAAGCAACGCATGAAACCATTAGTGATGCGCTGTTTATGTTGAGCAATATGGAACACCGAGGAGGAAGAGGCTCAGATCCGAAAACGGGAGACGGAGCAGGGATTTTGATCCAAGTCCCGCACGATTTTTTGAGGGATATCACAGCAAGGACTGAAATAGAATTACCTGAAAAAGGCTCCTATGGAGTGGGGATGACTTTTTTTCCAAGAAATAAGCAACTATTCCAAAAGTCCAAAGCACAGCTCAATGCCATCATCGATGAGCTTGGTTTTGAGCTAATAGGCTATAGACCGGTGCCTGTTGATGAGACCGTGCCAGGCTCAGGTGCTTTGGAAGTCATGCCAAATATCGAGCAGCTTTTTGTCAAGCATAAAAAGGGCCTTACCGGATTGGATTTGGAGCGTAAATTATATGTTTTACGAAACCATGCAACTACTCATATCAACCAAAATATTCCCGGTGTAAACCAGTCTTTCTACTTTGCTTCACTGAGTAGCAAAACACTTATATACAAAGGGCAGCTTCGTACTGATCAAGTATTGCCTTTTTATAAAGATCTACAGAATAGTAAAATCGAATCCGCTTTTGCTATCGTACACTCCAGATTTTCGACCAATACCTTCCCCAACTGGCGTCTGGCACAGCCATTCAGGTGCCTATCCCACAATGGAGAGATTAATACCATTCGGGGTAACCTCAATAAAATGAAGTCCAAGGAGACGCTGATGAAGTCTAAGTTCTTCTCGGATGAGGAGCTTCAAATGCTGATGCCCATCACCAATAAGTTGAACTCGGACTCAGCTAATTTGGATGCAATGGTCGAGCTGCTGTCTCTCTCCGGAAGGTCCATTTCCCATGCCATGATGATGCTAGTGCCGGAAGCTTGGCAGGACAATGAGGTCATGGATAGAGACCGAAAGGCTTTCTATAAGTTTCATGCCTCCTTGGTTGAGCCTTGGGATGGTCCAGCAGCACTTTTATTCACCGATGGGGAAAATGTAGGTGCGACCTTGGATCGAAATGGACTTCGCCCACTTCGTTATTTCATTACGAAAGACGAGCGATTGGTGCTTTCTTCCGAAGCTGGAGCTTTACCTATTCGGGAAGCTACCATTGTTCAAAAGGGAAGAATCAGTCCCGGGAAAATGATTTTAGCAGACCTGAAACAAGGAAAAGTAAGATTTGACGATGAGATCAAAGCCGAAATCTGTCAGAATCAGCCCTACGAAAAATGGGTCAATGAACAGCGAATTAAGCTGCGTCTTGAGCCTGATCCGGACGTCTTGACTCATCCGTACTCCACTGAAAACATCAAGAAATGCCAAACAGTCTTTGGGTACACTTCCGAGGAACTCAAAGTGGTCCTTGCTCCCATGGGAGGCAATGGACAGGAAGCGTTGGGGTCGATGGGGGCAGATACTCCTTTGGCGGTTTTGAGCAAGCAGAGTCAGCATATCGCTAATTATTTCAAGCAGCTTTTTGCGCAGGTTAGCAATCCGCCGATTGATCCGATAAGAGAGCGATTGGTGATGTCTCTTTTCACCAGAATTGGGGAAGGCTACAATATTTTGGAAGAAAGTCCGCAGCACACCCGGCAGATCCATATTTCTCAACCGGTGCTCCTAAATGAGTCTCTTGAGAAGATCCAAAACATGGAATCTCAGGGCTATCGTTCCGAGAAGCTGTTTGCACATTTCAAGGCAGATCATCAACCGGGCAGATTGCTAGAAGCCTTGGATAGCCTTTGCAAAGCAGCTGAAGAGGCCATTGCAGCGAAGAAAAACATACTCATTATCTCCGACCGAAACAGTGATGAGGATTGGGCTCCTATTCCTTCCTTATTAGCAATCGGAGCAGTTCATCATCACTTGGTGAAAAAGAAAATCCGGACAAAGGCTGGATTGGTCTTAGAGTCTGGGGATATTCGAGAGACGCATCACTTTGCAACAGCGATTGGATATGGTGCTTCGGCCATCAATCCATATCTGGCATTGGAATCTTTACTTTCCATGTATGAGAAAGGACAATTCCCTGAGATCAAGGACCGAAAGGCGCTTTTCTCAAATTATCAAAAAGCCATTGGCAAAGGATTGCTAAAGGTGCTTTCAAAAATGGGAATCTCTACGCTTCAGTCCTATCAGGGAGCTCAGATTTTCGAGGCGATTGGATTAGGGCCTGAGGTGATTGATCGATGTTTCAAAGGGACTATTTCCCGAATTTCCGGAGTTTCTTTTGATGAGCTTGCGGAGGAGGTTTTGATTCGTCATCGAGCAGCTTATCATAGCAATAGCCCGATTTTGGAAACAGGAGGGGTATATCAATGGAAGCGAAAGGGAGAAAAACACTTATTCAACCCTGAGACAATTCATTTGCTTCAAAAGTCCACGCGACTGAATGATTACGGTCTGTACAAAAAATTTGCATCTAAAATCAATGAGCAAAGCAAGGATGCGCTGACTCTAAGAGGGCTTTTTGAGTTCAAAAAGCGAATTTCTATTCCGATCGAAGAAGTAGAGCCTGCGGAGTCGATTTTGCGTCGATTTGCTACAGGAGCCATGTCCTTCGGTTCGATTTCGCATGAAGCTCATACCACTTTGGCGATAGCCATGAACCGGATTGGTGCGAAAAGCAATTCGGGTGAGGGAGGAGAAGACGAAATTCGATTCGAGCGAAAAGAAAATGGTGACTGGGAACGATCTGCTATCAAGCAGGTGGCCTCAGGTCGTTTTGGAGTGACGAGTAACTATCTGGCAAACGCAGACGAATTACAAATTAAAATGGCTCAAGGAGCCAAGCCTGGTGAAGGAGGGCAACTTCCTGGGCATAAAGTAGATGATTGGATCGGACGAGTGCGCCATTCGACTCCAGGCGTTGGATTGATTTCCCCGCCGCCACACCATGATATTTATTCGATTGAAGATTTGGCTCAATTGATCTATGATTTGAAAAATGCCAATCGAAAAGCCAGAATCAATGTGAAATTGGTTTCCCAGGCCGGTGTTGGTACTGTCGCTGCGGGAGTAGCAAAAGCAATGGCAGATGTCATTTTGATCTCTGGAGCTGATGGAGGTACGGGTGCATCGCCACTTTCATCAATTCGCCATGCGGGCTTACCTTGGGAGCTTGGGCTTTCTGAAGCTCATCAAACCTTGGTGAAAAATAACCTTCGAAGCCGAGTTGTATTGCAGACTGATGGTCAGGTCCGTACAGGAAGAGACTTGGCTATCGCTACTTTACTTGGTGCAGAAGAGTGGGGTATTTCTACCGCTGCTTTGGTGGTCGAGGGCTGTATCATGATGCGAAAGTGTCACTTGAATACTTGTCCTGTGGGAATTGCTACCCAAAATCCAGAGTTGAGAAAGCTATTTACCGGGGATCCTGATCATGTGGTGAATTATTTCCACTTCCTAGTCCAGGACCTTCGGGAAATCATGGCCTCTTTGGGCTTTGCCACGGTGGATGAAATGGTCGGTCAAAGTCATGTGCTTCAGTCGACCGGACATCTGAATCACTGGAAGTGGGACAAGGTGGATTTATCACCGATTTTCCACAAAGTGGAGGTGCCTGATCATGTAGGTATTCATAAGCAAATCGACCAGGATTGGGACTTGTCCGAAGTATTGGATACCAAGTTAATTGAAGCGGCAAAACCTTCTTTAGAGCAGGGAATTCCGGTCACTGGGGCATTTCAAATCAAAAATACGGATCGTGCCGTGGGAGCGATGCTTTCCAACGAAATTTCCAAAATTTATGGCAGTCCCGGACTACCGGATGATACGATTCAACTCAAATTCACCGGATCCGCAGGACAGACATTTGGAGGATTTTTGACCAAAGGCGTCAGCTTTGAATTAGAAGGAGAGGCTAACGACTATTTCGGAAAAGGACTCTCCGGAGGAAGGTTGACAGTCTATCCAAGTAGAAATGCCCGATTCAAACCAGAGGAAAATATCATCATCGGCAATGTGGCTTTTTACGGAGCGACTTCTGGTGAGGCATTTATCAATGGAAAGGGAGGAGAGCGTTTCTGTGTGAGAAATTCCGGAGTAAAGACTGTAGTGGAAGGAATCGGTGATCATGGTTGTGAATACATGACCGGAGGACTGATGATTAATCTCGGTGAGGTAGGAAGGAATTTTGCTGCCGGTATGAGTGGAGGAATCGCCTATATCCTACAGGACTATATCACAGAGATCAATCCAGAACTGGTCGATGTGGATCCCTTATCCAAAGAAGATCTGGATACAATCCAAACATTCCTGAGAAGGCACGAGAAGCTTACTGGAAGTAGGCTTGGGAAGTCATTCTTGGATGACTGGGAAAAACAAAGCCTGAAATTTATCAAGGTAATTCCGAGGGATTACAAGGCGGTATTGGAAAAAAGAGCAAAAGAACAATCAAAAACATTGGCATAAAATGGGAGCGAAAGAAGGTTTTTTACAATTTCAGCGAGAGCTGCCAATCAGTAGAGACCCCAAAGAGCGGGTTGGAGATTATAAAGAAATCTATGAGGACTTTCCTGAGGAAAAGCTCAATCATCAAGCAGCACGCTGCATGGATTGTGGTATTCCTTTTTGTCATCAGGGCTGCCCGCTGGGAAATGTGATTCCGGAGTTTAACGACGCAGTTTATAATCAGGAGTGGGAGGAGGCAATTCACATCTTGAAGAGCACAAATAATTTTCCCGAGTTTACCGGGAGAATTTGCCCGGCCCCTTGTGAGGCAAGCTGTGTCTTGGGGATCAATAAGGACCCGGTAGCCATTGAGTTGATTGAAAAAAATATTGCTGAAAAGGCCTATGAATTAGGATTGATTCAGCCTAATCCTCCCCAAACACGGACCGGTAAGCATATTGCCGTGATCGGTTCCGGTCCGGCGGGTTTGGCAGCGGCAGATCAGCTCAATCAAGCGGGACATGAGGTTACTGTTTTTGAAAAAGATGCAAAGCCGGGAGGATTACTCCGATATGGGATACCGGACTTCAAATTGGAAAAGTGGGTAATCGATCGCCGCATTGATCTGATGAAACAGGAAGGTGTGATTTTCATTTGCAATACCGAGGTGGGCTTCAACATCAAGGCAGAAAATATCCTCCGAAATTTTGATGCGATTTTGATTGCAACGGGGGCTCAACAGCCGCGTGCATTGAACATTAAGGGTGCTGACCTAAAAGGAGTCCACTTTGCGATGGATTTTCTTGGAAAACAGAATCAGGTAATCGGAGGGGAAATCCAGGAAAACCCAATTTCTGCAAAAGGAAAGCATGTCTTAGTAATCGGTGGAGGCGATACCGGAAGTGACTGCATCGGCACGTCCAACAGACATGGAGCCGCTTCGATCACACAGTTGGAATTGCTGCCCAAGCCACCCAAACAGCGAACTTTTCTGAATCCTTGGCCTGAATGGCCGATGACCCTTAAGACTTCCAGCTCCCATGAGGAAGGGGCTGAGCGAGTTTTCTCCATCCTGACTAAGGAGTTTATTGGGAATGAGGCCGGAGAGGTGACTGGCTTGAAACTAGTGGATATCGAATGGATGGAGAAGGATGGTAAAATGACCTTTGAGGAAATAGTCGGAACTGAAAGAGTGGTTCCATGTGATTTGGCCTTCTTGGCTATTGGTTATACCGGGCCTGCCCAAAATGGTCTTTTGGAAGCCTTTGGAGTAGATACTATGGAAAACACCCTTCCAAAATCCAAGAATTACCAAAGCAGCAATTCAAAGGTATTTCTCGCCGGAGATATGCGAAGAGGACAGTCTTTGGTTGTCTGGGCAATTTCAGAGGGTAGGGAAGCTGCTGTGAAAGTAGATGAATTCCTGATGGGAGAATCTTCTCTTCCTCAAAAAGACGAGTCTTTCTTTCATGTGGAGGATGAGATTGCTGGAGTTGAAAAGGTCTAGGCTCTCATTTGAATTCTTAAAGTAATTAACCGCCCGTTTGGGCGGTTTTTTTGTGGATTCAGATCAAAAACCGGATACCAATTCAGCCGAGACCGTAGTCGGATTTAAATTGGGAAATATGGTTTTGCCAGTGCTCGGGTCATCATAATTGTTTGACCAGAAGGATTCACCGTACACACGGACATAGAAATCTCCTTCGGAAGTGAATCCCCATTCATTGAGTTCGCTTCGACTGAAAGTCCTCTCAAATGGGTTTTCTTGGGAAATAAAAATTGGAGAAAATGCTTGGTAGTTTTCATTGGAAATATCATCCTCTGTGGAAAAGAAAAACCGGATATAGCGTCTATTGGAGGAATTTCCGGCAGGGTTGGTGGAAACTCTAGCTGTAAAAGAGTCGTTTCCAGTGACAACCTCCAATTCCGTAATCTGAGTAGTTGACTTTTTACCTAAGGAAGGAATATTGGTAATTGGGGTAGAAAGTGATTGATGAGAGATTTCATTAATTTTAAAAGTCCCATACTCCTCTTTTTCGAATCTTAAATTCACAGTCCCAAAAGGAATATTTTCAAATGAGAATTTTCCCTCAGAATTGGTCAAGGATGATAATTCCGTTGAAGAATTCTGTTCCAAAACTATTCTCATCCCCTCAGGCGAGACGCGATTGGAGCTTTCATCATAAAGAAAGACGGATCCACTTATTGAGCCTTGAGTTGGGTTGGGTTCAGGGGTTTCATTTCCTCCACAAGAGAAGAAAAAAGCAGGAAGGACTGAAAAACATCCAATAATAAATGATTTTTTCATCGAAATAGAAAGGGTGATTAATTGAAGCGATTTCCTAAATATAAGATGATAAAACACTGAATAAAACAATTGAACTTAGAAAAATTCAAAAAACACCGCCAGAACGGTGGTTTTTTACTTTAGTGATTGCCACCTCGACGCTTCCGAAATTCCTCGCGGTCTTCAATTTGCCCTCCTCTCGGTCCGCGGCTTCTTCGGGCTTCTTTGATTTCTTCCCATTTCTTCCGCTGCTCTTCGGTAAGGACCTCTTGGATTTGTTCATCCTGTTTTTTCATTTCTTCCTTCAGAGCTTCGCGATCGACTCTTTGTCCTTCCATCGCAACCTTTCTTTTTTGAGCATTTGCTAGATTGATTTCGAGGATTTTGGCTTTCTGTTCTTCATTCAGCCCAAGTTCCTCGGCCATTCGTTCGGTCATCATTTTGGCTCTTGCTTCCGGATCTGGTCTCTCTCCTCGGCGCTGTTGCTGGGCAAATGTACCAAGAGAAACCAAGAAAATCATTGCGATACTGACTAATAGCTTTTTCATCTTTTTGTGGTTTGTTTGGCTATTTGACTCCAAAAAATTTCCAAGGTTTATTCGGCCTTGGAGTTAAACTTGAGTTTAACATTTATTCACTTTTGTTCGATCAATTCAGCCCGTTCGGATTCTCTGACATACTTGGGCTTGATCAGTAAGCGAAGACTTGGATCAAAGCTGAGGTAGTTCCAAGACCAGTCCAAGAAGATGAATAGCCTGTTTTTGACTCCCAAAATCGCCATCAAATGCACAAATAACCAAGTGAGCCAAGCCAGCAATCCCTGGAACTTGACGAATGGCAAATCCACTACTGCGAGTTTCCGACCTACTGTAGCCATGGAGCCCAGATCCCGATAATGGAATGGAGAGGATTTTTCTCCACGTTCAATTTTGGGAAGGTTTTTTGCAAGCTGTGCTGCTTGCTGCAAGGCTACCTGCGCTACCTGAGGGTGTCCGCTTGGGTACTTTTCTTCCTGCAAAAGGCTGATGTCTCCAAGTGCAAATACATCCTTCATTCCATTGATTTCGGAATATTCATTCACATGGATTCTACCATTCTTGGCATAGATTTCCTCGTGTAGCCCTTTAATCTTATTAGGTTTAATCCCCGCTGCCCAAAGCAGAGTTTCTGTTTCGATGGTTTCCTCATTTTCCAATCTCACGGATTTCCCGTCATAGTCTTTTACGAGCGTCTTGAGTCGGACTTCTACCCCGAGCTTTTCGAGATAATCCTTCGCTTTCTGTCTCGCTTCTGCAGACATGGGCCCCAATAAGTTTTCCCCTGCCTCGATCAGGACTACTTTCATGTTTTTAAAACTCAATTCGGGGTAGTCGATGGGAAGAACATTATTCCTCAGTTCTGCTACTGCACCTGCAAGCTCCACTCCTGTAGGTCCTCCTCCCACTATCACTACATTCATGAGGGAGCGCCTGTTTTCGGATTTTTCGATATTGATAGCCCGCTCATAGTTGGAGATAATCTTATTTCGTATGTACAAAGCCTCCGAGACCGTTTTCATCGGTGACGAATAGGCTTCTATGGATTTATTTCCAAAAAAATTGCTGTCTGCACCCATAGCCAAAACCAAATAATCATATTCCAGAAAGCCGAGATTGGTAATGACCCGCTTTTTTTCTGAATCGACTTCATGGACTTCAGCCATGCGGAAGATGACATTTTTGGAGTGGTGAAAAATCTTTCGCAGGGGGAAACTAATCGCGCTTGGCTCTAAGCCAGCAGTAGCTACTTGATAAAAAAGGGGCTGAAACTGATGGTAATTGTTTTTATCCAAAAGGATTACCTGAAACTTCTTTTTGTTGAGACTTCGGGCAAGTTTGAGTCCAGCAAATCCAGCACCGATGATGACTACTTTTGGATTTTGGGAAACCGGAATATTGGGTAGGGGACAGTCCTGGAGTGCTTGCATGGGTTTTTGTTTCTTTTTACGAGAAAAGAAGAGTTTGGACCGAGTTTTTGCTATAAAATTTACTGCACTCGCTTGATATGACTTTCCTGCCCACAAAAAGAAAAGATTTGCTATTTTTGGCTCAAATCAAGCAAATCCATGGGAAGAGCATTTGAATTCAGAAAAGAGCGAAAATTTAAGCGATGGGCAAAAATGTCCAAGGTTTTTACCAAACTGGGTAAAGAAATCGTCATGGCCGTCAAAGCGGGAGGACCTGATCCCGATAGCAATGCCAAGCTACGGACCATCATTCAGAACGCTAAGGGTGCCCAGATGCCCAAAGACCGCATCGAAGCGGCGATTAAGCGGGCTACCAATAAAGATGAAAAGGACTACGAAGAGATTGTGTATGAAGGATACGGTCCACACGGCATAGCTGTGATCGTGGAAACTTCTACTGACAATACAAACCGTACCGTTGCCAACGTCCGATCTTACTTTACCAAATTTGGAGGTTCTTTGGGTACCTCTGGTTCAGTAAGCTTTATGTTTGATCACAAAGCAGTTTTTCGTTTTGCGCAGGGAGATTGGGACATGGAGGAGTTGGAGTTGGAATTGATCGATTTTGGCTTAACCGACATTGATGAAAATGAGGGAGAGCTTTTCGTTTACACAGAGTTTGGTGACTTTGGTACGATGCAAAAGGCCCTCGAAGAAAAAGGAATTGAGGTTATCTCAGCGGATTTTCAGCGTTTTCCTACCACCTTGGTGGAGCTCAATGAGGAGCAAGAGGAAATCATCAATAAGCTGATCGATAAGCTGGAAGAAGATGATGATGTAAACAATGTCTATACAAACATGGCCTAAGCGATAAGCTTAGGCTTTTTTGCAAATGAAGCTACCTAAAAGAGAGAATTTCACCCAACAGGCCAAAGAATTGATTATTGTCGGAAGCCTCAATCCCGTCAAGCTTCAAAGTACAGAAGATGCCTTTACCTTGGCTTTTGATCGTTCCTTTCACATTACCGGTGTCAATGTTCCTTCGGGAGTTTCAGATCAGCCATTCGGGGCAGAAGAGACTCTTTTGGGAGCTCAGAATAGAGCCAAATCCGCTAAAGATGCATTCCCTGAAGCAGATTATTGGGTAGGAGTAGAAGGCGGTGTAGAGGAAGATGCAAGAGGACTTTTTGCTTTTGCCTGGGTATGGGTTTTGGATAAAAATGGTAAAGAAGGACAGGCAAAGACGAGCACTTTCTATTTGCCTGAAAAGGTGGCGGAATTAGTCAAAGGAGGAATGGAACTAGGTCAGGCAGACGATGAGGTCTTTTCCGAAGATAACTCCAAACAAAAAGGAGGTTCGGTGGGCATTTTGACTAAAGGAAAGCTAAATCGAACTGAATATTATCAGCAGGCTGTGCTTTTGGCACTAATTCCCTTTCTCCAAAAAAATCTCTATAAATAGGATTTATTTTATAAAAATTTTGAAAAAGTCAATTTTAGTAAAAAAAATTTTTGTGTGATTAGGAACTTTCAAATTTTTTTCACTTCTTTATTCTTATGGTTTAATGGTTTACGAAGTGTATACATTTATATAAGATGTAAAAGTTGCTTTAATCACCCCGAATTTCTCAAAGCAACCAAGCCTCCCTTCGGGGAGGTTTATTTTTTTAGATTCTCCAAGAAGCTTCTCAAGGCTACCCGCCAGTCTTCATCCGCATCCCATTCGGGTCCGATATATAGTTCATCTCTTACGATGAGCTTGATGTAATATTTGACTACTGTTTGGGTCTCGGTTTGCTGGTTTGCTTCCAATCCCATGCTTTTTTTCAGGTCGGCTTCCCGTCCTTCTACGCGAACCAACAAGAATTGAACCCGATCTCTGATCAATTCTTGATCGGTTTTAGATTCTGACAGCCAAACATACTCATTTGGGTAAACCGATTCTAGGATGGATTCCAATTGATTTTTTTGGGCAGCTTGCTCGGCTAGGACGGCTTCGGGCGATTTTCCGTAAAGATCATATCGGAAAAAGCTCAAAAAGCCCGTCGCAGCGCTACTGCCTTCGAGGGGTATGGCCAGTTTGAATACTTCTAGATTAAGTGGATTTCTCGGAAGGAATTTGGCGGCTGTTTGAGCATTGTTGCTTTCCATACCGGCCATTTCGGGAAATTCGGCGACATCAATCACAAGAAGATTTTTGGTGGGTTTTGATTTTCCCGCCTCTGCGAAAAGTGAACCAGCCTCTTGTAGTTTGCCGCCTGATGTGCCAAATAGTGCCGTGGAGGAGATCATTTGAGCATCGCCTGTAAATTCACCAGTGTGGACACTGCTTTGGTTTTTTTGCCGGGTAACCAAAATGATGTTTTGGATCATTCGCTGCTCAAAGGCTTTGGCATAAGCGGAACGCACTTCTTCTGAAAGAACCACCTGCTCCAATTCATAGTATGCAACCGGGTCTGCTCCTGCTTCTACCAAATATTGGTGGACGCTGTCGGCGACTACCTGCCAGTCCATTACCGGTCTGGCAGCTGGATCAGCTGATACGAGTACTACAGACTTTCCATTGAAAAAGCTTTCGGGTAGTCCGCTTTGGGCGATTACCGGTTCGGTCAGCCAAAAAAAGACAAAAAGACCAAAGAAATATTTCATTTATTCGCGTTTCTGGGCTACTTCCTTTTTAATTTCGCCATTAAATAACGAAAAATTCGCCAGCCTATGCGACATCAAATTAAAGTATTCCTAATTATTGCCGCCTTATTTTCGGCTCAAAATTCTTTTTCTCAATCACTTGATGAAGATAGACTTTGGAAGCATTTAGAATACCTTGCTTCTGACGAAATGAAAGGAAGGGAATCCGGCACCAAAGAGAACTTGCTGGCTAGAGACTATATCGTCGACCAATTTGAGGAGATGGGATTGGATTCGCAGTATCCGGATTTTTTACAGGAATTTCGATTTACGGACCGACGCAGTCAGAAGTCCATAGAGGGATATAACGTGGTGGCTTTCGTACCTGGGACCGAAAGCAAAAAAATCATTGTGGTGACTGCTCACTTCGATCATGTCGGCATAGGGAGACCAAATGCCCAAGGTGATTCTATTTACAATGGCTCAGATGATAACGCTTCCGGTACAGCAGCCTTAATAGAGATGGCGCGTTATTTCTCCGAGAACCCTCCACAGCATTCCATGCTTTTTGCAGCCTTGGACGCAGAGGAAAAGGGCTTGCAGGGTGCAAAAGCTTTGGTACAGGATTTTCCCTTTGGACTGGAGCAGGTTTTATTGAATGTCAATATGGATATGATTTCCCGAAATGATAAAAATGAAATCTATGTTTCGGGTACTTATCATTATCCTGAATACAAGGATATTTTGGAAGAATCAGCGAGGGAAAGTAAGGCAAAGTTGATGCTAGGGCATGATATTCCCGGTACAGGATCGGATGACTGGACGAGATCTTCGGATCACGCGGCATTTTTTGAGGAGAAAGTGCCTCATCTGTATTTCGGAGTCGAAGACCATGAGGATTACCATCAGCCAAGTGATGAAGTCAGAGAAAAGGATAAGGATTTTTTCTTCGATGTCGCTGAATTGATTTTGAACTGTCTGAAAAATATCGATCAAAAAGGCTCAAATCTCTGAGCCTTTCTTTTTCCTTTGAGTTTTAGGTTTTTTACTTTGTCAGTATATCCACGTATTCAGCACTTTGGCTAAAAATGATTTCATAGCGCGACTTTTGAAATGGAGGCTCCGTCACATGAGCAATCAAAATTTTATTTTGATTCTTAGTGGTGTCATAGGGATAATTTCTGGACTGGCAGCTGTGATTCTCAAAGAAGCTGTTCATTATATTCAGGCATTTCTTACCGAAGACTTCTACGTCGAGTATGCGAATTTTTTGTACATCCTATATCCCATCATTGGGATTTCAGCAGCCTTTGTATTGAGCAAGTATGTTTTTAAAGATTTGAGTGGCCATGGTATCCCGGATGTCCTTTTTACCATTTCCAAACAGCAAAGCTTAATCCCCCGGATTAAAACCTATAGCCGTGTGATCACCTCTGCTTTGACGGTTGGCTTTGGCGGATCTGTAGGTCTAGAAGCTCCGATGCTAGTGACGGGCTCTGCGATCGGATCAAATATCGGGGTGTCTATGCATCTCAATGCGAAAAAAAGAACCCTCCTGATTGGATGTGGTGCCGCTGGAGCTATATCGGCTATATTCGGTGCACCAATCGGCGCGGTGATTTTCGCGATTGAGGTAATCCTGATGGAAATCAGCACCGCTAGCTTTATTCCGCTACTGATAGCCTCTGTGATGGGGTCCCTTACTTCCATGGTTTTAATCGGAAGAGATCAATTATTCAAATTTGACCTTCAAGGTACCTTCTTGGCCTCTCATATGCCCTATTATTTGGTTTTGGGGATTTTGTGTGGGATTATTTCACTTTATTTTTCCAGTGCGGTCATGAAGACCGAAAAGATCATGGAAGGCTTAGAAAGCCAATTGATCCGAATTCTTTATGGGGGAGCTTTGCTTGGATTTATTTTATTCTTTTTTCCGCCTATTTATGGAGAAGGATATGATACATTGAATTTGTTGATTGAAGGAAATTCGGATCAATTACTTGACCGCTCTCCTTTTTTCTCAGCCATTCAAAATCCCTATCTAATTCTCTTTTTCTTAGCATTTCTCATATTGATCAAGCCGGTAGCATCAGCCCTTACCTTGAGTGCAGGAGGGGCAGGCGGGATTTTTGCTCCTTCGCTATACGTGGGGGGTATTTTAGGTTTTTTGTTTGCCTACGGCAAAAATATGCTCGGCTTTCATATTCCGCTTCCCCTGGCTCATTTTACCCTGGTGGCTATGTGCGGAGTGATGGCTGGAGTACAGCATGCACCACTTTCTGCAATTTTTCTCATAGCTGAGATTACTGGAGGCTATGAGCTTTTTGTTCCCTTGATGTTTGTGTCGGCGATCTCTTTTCTGACGAAAACATACTTTCAAAAGGATAGCTTGTATACCCAACAGCTCAAGGAAAAAGGGCGTCACCTCCCGGAGACCACAGATCAGCAGCTTCTCGACATGATTACAATTCTTCAGGTGATTGAGCGGGATTTATTGCCGATTCATCCAAATGCCAAGTTGAAGGACCTGATCAATCTAGTAAAACAATCCAAGCGAAATATTTTTCCTGTGGTAGACGAAAACCATCAGCTTCGAGGGATTGTCACGCTAGATGACATTCGAGATATCATGTTTGACTCCGAGAAGCAAACTACAGTAGAGGTAAAGAGTCTGATGCATAGTCCTCCTGAAATCCTACTTTCTAATGAAAATATGCAAAAGGCTATGGATAAGTTCGAAAAGTCAGGCGCATGGAATCTTCCCGTAGTAGAGGATGGGCGCTATTTGGGCTTTGTTTCAAAATCTCGTATTTTCAATTCCTATCGGAAACAACTGATCTTCAAAAAGCACGATTAATTCCTTTTTAGAATAAAATTTGGATTTTGAATTTATCCACTTTTTTCGATCTGGATTTTTGTAAAAAATTTCAGTTAGCTATTATTATCCACAAAATTCAGCGAATTTATAATCAGTTAAATATCTGAAAATCAAATAAATAAATAATTCATGTTGAAAACTGTGGATAAATTAACGTAAATGTGGATAAAAAATTCTTGACTTTTTCAATGTCTGATTCTAGCCAGAAATGGGCGATTTTTACCTAAGTGTTTCCTAAGCTTAACCTTCCCTTAATATTCTGAAATGGGCCAAAATAAAAATTCAAAACAAATTTAATTTCGATTTTGTTGTCCTTTCCTTTTTTCGAATAATATTTTAACTATGTAAAAATTAATTTGACTTTGCAAAGTACAATTTTTAAAGCCTTTTATTTTCCTACAGGCAATTGGTTGAGGTTACCCATTTGTTTTAGGATCCAGGATTGTCGGCCTTTAAGGTAGGTGGTTGGCTTTTTTGGTGACCATTTTCGTGGGTTGGGAAGAATTGCTGCAATCATAGCTGCTTCGGCTCTGTTGAGCTCTGAGGCTGTTTTTCCATAATAGGCCTGAGCAGCAGTTTCGATTCCATAAATACCCGGACCCATTTCTATCACATTCAGATAGACTTCCAGAATCCGTTCTTTTCCCCAAATCAATTCTATTAAAACAGTAAAATAAGCTTCCAAGCCCTTCCGAAGATAGGTTCGTGCTGGCAAAAGAAAGACATTCTTTGCAGTTTGCTGAGAGATGGTACTTGCCCCTTTGATTCGCTTTCCTTTTTTGTTTTGTTCCCAAGCTTTTTCCATTGCTTTCCAGTCGAATCCATGATGCTGCAAAAAGTTCTGATCTTCTGCGGCATAGACAGCCTGAAATGCATGCTTGGAAATTTCAGAAGCCGGAACCCAATCTTTACTCAGCTTGATAGATTGCTTTTCATCAGCGGCTTGCTCAAAGGTGCGGATGAGCATCAGGGGAGTCATCGGTACTGGTACAAACTTGAAAAGAAATACCGAAAGGATAGACAAGGCAAAAAATCCAAGAACGACCTTCAATAAAAATCTTACCACTCGCTTCAAAAACCTGATCATGGTTTTATGGCCCTGGCCTGAATAAATTGATAGAAAAATACTGCCTTAGGATGCTGGGTTAGTTGATCCAAATCGGCTTCCATGGCTTCCAAGGTAGCTTGATCCACCTTTCCTTCAAGGATAAGTTCTTCCGCTGCACTTTTCATCAGCTTTTTCCAATATTCGACCATTTGTTTCAGTCGGGTAGGCTGACTCTGATCGAGGTGGAGTCCACCGGGTTTCAGCTCTATGTTTTGAAATCCTGATTTCTTGAGGAGGTTTCCCAATTGAAGTCCAATGTCTGGGTTTCCTCCATTCTCTTTTTGCAATTCGTTGAAGGCTTTGTAATAAGTTGCTAAAGCTTCGCCATGGGGAAAATAGTGAAAACTGGAATTGAAGACTTCTGTAATATACACAATCCCTCCAGGAAATAAATGATCAAAAACTGAATCTATAACAAGTTGAGGTTCGGAGACATGCTCCAAAACCCAGCAAATAAAGGCACCGTCATACTTTTCTTCTAGGTCAAGGTTCTGTGCATCCTGCTGAATTATTTGAACCTGAGAGGACGCATAATTTCGAAGGTTAACCCTAGCTTTTTCGATTTGAGAAGCTTCGAGTTCTACGCAGGTCAGGTGCATCTCAGGATAAAGCTCCAAAAGTACCTTAGTCTGAGCGCCTACGCCTGAACCCACTTCCAGAACTTTGCTCCTTCCAGCCAAGTCGATCCAAGGATAAATCAACGAAGCCAGCATACCAGCCTGCTCCAGCAATCTATCCTGCTCTCCCGTCAAATATCCGTGAATGTAGTTGCCCATAGATTTGCGAAAATTACCGAATTTTCATCGCTTTTATAGCTTCGTGTTTCTATGGCACCAGTTAGTTCCTCCTCAAACTCACTGTACTCCCCAAAAAGACTCTGTGTATGACCTGCCCAATTCAATAAAAGGAAAAGGGAGACAAGTCCAAACTTGAATTTCAAGGATCTACGACTTTTTTGAAAACAATTGGTGCGTTCATCTTGGTAGCAACAGACTCCATAAAGTACTTTAAGTTTCCATATTGCCGGACATCGATCTTAGGTTTTCTGATTTCTACTTTGGCAGAAATCTGAACCTTATCTTTCATTATGATCGGATTGTACTGAAAGACAACTTCTCCATTTTCCATGGCAATGGATTCCTTCAAGGGGTAATCATCCAACTCATAGCCGGAAGGGATTTCAACCATAGCAGTGTAGGTCTCAGAAAATGCAAAGCCAAAATCTACCGGAAAGATCCGGAAATCTTGAGTGAATGGATTTTTTGAGAAAGTAGCAATCTTGAATGGAGAGAGCATGATCAAGTCCAAATTATCAGATTCTGGACCGGGAATTCGTAATTTGTAATTAGTCGTAGTGAAATTGTTTTCCCTCATCTTATCCTCTACCTCAAACTCAACCACTTCCCAATTGGGATCCAAGGTAAATAGCTCATGGAGAGGTCTATTGCTTTTCTCCAAATCATGAGATCGCTGGGCAGTGACGAGTCCTTCATAATAGGATTGCCGTAGATTGCCTTCTACCATCAGATTATTTGCCTCATCAAATTTCAACTGAGAGATAAAGATTGAGTTAGAATTATGCGGAATAGATATCGGGACCAATTGGCTGTTGTCTTTGATCAGGAGTAATCCTGCCTTGACATGCTTGTCCAAGTCAACATAGCCAAAAGGAGCAATTGGGTCTTCTAAATCCAATAAGTACTCATTCCCGTCCAACTTAGCCAGTAAGACCATACTGTTAAACTGATTGATAAAAGGAAAAGGCACCAAGTCACTTCGCCCACTTCCCTTTGATCCTACCAAGATCGGATGACACTCTATTCCCAGTGAAGTCAGAATTCCCATTAAGGCCAGATCCAACTCCAAGGGAGACCCGATTTTTGATTTCATCAGTTGATTGATCCATTGATCGGGGAAAAAGCCTCTTTCCTCATTGATTTGGAAGTTTTCCTGGATGTAGTAATAGGCTTTCTGGGCTTTCTCCAGTTCTGTACTTCCTTCAAAGTCTGCTCCTACTGTGGCTTTATCCAGTGGAGCAGTCCTGAAATAGCCTTTTTCGTCATAATCCTTCAAAGCTTCATTTCCTAGGACTACCCAATTTTGGAGGACATCTTCCCATTCTGTCAAAGTTTTTTGATAGCGGGAAAGTTGAAATTCAACGCGCTCTCTGTAGTCGGCAAAGTTTTTCATGTATGGCTCTGCCTTTAGTGAATTCAGCTTTCTCAGAGTCCAGCTATAGGAGCCATTGTTTGCGGTTTTTTCGGAGGTGGTATTGTATTTCTCCCCTTGACCGATCATTTTATATTCCAACTGGGGAATCATCGTGATACTGTACGTAGACATCATGGTTGGAATATCATTTTGGAAGGTCCAACCATCAAGGAAGGTAATGTTTTTGTCAGTCTTTTTATAGGTGTATTCGATGATAGATCCGACTTTGACATTGGGAAAAGTGATCCGGACTTCCTTCCAACCATTGGCGACTTCTACTTCAAAAATCTGGTCTTTTTCCACTTTAATCGTTTGAGCTTGTCCTCCTTCAAAATTGGTAATCAAGGCTTTCACACTGCTAATTTGCTCAGTTCTATTATCCCCAGAGTAGAATGGAATGGTGACATCGCCACGGGAAATGCCGGATTCTTTAAGAATCTTCATTCTGAAATGATAAGAAGTCTCAAAAACATTTCCGTAAAATTTGGAAACTCCCTCTTCGAACAACATGACAGCGTCCGCATCTGGCTCGAAGTCCACCTCCGAGTAGGCCATTTCATTGGCATTGTATTTCCCAAATTTCTCCTTTTGAGCATAGCTGGTAATATGCAATCCGGAGAGAAAGAGTAAGAATAGAATCTTCTTCATACTATTGTTGACTTAGGCTGGGTTTGGTAAAATGATAGGCTCCATTTCCTACCGAGTTGATTTTACTGACTATAAGTTTTTTGGCCTCTTCATCCTGAGAATCCGAAAGCGACACCTTGATTTTTCTGGAGACGATCAATTGATTGTTTTCTAGACAGTTTTCGATTAGAATGCTGTATTCCTCTTCCTTAATCTCTAGAGGCATCAAACTGAATTCTGAACCAACTCCTGAAGGAAGGTCTATGGTATAAGATTCAGATAGATCAAAGTTTTTGAAGCCGATTTCTTCTAATTTGATTTTGGTGAAAAATGGCTTGAGTAATAATCGTTTGGCCGTTGTTTGGGCAAATTTTTGGATGATGCCCTTAACTTCTCTATCAGCGATCGGAAGGGAATCAAGATGATCTGGTTTTAGCTCGTAATCCTGAATAATCAAGCCCGAAATCGCAGAGTACTTATTGAAATAATCCCGTTGCTGTCTGGAGTCTAGTTGTCTGGAAAGGCTGGTAGCTGTGTAAGCTGGATTTCCCTCGAGGTGCTGCTTCATGGTCATTTGAGCATCTCCGCGATCATCCAATCTGATATAAAATTCATTTTCTACACGATTCCAATGATCTTCTTGGTAGCCCGGAGTCTTTGCCAAATATCCGCCAGTAGGAGTGACGACCAACACATGTCTATCATTGGTAAATGAGCCCAGGTATCCGGCCGGAAGGCTATTGGAAGTACACTCTAACCAAACTGGCTGCTCATCCACCTCGGCACGCAAAATCACGTGATTGAATTGGTTGGATGGCAAATCAGTATGAATATCTGACTCACCCTCACCGGCATAGACCAGTGTATAATAGGCTGGAATCCCCGCAGTCTCTAGCATGGCTTTCATTAAATTGCTGAGCCCTTTGCAGTCTCCGTAGGAATATTTGACTGCATCTGTGGCAGTCATGGTCTGCCAGCCTCCAATTCCCAATTGGATACTGACATAGCGGAAGTTCTTCTGTAGATAATCGTATAAAACGGCAATTTTCTCATAGGGGTCCTCTATGCCCTCGACTAATTCAAGGATTTTAATTTTAAACTCCTCAGGCAAAATATCCCGTCCTTCATTCAACTGGTATTTCCAAAGTCCCAATTCAGACCAATCAGTCATGGATCCTCGAAAGTTATCCAGTTTGAATTCCTTCGGTGCGATATACAGTCGATGATCATCCTCCTCCTTGATGCTGAGATCTTGAACAGGTAGTTCCGACTCTTTCCAGGTCAGCTGAACTCTCCCGTCTGGAAGTGTTTCATCCTGTCTATTGCCAGAAAGATGCTGCTCTTTGTACCTGATTCCTATGGATTCCGGGTAACTTATTTTTAACTCTGCCTCCTCCAATTTTTGGAATGCCCGCTCCACGGGAATCCAAGGCTGAAAGCTAAAATTAGATTGGTGATAGACTTCCGTTTCTATATGAACTTCGATGGGAAAGGTGGAAGAATTTACCTGATAGTATTTCTGACGGTTGTCAGCAAAAACCGAAAACCCATCAAATAATTCTGCATCCGACAAATCCTTCATTTTGGCTTTTTGGATTGTTTTTCCATTCTGAGGATCAATTACCTCCAAGCTGAAATTTTTAATCTGGACTAGCTTGTCATAGAAAATGCCAACAGAAGCATGGGGCAATCCTTCAGGACTAAGGACAGTCACAGTTTTTTGAGTTTTCAGCGTATAGCCAAAATCCTCATCGATGACAATCTCTTTACTATGAGTTAAATGGGAATAAATGGGTACTTCTTTCGAAGGTAAAGAGTCAAGATTAGCGGTAAAAAACCCTGCCAAAAAGGCCAGAATCGTAAGGGTCATAAATTCAAAAGCTGGGTGAAAATTGGCCGAAAAATATATATTAAATTTTTAAAAGCAACGGGTTTTAGAAAATTATAAACGAACTTTTTTTCAGACTACAAAACATGCATTTCATGCTTTAAACTATGCATAGAGCAAGATATTTTTCCTTGCTTTTCATAAAATATCTAAGCTACTTGGAGGCTTAACTAGAAAATTGCAGCATGAAACCCGTAATCATCAGAAGCTTTGAGGACTTCGAAAAATACAATGCAAAAGAAATAGGAACATCCGAGTATTTTACCATCACCCAAAACCAAATCAATCTTTTTGCCGATGCGACACACGATCATCAATGGATTCATACAGATCCGGAGCGAGCAAAAGTAGAAGGAGCTTTCGGCAATACCATTGCTCACGGCTATTTGACCCTGAGTATCGTACCTCATCTTTGGGAGCAGATCGTACAGGTGACTAATCTGAAGATGATGATCAATTATGGGATCGAAAATTTACGCTTTGCGCAAGCCGTCACTGTAGATAGTGAGGTTCGTTTACATGCAAAACTCAGAAATGTGGCCAATCTTCGTGGTACTGTAAAAGCTGAAGTAGAAGTAAAATTGGAGATTAAAGACCAAAGAAAACCGGCTTTCGCCGGAGTTTTGATTTTCTTGTACCATTTTGAAGATTAGGATGCAAGGAGGTCATTGACGACCGTGGCAGCGCATGAGCAACCAAAGGCAGCCGGTAAGAAAGACATGGTGCCGTAGGCTGACTTTTTGAAGTTGCTTCCATCAGTCATCATGAGACTCTCTTTGATGACCTTTTCTGTTGAATACACTGCCTTAAACCCATCGTAAATCTTCCTTTTCTTCAATCGCTTTCGGATTAGGCGCGCCAGTTTGCATTCGTGTGTCTTGGAGATATCCACTACCCGGATTTTGGTGGGGTCTACTTTGCCACCTGCGCCCATTGAGCTTACCAAAGGAAAGCCTCTACGAACTGCCCCTTCGATCAGGTGAAGCTTTGGAGTGAAACTGTCGATGCAATCAACCACATAGTCAAACTCATTTTCCTCCAAAAGGCTAGTCATGGGTTTGGGCTCTAAAAATTCCCGGATGGTATGGATTTTTAGATTGGGATTGATGGAAAGTAGCCGCTCCTCCATCCATTCGGCTTTGGATTGACCTAGATTTTTTTGGGTTGCCGGCAGTTGACGATTCACATTGCTGATGTCTACGATATCTCCATCGATGATGGTCATTTCGCCCACGCCAGAGCGGGCGATAAATTCCGCTGCAAAGGACCCGACACCTCCCAGTCCTACTACAAGGACATGTTTTTGAGCTAGTTTTTCAAGCCCTTCTCGACCAGTGATTAATTCTGTCCTGCTCAGCCAAGCAAAGTCACTCATTTTAATTTCTTACTTGATATTCGATTCCAATTTTGTATGACCTGCCGCTGCAAGTCTTCGACAGAAAGGCCCAAAATTAAAGAAGCTGCCTGATAAATTTGATCAATTTCTTCCTCCGAATTATCGGTTTCGAAAAAAATCCGGTCTTTTGGACAGTTTTTAAGCCATTGGGAAGCATTGGATTTGGAGTCTAGGATTTTCTCTCCAAAGGAGAAGCTTACAGCGAATGGCAATAGTTGCTCTGCAAGATGGGTTTTTAGGTTCCATCCATGCCAGATGATTTGGGGATGCGAGCTTGTGTTTTTTAAATATTCCAAAAGTAAGTCATGCCCTTTGACGCAGTGTAGAATCAAGGGTATCCCCTCTATTTTTGCGGTATTTACCTGCTCTTCAAAGGCAGCTTTTTGAATGGATAATTTCGGGCCACGGAGCCGGTCAAAACCTGCTTCGCCTATGGCCAAGCAATTTTGATTGGTTACATAATTTCTGAATTCCGACCATTTTTCCTCCCACTTGTCATATAAATACCAAGGGTGAAGACCAATAGAAAAGTATTGATTGGGAGATAGGGAGTTGATATCCCTTTCTGCATTGAATAAGCTATTCGGAATATTCAATCGATGAGTATGGATATTAAAAAGTTTCATTTTGAAATCTAATATTTTGTGAATTTATTTAGGTCAAAACCAAAGATTATGATTCGACAAAGCTATCTACTATTACTCGTAATTGCTGCATTTTTTGCCTGTCAAGGCACGGAGACTGAAGATGCCTCCGAACCGATCAACTTGGAATTGGAAGTTACTGATTCGGTTCGCATACCTTATGTAGGCGTTTTATCCTTTATGGATATCCGGCCTGAGTGGAATAGGGCTCTGTTTTTTGATTTGCAGAAGCAGAGCTTTGTCAGCACTGACTTGCAAGGTAATATCCTTGGGGAATTCTCGAAAGATCGGGATTCTCCAGATGGATTTGGGTCTTTTCCGATGGCAGCGGGTAGATTTTTGGATCAGAATCGGATTCAGCTGGTTTCCATGTATGGGGTCTTTGAATATGATTTGGAAGGAAATCTCCTGCGAAGCGCCAAGACTCCAAAAGACGAGATTAAAGGCTTTTCGGGTAGGATGGATGCTATTCGGGAGATATTCCCCGTAGGAGATCGATTGTTGCTGACAGGACTACTTCCCCGGACAGAATACAATAAAACCCAGCCTGAGTTTTATGATACTTTTAAGCAGCTCGTTTGGGTCGATCCGCAGTCTGGGAGTATGGAGCAGTTCCTGCATTTGGACTCTGCGAGTATTTTCCAAAATAACCGCTCGCATGAACCGACCACGCTCTCCGCTACTTTTGATATCCGGGATGATGAGTTATTTGTGATATCCGGTGGTGATCCTTTTTTGAATGTGTATGAGCTAAAATCACCCTACAAAAAATTAAAGCGAATTCCATTGGAATTGACTGATTTTCAGGTGAATCCTGGTGAAGATCCTCAAAAAGCGGATCCCAGAGCTATTTCTTTTGATCCGAGCTATGGGATGATCAGCAAGCTGACAATTGTGGGAGATTACTTGTTAATCAATTATACAACCGGCTATGAAGACCTTGATCGAGAGGAATACCAGTCGATTCAGTCTCAGGATCAATGGCAGGATTTCAATGCAAGGGTAGGTGAAAAGTACAAGCCCCGGCTTCAGGTCCTTTCTTTGGAGGGTGAGAAATTGCTAGATATTGAAATGCCCGATAGACTAGGAAATGTCTTTGTTAGCCGAGATGGAAATCTTTGGTTTAATGTATTGCCAAATCCGGATGTCGAGGAGGACTTTTTTCAAATCAATAAGGTGGAGATCAAAAAAAGCCGGGATTAACCGGCTTTGAACATTCCTACTGTTTTTGATAGGCAAAGGTACCGCCTCCTTGTTTGAAGGTGAGTGCGCCTTTACTCGGTTCAAAAATAAAAGTGGCACCGACCTGCCGAAATTCGAAGGTATGCTCGGCAGTGGCTTCTAAAGGTATAGCTGGCTGTCCAGTAGCTTGTACAATCAGGGTTTTTCCTTCCTTGGTAAAATTGAATTTAAGCGGAAGCTGCTCAGAGGCGTATTCCCCCAGATAAGACTCAAGCTGCCCTAGACTCACCGTGTAGCTTTGAAATGAAGGGAAGTTAATCTCTTTTCCAAAATAAGAGTCCATGAGTGCCAGCGTGATATCGTTGGTATTAAAATTCACGCCATTGGCGAGGGTAACCAGCGTTAGCTTTTCTTCGGGAAAATGTGCCAAAAGAGACTGAAATCCATCAATTCCTCCACTATGTCCAAGTGCTTTTCGCTCATAATAGGGGAAGGAGAAAATACCCCGACCGAAGCCATCTTGAAGCGCAGTCATTTGGTCCAGACTTTCTTTTGAAATCAGCTCACCGGCGAAAAGCTTCTCGATAAAGACGGCAAGATCTGCTGCTGTGGACTGAATGGCTCCAGCGCCCAGTGGAATACTTGGGTCAGTTTCTGCCTCTAGTGTCCAATTGTCCTTGAAGGAATAGGATCGTGCCTCGTTTTCCTCTGGCTTGATCGCATCAAATATCTCTGTGTTTTCCAGCTTAATCGGACTTGTAATTCTTTTTTCCAAAAGTTCTTGGAAGGACTTTCCGTAGGTTTCTTCCAAAATGAATGTCAATAAGACATAATTGGAATTTGAGTATTCTGCCTTGGAGTCAGGAGTAAAAATACTACCGCCTTCCGCAATGATCTTTACCATTTCATCCTCAGTCTTTGGCTTGGTGTAATAGGTCAGATAAAGAGGACTATTGGTAAAATTGGCAATTCCGCTTCGATGCCTCAGAAGCTGGTCAATGGTGATAGCCTCGGCATTGGGTACTGAAGGATAAAAATCTGCCAGCTTTTGATCCAATGAAAGTTTTCCCTCTTCCACAGCCTGAAAAATCAAAACTGAGGTGAACATTTTAGAAATTGACCCGATATTAAGTTTGGTTGTGGGGGTCAATTTTTGCTGCTTTTCCAAGTCTGCATAGCCTATTGCCTTTTGATAGACGGGCTCTCCATTTTTTGTGATAAATACAGTTCCCATGTACTTATCATAAAAGTCCAATGAGTCAAAGAAACGATCAGTTTGCTCAAAATTCGATTTTTGGCCAAATAGGCTTGTGCTGCTTAGCCAAAATAAGGACAGGTAAAGTGTAAATTTTCTAAGCATGATTTGAATAAGTTAGATATAAAAAGCTCCTAGCTAAAATATTGGCTAGGAGCTGATTTTCAAAGTATTAAGTTTAATCTAAGCGGTTTCTTTCTTCTGAGCTACCTGTGCTAGAACGTACTCGGAAGCTTTCACCTTGAGCAAATCTCCATCTTAAGGTAAAGCGCACACCCTGATTGCTTCGGTATTGTCTAAAGCCTGTATTGATGTCTGCGAAGTCCACATTAGCACGGATGATCTGAGAGCGGAAAAGGTCAGTACCGTTGACAGATAAGGTGAGCTTATCCTTCATCAAGGTCTTCGTCACCCCTGCATCTACCCAGGCAAACCCTTTGATGGTACCCTGACCCCAAATTTGTGGACCTACATACATACCGACCAACTCAAACTTGAAGCCTTTCGGCAAGGTCAAGTTATGCTGGGTACGAGCCATGAAGGATACCTGATCCACATCCAAGAGATCATCTCCAATCTGAGACTTGAAGCGGTTATAGTTTACCTGTACCATGTTAGAAGCATTCCACCACTTGGCGATTTCAAGTGGTACAATTCCACGGAAATTGACATTTCTGGTTTTGTCAAAGTTATCGGTAAAAGTGGTGGTCGTTCTAGCTTCCTGATCTTGGATAAATACCTGCATAAAGGCATCTTCAGTCTCAGAATAACCTAAAGTGAATTGGTATGCTCCATTGATGACATGATTCATCTCGAAGTTATTCGAATACTGAGGTCTCAAATTCGGGTTTCCGGTTTCTGAGGTCAATGGATCAATGTAATAGATGAATGGATTGAGCAATCGATAGTTTGGACGAGTGATTCGACGGTTTAGATTATAGATGATTTGATACTTCTCGCTCACCTGATGCTGTACAAAGAAGCTAGGGAACAGGTTGAAATATTGTTGTTTGTTTTGTTGTTCCAATGTCACCGAATTTCCCAAAATGTCTGAGTATTCACCTCTTAAGCCAAATTGATAGTTTACTTTTGGACTGAAAGCCCCTTTCAAGGAAGCGTAAGCAGCTAAGACATTTTCACTATAGATAAACTGGTTAGAATTTGGATCCGGCTCAAAGGGTCCTTCTTCGATCGCACGGCTCAGATCCAGATTGTTGTCTGATTCCACCCAGCTACCTTTTAGACCTGTTTCCAAGATCTTTCCGTTTTTCAAAGGCTTGGTAAAATCAACCTTTGCTGTCAGGATGGTATAGTACATATCATTCAGCGTGAGGATTTGATCAGTTGTAAAGTTGGACTGATCCACACCGGTCCAATACTCATTGGAGAGTAAAGACTCAGAGTTTGATTTCATGATGGTATAATCCAAGTCCGCAGCAATTTTAGTCCCTAAGGTATCTAGCTTTCCATCATAGTGGAGGTTTCCAAAAATTCTGTCTCTGGTTCCATTATCGTCATTTCGAGAGTTCAAATAGTTGAATTCTGACTCACCAGGAATAGAAATCTCTGTGAAGGAGTTATTATTCGATCCTCCGGTAGACCTTGATGCTTGAAGATTGATTCCCAAGTTATGATTGGGATTGATCTCGTAGTTAGCCGATCCGGTAAAATTCGGAGTACGGAAGCGAGTTTTGATTCTGGAGTCTTGAGTAAACTTAGAAGTACCTTCTTCTAGCTCAAAGTTTCGGATGATATCCAGGTCATTGTAATTTGCGATTTCATTGTAGTTCAAATTCGCATTGGTAGACCATTTTCCTTTTTTCACATTGATAGTTGCGCCAGCAAGGGGAGCATTCAAGCCGTTGTATTGAGTCCCTAATTGAATATTTCCAAAGACTCCATCTACCGTGCTTTTCTTCAATACAATATTGATCACACCTGCGGCACCTTCAGCATCAAATCGGGCAGAAGGATTATTGATGACTTCGATACTTTTGATGTTTTCTGCGGGCATTGACCGAAGGTAGTTTGCCAAATCAGTCGAACTCATGTAAGTAGGTCTATCGTTGATCATCACTGTGACACCAGTGCGACCATTTAGATTGATATTTCCATCCTGATCGACATAGACACCTGGAGATCTACCGATGACATCCAAGGTGTTTGACCCTTCTGCCATCACGGTTCCTTCTACATTGACGATAGTTTTATCCGGTTCGATGATGATTTCCGGTCGGGATGACTGTACAGTGACTTCATCAAGACCAGTCATTTCATCTTCCAATTTGAGGACACCAAAATCTTTGGTCATCCCAGGAACTAGCTCAAAGGTTTCAGAACTGTAAGTCGTATACCCAATAGAAGAAATCACCAGTTTGACCGTTGCAGACTTTACTGATTCGATAAAGAATATCCCATCCTCATCAGAAACAGCTCCATCCACAAGTCCACCGTTGTTTGATTCGATCAAGGCAACGTTTGCGAAAGGAACTGCCTCTCCATTTTGGTCAACGATTTTCCCTGAGAGCTTGCTGATATCTTTTGCAGCAAGGGTGCTTAGGCCCATCAGGTAAAATAGAAAAGAAAGAAAAATTAAATTGGCGGTTTTCATTTGTGTTGGTTCTTTTTTGTTTTCGTACCAGCTAATGAAAAAGAAGTGCCATAGTGAAAAAAAGCTTCTAAATCTGCTAAATGAGCTGTTTTTGAGTATTTGTAGCAAAATATGTGTTCGGTTGTGAACAGGAATTGTCCTGAAAACCGAACAAAAAAATCCCCGGATTTGAGCCCGGGGATTTAGTAGGTTTTTAGAAAAACTTATTTCAAAGCAGCTAAATAGCGCTTATTGACTTCTTCCCAGTTTACTACATTCCAGAATGCACCAATGTAATCAGGTCGTCTGTTTTGATAGTTGAGATAGTAAGCATGCTCCCACACATCCAATCCGAGGATAGGAGTACCTTTGATTTCTGCCACATCCATCAGCGGGTTGTCCTGATTGGCACTTGATACGATTTCTAAATCGCCTGTGGCAGTAACAATCAACCATGCCCATCCTGATCCAAATCGGGTGGCAGCTGTTTTTGAAAAGAGGTCTTTAAACTCATCAAAGTTTGCATACTTGTTGTTGATTGCGCCAGCGAGATCACCGGTAGGATTTCCTCCGCCACTTGGAGAGAGAATAGACCAAAATAGACTGTGGTTATAATGACCGCCTCCGTTGTTTCTAACGGCTGTGTTGGAACCTGCCACTTTCATCAACTCTTCCAGAGATTTGCCTTCTAGGTCAGTTCCTGCTACTGCGTTGTTTAGGTTGGTCACGTACCCGTTGTGGTGCTTGCCGTGGTGGATTTCCATAGTGCGCGCATCGATATGCGGCTCCAGTGCATCAAATGCATACGGTAAGGAAGGTAGTTCAAAAGCCATTTGTTTTAAAATTTATGGTGAAACATGTAATAAATATCCCTTTAAAGAATCTGCTTTGGTAACCACTATCCATGACAAATGGTTCTTTTATGTCGAAAAACATCTCATTCTCGTAGTTTTTCGAAAAAGCGATGAATTAATTCTTCAGATGGAACTGCCAAGAGTCCTTCATGAATTTTTGTTTTAGGATGAAGGGTCTTCGAGTTATTCTGGCGAAACCCCCTTTTAGGATCAGCAGCGGCAAAAAAAACTTCTCCGATTTGGGACCAAAAAAGTGCTCCACCGCACATGGTGCATGGCTCAAGGGTTACGTATAGCCGGCAGTCATTGAGGTATTTTCCTCCCAAAAAATTTGCTGCCGATGTGATGGCTATCATTTCCGCATGCGCAGTGACATCATTTAGTCTTTCTGTTTGATTGTATGCTTTTGCTATGATGCGGTTTTTGGATACGATGACGGCGCCCACGGGGATTTCCCCTTCTTCGAAAGCCATCTGCGCCTGCTTGAGCGCTTCATTCATGAAATATTCGTCCGAATACAGCTCCATTTACCTGAAATAATCAAGGATTTCATTTCGAATACCCTCATTGATCACAACAGCCAAAATCAAAGAAACTACTAAACCGATGGTCGCCTTGTAAAGATCATTGCCTGCAAGTTTTAAAGCTCGGAATCTCCATGCTCTTTTGTTCTTTGCTTTGCCATGCTTTCCAATCGCAATGGCTAACTCACGGCCTCCTAGCAAGCCAATGAATACCCAAGTGGTACTCATCGGTACATTGCTATACATTTTGAAATAGAAGAGGATAATCGCATAGACAAAGTCTACGATGGTAGCAGCCCGTACATCTGTCACATTGGTCTTCTCGTTGACGATTCCCTGAATCTTATCGCCTTTCAGGTAGAAAAGGAATCCTAATCCCACAAAAACAAATCCCGTGTAAATCAAAAACTCGGTGACTCCAAGTTGTCTTGGAAGGAAGACTGCAATATTTGCCGCATCTTGCATGATCCATATCGACCAAAGAGTTCCAGAGGTAATCCATTGAAGTACGATCCAATAGGGTTTTGCTGGTCCCTTTAGGTAATTTTTAACAAATCGCTCCAATACAAACCACACGACAATAGCCAGAAAAAAGGCCAAGATATATCCCAAAAAACTCTTGAACATGACACTAGCAATGGTGCCAGCCTTGTATGTAAATACATTCAGGAGCAAAAAGGTAGTGGAGACTGGCATTCTAAGCCTAGTCATGATCAAAAGGACAATAGGAGCCGCAAGTTGCAAGAATACGAAATTGTCAGGAGCACGATCAAGCCCGGGTACTGAAAGGCGTTGGTGACTGACATCTCCGTCATACATTACCCAACTGTAAGTAACCGTCGCGACGAAAATCATTCCCATAAAGAGCCAAAGCCAATACCACTTGCGATGCTGATTGGATGCAATGAAAGTACCAATGGTCTGAATACTGTCATTGGCTATGGCTGAGTAGGCTGCCAGGAAAAAACCAAACCACATCGCAGGATAGGTGTAAGGCGCGATGATGGCTGCCACGGAGATTAAAATACAAATCACAATCAAGAAAGTCCTTTCTTTTTTTGTGAAGTCAAAAAGTGCGTAAGCGGTTTTGGAAAGGTTTTCCTGATTGATGTTTTGGTCAATACTCTTCTTAGGCATGTTTTAGCTGGTGGAAGTTCGTGACAAAAATAAAGAAGTTATTCAGGCCTTCATGTTAATAAATTGTTAAGCTAAAAATAAGCAATTTATTTAAGCTTGGCATCATGTTGTTTATCGTAAAAAAATTCCAAATTTTGGTCATTGATCAAAAAGCTATTTGGATAGCAGCGCCAATTCAATGGTGTTTTTTCAGATAAGTCAGAAGATCAGAAAACAAGCCAACACCTATCGCATTTAATGGAAAGCTGGGATCTAGAGCAAAAAAAGGAAGCAAAATGGAAAAGTTATGCCATTGGATTGGTTGCGCTTTTGCTGTTCATTTTCGCGATCGATCTATTGACTGTATCCATGGGAGACCTCAATAGTAAAGTTGCTACTGATCTCTTCTCAGCTACTAAAAATCCCTTCATTAGCTTATTCATTGGTCTTTTGATGACTGCTTTGTTACAGAGTAGCAGTACGGTGACTGCAAGTGTAGTGGCAGTAGTTGCCGCAGGGACTATTTCTTTGGAGCAGGCTGTTCCCTTGGTAATGGGAGCAAATATCGGTACGACGCTTACCAGTACCTTGGTTTCTTTTTCCTACATCATGAAGAAGAAGCAATTCAAGCGTGCGCTTTCAGCAGGTATCATTCATGATATCTTCAATATTTTCACGGTAATTATTTTACTGCCTTTGGAACTCTATTTCCAACCGCTCACTAAAACTGCGCTTTATTTTGCCCAATGGTTTGCTCCAAATGAAGATTTCTCAGGACCGGTAATTTATCATTCATTATTTACCAGACCTGCGACCAATTGGCTGGTAGAAGCTATTGGGATTCCCTTTTTGACCACCATTATAGCCGTGTTTTTGGTTTTTGCCGCGATCAAGCTGTTGGCAACTTCCATCTATAAAAGCTTTGTAGTGCAGAGTTTTCAGGATATCAATAAAGTTATCTTCAAGAATGGCAGCTTGGCTTTTTTCTACGGGACCTTTTTCACGGCTGCTGTTCAGTCTTCTACTGTGACGACCTCGCTGATTGTTCCGCTAGTGGCCACCAAAAAAGTAAGCCTCAAAAAAGTATTTCCTTTCATAGTTGGAGCAAATATTGGAACCACCATCACGGCAGCGATAGCCGCACTTTATAAAAGCGAAGCCGCTATCGCCTTGGCCATTGTACACTTTTTATTCAATACCATCGGAGCCATATTGATTTTGGGTATTCCTCGATTTAGAGAGGTTCCGATTCGTTTGGCAAACTTCATGGGTAAAAAGTCAGTAAAATCCAGAATTTGGGGATTTGGTTACCTTTTGCTTATGTTTTTTATTATCCCATTCCTTCTGATTTACTTCAGTTCCGAATAAGGCTGGGAGTCTTTCCAAGCTTCAAAAAGTGCCCTTGCACTACTGGTTCCAATTCTGTCAGCTCCCGCTTTGATCAGTTCCAAAGAAAAGTCCAAGGTTTTGATTCCCCCGCTAGCTTTGATTCCGATATTTGAAGAAAGTGTCTGTCGCATAAGCTGAATATCGGATACTTTGGCTCCTGATGGCGCATAGCCGGTGGAGGTTTTGACAAAGTCTGCGCCGGCATCCTGACAGATTAGGCAAGCTTCCCGAATTTGACTTTCATCGAGGTAGGCTGTTTCGATGATCACTTTCAAAACCCGCTCTTCCTCATGGCAGATTTCTGCGATCTGGGCGATTTCTATTTTCGGCCAATTCATCCCTGAGTGAAAGGCGGTCTGTGACCAAACGAGATCTAGCTCATCTGCTCCGTTTTTGATCGCTTCTCGGGTTTCTGCCACCTTAGTAGCTGTATCCTCAAATCCAAAAGGGAATCCAATCACCGTGACTGTCTGTATATCCTCCTGCTCGAGTTCGCGGTGGGCTTTTTTGACCCAAAAAGAAGGAACGCAAACACCCACAAATTGATATTCGATAGCCTCCCGAATCAATAACTCTACTTCCTCCTGCTTCATGGTAGGCTTTAGCAAGGTGGATTCTAGAAATCGATTAAAGTTATTCTTCATCTGCCACGTAGTCTTTCAGATACATAAACTCCAACGTCAAATCACCATCTCTGGCGATGGTGGCTCGCTCAAGAATGGCTGAACTTTCCTCCAGTAGCTCTGGAACAATCCATTCACTTAATTGTCTGCCAAAATCCTTGGTAGCCTCTCTCGGTAGCTCGCAGGGCAAATTATCGATAGCCATGACGGATATGCTGTTTTGCTTTCCAAAAGCTTCAATTTCCTCACCACTTTCCCGATCAATATCATAAACAGGGGAAGCGATCGTAGATGGCCTAACTGTGGTGGGGATGTAGCCATCGATGTCACATGTGATATCAGCAATCACCGAAATGGAAAAGTCAGGCGAGGCGATCTCTGATTTTTGGAAAAGCTGTGGCGCTTTTGGGTCCCAATAGACTGCACCGATTAAGATTTCACCCTCTTCGGCAAATTTTGCAAAGTGACTTTCGTAAAGCTCCGGCTGAGTATAAAATTCCTCTTTGCTAAATGCCCCATCCGTGCGTCTACGGTTGTAATCTCCGACATCCAATTGCACATAGACAGGCTCTTCAAAATACTGATGCAAGAACTCTTCCGTACTAACTTTTCGGATACCCATACTGTCTAGGATTTCCTTCGAGCCACCTCCTACGCGTCCTGTTCCAGTCAACACAATCTTCACCGGCGGAAGCTGAATTTTATTGAGTTCGGCTTTTAGCTCCACTAGGTCAAAACACTCATGAGCTCTTTTGATATGGAAAAGATCCGTCTTTTGGCCGTAGGTCCAGAAAGCATTGTATGCCCCGACTACGCCTGCCCAGCGTCCGAATGCCACTACTCGCTGTTTATTATCATCGGTAAGTACCTCGTAATCGATCAGTCGGATGTTTTTCTCCAAAACAGTCCGAAGCAAATTGCGATTGTAAGGCTGCTTTTTGATCGTATGGGAAAAGAAAAAGTAGGTCTTATTTGGAATCAATTTCTCAATAGGCACTTCCTTCACTCCAAAAAGTACATCACAGCCAGAGATATCCTCCAAAACTTCGACTCCGGCTGATTCATATTCCTCGTCTGAATAGCCCCGTATCGGGCTTGATTCTACGTAGAAATGGAGTTTGCCCTGATATTCCTCATTAAGATTTTGGAGCTGCTCGGGAGAAAAGGGAGCTCGCTTGTCCGGTGGATTTTTCCCTTCGCGGATAATACCGATCTTCATACCGTTGTTTTCTTGATGCTGGATAAATTTACAAATGAACTACATCTATTTGATTCTGCTTTGGGCAGTTTTTTATGCAAGTCATAGTTTTCTGGCTTCGGGCAAGTTAAAAAGAAAACTTGAGTCAAAATTGGGAAAGGCCTATAAATGGTATCGCCTTTTTTATTCCCTGTTTTCCCTGCTCTTTTTCGTGATTTTAGCCCTTTTCAGTATGCAAATTCCCGCAAGGCGGCTTACACCAGCAGGCGATCTCTTGATTTACTTTGGTTATATGGCTGCTACTTTTGGGACCATTATCATCGTACAAAGCTCTAAAATGTGGTCGATCGGGAAGTTTATAGGTACGAGGCCCGAAGAACCACAAACTGAAAAGAAACTGATTCGGGCCGGATGGTATAGTAGAATGCGGCACCCATTGTATGCAGGTTTACTTTTGATCTTTTTGGGATACTTTTTAGTGGCCGGGACATACTCAGCCATGGTACATCTGGCTTGCCTGATCGCTTATTTACCCATTGGTATTTACTTTGAAGAGAAGAATTTAATCGCTGACTTTGGGGAAGCTTATGAAAGCTACAGACAAGAGGTACCAGCTATTTTTCCCCATTTGAGATTTAGGTAAAAAAGAAAACCCTGTCAAAATTAGGTTTGACAGGGTTTTGAAATATTTCAACTTAAGTGGTCAATCGATTCCATAGAAATTCATATCAAATCGAAGCACTGAATTTGGGGGGATATTTGGGTTGTTCTCTTGATCTCGATAAGCGAGTGGAGACGGAATGATGAATATTGCTTTAGATCCGGGCCGTAGTCTCCGAAAACCAATATCCCAGCCACGTATTACATTTCCTGAGCCGACCACAAAGCTAAATACGGTATAAACCCTGTTTTCTGCCCATATATCGTTGTCGATAGCTACTTGCTCGATGGTGGTATCGAAGACAGATCCATCACTAATTAGGGAACCGACATAGTCTGAATAGACGACCGTTCCACTTGTCGGTCTAGTACCTGCTCCTTCCTCTTGAACAATCACCACGACCCCTGATGGATCATGGATTCGGTAAAGACTGTCGATCTGTGCTGTATCTAAGTAGGCATCGATTTTCTCCAGATCGATAGCAAGATTGGCTTCTTCATCATAGGCTGGCCCTGCATCGAAGGGGTTGTTTGGCTCGCAAGCCATCAAGGCGGCAAAGGAAAATACCAATAAGGATAAGACTTTTAGTCGTTTGATCATTGCTGAGGTCCTTCTTTTAAGTCTATAAAATCAAGCTCGAAGATGAGGGGAGAATTGGGCGGTACTCTGTCCTGTGCACCTGATCCATATCCAAAAAGCGAAGGCATGATAACGGTCGCTTTATCTCCAGCCTCCATGATAGCTATGGCCGATTCAAAGCCTTCGATCAATTGTCCTCTTCCTAGGATAAATCGCAAGGGGATGTAATTCCTATTCTCTGAAAAGATGTTGTTATCCCTGGCGACTGATTCAATCGATGTATCGAATACTCGACCATTCAAAAGCTTACCCACATAGTCTACCTCAACAGTGTCTCCCGGAACGGGCAATTTACCGCTATTAGAAAGTTCTTGCCAGATTACACGAAAACCGGAGACCTCATCCACAAAGTCTTTGGGCCCAGTGATCGGGTTCTCGGCCAAATATTCCTCGATGGCTTTTTTGTCTTTCTCTAAGATGCTTTCTGCTGTGGAATCAGGATCTACACAGGCAGTAAATCCGATTGCCAAAAGAAAAAATCCAAAGAAGGGAATAAGCTTTTTATTCATGGTAGGATGGGGTGATTTTTATTTTTGTACGTCTGTGACTTCTACGTCAAAAACCAAAATGGAGTTGGGTCCGATTAGGGCTCCAGCGCCATTTTCTCCATAGCCAAGTGGGGAAGGAATCAGAAACTTCGCTTTGGATCCTTTTTTCAACAACAATAATCCTTCATCCCAACCTGGAATAACCTGGCCCATTCCCACATTCACCGGAAGTGGCTCGTACGGGCGGTCTTCGCTGAAAATTCCTTTTTCTTCTGCAAGACTCTGAATAGAGGTATCGAAGATCGTACCATCCAGAAGGTATCCGGCATAGTTGACATACATCGTCGTACCGGGAGTAGTCTCCGGGCCAGTGCCTTCCTGCTCGATGACATAGTACAGACCACTTTCAGTCTTTTGTACATCCAAGTTGTTGGCAGCGGCGTATTCTTCGATTTTCTTTCCGTCTTCTACCAAAAGGACTTTTGCACGCTCTGCTTTTTTCTCATTCTCGATGACAGAAACTTGTGCAAAGTATTGGCTCAAAGAATCCTGAGAGATGATATCCATCACTCCGAGATTTACAACCAATTCCTCTTCGGCCTCCAAGAATGGAGGGAAATTTGGGCCAAAAATAGTTTGAACCTGAGAGGTAAATGTGATGCTGTCTCCCTTTTTCAATGCCATGAAGATCTCATCCATGCCATTATTGACAGGAATACTGTCATTTGCCATGAGATAGCCAGGTACAGGCTGATCGTAAGTATTATAAATCAAAGAGTCCTCAGCATTTTTGATCTGAAGGTGATACATCAAAATTTCACCATTTTCTGGCTTTTGAGAACCTTCATTGATATACGTGTACTCGATACCATCACGCTCCGTGACTTGCGTTTTTTTACAAGAAGTAATGGAAGCTGCCAATACTAAACTGGCAAGGGTTGCCGACAGGCGAAGTGAATTTTTCATATGGATATTAAAGATATTCTTAAGGAATTTTTTTCACTAAACGGAGATCTCTTCCTCCTGAAAAAGTTCGGTTTGATGCTCTGCTACGAGCTTTTCAAACTTTTCAACCGTTTCCTTCAGGCTCAATTCGGACTTACCTCCCGAGGCATTTTTGTGTCCACCACCGTTGAAGTATTCGGCTGCAAACTTATTCACGGCAACTTCCGCTGTGGATCGGAAAGAAATCTTGATTCCATCTTCCCGTTCAGAGAAAAGGGCTGCCAATTTGATTCCATCTAGAGAAAGCGCGTAATTTACTAAGCCTTCGGTATCTCCGGTACGACTTTGATATTTTTTAAGATCTTTTTTGCTTATGGCAAAATAGGCCATATGCAGATCTTCCCGAATCACCAATCGTCTACTGATCGCAAAACCAATAAACTTCAGCCTATTGACCGAGTTGGAATCATAGATCCAGTTTGCAATTTGGGTCACATTTGTACCCAAATCGATCAAATCTGCCACCACGAGATGGACATTTTTCGTCGTGTTGGGATGTCTGAATCCGCCTGTATCGGTCATGATGCCCGCGTAGAGGCAAGATGCGATACTTTCATCGATCAGATCTCTGTCCTCCAGGGCTACTATCAGTTCATATACCAGTTCGCAGGTAGCTGCAGCTTCGGTGCTCCAGAGTCTATAATCTGCAAAATCTTCCGGATCCTGATGATGATCGATATTGACGATATAGGAATCAGAATGCCGAATAAGTTCTCCGAGCTCGTTGACTCTGTTCAAGCATGAAAAATCTAGACAGAAGACAATATCCGCTTGATTTAAGGCTTTTTCCGCTTTTTTCCGGTGATCCTCTCTGCTAAAATCCAAGACATCATCATTTCCTTCCATCCAGTTTAGGAATGAGGGATAATCCGTCGGAGTTACCACGGTGACTTGGTGGCCTTTCTTTTTCAAGTAGCCAGCCATTCCCAAAGAAGACCCTAATGCGTCAGCGTCGGGTTTTACGTGGGTGGTGATGAATATATTTTTGGGGGAGGAGAGTTCTCTTTTGAATGAGGCTAATGCTTCCATTTGTCAGTTTTCTACGGCACGTATGCACTAGTAGTCCGCAAAGGTCAGTAATTTTTTTGCAAATGCCAAAGTGCCCATTTTATTGAAAATGAACGGGCTACTGGATAAATACTGCATGATCTTCGGAAACTCCGGGCTTTTCCGCTATTTTTGCGGCCGAAATAAACCAATGTAAACTCAAAAACACATGGCAGGAAACAGAACATTCACCATGATCAAGCCGGATGCTTTCGAAGCTGGCAATTCAGGAGCTATCTTGAAAATGATCGAAGAAGCAGGCTTTAAGATCGTGGCCATGAAAGCTACCCGATTGACAACAGAACTTGCTGGAAAATTCTACGAAGTTCACAAGGAGAGACCTTTCTACAAGGATCTTTGTGCATACATGTCTTCAGGCCCTATCATCGCTGCTATCTTGGAAAAAGACAATGCGGTGGAGGACTTCCGAAAGCTGATCGGAGCCACCAATCCTGAGCAAGCAGCTGAAGGAACTATCCGAAAGATCTTTGCAAAATCCATCGAAGCGAATGCAGTGCATGGCTCCGATTCTGATGAAAATGCAGCGATCGAAGGAAACTTCTATTTTTCTCAACTAGAGCGAATTAGCTAATTTTCAAAAGGTAAAAAATTGAAAAAGGCTGTTCTGATATAAATCGGAACAGCCTTTTTTATGGAATAGATTCTATAATTATCCCCTTGGGATGGTGATCGTTCTGCTTTGATCACCTCTCGTGATGGTCGCTTCACGATCGCATCCCTCCTCTCCAAAGTCAACAGAAATCTGGGGTCTTTCCGACACATTCAAGGTAAGGATACCTTTGCTGGGGATTTTGATACCGGTATTGATACACCGCTGTGCGTAGATCAAAGGATCAATGATTTCTACCCGATAGGAATTTCCTTTGCGATTAACACCTTCAGAGCCTCCATTGACTGCATAAATAAAACCTCGATCTTCATTTGGTAGGAAGATACGCTTGGTGTGTCTGGATTCGAAAGTACGGGTAGTGCCATCAGGCCAGGTGATTTTCCCACCTTCTACTCGAGTGATGAAGGTGAAAAATCGATCATTTTGATTGAAGCCTTCATTTTTTACAATTCGGACACCTTCGATCTTTCGCTCATTGATGTAGAAATCCTCAAAGGTAGTGGTGATGACAGATCCGGGTGCCCAATATCTGCCGGTATAGTTCACAATTACTTTACCTTTTCGCGTGATTCCTCTTGGGCTGGTGCATCCATCTCCGAAGTCTAAGATCATTTTCTTTTCATTGGGTAGCCAGGTGATATCCACCCGCTCGCAGAGGTCTTCCTCTACAGTGGCTACGGTCCTGTCTGCAAATCCATTTCGCTGAAATCCAGTGAGGACGATATCATCGATGTCTTCTAGCGTACCAGTCAGGTCGGTTTCACGATTTACTTCCTCGGAGTCCTCCAGTTGGCTGATAGGAGCTTCATCCTCATTTTGGCAGGCCGTAAAAAGAAAGCCTGCTGCTGCAAGGGCAATGATTGTTTTTTGTAGTCTGTTCATGATCGGGAAATTTTTTATCCAAAACTGCCCATTTGACTGAGGCAAAAGCCATAGGTTTAATAGCTTATCAAAATTTCTTCCAATTTCTTTCGATGAATGTCCGGTACGAACGTCTCTTTTTTAGGATAACCTACTGGTAGAAGCAGATAAGGCTTTTCATGTTTAGGCCGATTAAGGATATCTCCGAGGAAGTTCATCGGGCTAGGAGTATGTGTCACCGTGACTAATCCGGCCTGATGGATAGCCGCAATCAAAAAACCACAAGCGATTCCCACGGATTCATTTACATAATAATGTTGGATTTTTTCCTCTCCTTCCATTCCATAAGATTGCTTGAATACGACGACTAAATATGGAGCGATTTCCAAAAATGGCTTCTCCCAATCCGTTCCTAGGGGCTTCAAATCAGATTTCCAGGTTTCGGTCATACGGGATTCATAGCTGATTCGTTCTTCCTCTTCAGCTGCTTTCCGGATTTTTTGTTTGATTTTGGGATCTGAAATCAGGCAAAAGGTCCATGGCTGTTTGTTGGCACCGGAGGGGGCAGTTCCTGCAGTAAGAATGATCTTTTCCAATACCTCTCTTGGTACATCTCGATCATCAAATTCCCGAATGGTTCTTCTCTGATTCATCATTTGATAAAATTCAGCAGAACGCTTAATCAGTTCTTCCTCGTCGTATTCCAGATGATCAAACTTGAGGTGTGGAAACCCTTTGATTATTTTCTTTTCCATAAAAAAAACGGCTACCCTTGAAGATAGCCGTTTTTAGCAGAATAGCCGAAACTTAATCGACAGTTAGTTCTTTGGTGCCTCCCGGATAGGTGATTAAAATATTTTTGTCACACGGACCATCGCCATAATCCACCGAAACGGTAAAACCGCTGTAGTTAAACTCCATGACTCCAGAACTTGGCACTAAAACGCCTGTTTCTACACAATCTTGCGTTACTAGCAGAGGGGAAGTCACTGTAGTAGTGTAGTCAAGTCCTGCTCTACTTTTGCCGGAAGCATTTCCAGTGATGGAGATTTCATATCCATTTTCTTCACTAAGCGTGACAATTCGCTCCTGTGTAGAGGTATAGGTGACGAAAGTGCCATCAGGCCAAGTTACCTTGCCATCTTCTACGGTCACTTTCAGCGTCACACGATTATTGAGAATATCGAGATTTTGGTTTTCGATAGTTCGGGTGCCTTGTACTAAAAGCCCATCCACTTCATAGCCTTCAAAAACAGCAACGACCTTGGCTCCAGGGAAAAGAAAGTTTTGATTATATGTAAATACGATTTTTCCTTTCCGTACAGTTCCTCCGGGGGAAGTACACCCTTCACCAAAGTCCACCGTGATTTTTTTATTTTCCTCATCAAAACTGACGTCTACGCCGGGACATATTTTATCAAAATCTTCATTGAGCACCCTCGCCCCAAAATTCAAAGACTGAAAGACTGTCAATGTGAAATTGTCTAAGTCCTCAAAAACCTGATTCACTGCGATATCTTCATCTACAACCGTCAGATCCATTTCTGAAGAGATTGGATCGGTATCTTCACTACATGCAATGAGCATCCCTAGTAAACCCAAAAAAAGGGTACTTCGAAAAATCAATGTTTTATATGTCATAATCGTTTAAATTTTAATGCAGAAAGTTAGCTTTTATTTTGTTGATTTTTAGGCTTTTGGCCTTCTTTATTCTTCGCTTTACCTCCGCAGCCAATATTTGTGCCAAAAGGGATATCTACTGGGAACAGACCCATTTGCGCTGAAAAATCAAGGGGATTTTCTTCATCTAAAGGGTTAGGTTTTTCTGTTTTCTTTTTGGACATAATATCTCAATTCTGTTTTCCAACGATGAAAATCGAAGAATCAACATAGAATAATCACGGGAAATCTATATTTGGGGATGCAAAAAGGATTTGATTTTGACCCCAGCGAAATTCCCGCCAAAACGCTTTCCCTCAAAAGACAAATATCAGGCCTCTCTTTCTTAAGGCTTTTATTATTTATAGGAGTCCTAGGGAGCGGCATTCTTTTTTTTTCTGACTCAGGGTTTTGGATTATCCCTTTTGTGTTGGTTTTAGGTGCTTTTGTCAAAGCAATCCAGCGCTTTAATTTTCTGAAAAACCAGGAAGCCATCTATGAAAGCCTTCAAATGATTCAGTTGGAAAATCAATTCCGAGCGGATCGAAAACTCAAGAATTTGGACGGGGGAGAAGAATTTTTGGAAAAAAGCCATCCTTTCACCAATGACTTGGATCTCTTTGGGGACCACTCTCTTTTTCAATTGATCAATCGCACCCAATCCCAAAAGGCGCGAACCTTTCTCGCTGATCGAATGAAATCCTCCTTCAGCCTCCAGAAAAGTGAAGAAATCCGCTCGGCAGTTAAAGAACTTTCCTTAAAAACCGATTTTCTCCAATCCTTCGAGGCTGTGGGGAAGGCTTTCTATCAGGAAGGCAAATCCACCACAGCTTGGCAGACTTGGATGAAAGCACCTGCCCGCAAAAAAGTATTCACCTTAGGAATGGGAATCTTTGGGATTATTGGAGGCCTGGCATTGGGAATTTTCGGATACTTGGGACTATTGCCCTTGGCCTGGTTGGGGCTTTGGATTTTGATCGGGATGCCATTCTTGGGTTTGGTTTTTCGGGATCTCCAAGAAGCCTATGATCGGATACCCTCTTCTGACTTGTTGAAAACATACCGGCTTTGGGTAGAACTCCTCGAAAATGAAGAGTTTGACAGCCCGCTGCTAGTTGCACAAAAAGAGGCCATCGTGCAGAAAAATGGCCCTAAGGCTTCCGTCCTTCTGAAGCAACTGGATGGTCATTTGCTCTGGGTGCAGAATCGTCTCAACCTGCTATACATTCCCCTGAATTTATTTTTCTGGACGGATCTCCTGCTTCATTATCGACTGATGAGTTGGAAAAGTCAATGGGGTTTCCTGATTAGTGAGCTACCCGATGCTTTAGCCGATTGGGAGGTTTGGGTTTCTTTGGCAGCCTTTGAAAAGGCCGAAAATCAAACCTGTGAAACAGAAATCTCCCAAGACTTGAGTTTCTCAGCTCTTGGAATGACACATCCCTTGCTCCATCCTGTGATGGCAATTGCCAATGATTTTCGACAGGATCAATCCGCCAAGCTTATTCTTTTGACAGGGGCAAACATGAGTGGAAAAACCACTTTTATGCGAACCCTTGGGATTAATTTGGTCCTTTTGAATCTGGGGGTGAGTCCTTTTGCGAAGCGTCTACAAGTAGGAGAATGTCAGCTTTACACCAGCATGCGCAATTCGGATAATCTCGGTGAAAGCGTCAGCTCATTCTATGCCGAGCTGAGCCGGATCAAGGGAATGATTGATCGTTTGGAGTCTGGGGAAAGGCTGTTCTTTCTTTTGGATGAAATTCTGAAAGGAACCAACACCGAAGATCGGATTGCGGGAAGTGAGGCACTGATCCGGCAGTTGGAGGAATTGGACTTTCTGGGAATAATCAGTACACACGATATCGAATTGAGCCGTTTGGAAGAGAAAATTGATTATGTGCGCAATTTCAGCTTTCACTCCGAAGTCAAGGAAGATACCATCGAGTTTGACTACCTGATCAAAGAAGGCCCATGTCCAAGTTTCAATGCCCATAAACTGATGGAATTGATGGGAATTCGCTTCAATGGAAGCGCTTAATTTTTCCTTCGGAATGAATGATGTATTTTTGGGCATTCTAAAATCATGAGCAAAAAGAATCAAATACTCGGCGTTCTTGGCGGCGGTCAGCTAGGAAGGATGCTGATTCAGTCAGCCATTAATTACAATCAGGATATCCATATTTTGGATCCAGACCCCAATGCACCTTGTCGCGATCTTTGTCAAAAGTTTGTAAATGGGTCTTTGAGAGACTTCGATACAGTTTATCAATTTGGCCAAGGTTGCGATGTCATTACCATTGAGATCGAGAGCGTCAATACAGAGGCTTTGGAAAAGCTTCAAGAAGAAGGAAAGCAAGTGTTCCCGCAGCCGGAGATCATTCGACTCATTCAAGATAAGCGGGAGCAAAAGCAGTTTTACCAGAAAAACGGGATACCCACAGCCGATTTTATTTTGACAGCGGATAAGGAAGATGTGCTTCGAAACAAGGCTTTTCTGCCTGCTGTAAACAAACTTGGGAAGGATGGATATGATGGACGAGGAGTGCAAATTTTAAGGGATGAATCCGATCTGGATAAAGCCTTTGATGCCCCGGGATTGCTGGAAAAGTTGATCGATTTCGAAACCGAAATAGCCGTCACGGTCGCTAGGAATGCAAAGGGAGATTTGATTGCTTACCCAGCTGTAGAATGTGCTTTTCACCCAACAGCCAATTTGGTTGAGTTTCTTTTTGCCCCTGCGAGTATTTCCTCAGAGGTAGCTGAAAAGGCTGAAAGGATAGCCAAAGAGGTCATCACCAAACTGGGCATGGTAGGGATATTGGCTGTGGAATTATTTGTGACCAAAACCGGAGAAGTCCTTGTCAATGAAATAGCGCCTCGTCCCCATAATAGTGGTCACCATACGATCGAAGCTAATTTTACCAGTCAGTTTGAACAGCATCTCCGCTCCGTGATGAATTGGCCTTTGGGAGCTACCGATCTTCGGACTCCTGCAGCCATGATCAACTTGCTCGGGGAGGATGGCTACACAGGGGAAGCTTATGTAGAAGGAATGGAAGAAGCCGTTTCCGAAAAAGGTGTTTACATTCATCTTTATGGAAAAAAAATCACCAAACCTTTTCGAAAGATGGGCCATGTGACTGTTTTGGACGAAAATGTGGATAATTTAAAAAAGCGAGCTATCGCGATCAAAAACCTAATCAAGATAAAAGCATGAACCCACAGGTAGGAATCATCATGGGCAGTCAGTCGGATCTTCCGGTCATGGCCGAAGCCGCTCAAATGCTTGAGGAACTCGGAGTCACTTATGAATTGACTGTTGTGTCTGCTCACCGAACTCCAGATCGAATGGTGGAATACGCCCGATCTGCTCGCGAGCGAGGGCTGAAAGTAATCGTGGCTGGAGCAGGTGGAGCAGCCCATTTGCCGGGTATGGTCGCTTCGATGACCAGTCTTCCTGTGATCGGAGTACCCGTGAAGAGTTCCAATTCCATTGATGGATGGGATAGCATTTTATCCATTTTGCAGATGCCTGGAGGGATTCCTGTAGCTACTGTAGCCTTGAATGGTGCAAAAAATGCAGGAATTTTGGCTGCATCTATGGTAGGAGCTTTTGACGAGCAGGTAGGTAAAAACCTGGATGCCTATAAGAAAGGTCTTCAGGAAAAAGTAGAACAATCAGCTCAAGAAATCGAGACCAAAGGCTGGAAGGCTATCGTGAAGAAATAGAATTTTTATCACGCTATGAACTGGAATAGACCTGTCAAATTCAAAATCAGTGGAGAAGATTGGGAAATGCCTCTGTCGGTCTTGATTTTGTTGATTGTTTTAGCCTTGGTTCTAATGATCGGTGGAGCTTGGATGGGCTTTCGGTTTGGTTCTGGGCAGCTTGAATAGATTATATTAAAAAGCCGATTGGTTTTCCAATCGGCTTAATGGAATCATATTTTTTGATTAGAGTTTTTTCAATCCGTAAAGATTCCCCACCCGTCATCGTATTTTTCAGCAGGATCGAATCCCTTGATCCATTCCAAAAAAAGTTTCCTGTATTCTTCAATGGCTGCACGGAGTAGTTGAAGATGCTCTTCGGCGTGGGTTTCTTCCATAGCTAGCTGGTAGGTCATGGAATTCAGGCTTTTGGCATGGATTTTCATAAGCATGGCATTTTCCATTTTTGCGACGAAATCAGGAATAGCTTCCGCTCCGGCGAATTTGGCGCTCATAATCATGGCGTCTTCCATCATGATGCTACCATAGAGCTCCTTTCGTGCCTCATCCAGACTTCCGACCAGTGCCCTCGTGAGATCTACGACATCTTTCGCTTTCTTCATTAAGGGGTGCTTGTAGATTCGATCCTGTTCTTTTCGAAAGTCGAACTCATCATCTCCATCGAAATCTGGATCTTCATCATCAAAATCGTCCCACATGATTTTTTTATTTAAAAGGGTAGCTGGTCTTCTTCGTCAGAATGAAAAGTGTCCACATCGAGTGGGGCATTGGCCGCAGAAGTATTTGCTGTGCCAGCTCCCATTTTTTCTACTCGGTATGCTTTGATATCCGTGTACCATCTTCCGTTGTACTCTCGGCTCTCTGGATCAACGCTTAGCTTTACCTCTTCTCCCTCTGAGATTGGGAATTGATCGATTTTGTCTCCCCAAAGGGCTACACACACCTTTTTTGGGTAGTTTCCAGGAGTTTCGATGATGAATTCCTGCTTTCTCCAGGTATTTCCGTTTCTAGAATTACCACTGACCTCTGCCAGTTTTTGAATTACTTTTCCGCTCAGTTCCATAGTCTTTATATTTCTAAGGACGAAGTTAAGGAATGCCTACGGAAAGACCTTGGCAGAACTTACTTTTTGAAAAGACATCTTTTTCGGATTTAACATTTTTTGGCACTTGAATTGGTTTTGTTTTAAAGTTTCCCAATAGTTTTAGATTAGTGTTTACAATTTTGAATAAAATCAGAATAAAATTTGGGGAAACTACGAGGAATAAAAAAAACCTCAAATCCATTTGGGAGAAGTAGTCTAAAACACTACTTTTAAATCCATTTCTCACTAAAAATCAAAAATCACCAAAATCTATACTATGGCTTAGACTTTTACGTTGTTCATAAACTATAAACAATGAGTAAGCAGATAGGACCCCGAGATGGTGAGTTGATCACGCAATATCGTAATGGCCATGAGGCCGCCTTTGATCTATTAGTAGATCGCTATAAGTCAAAAGTATTCACTACTATTTTTCTGATCGTAAAAGATCAGGATTTGGCAGAGGATCTCTTGCAGGAGGTGTTTGTGAAAGTCATCAACACGCTAAATTCTGATCGATACAATGAAGAAGGCAAGTTTCAGCCTTGGATCATGCGAATCGCGCACAATTTGGCAGTAGATCACTTTCGGAAAGCTAAGCGGTATCCGATGGTCATGATGGAAGATGGTTCCAATGTGTTCAATTCCTTGCGTTTTTCAGAAGGAAATGCGGAAGATGAAAAAGTAAAAGAGGAAGAGATTGCACTTGTCAGAAGATTGATCGATGAATTGCCACAAGCTCAAAAGCAAGTGCTGATTATGCGGCACTACATGGATATGAGTTTTCAGGAAATTGCCGATCAGACAGGTGTGAGTATCAATACAGCTTTAGGAAGAATGCGCTATGCATTGATCCACTTACGAAAGAAAATGAAACAAATAAATTTTGCCTATGACAAAACTATTTACCCCAAATGACCTGATCAGATATATCTATCAGGAAATGCCGGAGGTAGAACAAGAACTCTTAATGCAGGCCTTGCGGGATGATCAAGATCTTATGCAAGAATATTTAGAAATGCTGAGCACAATAGAGTCACTCGATCAAATCCGACCGCTACCTTCGGAAAAAGTAGTAAAGGCTATCAAATCGAGAGCTCATTCTACGGGACTTCAAAAAGTCTAAGGAAACGGTAACCCTGTCATTAGGCAGGGTTTTTCTTTTTAGCGTAGCGAATTAATAAAGCCTTCCACGTCTGAAATCACCGCGGCATAAGTAGCTGGCGTAAAACCATGTCCTTGTCCTTCAATGATTTCATATTGGAAATTGACCCCGGCATCAGTTAATTCGGCTGCAAGCAAATCACTCTGTGAAATCGGTACTACCGTATCTTCGGTACCATGGAAGAAGATACTGGGAACAGTAAAACTACTTACAAAATTTACCGGGCTAGATTGGAAATAAGCATCTGGATTTGACTCTGGCGTCCCTCCTAATAATGCTGTCAATCCAGATTCCGTCACAAAATTGAAACTGTGCAGTGATTCAAGTTCAGTAGGGGGGAACAAAGCCATCACCGCCTGAATATTGCCTATTTCTTGATGTTTATAGGCATGCAAAAGTGCCAAATGACCTCCTGCACTTGCGCCAGAGAGATATATTTCATCGCTGATATTCCATGAAATTCTGTTATCTAAAATGTGTTCTAAGGCGGCAATGACATCATTTTCTTGTGCCGGAAAGCCATTACTATCATCAATGAAGTTGTAGAGTCTGTAGTTGATGGCGACAAAGGCAAAGTCTGGCAAAGCTTGTTCGAAGGCTGTTCGAAACTCCAAAAATTCCTCCTTTGATCCATCTATCCAAGCACCGCCATGTATATATATAAGTATAGGGGTGTCTTCCAAAGTCCTACCGGCAGGGAGAAATACATCCATTACTTGTCGGGTATCTGTTCCATATGCCTCATTGGTAAGTTCCATGGCCATCAGAGGGCCATCCGGCAAGGGGTCATCCGTTGAGCTACATCCCTGAAGAAGAACTACTGCAAAAAAGAAACTGTAAAAAATCCATTTTGAAGCTTTTGATAAAAATTGTTCGCTTGTCATATTAAAACCATTTGATAAGTGATTGAATAATTTGTTTTGTTTTTATTCCGAAGGGAGGTCGTAGAAGGGTCGCATTGTTCAAGCCCACCCGTTGTTTCAATACGGCTTTTTCATTGCTGAAAGCTAAGAATCCATAATATCCATGAGCTTTTCCAATTCCGCTGTTGTTCACACCCCCAAAAGGTAACTCATTATGGATGAAATGGAGCACACAGTCATTGATAACTGCTCCTCCAGCACTTGTTTGGAGTAGCACTTCTTCGTATTGCTTACTTTGATCAAAAATGTAAAGCGCCAAGGGTTTTGGCTTTTTATTGATATAGTCAATGGCTTCTTGAAGATCAGTGTAGGTAAGAATTGGAAGAATAGGTCCAAAAATTTCTTCTTGAGCGACTAGCATTTCATCCTGCACATTGGTAAGCAAGGTGGGTTCGATAAATCGATGGTGATGATTACTTTTTCCTCCAAATTCTATTTCAGCTCCCTTTTCTGCTGCATCATCCAAGTAGGATTTCAATCTTGAAAAGTGCCTATCATTCACAATCCTCGCCATATCCTTGGAGTTTTCTATCCCTTTGTAGTCAGGGTCATACATTTGCTGAATAGCCTGCTTCAATTCAGCTAGAAGTAAGTCTTTTTGCGATTCATGCACCAAAATATAGTCCGGAGCGACACAGGTTTGTCCGCAATTGACCAGCTTTCCATAGATGATCTTTTGCGCAGCATCTTTGATATCTGCGGAATCTGTGACGATAGTTGGGGATTTCCCTCCTAGTTCTAAAGTGACGGAAGCCAAGTGCTTTGCAGCATTTTCCATGACGATTTTACCGATTTGCGGGCTGCCTGTAAAAAATATATGGTCAAAAGGCAAGTCTAAAAGTGCCTGTGCTGTAGATGCATCCCCTTGAATCACCGTCACTTCATCCTCATTAAATATATCTTGAATCATTTCGGCAATCAAAGCCGAGGTATGGGGGGTGAGTTCAGAGGGTTTGATGATGGAGGGGCAGCCAGCGGCGAGCGCCGAGACCAATGGACCTATGGCGAGATTAAATGGATAATTCCAAGGCGAAATAATTAAGGCTACACCTTTTGGTTCAAATTGTACTTTGGCTTTAGTCCCAAGCATGGGCATCGGAGTAGATACAGACTTTGGCTTCATCCAAGATTTAAGATGTTTGATAGCATGGTTGATCTCGGAGGTTACCGGAAAGATTTCCGAAAGATCTGTTTCCGTTTCCGGTTTTTGAAAATCTTCCCAAAGAGCTGTTCTGATGGCTTGTTGATGATCCTTGATCCAAGATCTAATTGCCTTTAATCGATTGATTCTTTCCTGAGCTGTAGAAGACCTCCATGACACTGCAGTTTGCTGCTGTTTTTTCAGGATGTCTGTAAGATTGCTTGTCTTTAGTTCCGAAGTATCGTCCATACACTTATCATTTTCTGAGATCAAGATACAGAAAGGGTCTCAAAAGGCTGAAAATTTTGTGCAATAATTAATTCTGTACAAAAAGCAGGCTGGAAATAATTTTTTCCGAATTGTTTAATAAATAGTAGCTAAGTTTAAACAAAAAAGTGTTTTAGAGGTATAAAAATTCATTTCATACCAAAAATTTTGCATTACGTATCAAATTTTTTTGAAAAAGGCTTGGAAATGAAAAACATTAAAGTGTATTTTTACGACAAATTAATGCCATCGTATCTTCTTTTGAGATTTGGTGGATATAAGAATCGAGAAAATTTTAAAAGCTATGAATACTTCTACCTTGATTTTCAAATCCAAATCAGCCCCTCGGGTTTCCATTTTTGGATTATTGTTGTTGATGTTGTCATTTTTCACCATTTCGAGTGTAAACGCGCAGAATATTAGTGAGTTAAATCAATTTTTAGGGACTCAGGAGGCCTCAGAACTCGGGATAGATCGAGATTACCTCTACGGAAGTCAATCGATCATCTATGTGACGCAAGGGAGAATTAAACTTCCGGAAGAAGGAAGTGCTCGAAAAGCCGATGTAAGAATGAGTGGGATAAGTCGTCTATCTGAAGTGGATGATGCTTTGGAATCTGTGGAGATTCTTCAATTAAAAGTTTCTAGTGACGCGGATAAAGCGATTGCTTTGCCTTCCGGTATCGAGGAGCAAATGCCTTCTCTAAAGGTGGTTTTCATTTTGTCTCAAGTGCCGATTTCCCAATCGGATGTTCAAGCTATGGTTTCATCTATTCAGGATCCAGCGGTGAAGATTCTTTACTTCTATTCGCAGCCTGTCTAATTAAATAATTCAGATCTAAATCCCATATATTATGGATCAGCAATACAAAATTTTTGGAAAAATCAACGGGGCAATTGCCTTGATGATATTCTTGTTTTTGGGTGTTTTCAATGAGTCCTACGCTCAAAACCAAAACGTCATTCCATTTACTCAGCGGGTAGGAACTCCTGGGCCGGATGATGGCATTTTTCGAATCAAGGGTGACTACACCATGATTGGAAATACCAATCTAACTTTGGAGTTATATGATGATGACGAAAACAACTCTCAAAATGAAATGATTTATGTGGATATAGATGGAGACACCCAGACGCTCAACTCCTCTTCATCCACTTTGGTCTTTTCTCAAGAAAATGGGATTGATCCTTCTTGTTCGGAGATTCTTTATGCCGGATTGTATTGGTCAGGGAGATCTAATTCTGATCAATATTTGGTTAATGTAGGAGGAAGAACTCTAGACAAAAGGCAAGTTAAACTCAAAGGTCCTGGTACCACCAATTATACGCAGATTACCGCTTCTAATTCTAATATTCAGTATTCATCTGGAGGTAATCTGGCCGACATTTTCGTCGGTTATGCAGATATCACCCAATATGTAAAAGACAATGGTCTAGGTGAATATACTGTTGCAGATTTAGCTTTAGTCGAAGGAAATGGAGGTGCTACTGGCTATTTCGGTCAGTGGGGTATTGTAGTAGTCTATGAAAATGAAAGAATGCCTTGGAGGGATATTACCTTGTTTGATGGTTTTTCTTTTGTACGGTCTCCTGGATTTGGAGCATTAGCTGAAGGGATTCTTCCGATAACTGGTTTCAATGCTGCTCAAAATGGGGATGTGAACGTGAAGCTTGGTGTAATGGCCGGTGAGGGAGATCGGGGTATTCCTAATGATTTCTTGGAAATTGAGGCAGGAGTCAATACGAATGATTGGAGAAGACTTCGTCATCCATTAAATACTACAACCAACTTTTTTAATTCATCCATCTATACCCCAAATAGGGATGCAAGTAATAATCTTGTTGTAAACCCTCGGAATCCAAATATCCTGAATAATACGGGGATCGATATTGCCATGTGGAATATCGATAATTCGGGGAATCAAATCATTGCAAACAGTCAGACTTCCACGCGATTTAAGTATGGAACGACTCAGGATCTCTATGCTATTTACTTCGTAGCCTTTGCTGTGGATGCCTATGTTCCTGATGTAGAGGCTTTCCATCAATTGATTGATATAAATGGTCAAGGACCTGGAGCTACTATTGAGCCAGGGCAAGAAGCTACGTTCACTGTAGATTTGACCAATAAGTCCCTGACGGAAGGAGATGAGCAGGGTGTATTGGAAATTGCTGTTCCCTTTGGTTCAATTGTAGATGTAGCCAGCCTTTCAGGTACATTTCACCCGGATGTAACCCCTGCTAATAATAACGCTCCATTTTTTGACCCCATAACAAACCGTATAGTTTGGGAGTTTGGCGATTTGCCTTTATCCAGTGATGTTGACTTGACTGTTGATGATGTTCTTGCTAGGCTTACTTATAAATTAAGGGCTACGGAAGATTGTTTGATTCTTTTTGGCAACAGCTGTGATCCAAGTATGAGTGTAGAGGGAACCGTTTCAGTAGTAGGAGCAATTTCTGGATCGCCTTTAGTTGATGAGCTAATAATTGACCGAGATACATCGGATCCTTGTGCCGGTGATACTGGATTACGAGGGCCTATAGAAATTCCTTTTAACACCAGTAATTTTCAGTGTGGTGATTTTATAGCTGACTTCGAATTCTGTGCCCCTAAGGATGAAGTTACGCTGGCTGAGATCGAAGCGATTTATGATTTCCCTGACGGATATACATTCTATGACGGAACGAATAGAAGCGAAGCTAATCAGTTTGATGCAAATACTCCTTTCCCGGGAGCTGGCACTTACTATGCATTTCCGTTTGACTCGGATATATTCTCTGGTTGCTATACAGAATTTAGGATTATTATCACTCCAGAGCCTAACCTGGTAATCAATGATCCTGCTGCTGTTTGTACTCCAGGCACAGTTGACTTGACTGCAGCTGCGGTTACTGCGGGAAGTGATGCTGATTTGACATTTACTTATTGGACAGACGAGGATGCGACTGTTTCCCTTCAGAATCCAGCTGCTGTAGCCACTTCAGGTACATATTATATCAAAGCTGAGAATGCCGCTGGCTGTTTTGTAATTGAGCCGGTTGATGTTGTGGTAAATGAGACTCCGATTGCGCCGGTATTAGATGTTCCTGCACCAGCTTGTGATGCGACGAGCGTGACTATTACGTTCACAGCTGAGGCTGGAGTTGAATACTCATTGACCAATACATTTGCCGAGTTGATTGTTGGCGGCAGCTTTGATGCTCCGGTTGACAGCAACGGAACGGTATTCGCAAGAACTGAGGGAACAGAGTGTGTGGTAAGCTCACCGTTTACGGTAGCTCCTGCGCCTGCTTCTCCAGATGCGCCTAGTGGGGATGACCAAACAGTTTGTGCTACAGATCCTATTCAAACTTTGATAGCAACAGCGATAGTTGAATCTGGTGCTAAATTGTTGTGGTATGATTCGGAGACTGCTGAAAATCCAATTCTTGGTCAGCCTAGTTTAAATACAATAGGAACAGTAACCTACTGGGCTGAGGCTGTTTCTGCACAGGGATGTGTGAGTGACAGGACTCCAATTACTTTGACGATTAATGATTGCGAGGTAGCAATAAATAAGACAGTAGGTGTAGATCAGGATGTGATCGATGCTCCTACTACTTTGAATTACACGATCCAAGTAACCAACCCTGGAGATGTTCCACTTTCTAATGTGGTGGTTACAGATCCTTTGACAGATGGAGTTACTCCATTGACTTTGAATTCTGGAGATGATAATTCTAATGATTTATTAGATACGAATGAAACTTGGACTTACCTCACATCATACGCTGTCACCCAAGCGATGATTGATGCTGGTGATCCCATTATTAATACAGCGATTGTAAATACTGACCAAGCAGGTCCTGAAGAGTCTAGTGTTACGACGACGATTACGAGGACTCCGGCGTTGACGATCACCAAGACTGCCGATCCGACAACATACAGTGCGGAGGGCGACGTGATCACCTACACGATCGTGGTGACCAACACGGGCAACGTGACCTTGACAGATGTGAATGTTACTGATCCGTTGACCGG